>LDZT01005250.1_pt1 | contig 87144 bp, 96 predicted proteins | sample 615521 | NCBI WGS metagenome assembly LDZT01 (sample SAMN03408292, study PRJNA278302) | terrestrial metagenome | isolation source: oil reservoir sample SB1 | place: USA: Alaska, North Slope, Schrader Bluff formation | collected 2011-09 | reverse complement strand
ATCTGAAAAGGTTTGCTGCTCCATTTTTACCACCTGCCACTGTTTTCTTTTATTTTACCATTTTTTGACCAGGGAAGCAATTTAATCATTGCATCCCTATATATTACAATTTTTGTGAGCTGTTTTTACATAATTTTTGGTGGGTAAAGGGTAAAGCTGGTTTTTTGGTGATCTGAAACCCTTGAGTTACAAGGGATTGGAGTTTTGAAATGAGCTCAATAATGGAAAATATTATTTGACAAAATTAATTAATCTATTTTATAGTTTATAAATATAATAATAAATAAATATTCGGAATTAATGGAAGATAACATCCAATCCGCATAAGTTAATTTTAAAGAATCTGCATTAGTAAGAAAAGGACAATGCAAAGAAAAGATTGCTTCAGCGGAGATTGGGGAACAATAAAAAAGCTGTTAATACAGCAAAAATTATCAGATGGGGGGATATTAATGACTGTTAAAATTGGAATAAATGGGTTTGGCCGGATAGGGCGCAGTATATTTAGATCTGCTTTGGATCGTCCCGAACTGGAGATAACTGTTGTCAATGATCTGACTGATGCAGCCACGCTGGCGCACCTGCTAAAATATGATTCTGTACACGGTGAGCTTGGCTGCAATGTGGCGGCGGAAAACGGCTTGATTCGTGTTCAGAATAAGAAAATTACAGTAATCTCGGAAAAAGAACTTCGTCAGTTGCCGTGGCGGGAAAAAGGTGTGGATGTTGTCATTGAGTCAACCGGTCTTTTTACGGACGGAAAACTGGCTAGTATCCATGTTGGTCAGGGGGCGAAAAAAGTATTGATTACCGCCCCTGCAAAGAACGTGGATATAACGATCGTAATGGGGGTGAATCAGGAAAAATATGACCCGGCCAAACATAACGTTATTTCCTGCGCCTCCTGCACGACCAACTGTCTGGCGCCCGTAGCCAAGGTGCTGCATAAGGAATTTGGCATCTTGCGGGGCTTGATGACTACTGTGCACTCTCTGACAAATGATCAGCAGCTTCTTGACCTTCCGCACAAGGATTTGCGAAGGGCGAGGGCTGCTATGATGTCGATTATACCCACTACAACAGGCGCCGCAAAGGCAGTCGCGCAGGTTTTGCCGGAACTCGAAGGCAAGTTAAACGGAATGGCCATGCGCGTCCCCACTCCCAATGTTTCCGTGGTTGACCTGGTAGCTGATTTGAGCAGGACTGCCGGGAGGGAAGAAGTTAACGCAGCGCTTAAGCAAGCGGCGGAAGGGGAACTGAAAAACATACTTGGTTATTGTGATCTTCCGCTTGTATCCAGGGATTTTAACGGCAACCCTTTTTCTTCAATTGTAGATGCTCTGTCCACTATGGTTATAGACGGGTCCATGGTAAAAGTATTGTCCTGGTACGACAACGAATGGGGTTATTCAAACAGGGTAATCGATACAATCATATATATGAATCAACAGGGATTCTAAGGAATAGTTCGGACAAATATATCATTTGTGAAAATTTCGACATATAGAAAAGACCATTAAACCGTCATTTTTGGCTTTTAAAGAAATTTAAGTTTTTTTAATTTCTTAAATAATGTAACATAAAGTTGCAATAAGAGTAACCTTTTAAAAAAGGAGGTGAGGGGTGATGAATTTTTATGAAGCCTTCAGCTACTTAAAGGGGGAAGGAGTCAAAACCCTCCCGGTGCCGGGCACCAACAAGTACTTTATTTCGTTCAGGGATGGCGAGTCAATTTATGTTAAAGAAAAAATATTAATCGGCCTCGCCAAATCTGCAATCGAAGACCCCAAGAGCATAATACCCGCTTTAAAGAGTCTGCAAGCACCCCATGCGTAAAGTTGGGTGCTTGTTTCTTTCTAAACCCGTTTATTTCCCCTCAAATATTTCCTAGGATTTCATGAACATTTTAAATTAATAGGTGAAGGTAAAGCTGTCAAGCTCTACACTGACAGGCCGCGACTGCAGAAAACTGTTAGGGACCCAGGACTCAAAAAAGTAAAGCGCTCCCTGTGTCGGATCATCTCCGTTTAATGCATGCTGGGCCGCTAACAAGGAATCGGGGCTGGGATTTACATTTATCCAGCCATTTAAAACAGGTTCAAACTGATAAGCCCCTCCTTCGTCGACCTGGTAGATAACATCTGGTATGGTTGTAGGAAAGTAGCCGCTTAGCGTCCGGTTCAGCACCACAGCCCCGACGGCAACTTTGGTCAGATAAGACTCGGAGTCAGCCTCGGCCGTGATCAGGCGTGCTAAGAGTTCGAAGTCTGATCTCGTATAGGGAACCTTTCCTTCATAAAAACCTGACCTGCTGACCTGTGGGTTGATGGTTTGCTGCCAACCCGGTATATACAGGGTTTGTCCCGCATATATATAATCGGAAGTCAGCCCATTGTACGACATGATTTTTAAATAGCTTAACCCGAATTTCAGGCCGATTTGGTAAAGTGTATCGCCGGGAAGAACATAATATGCTATAGCGCCGGTTCCCCACTGATTCTGATCCGGAATGTATAAGCGATCTCCAGGATATATAAAATAATTGATTAAATTATTGGATGACATGATGTTCTCTACGGAAGATCCATATTGCTGGCTTATTGAATAAAGTGTTTCTCCCTGATTGACTGTATGAATAGCTGCAGAGGAGATTCCAGGAAAAGAAAGAAGTAAAACTGCCGCCGCAACGCCCGATAATAATAATTGGCGTAAATTCATATGCCCTCCTTTTGGCCTCCGGGGTTAGCTGACGGGTTCGGAAAGAGGGTTCCCTACCTGAAACGCCGTACACCTCCTTTAAGGCAGAACAGGATTCACCCCTGTTTTTTGTATTTTCCCCGTATCCTCATTTATGGAATTCGGCCATATTTGTCTTGTTAAAACTCTATAATTATACACTTGTACTTTTTACAGATCCAAGTAGTAATTTATTCCAATTAAAATTTATTGAATATTATTTTTGATAAAAGCTAATCATAATATCAGGGTAAGTAATGGTCTATATAGATCATTACGAAACCTAACATATAGGAACCCTTCCCAATTGGGAAGGGTTCCTTCTTAACGTCCTTACATGTTTATTTTAACTCCAATGTTGTTGCGCCGATTGGTCCTGGTTCAAGTATTAAAGAACGGGCGTGAACTCCGTTTTGTTTGAACGTATCTTTCATTGCCTGGGCTATCGATTCAAAATTATTGTCAGCAAGGGCCAACAGGCTTGGGCCCGCTCCACTTATACATACTCCCCTGGCGCCGGCAAGCCTTGCTGCAGCAAGAACTTTTTTCAGACCGGGGACCAGGTTGGAACGGTATGGCTGGTGTATACGGTCTTCCATTGCAGTTGAAAGCATGTTGAAGTCACCCTGCGATAAAGCAGTTAAAAGCAAAGCCAGCCGGCCCAGGTTAAAGACGGTATCCTGCAGGCTTACTTGCTGGGGAAGTATTTCCCTGGCCCTTTTTGTCATTATAAAAAAATCCGGGATAGCCATAATTGCTTTTAAACCGGGCGGCGGGTTAATTTTCATATACTTGATGTCACCGTCTACGGGTACTGAAACAACGATACCGCCTAATAAAGCGGGAGCAACGTTGTCTGGGTGGCCTTCTAAGGTTGTGGCCAGCGCAAGAATTTCTTTGTGGGAAAGATCTCCGCCAATCAGGGTGTTTGCCGCGATGAGACCACCTATAATTGCCGCCGCGCTGCTTCCCAGTCCCCGTGCTATCGGAATATTATTCGTCAGTTTAATCTTTAGCCCTTCCGGGGTTTTTCCGGCCTGTTCAAAAAGCCGCATTGCAGCCTGGTATACAATATTCTTTTCATTGCGGGCGATATCCCGGCTGCCTTCCCCATGTGCTTCGATATGCAGGCCGGAACTGATCCGCTGCATCTCAACTGTATTGTACAGCTGCAAGGCCATTCCCAGGCAGTCAAAACCAGGACCCAGGTTGGCCGTAGTCGCCGGAACCTGTACTCGGATCACTTTATTCCTCCAGGATGATTTTTTCAACAGCTTTTATTTCTGCAGGAACTTGAAGTGGTTGATTGGAAATGCTGTTAATTGCCGTATTAGGATCTTTTAATCCATGACCGGTGAGAACGCAAACTATTTTATTATCCGGTTGAAAGAAATTTCCGGCGGCCAGTTTAAGGACTCCGGCTACGGAAGCAGCGGAGGCTGGTTCCACAAACAATCCTTCCATTCCGGTCAGCAGTCTGTATGCATGGAGGATTTCCTCATCGGTGACGAAATCAATCAAGCCGCCTGAATTTGTTGCTGCGTCAACGGCTCCCTGCCAGCTGGCGGGATTACCGATTCTGATGGCTGTTGCTACAGTCTCCGGTTTTTCTATTACCCTTCCTTTTACTATAGCAGCGGCCCCTTCAGCTTCAAAACCAATCATTTTAGGTTTGGAATTTACTTTTCCACGGCTGGCATACTCGCAAAAACCTTTCCAGTATGCTGTTATATTACCGGCATTGCCTACTGGAATAGCCAGGTAATCCGGCGCCTGTCCAAGCCTGTCGCAAACTTCAAAAGCAGCTGTTTTCTGTCCTTCAATACGATATGGATTCACTGAATTAACTAGTGTAATAGGATGCCTGTCTGTAATATCCCGGACTATTTTTAAAGCCTGATCGAAATTCCCGTCAACAGCGACTACTTTTGCTCCGTAGATCAATGCCTGGGCAAGTTTGCCAGCCGCTATTTTTCCTTCCGGGATAAGCACTACACAACGCAGGCCGGCACGAGCGGCATAAGCTGCAGCTGATGCGGAAGTATTTCCTGTGGAAGCGCAGATTACAGTCCGCGATCCTTCCTCAATTGCTTTGGCTACTGCCATTACCATACCTCTGTCCTTAAAGGAACCGGTTGGGTTTAACCCCTCAAACTTAAAGTAAATTTGAGCGCCGGCCAGAGAATCCAGCTTGCGGGCTTTAATAAGAGGTGTGTTTCCTTCGTTTAAAGTGATGATCGGTGTTTTTTCCGTTACAGGTAAAAAATCGCGGTAGTTTTCAATAACCCCTGGCCAGTCCATTTAAATATTTTCTCCTTCCACACGAATTACATTGCTTATTTCATCTACCGCCGGTAATTTTTCAATAACTACCAAAGCGTCCCGCAGGTTTTGTTCCTTGACCTGATGAGTAATCATAACAAGTTCAGCCAATTTCCCGTCTGTGTTTTTTTGAATGACTGATGCAAGGCTTACTCCTTTATCTCCAAACTCATATGCTATTGAAGCAAGGACACCGGGACGGTCTGCTACCAGCATGCGCAAATAATATTTACTTTCCACGAAACCGATTGGCAAAACGGGTTTTTGTTCATAGCATGTACATCCGATAGATCCGGCCACACCGTTTAAAAGATTTCGGGCCGCGTCCATCACATCTGACACGACGGCGCTGGCAGTAGGCATTTCACCCGCCCCCCTTCCGTAGAACATTGTTTCACCTATCGCGTCTCCTTCTACAAAGATAGCGTTAAAAACATCATTGACCGCTGAGAGAGGGTGCCTTGCAGGGATAAATGTGGGATGGACCCTTGCTTCAATTCCTTCATCAGTGTCTTTGGCGATGCCCAGCAGTTTGATAATGTAACCGAGTTCTTTAGCATAAGCGATATCACGTTCGTTTATTTTACTGATTCCTTCAATATGTACATCTTCGAGGTTTACCCTGCTGTTAAAGGCAATAGAGGCTAAAATAGACAGCTTGTATGCGGCATCCAGACCTTCAATATCCGAGACGGGGTCTGCTTCTGCGTATCCTTTGGCCTGCGCTTCGCTTAAAGAAAGGGAGAGATTTTTCTCTTTTAATGTCATTTGGGTCAAGATGTAGTTTGTTGTACCGTTTATAATACCCATTATCTTTTGAAGGCGGTTTGCGGCAAGGCATTGTTTTAAAGGCCTGATGATTGGTATCCCGCCCCCGACGCTTCCTTCGAAAAGAAGATCAACCTGGTTTTCCTGAGCAGTTTCAAATAATTCCTTTCCATGAAGGGCAATCAGGTTCTTGTTGGCGGTAACCACGCATTTCCCTTTTCTTAAAGCTTGTGTAACATACTCTAAAGAAGGGTGGATGCCGCCCATAACTTCAATAATTATAGCTATATCGGGATTGTCAATCAGATTGTTGTAATTATCGGTTAAGAGTTCCCGGCTAACCGGTATATCCCTTGGTTTGGTCAGGTCGCGCACAAGGATGCCGGCTATTTCCAGATCTGTACAGATCTTCTGGCTGATATTTGAGGCATTTTTGGTAAGAATGCGGTAAACCCCTTTCCCCACGGTGCCCAAGCCAAGAAGGCCAACCTTAATTGAATTTTCCATAATTACCGCCTCCAAAATTGCTGCAAACAGGATAATCTTGTGTTATTTTATCTCCGCCCATTAAAATAAGCAATAATTTTTAAAAAAAAAGCCGGTCTATGACCGGCTTTCAGATAATTATACAGATTAATCCTCCGCTTCCTTCATTAACGATTCTTTGTACGGTATCCTGCAATTTAACCTGTGCGTTTTCCGGCATGCGCTGGAGCTTATTTTGAATACCTTCCCTGACCAGTTCATGCACCGATTTGCCGAATATCTCCGATTCCCAGATTTTCTTGGGGTTTTCTTCAAACTCGGAGAGCATATAGCGCACCAGTTCCTCACATTGCCTTTCAGTTCCTATTATTGGGGTTATCTCAGCAGTTATGTCCGCCCTGATCATATGAACTGAAGGCGCACTGGCCTTTAATTTAACTCCGAACCGGCTTCCCTGACGGATAAGTTGGGGTTCCTCCAGGGTCATATCCGACAGGCTTGGCAGTACCATACCGTAGCCCATTTCCTGAACTTCCCGCAGCGCATCGGCTACTTTATCAAACTCATGCTTGGATACCACAAGTTCTTTCAGCAGATGCAGCAAATCATGTTCACCCTCTACTTTAATTCCTGTTTCCTCGCTTAAAACGCGGTAAAAAAGTTCGGCGGGTGAAGTTATGGTAACAGCGGCGATGCCTGTACCCATGTCCATCCTGTTTAACTTGACCTGCTCAATAAAATCATAACCGGCAAGTTGCTCTACGGCTCCATTTACATCACGCAGGCGCCTAACATCCTGAATTGCCTGATGCACCGAATCCTCGAAGCTGCGGCGCAGCCAATGCTGGGAATCAAGCTCTTCAACCCATAGAGGCAAGGAAATATTAACCTCATTGACCGGAAATTCCATAAGTATTTTTTCAAGAATGTACAAAACGTCCTGCTGTGTCATCTGTAAACAATCAACGGGAATCACCGGCAGATCATATTTTTTGCTCAATTCTTCTGAGAGTCCCAATGTCTCCGGAGCTTCCGGCTGTACACTGTTTAAAAGCACCAGGAAGGGACGGTTGATATCTTTAAGTTCTGCAATTACCCTTTCTTCCGCATCCACGTAGTTTTCACGCTGGATGTCTGTAATTGTTCCATCGGTAGTGATTACTATGCCAATAGTCGAATGCTCTGAAATAACCTTTCGGGTTCCAATTTCTGCGGCTTCCTGAAAGGGGATCGGTTCCTCAATCCATGGGGTCGAAACCATGCGTGGCTCTTCTTCCTCTTCATAGCCAAGCGCTCCTTCAACACGGTAGCCTACGCAGTCAACCATGCGTATCTTTACTTGAATCCCCGGCGCTATAGTGACTTCCACCGCCTCATCAGGAACAAATTTTGGTTCAGTGGTCATAATCGTCCTGCCAGCGCTGCTTTGAGGCAATTCGTCTTTTGCCCTTTCCCGGTCATATTGATCCTTTATATTAGGAATTACCAGCAATTCCATAAACCTTTTGACAAATGTTGATTTGCCGGTGCGCACACCGCCGCTTACACCTAAATAAATATCTCCGCCGGTGCGTTCCGCGATATCGCGAAAAATATCCAGTTTTTCCATAGCTTTGCCTCCCTCCTTTTTAAAATTTTATATATCCGGTATTTAAAAGCGTACCTGAGGCATCCCCCCTATTTGCCCCGATGCTAACTTTTCTTTTATATGCTTAAAAAGATTTCTAAGCATCAACCCGCGCTTAATTTGGTATTCATTGACAATAATATATATATATAAAAGTTTCAGGGAATATAACCAGCACAGGTACGCTTATACAAAATTTCTTCAGTGCCTGATGATGTTCACGTTACCCTCAAGAAAGAATGATAAATTATTTTTAATTGATATAATACTTTTGATAGGCCTGACCAGGCCGGAAAAGTTTTAAGACGTTGATTACCGGGAAGTGTCTCCAATGGCTTTAGGCATTTATATTCATGTACCTTTTTGCCTTGGAAAGTGTTCATATTGCGATTTTGTATCCTACAGGTGGGAACCGGACAAAGTCCGCTCTTATCTAGGAGCCTTGGCAAAAGAAGTTAAGATACGCGGCAGAAAGATGCCTGGTAATTATAAGCAGGTGGAAAGTTTGTATATCGGAGGAGGCACTCCGACATGCTTGAAAGGGGAAGAAATCTTATTTGTAATAAAAAAGCTCTTATTTTACTTTGATCTTCTTCCCGGAGCCGAGATCAGTCTGGAAGCGAATCCCGGAACAGTCGGCATGGAAAAGCTTGAATTCTTGCATAGAGCCGGAATTAACAGGTTGAGTATTGGCGCCCAGGCCTGCCAGGTACGTTTGTTAAAGCTTCTGGGCAGAAAACATTCATTTGAAGATGTTCGGGATGCTGTCCGCTTGGCAAGGAAGGCCGGCTTTAGAAATATCAGCATTGATTTGATCTTTGGCATTCCAGGCCAGACAATCGGCGATTGGAACGAAAGCCTCCGGCGTGTTATCGAACTTGCGCCGGAACATATTTCTGCTTATGGTTTACATTTGGCTGATGGCACCCCCCTTTATGAAATAGTTAATAAGGGAAAACTGGATATTCTGGAAGAGGAAAATGAGCTGGAAATGTATGAAAGAGCAATTGAAGTTCTTACCGACGCCGGTTTTGAACATTACGAAATCTCAAATTTTGCCCTGCCGGGACGGCAATGCCGTCATAACCTGCTGTACTGGCGTAATCTGCCTTACCTCGGCCTGGGGCCGGCAGCTTATTCGTATCTTAATAACCGCAGGTTTGGCAATGTAAAAAGCCTGGAAAAATATATTCAGAGGATAGGTGAAGGAAAGCTGGCCGAAGCTGAGAGTGAAAAGCTTTCGCAGCGAATAAGAATGGCTGAAACGGTTATCTTAGGTTTACGCCTGTTAAAAGGGATTAACTTAAACGAATTTGCTTTGCGGTTCGGGAAAAGATTGGATGAAGTTTACCCACAGCAAATAGACAAATTTGTCAAGTTAAAACTCATTGAACATGACGGAAGAATTATTCGTCTGACCAGGAAAGGATTGGCGGTTTCCAACCAGGTATTTGTAGAATTTGTTTAGCAATGATTAAATACCTGTAATTGGTTACCCTTGACATTATCAATGCGAAATGGTATTTTTAAAATGTGTTAGCACTCAATATATGGGAGTGCTAACAAGAGAGGTATATTCCATGGTCCGTCCGAGCGGGGCTACCGTTATTACGTAGACTGCCTTATGCAAAAGGAAGAGCTTTCTTTTGACGAGGAGGATTTAATCCAACGGGAATACCGCTCTAAAATTGATGATGTGGGGCAGGTAATACATGTTACCGGCCAGCTGCTTTCGCAATTAACCAGCTATACGGCTGTTGTCCAGAAACCGAAAATAGGTTTCAGTTCTTTTAAAAATATACAGCTTCTCGAAATGGATAAACAACGGGCAATGCTGGTTGCCGTTATGGATAACGGAATCGTCCAGCATAGAATGATTGAAGTACCAGGCAGTATTACAGGCAACGACCTGGCGGCAATTTCCGCTGTTTTGAATGCAAAACTTTCCGGATTCACAATGGAAAGCATCAAGAATACCCTGATTAAGGAAATTTACATTGAACTTGCCCACTACAGACGAACGATTGATTTGGTTCTGGATGTATTAAGATATAGCCTGGCTTCAGATAATGATGATAAAATATACTTGGGTGGCTTATTTAATATTTTAAATCAGCCAGAGTTTCAAAATGTAGAAAAGTTAAAAACACTTATGGGTTTGTTAGAGCAAGAGGATCTGCTTTCAAACCTGATGGTTGCTGATCCCTCCAATTCCGGTGTCACCGTCCGTATTGGCGGCGAAATAAGCTATCAGGGAATGCAGGACTGCAGTATGGTAATGGCCATCTATGGCGTAAAAGGCCAGCCAATCGGCTCACTTGGTGTACTGGGGCCTACCAGGATGGATTATTCCAAAGTAATCAGCGTGGTGGAATATATGACCAGAAAACTTTCCTTTGCCCTGGAAAACCTTTTCAAAGGCCTTGTTGACAAGGAGGTCAAGTTTTGAACCTTAAGCAGCAGGCAAGCGGCGGAGCGGAAGTGGAAGAGCGAATGGCAGCTTTGGTAACAAATTCTAACGCTATTCGTTCGATCTCTTCGGCAGTTGAAGGGACATTGGGGCCGAAAGGCCTGGATACAATGTTAGTGGATAAGTATGGCGATATAATAATCACTAACGACGGTGTAACCATCTTAACTCAGATGGAGGCTAATCATCCTGCAGCCAGGATGTTAATAAGTATTGCCAGGGCTCAACAGGAGGAAGTCGGAGACGGGACGACCACAGCGACAATTATGGCGGGGACAATGGTCAGCGCCGGCGTCGAGCAGGTTGCGCGGGGAGTTCCCGTAACCAAGATTATTGAAGGCATGCGTTTGGGCCTGGAAAAAGGTCTCGAATTAATGAGAGAAAAAGCCCGTCCCGTGGAGGATCTTGATGATCCTTTGATTTACCAGGTCGCGCTGGTTGCGGGAAGGGGCCATCGGGATATTGCAAGTTTGGTTGTAGATGCGGCGAAGTTAATCGGCAAGGAAAAACTGCTTGAGAACAACTTCAGGTTCTCCGATACCATCAGGGCGGATGAAAGAGCCGAAAACGCTGTCTTCATGGGGGTGATTGTCAATAAGGGAAGAATGAACCGCCAGATGCCAACGGAGATTGAAAAGGCAAAGGTCTTGATCATGGATGACGCGTTAGAACCGGAAGAGGCGGATGAAATAGCCCGGTCCACTGAGTTGGGCGTTAAACAAAATGAAATCTATAAGAACCAGTTCCGGGAAAATATTTATAAAATAGTAGAGATGCATGTAGGCTTGGTCCTGGCCTACCGGGGAATAAGTGAAATTGCCGAAGAAATATTCACCGATGCCGGGATTATTGCTGTGGAAAGGATTGCCGGCAGCGAATTGAGAAAAGCAGCCGAACATACCGGAGCATGGATGATCAAGCGAACGGGCTTAAACAAAAATATTGATTCACTGACCCGCTGCCTTGGCAGTGCAGGCAGCATTTACAATGATGAAAAAACCGAACAGGTCTGGATTTATAATGGGGCGGGAAATCCCAGGGCCACAGTTGTAGTAGGCGCTGCAACCAGGGAAGTAGTCGGGGAGCGTGAACGCATAGCAAGGGATGCCGCCGCGGCGGTGCAATCAGCAGTCAGGGGCGGCGTGGTACCCGGGGGTGGCGCTCTGGAAATATCCCTGGCCAAAGAAATTGCTAAAATAGGCAGCAACTTTCGGGGTATGACAGCTTACGGGATAGAGTGCATAGTGAATGCCTTAAAGCGTCCCCTGGCTCAGATTGTTTCCAACGCGGGTTTTAACTCCCTGGAAAAGGTTGGCGATGTTATTTCCCTTCAGGCAGAAACAGGTAATGATGCCCTGGCTGTAGACTGCGATACCGGCCAGATATGTGATATGTATCAGTCCGGGATTGTCGATCCTGTTCTGGTTAAAACTTATGCTTTTAAGGCTGCGGAAGAAGTTGCCGAAGCAATTTTGAGGATTGATACGATAATTAAAAAAAAGGAAGATAGGCCTGATTACATAGAAACAGGCAGGTTTTAAGAAAAGAGCAAAAACACAACTGCGAAAATCATTTAGCGAGGTGAAACTTGTGGAAGAACCAGAAAAAAGGCAGGATCAAAATGGTTTAGGGAATACTCCTGGGCAGAATGGCTTTGCCTTGGAGCCGGAGGGGGAAGAAAGAACCGTCCTTGAAGAAAGTGAAATTGAGGCGGTTAGAAAAAATCTCGCTGAGCAGATGGCTCGCGCTGAAGATTATTATCAGCGTTTGGTGAGGATGCAGGCTGACTTTGAAAATTTTCGGCGCCGGGCGGCAAGAGAAAAAGAAGATTTTTACAAATACGCTGCTGAACAGCTTGTAGAATCATTATTGCCTATCCTGGACAACTTTGAACTTGCTCTGGCGCACGGACGGGAAACACCCGATAAACTTTTCGAAGGTGTTGAAATAATATACCGGCAAATAGTTGATACTCTTGCGGCTCAAGGATTGTCGCCCATACCGTCGGTGGGTGAGATCTTCGATCCTTCAAGGCATGAGGCCGTGATGCAGGAGCAAACCAGTAATCACCCGGACAATATTATTTTGGAGGAACTCCGGAAGGGCTACTTATTTAAAGAGAAGCTATTAAGACCTTCGATGGTTAAAGTAGCCCGCTCAAAATAATCAGGATTATCAGGATTATATAGGATTATATATTTAAATTTATATTGAATTTCGCAATTCAAACGATCAGGAAGGTGAAACATATATTATGGCAAAAGTAATCGGTATTGACCTTGGCACTACTAACTCATGCGTAGCGGTTATGGAGGGTGGCGAGGCAGTCGTTATCCCTAATGCGGAAGGCAGCCGCACCACTCCTTCGGTGGTTGGTTTCTCCAAAACTGGTGAGCGTCTGGTCGGACAAGTGGCCAAACGACAGGCTGTCAGCAACCACGAGCGCACGATAAGTTCCATCAAACGCCAAATGGGTTATGATTATAAGGTAACAATTGACGAAAAGGGTTATACCCCTCAGGAAATTTCGGCAATGATTCTCCAAAAAATGAAGACTGATGCAGGCGCGTACCTGGGAGAAAAGGTTGAAAAGGCTGTTATTACCGTACCTGCTTATTTTACTGACGCCCAGCGCCAGGCTACCAAGGATGCCGGGAAAATAGCCGGGCTGGAAGTTTTGAGGATAATTAATGAACCAACGGCTGCAGCACTTGCTTATGGCCTTGATAAAGAGGAGGATCAGACCATTCTGGTTTTCGATCTTGGGGGGGGTACCTTTGATGTTTCTATACTGGATTTAGGCGAAGGTGTTTTTGAGGTTAGAGCGACCAACGGAAATAATCGCCTGGGAGGGGATGACTTTGACCAGCGGATAATGGATTGGTTGGTTGCAGAATTCAAAAAGGAAAACGGCATTGACCTCAGTAAAGACAAGATGGCTTTGCAAAGGCTGAAAGAAGCTGCTGAAAAAGCCAAAGTGGAGCTCAGCACTCTCACAGCAACGAGCATCAGCCTGCCGTTTATTACCGCGGATGCAAGCGGTCCAAGACACCTTGAAATAAATTTGACTAGGGCCAGATTTGAAGAAATGACGGCAGATTTAATTGAAAAAACGATGGGGCCGACGCGGCAGGCGCTTAGTGACGCAGGATTAAAACCGGAAGATATACATAGAATTTTACTGGTGGGCGGAGCAACCCGAATGCCTGCGGTTCAGGAAAATATTCGCAGATTTTTGGGCAAGGAGCCCCATAAGGGTATAAATCCGGATGAATGTGTAGCCATAGGGGCAGCTATTCAGGCCGGCGTGCTGACAGGTGAAGTAAAAGATGTTTTGCTTTTGGACGTAACACCATTATCCCTTGGAATTGAGACCCTGGGAGGGGTGTTTACCAGGCTTATTGAGCGAAATACGACTATTCCGACTTCCAAAAGCCAGATTTTTTCAACTGCGGCTGACGGGCAGACGACTGTAGAGATACATATTTTACAGGGAGAAAGACAAATGGCCATGGATAATAAGACACTTGGCCGTTTCCAGTTAACCGGTATTCCCCCCGCCCCGCGGGGAATTCCCCAGATAGAAGTCAAATTCGATATTGATGTAAACGGCATAGTCCATGTTTCGGCAAAAGATATGGGTACCGGTAGGGCTCAGAGTATAACTGTTACAGGTGGAACATCCCTTTCCAAGGATGAAATTGAGAAAATGGTCAAAGACAGCGAACAGTATGCCGAAGCAGACAGGAATCGTAAAGAGGAGGCTGAACTGCGCAACCAAGCCGACAGTCTGATTTACCAGGCCGAGAAAACGATCAAGGATTTAGGTGACAAAGCTGACAAATCACTGGCTGGACAGGTTGAGAAATCGGTTGCGGACTTAAAGGAAGCTTTGGCAAGCGGCGATTTAGAGTCAATCAAGAAGCGGATCGAGGAGTTGACCAAACCCTTATATGATCTTTCCGCCGCGATGTACCAGCATCAGAGTTCGCAGCAAGCTGGGGGGACACAAGAAAAACAGCCCGGGGATGAAAAGGTTGTTGATGCCGATTACGAAGTTAAAGATGAGGATAAACAATCTTAAAGAATAAGGGATAGTGGTAACAAACCATGTCAAAACGTGATTATTATGATGTTTTGGGTGTATCCCGAAATGCATCTGCGGAAGAGATAAAAAAAGCTTATCGTAAGCTTGCGCGTCAATACCATCCTGATGCGAATCCCAGCGATAAAAACTCAGAGGAGAAATTTAAAGAAGTAGCAGAAGCATATGAGGTCCTCAGTGATGAGGAGAAAAGGTCAAATTACGACCAGTTCGGTCATGACGCTCCAAATGCCCATGGATTTGATTTTGGAGGCGGTTTTGGCGGGTTTGGCGCGGATCTGGGTGGCCTGGGAGATATTTTTGAAATGTTTTTCGGCGGATCGGGAAGAGCGCGTAGCGGTCCCCAAAAAGGAGCAGATCTTCGCACAGATATAGATATTACTTTTAAGGATTCCGCTTTCGGCCTTGAAAAGGATATAAAAGTGCCCCGCATTGAAACCTGCGAAAGTTGCAAGGGCTCCGGGGCCGCACAGGGTACAAGCGTAAAGAATTGTCCGACCTGCGGGGGACGCGGGCAGACTCAGACATCGCAAAATACACCCTTTGGCAGAATAGTTCAATCGCACACCTGCAGTCGCTGCCGGGGCACCGGACGTTTTATTGAAAAACCATGTTCAGCCTGTCAGGGTTCGGGAAGGATCAGGCGCTTCCGGAATATCCACGTTAAAATCCCAGCGGGCGTAGATACTGGGACACGTTTGCGTGTGAACGGGGAAGGTGAAGCTGGTTTGCGCGGAGGCCCCACCGGCGACCTTTACGTTTACATTAATGTTCTGCCGCACGAGTTATTTAAGAGGGAAGGGAATAATATATATTGCGAAGTGGCTATCTCTATTGCACAGGCTGCTCTGGGAGATGAGATAGAAGTCCCGACACTGGATGGGACGATGAAGTTTAAAATTCCCGAAGGCACCCAGCCGGGCGCGGAGTTCCGCCTTCGTGGCAAAGGCATTCCAGATTTAAACGGTTTCGGAAAAGGTGACCAATATATCAAGGTTAAGGTAGTTATTCCAACCAGGCTCAATGAGCGGCAAAAACAGTTGTTAAACGAGTTTGCACAGATTTCCGGCGAAAGCGCTGCTGAAAGTAAAGGGTTTTTTAACAAGTTTAAGGATGCTTTTATGGGGTAGCAAGAGTATCCCGGTTTTTCGTATCCCCTGAGCAATTTATTTGCAGCAAGGTAAATATAACCGGTAGTGATGTGAATTATATTACAAATGTTCTGCGCTTGAAAAAAGGCAGTTTTGTTTCAGTTTATGACGGGCGGGGAAAGGTCTGTCTGGCAAGGATAGACAAGATTGATAAAGATAGAATCAGGTGCGCCGTCATAGAAGAGTTAGCTGCTGCTCAAGAACCTTCGATAAGAATTACCCTGGTTCAGGGATTGCCAAAAGGTGATAAAATGGAAACCATTATTCAGAAATGTACCGAGTTGGGTATCTCTGAGGTCATTCCACTGAATTGTAATCGTTCAATTGTAAAAATCCATCAAGAAAAAGTAGCCAGCAAGGTCAGTCGATGGCAAAGAGTAGCTTTGGAAGCATCCAGGCAGTGCCGCCGTTCTGTTGTGCCTAAGGTTAGTGAACCGAAGGGGTTGAACGAGGTTTTAAACAGTCTGTCAGAAGGCGCATTAAGCCTTTTGTTTTGGGAAAAAGAAAATAAATGCTCTTTAAAAGACTGTCTTAGGGCATCAAAACCAGAAAACATTTTTCTTTTTATAGGGCCTGAAGGCGGTTTCACTGCTGACGAGGTTGAAATGGCAAAGGAATTTGGCGTTATACCTGTGTCTCTTGGACCAAGGATTGTGCGCACGGAAACAGCCGGACCTGCTGTTACGGCAATTATCCAATATGAACTGGGGGACCTTGGAGGTGCCCGGGATTAACAAGACATTTGCTGTCGCGACCTTGGGCTGCAAAGTAAACCAATACGAATCGTCAGTTATAACCGGTATGTTTGAAAACAGAGGTTACCAGGCGGTTGAATTCGGCCAACAGGCAGATATTTATCTAATCAACACGTGTACGGTTACTCACTTAAGCGACCGCAAGTCACGTCAGTTGATCAGGCGTGCGGTAAGGGCTAATCCAAACGCTCTTGTAATAGTTACCGGTTGCTATGCCCAAACATCTCCCAATGAAATTTTGGCCATTGAAGGTGTAAATCTGGTTGTTGGCACAGTTGACAGAGATAAGATTGTAGATTTTGCGGAAAAGGCGCAAGGAAGTACGGTTGTATTAAATTACGTCAGAGAAATAGATCAAAATATTAAATTTAAAGAACTGCCGGCTCAGGTTGTTACCGGTCGCGAAAGGGCTTTTCTAAAAATAGAGGAAGGCTGCAGCAATTACTGTTCGTACTGTATTGTTCCTTTTGCCCGGGGTCCGCAAAGGAGCCGTTCTTTCAAAGATTCACTCAATCAGGCAAAAAACCTTGTCGAGGCGGGATTTAAAGAAATAGTTCTTACAGGTATACACCTTGGTTCATATGGCAGTGATCTCGGCAGTGAAACAAATCTTAACTCTTTGATAAATTCAATTATAAAAATTCCGGGCCTGTCCAGGTTAAGGCTAAGTTCCCTTGAGCCAATGGATATTACACCTGCTCTAATTGATACGATTGCTTCCCAAAAAGGAATCTGCCACCACCTGCATATTCCGCTTCAAAGCGGCGATGATCAAGTTTTAAAAAACATGCGCCGCAATTATAGTATAAATGAATACAAGCGAGTGATTAAGCAAATCAGGGAGAGAATTCCCGGAATTGCCTTAACTACGGATGTAATGGTAGGTTTTCCCGGCGAGACTGATCAGCAGTTTTACAATACATGTAATTTAATAAAGGAAATTTCTTTTTCAAGACTTCATGTATTTAAATACTCCCGGCGCAGAGGTACACCAGCGGCAGAATTTGATTTTCAAATACATCCCTCGGTAAAGGAGGAAAGAAGCAATATACTACTCGCGCTTAGCCGTAAACTGGCACGGGACTATGCCAGCCTTCACCTGGGAACTATACAGGAAGTGTTGGTTGAAGGTTCATATAATAAAAAATCCGGTTTTGATGAGGGCCTTACTGATAATTACCAGCGTGTATTATTTCCTTCCGTGTTTAATAAGCGGGGAGAGATTGTCAATGTAAAAATAGAAAGCTTGCAAGGGGAGAATTTAAGCGGTACAATAGTTTAGTTGCAAGCAGGATTTATTATATATATGTTGAATAAGAGAGAAAGAAGGATATTAATTCTTATATATTCGCACTGAGTGAAGGAAGGGGGGATTTGTAATAGAAGGTTGCGTTTTCTGTAAAATTATAAATAAAGAAATTCCTGCCGAAATTGTATATGAAGATGATTTTGCAATTGCTTTTAAGGATATAAATCCTGTAGCAAGGATACATTATTTAATTATGCCCAAAAAGCATATTCCAACTGTTCTGGATATACAGGATGAAGAAGAAAAAATCATTGGTCATATACAAACCGTGGCAGCGAAAATAGCAAGATCAGTTTTAGAAGGCAAAGGTTTCCGGATGGTTGTTAATTGTCTTGAAGATGCCGGGCAAAAAGTTTTTCACATCCATTATCATTTTCTTGCCGGCCCTTATTTGAAACGGCATCCTGGTTGATTTGGCAAAGACACATTGGTATTAAATTTTTGAAAGAAAGGTAAGGTATATGTGATATTTACGAGTTATGGCGGGGGGAGGGGAAAGGTATGGCAGAGGTACGAGTTGGCAAAAACGAAACGCTGGATAGTGCCCTCCGTCGTTTTAAAAGGACATGCCAAAAGGCAGGGGTGTTGGCTGAGGCCAGGAGGCATGAACATTACGAGAAGCCCAGTGTACGGCGAAAGAAAAAATCAATTGCTGCGAGAAGGCGCAAATTTCATTAAATAGAAAAACTTATACCTGGTCGAAAAGACCAGGTATATTTATTAGTCTGTTAAACCAAAAAAACTAAAATGCTGACATATTTTTATTAAAATAGAGCATACTCTATAATTATTGACGATAATTTATCTCACCAGTCATTTATTAGCTTCTTCTTAATTTTTGATTACTCCAACAACAGCAATCTAAGTTTGATATGTGATTATTATTAATAGATCTGTTTTGTAACGGGGGAAGTTTTTAAAGAACAGTATCATACTATTGGGAAGAGAAATTTATGGTTTGACATGCTCTTTAAACATAGGATATAATTTTGAAAAAAAAGGAGAGTATAAATCATGACTTTCGAAATTTACAAACCACGCGGCGAGAAAGCTGAAAAAACACCAATAGTATCTTTCTCTAAGAGTTCAATTGTTTTAAATAAAATTGCGAGAGAGAAACTTGGCGCTCAATACGTTGAATTAGCTTATGATCATGATTCAAAAACAGTGCGTATTCGTGCTGTAGAAGAGGACGGTATACAAATTAAAAAAACGAAGGTATTCGGCAAAGGTTTTTTTAAATACTTTGGTATTAATTTAAAGGGAAGGTACGAGTCAATTTTTGATGAAAAGGAAAAAAGCATATTCGTAAAAATTTGAAAACCATATAATCTTAAGGGGATTTAACAAAAATTATCTTTAAAGCATGGTTTTTACCAGTGATTCACAGCGATCTCTTATGTTTAAGTGTTATGGAATTTAATATTTATACTTTTCTCCAACGAATATAGGTATTGATGTATAATTAAAGTATAATTAAAGGTGAGATAGTTATTGAGTGTCAAGATTCTCGGTATTGAGACATCCTGTGATGATACTTGCGCCTCTTTAGTCATGGACGGAACAAAGATACTGTCGAATGTTGTTTTTTCACAAGAAAAAATGCATAAAATATTTGGAGGGGTTGTCCCGGAAGTAGCTTCCCGCAAACATCTGGAATTAATTAATGAAGTTATTCGGAAAGCGCTTGACGAAGCGGGCTTTGGCTTTAATTCTCTTGATGCCGTAGGTGTTTCCTATGGACCCGGCCTTGCCGGCGCTTTGCTGGTTGGGGTGGCGGCAGCCAAAGCTTTAGCTTTTGCTCTTGATCTGCCTTTGTTAGCCGTTAATCATATTGAAGGTCATCTATATGCAAATTATCTAGGCAAGGATGATTTATCATTTCCGGTAATTGGCTTGGTGGTAAGCGGCGGCCACACCGATCTTATCTTGATTAAAAGTCACGGCAGTTATAAGTTGATCGGAAGAACGCGGGATGACGCCGCGGGGGAAGTGTTTGACAAGGTAGCCCGTACGATTGGCCTGGGTTATCCCGGCGGGCCATTGATTGATCGCCTTTCCTCCGGTGGAAACGAAGATGTGGTTATTTTTCCCAGAGCCCGGCTGGAAGAAGGAACGCTTGATTTTAGCTTTAGTGGACTTAAAACAGCGGTAGCCAATTTTTACCTGAAAGCAGAAAAACGTGGTGAAAAGATTAACCTTTCTGATTTAACCGCTTCATTTCAAAAAGCTGTAGTTGATGTGCTGGTTGAAAAAACTGTTCAAGGCGCACAGATATACGGAGCAAAAACCATTCTTTTGGCAGGCGGGGTTGCTTCAAACAGAAGGCTTCGTCTGTTTTTAAAACAAAAGGCCATTGAAAAGGGATTGGCAGTTTCTTATCCAAGCACGGTTTTGTGTACAGATAACGCTGCAATGGTCGGCTGCTGCGCCTATTATAAGTACCTGCGCTCAGATTTTGCCCCTTACAGTTTAAATGCGATTCCTGATTTAAAACTGGGGGAAAACACATATTAAAGGAAAGGCCTTATTTTGATAAAGGGCAAGGATCCCATCACAGGACGTGTTCGTACTTTTATAAGTCTTGGTTCAAATTTGGGCGATAAAAAGGCAAACCTCGAAAGAGCTGTTGAGTTGCTGCGCAAAGAGGAAGGGCTGAATATCAAAGGGGTTTCCTCTTATTACAGGACTGCGCCTGTGGGCCCTGTTCAGCAGGATTGGTTTATCAATAATGTTCTCGAAGCAATGGTTAAGTTGACGCCAAGGGAGCTATTGAATGTCATTTTGGATATTGAAAGAAAAATGGGCAGAGTACGCGATATCAAGTGGGGTCCAAGGTTAATCGATCTTGACTTGCTGCTTTATGGCGATATTTTAATAAATGAGCATGATCTGATTATCCCGCACCCGCGCATGCGCGAAAGAGCTTTTGTGATCATACCGCTGGCTGAACTGGATCCGGATTTATATATACCCGGTCTTAAAAATGTCTCCGTTCTTGCTGCCGAGCTTGCTTTTCAGGATGTGCAAAAAATATCATAAGATCGACAAGATATACTTGCCTTTGGGTTAATGATCAGTTACAATAACTTTGGGGTAAACTAAGGGGTGGTATTCCGGTTGGAAACCATACCTGTTTGAAGCGGCCCGTAAAATAAAAGACAACCAAATCCGCTTGGAGCCTGGATGGACCGAGACGGGGTGGTGAAAAACCTTGCGACAGTCTGTCCGGAAGGTTTTTTGATTTTAGGCCGCAGAATAAAGTGAAGATTATATGAAAAAAAATGAAAGCATAAATGAACAGTCCGGGGGAAAACCTTCGCTTGTTATAGTAGGCGCCGGTAAAGTAGGCAGCGCATTATCCATTCTTTTGCATAGAAAAGGCTATCCTGTTGCCGGTGTAGCAAGCAAAAGCATATCTTCAGCCCGTCGAGTTGCCGATGAAATCGGCTGCCCTGCCACAGACAGGCCGGAAGAAGTTACTTTGCTTGGCGAGGTTATTTTTATTACCACACCGGACCGGGAGATCGCCAGGGTTGCGGAAACAATCGCATCAAGGAAGGGGTTTTATCCCGGACAGATTGTTGCTCATGCCAGCGGGGCCCATACAGCCTTTGAATTACACGGCGTTCCGGAAACAGGTTCAAGGATTATTTCAATTCATCCCCTGCAGTCATTTGCTGATATTCAGGGGGCAATCGAGAATCTTCCCGGTTCATACTTTGCCCTGGAGGGAGATGAATCGGCAATGAGTGTGGCGAGGCAGATAGTAGACGACCTGGACGGAAAATATTTTACTATTCGTGCTGAAGATAAAACTTTATATCATGCCGCGGCATGTATAGCTTCCAATTACCTTGTTTCGTTGATGTACTATGCGACTGGCCTGTACCGCAATTTCGGCCTGTCACGCGAAGAAGCGTTTGAGGCTTTATTGCCGCTTGTACAGGGCACAATAAACAACGTCAGGAGAATTGGTCCCGTTCAAGCCCTCACCGGCCCGATATCCAGAGGGGACGGAACAACTATTTCGGACCACATACCTGTGCTTAAACAGGTAGGCAGGGAAGAAAGCGATCTTTATAACGCGCTGGGTTTGTACACAGTTTCAATTGCCCTTGAAAAAGGGAGTATAAATAGTGATCAGGCTGTGCAGCTTAAAAAAATATTTTCGTAAATGGTTTTATAAGGAGGCAGGAGTCTCGTGTCTAACGGACGTGTAACGACAACTTTTTTCCGGGAAGCTAAAAAAGACGGTCGCATGATTACCATGTTGACGGCCTATGATTACCTGATGGCTTCACTGGTTGAAAAAGCCGGTATTGACGCGATTCTGGTGGGCGACTCCTTGGGTAATGTTGTGCTGGGTTATAGTTCAACCATCCCGGTCACAATGGACGATATGATTCACCACATCAAGGCGGTTACACGCGGCGTGTCAAGAGCGATGGTTGTTGGGGACATGCCTTTCATGTCCTACCACCTGTCAATGGAAGAAAGCCTGAAAAACGCCGGACGCATTTTACAGGAAGGCGGAGCGCAGGCAGTTAAGCTGGAAGGCGGGCGGGAGGTAACCGATGTTGTTCGCAAGATAGTGGCCGCGGGCATTCCGGTAATGGGACATATAGGTTTGACCCCTCAATCTGTTAACCAAATCGGGGGTTACAAGGTACAGGGGAAGGAAGAAGCTGCAGCCAAAAAACTGATTGCTGACGCCAAGGCGCTTGAAGAAGCGGGTGTTTTTGCCATCGTTTTGGAACTGGTCCCTTTACAGCTGGCCAGGATGATTACCGAACAGATTAATGTTCCTACAATCGGTATTGGAGCAGGCCCTTACTGCAGCGGTCAAATACTCGTCACACACGACCTTTTAGGGATGTATGGCGGCAATAAACCAAAATTCGTTAAATACTACGCAAACTTGAACCAGGACATAATCAAGGCTTTGCAGTCTTATTGTGAAGAAGTCCGGCACGGCTCTTTCCCGGCGCCCGAACACTGCTTTAATATGCCGGAGGACGTACTTTCCAAATTATAAGCAAAGGAAAAGAGTATGTTAATTCATCAGACAGTTGAAGAGATCAGGCAAACAGTGAAGAAAGCCCGCAGTCAGGGGCTGACGATAGGTTTTGTCCCGACTATGGGCTATTTCCACGAGGGACATCTTGTATTAATGCGTGAAGCTAAAAGGTTATGTGATTTTGTGATAGTGAGTATTTTTGTTAATCCAATGCAATTTGGCCCCCAGGAGGATTTTGCCCGGTACCCGCGGGATCTGGAGCGGGATTTGGACCTTGCCGGAAAAGCTCAGGTTGACGCAGTATTTTCTCCAACAACTGAAGAAATGTATCCTGCTGGTTTCTCTACGGCAGTTGAAGTTGAGGGGATAACGGAAAGCCTGTGCGGCCATTCCCGCCCGGGTCATTTTAAGGGTGTAGCCACAGTGGTTACCATGCTTTTTAATATTGTTTCCCCGGATAAAGCTTTTTTTGGACAAAAAGATGCCCAGCAGGCTCTTGTGATTAAGAGAATGGTGAGGGATCTGCAAATGCCCTTGGAAATTGTGGTTGTTCCAACGGTTCGTGAAGATGATGGGCTTGCCATGAGTTCGAGAAACATTTTTCTCAATCCCGCAGAAAGAAAAGCCTCTTTATGCTTGAAGAAAAGCATGGAGACAGCAGGACAAATGGTTGCAGGCGGGGAATTTGAAGTATCGAAAATTTTAAGTGCGGTTCGGGAAATTATAACTAACGAACCGTTGGCTTTGATAGATTATGTGGAAATCCTTTCTCTTCCGGACCTAAAACCGGTTGCCAATCTTTCAGGCCCGGTTTTACTGGCGATGGCAGTACGTTTTGGCAAAACCAGGTTGATTGATAATACAGTTTTATGTCCAGGGGGTGTAAGCTATGTTTTTAACGATGTTAAAATCTAAGATCCATCGGGCTACAGTAACACAGGCCAATTTGAATTACAGGGGCAGCATTACTATTGACCAGGACCTGCTGGAGGCTGCCCAAATTTTGCCCCATGAAAAAGTTCAGGTGGTAAATAATAATAACGGAGCGCGTTTTGAGACTTATGTTATTCGAGGAAAGCGGGGATCGGGTATAATTTGTTTGAATGGCGCCGCCGCCCGTTTGGCTCAACCGGGAGATAATGTAATTGTGATTTCTTACGCTATGATGACACGGGAAGAGGCGCTGGTTCACCAGCCAATTATAGTTTTGGCTGGTGAGTCAAATAAGATTGAAGAGATTGTGCTGGGTGAAGTAAACTAATAACTGGCGATTTTTTTAATCTTGAAAGGGGGATATCTTACATATATATCCCTAATAAATTTGCTGTATAGCAGAACTAAGGTGACAATATTTGGCCCAGGAAAAAACAGAGTTGTTAAAGGAGATTGAAAAACTTAGAAAGAAGCGGCGGGCAGTAATCTTAAGCCATTACTATCAACGTCCTGAAATTCAGGATATAGCTGATTTTGTTGGAGATTCTCTGGAACTTTCACGCCGGGCGGCAAAAACCGATGCGGAAGTAATTGTCTTTTGCGGAGTGCATTTTATGGCCGAAAGCGCTTCTATCCTATCCCCGGATAAGATTGTTCTTCTTCCCGAAGAGGAGGCGGGGTGCCCGATGGCGGATATGATTACTTCAGTAGATCTTGAACGGTGGAAAGGAAAATTCCCGCATGCAACCGTAGTTTGCTACGTCAATACTTCAGCAGAGGTTAAAGCCATGTGTGATATAGCATGCACCAGCGCCAACGCTGTTCAGGTCGTCAATTCGATACCGCCTGATCAGGATATCCTCTTTGTACCGGATAAAAACCTCGGGCAATATATTGCTTCCCGGACGAGGCGTAAATTAATAATGTGGGATGGTTTTTGCAACACTCATGATAAGCTCACCAGAGAGGACGTTTTGGCCGCAAAGTCGGAACACCCTGAAGCTCTTCTCGTTGTGCACCCTGAGTGCAGGCCGGAGGTAATCAGCCTGGCTGATAAAGTTGCCAGCACATCCGGAATGCTGCGCTTTATACGCGAAAGCACCGCCAGGCAGTTTATTATCGGTACAGAAATAGGTCTTCTGCACCAGTGCAGCAAACAATGCCCGGATAAAGAGTGCTTTCCGGCCTCGAAAAAGATGGTTTGCCCGAATATGAAGTTAACTACGCTGGAAAAAGTTCGAAATTCACTGGTCAACCTTGAACCGAGAATTGAAGTTGAACCTGAAATTAGGAAGCTAGCCCTTAAATCCCTGGAGAGAATGCTGGCAATCGTTTAGGAGGTACCTCTTTTTTGTGGACAGGAATTATCTGATTAACTTTGATACCCGGCAATTACCGCAGGAGGAATGGGAATACGTAATTATCGGCAGTGGTATTGCCGGGCTTTATAGCGCATATATTGCGAGCAGGTACGGTGGTAAGGCCGTTGTTCTTACCAAACGCACAGTTCTTGACAGCAACACAAGCAAGGCGCAGGGCGGTATTGCGGTGGCCATTGGTACAGCAGATTCCCCCGATTTTCATCTGGAAGATACTTTAGTTGCCGGCGCAGGTTTATGCAATTATGAAGCAGTAAAGATTTTGGTCAATGAAGGGCCGCAGAGGGTTGCGGAACTGATCAATATAGGCGCACGTTTTGATCAGGACAATGGCAGACTGCTTTTAGGTAAGGAAGGCGCGCACAGCCGCAATCGGATTTTGCATGCGGCGGGTGACGCTACCGGTGCAGAAATACAAAGAGCCCTTACCAAGCAAGCCTTGAATAATCCGTCAATCGAAGTCCGGGAAAGCCATTTTGTAGTCGATTTGCTGATTAGGGAAAATAATTGTTACGGTGTCTTGGCCTATGATACCCAATCAGAGCAGTTAAAAGTGTTCTGGAGCAAAGCGGTTATTTTGGCCAGCGGCGGTGTTGGGCAGTTATATAAGCATAATACCAACCCGGAGGTTGCTACAGGCGACGGTATTGCTATTGCTTACAGGGCTGGGGTGGAGGTAATGGATATGGAATTTACCCAATTTCATCCCACCGCATTAAACCTGCCTGAAGCGCCACGTTTTTTAATTTCTGAGGCAGCGCGGGGCGAAGGCGCATATCTTCTAAACTGTCATGGAGACCGTTTTATGACGCGTTACCACCAAATGGCTGAGCTGGCCCCGCGGGATATAGTCGTATGGGCAATTCTACAGGAAATGAAAGAAACTGAGTCAAGTGAGGTTTACCTCGATTTATCACGGCTGGGGGATGAAAAAATAGACCGCCGTTTTCCAAATATAAGCAGCACCTGCAGTTTTTACGGGTTGGATGTTAAGAAGGAACCCATACCAGTTACACCTGCCGCACATTACATGATGGGCGGGGTAAAAACTAATTTATATGGAGAAACAAACATTAGCGGTTTATATGCCTGCGGCGAGGTAGCCTGTCAGGGTGTTCATGGCGCCAACCGCCTGGCAAGCAATTCACTTCTGGAAGGAATTGTTTTCGGGCAACGGATTATAGAACGTAGGCTGAGCATTTCTGATCCTTATAGGTCTATCCCCCTTGCCCAAAGATTTTTTTATAACGAAGCAATAATTAACGAAGCAATAGTTAATCAAAAAAGTAATTATGAGCATTTAAGACACTCTATTCAATCAGTCATGGAAATGTTCGTCGGACCTGTTCGGACCAGCGCCGGGCTTCTCAAAGCGCTCGATATTTTTGAAAATATGGAAAACCTGGGGAAAAACCCGCCGGTAAAATGGGATGAAATGGAGGTCTGTAATATGCTTCAGGTTGCTCAGTTGATAACTGAGGCGGCCCTTATGCGCACGGAAAGCAGAGGGGGGCATTTCAGGCAGGACTTTCCTGATTCCCTGAAGAGATGGCGCAAACACATTATTCTTAAACGTGTTTAATTAAGGTAATATTGTCACATAAGAAGGAGTTTTTTGTAATGTCTTTTGATCTGGTTGCTTTGAGGAAAATAATTGAAAGAGCGTTGGAAGAGGATATCGGTAGCGGAGATATTACAACAGACAGTATAGTTGGGATTGATGAAGAGGTCTGTGCGCTTATTCATGCGGGTGAACTAGGGGTTGTTGCCGGATTACCTGTAGCCGGAGCAGTTTTTAATATGCTTGACCCGGATATTGCTTTTTCCTGCCACTTTTCTGACGGACAGCGGGTGGAGCAGGGGCAGTTACTGGCAAGTGTTCGAGGAAGCGGGCGGTGTATCTTGAAAGGCGAGCGGGTTGCCCTGAATTTCATGCAGCGTCTTTCAGGAATCGCCACACAGACATCAAAGCTGGTAACCCTTGTTGATAAATATAAGTCTAAAATAGTTGATACGCGAAAGACTGCTCCCGGGCTGAGGATTTTAGAAAAATACGCTGTTCGTGCAGGGGGGGGCGTTAACCACCGCTTTGGTTTATATGATGCGGTGTTAATCAAAGATAACCACTTGAAAGTCGCCGGCAGTATCAGCCGCGCTGTAGAGCTTATAAAAGCATCCGCTCCCTTTGCCATGAAAATAGAAGTTGAGGTTGACGATCTCGCCGGGGTTAGTGAAGCCCTTTTGGCAGGGGTGGATATTATTATGCTTGATAATATGTCTGTTTCCGAAATGAGTCAGGCTGTTGAACTTGTAGCCGGGAAAGTTTTGCTGGAAGCTTCCGGAGGCATTACTGAACAAACTGTCGTATCTGTAGCGCAGACGGGTGTCGACCTTATTTCTGTCGGTTACCTTACACATTCCGCACGCGCCCTGGACATCGGGCTGGAATTGATTTGAACCATTCAAAAACTTTTCACAGAAAAAATCAGGAAGGTATTTAATAGTAATAATGGCTGATCCGGCAGGGCAAGAAAACAGGTGGTCTGTACTGGCTGCTGTCCTGGCGGGTACTGTGATGGGGCCGCTGGATGCCAGCATAGTTTATATTGCGCTTCCCGTGATAGGGGAAGTTTTTCATGCGCTTCCTTCATCTGTCGGATGGGTTTCAATGTCGTACTTGCTTGTAATGGGGAGTTTTCTACTTTCCTTTGGCAGACTGGGGGACATTTTCGGATTTAAGCGAATCTATCTGGCCGGATTGCTAATTTTTGTTGTTGCCTCAGCTTTATGCGGCCTGGCTCCCAATTTGATAACCTTGGTTATTCTGCGTGCTTTTCAGGCCGTAGGCGCCGGTTTAAGCATGTCTTTGGTGCCGTCAATAATCACCGCTGTTTTTCCCCAAAAAGAACGCGGCCGCGCATTGGGAATAAACGCAATGGTAGTCGCGCTCGGACTGGCCGCCGGGCCTGTATTGGGTGGCTTATTAGTTGATTCAATTGGTTGGCGGACAATATTTTTCGTAAATGTTCCCGTGGGAATTATTGCCTGTCTTTGGAGTTATAACTTAATCCCTGAAAACGGTGAAAAAGCAAAAGCGCACTTTGACTGGAAGGGATCTGTTCTGGCTTTTGGCGCTCTTTCATCCCTGTTGTTTTTTGCCAGTGAGGGAGAGTCTTACCATTGGTCGGCACTAATTTTTATTATAGGCGCGGCGGCTGTTGTACTTTTGTTGCTATTCATCCGGCTTGAGTCAAGCATACCCGAGCCGATGCTTGATTTGATTTTATTCAAAAGCAGGGTTTTTTCCGCAGGGAACGGAGCAGCCCTGCTTAATTTTATGACACAGTATATTATTGTCTTTCTATGCCCTTTTTTTTTGCAAAAAGTTTTGGGTTATTCTGCTTCCCGTTCAGGACTTACCATGGTAGCTTTTCCATTAACAGTTCTGGTTGTTGCTCCTATCTCAGGGGCTCTTTCAGATAGATTCGGACAGCGCTGGCTCTTTTTTCTTGGTTCTCTGTTATGCACTTTATCCGCAGGATCGATGTTTACACTCAGTCAGTATTCCACACCTGCCGACGTATCCCTGAGGCTGGCTATCTTTGGTTTTGGAACAGGCTTATTCCAGTCGCCAAATACAAGCGCCGTGATGGGTTCCGTGCCTAAGAACCGGCTTGGTATAGCAGGCGGTGTTTTTTCAACAACCCGTAATATCGGTATGGTCTTCGGGATCGCCCTTGGTGGCGCTGTGTTGAATGCGCGGCAGGCTTTCTATCAGGAAAGCGCTTTTCATCTGGCATTTCTATATGGTATAAAGGACGCTTTTTTTGCGGCGCTGCTTGTTTCGGCTCTGGCCACGGTAATTAGTGTTCTCTGTTCTCCAAAGAGCCGGTAAAAAGCTTCAGCTGAAAGTTAGAACTATCCGTGCAGAGTATATTTTATTCTTTTAAAGGCGGAAATGCCTTCTTGGAGAGGATTTTCCTCCAGGACGAGGAGGTTGGCCGGGTGGCCTTTTAGAATGCCGGGGCTATTTCCGGTAATAGATGACCCGTTGGTCGTAGCCGCCCTGACGATTTGTTCGGTTGACAGCCCTGCTTCACTGTATAGCTCAAGCTCCTTATAATAAAGCTCCCCGTGTTTTATTGAAGGTGACCCGGAATCAGTGCCCACCCCGACGGTTATCCCCATATCAAAAGCTTGTTTGATCATCTCCTGGTGCCGGCGGTAAATTCTTTCGGCTATACCCTGATACTTCGGATCAACACTGGCGACAATTGTCCATATATAAACAGGCATGAGAGTAGGCACCCAGCACCTTTGAAGTTCGGCCATTTTTAACATTGATTCCCGGCTGATATAATAACCATGTTCTATTGAGTCAATACCCGCCTTCAAGGACATATCGACTGCCTGGTCCGAATCAGCATGGGCCATTACCTTTAAGCCCAGGGAGTGCGCTTTGTTAACAATGAACTGTAAATCTTCAAAAGAGAAATGTAAAGGCCCCACCCTGCCGTATTCTTTTATGCTTACCAGGCCTGAAGTAACAACTTTAATCTGATCGACTCCGGCAAGGGCAAGCCTTGCTACATTATCTTCATCAGCGTTCTCATCCAGAAGGGATCCATAACTGTTCCGCCTACGCAGGGCATTTCCTGTAGCGGTTATAGATGGACCGGGTATTTCTTTCTCCTGTGTTATTTTTCTTAACATCAGGTTAATTCCCGCCTGGTCACCGCCGTCCCGGATAGCCAGGATACCGTTTGAAATCAGGCTCTCAAACCTCGAAGCCGCCAAAGGCTGAATGCTTTCAGGTTCGTTCCAGCTGGCCGTTGCCTTTGCGGCATCTACACCGTCAAACGCAAGGTGGACGTGGCAGTCAACCAGACCAGGCATTACAGTAAAAGCTGAACAGTCGAGAAAAGAAGAATTACCAATATCTTCTTCTTTGGTAATCTCACAAATCGTGCGCAAAAGATCTCCAGGTTCTCTTTTTCTGCCGGAAAGGAAAAGAGTTTGTTCAAGAGGGACCGGGCCATATATATCCTTAATAACCTTATTTCGAATGTATAAAAGCATGTTGCTGCCTTTTAATTTTCCGTCCTTGCCAATTAGTGTGCCTGCCAGGAGATAATAATTTTCCTTCGGCAAGATAATATGTTCCATAACTTATCACCCTCTTTTAAAAAATACTAAATTGAACATGTTTTGTCCAACCAGTTTTTTTAAATTATTTACCATGTTTGAGATATGTTATAGCAAATTTATCGGTAAATTTTTTATTTTTTTATGAACCAGGAAGGAAGATGGATATATTATAACGTATTATTATTTAAGAAAAATTTAGCCTCCGGTTTTTTATGTTCCGGGGGTGTTTTTATCATGATTAAAGAAGTGGAATGATATGGAAATAAGGTTGCGTGCAGAGGATTTTGAAGAAAGGTATCTTTCGCCTTATGCGTCACGAAGCCGTTCAAGCCGGGGGCGTCTTCAAATTGAGCAGCCTTGCAGGGTGCGTACCGATTTTCAGCGGGATCGAGATCGTATAATCCATTCGAAAAGTTTTCGAAGGTTAAAAGGGAAAACACAGGTTTTCATAATTCCTGAAGGAGATCATTACCGTACAAGGCTGACACATACTTTGGAAGTATCACAGATTGCGCGTACGGTTGCCAAAGCATTACTGCTTAATGAAGATCTTACTGAAGCAATTTCACTCGGGCATGATCTCGGACACACGCCCTTTGGCCACATTGGTGAGGAGGCTCTTAACGAAGTGTTCCGGGAAGGTTTTAAACATAACGAACAAAGTCTGAGGGTAGTTGACAGTTTGGAAGGTGGAACAGGCCTTAACCTTACCTGGGAGGTTAGGGATGGAATTTTAAATCATACTGGCAGCACACTGCCCGTAACCCTGGAGGGTCAGGTCGTCAGAATTTGTGACCGAATAGCCTATATAAACCATGATATCGACGACGCGATCAGGGGAGGTATTCTCTCAGTTTCAGATTTACCGGTGAATTGTCTTCAAAAATTGGGATATACACATCGCGAGCGCATTAATTGCCTTGTAGCTGACCTGATTGGATCAAGCTGGCAAAAATCCGCGATTGCTTTAAGCAGTGAGATCCAACAGAGCATGGATGAACTGAGAGCTTTTCTTTTTGACAGGGTCTATATCGGGTCAGAGGCAAAAAAAGAAGAGAAAAAGGCTATTCATGTGGTTCAATACCTCTTTAAATATTTGACAGACTATCCCCACTATTTGCCTGACGAACACAGGCAAAAAGCAAAAGAGCTTGGCGCCGAAAGGGCAGTTTGTGATTATATAGCCGGTATGACTGACAGGTATGCAGTTTTGCAGTTTACAAGGTTATTTATCCCCAGTGCTTTTTCTGTATAATTCTTAAAGCGGAAGAACAGACAAAAAATTGTAGAATAGGGAAGGAAATAATATAAAAATAGCGAATAATTTAAGTAAGATAACTAAATGCTGTAGCGCCGGCGTCTTGAAAATTTTATGAAAAACGTCTCCAAAGGTGATCTGTATAATGGAGAATTACTTAAAAGATGACACGGTCGAAACCATCCGCCAACATATTGAAATTACTGAATTAATCGGTGAATATATACGTCTTGAGAAAAAAGGCAAAAATTATGTTGGTTTCTGTCCTTTTCACCAGGAGAAAACACCATCCTTCACGGTCAGCAGCGAAAAACAGATCTTTCATTGTTTCGGTTGCGGTGTGGGAGGTGATATTTTTAAGTTTATCATGCTCTCTGAAGGGCTAACTTTTCCTGAAGCTGTAAGACAACTGGCTGCAAAAGCAGGAGTGCTTCTGCCTGTTGCTGATCCGGGCAGGATTAAAAAAACAAGAAGTCAGGAACGTTTCTGGGAAATAAATAAAATGGCCAAGGACTTCTACAGGAATATCCTGATCAGCCGGCAGGAAGGCAAACAAGCCAGGGAATATTTAAAAAACAGAGGTCTGGAAGAAAGGGTTCAGGAGCTTTTTCAGCTGGGTTATGCGACGGAGAATTGGACAGATCTGGTGGATAATCTGCAAAACAAAGGGTGTCTTCCCGGGGAACTGATTGAACTTGGTCTGGCTGTTCAGGGGGATAGGGGCATACATAACCGGTTTTACGGGCGGGTAATGTTTCCTATTTTTAATATACAAGGACAGGTTATTGGCTTTGGCGGAAGGACAATAGGTCAAAGCTTGCCAAAATATCTAAACTCACCTCAGACTCCGGTTTTTAGCAAGGGGCAAGTTCTATATGGATTAAACCTTGCCAGACCGGTTTTGCAAAACGGACCTGCAATTGTTATGGAAGGTTATATGGATGTAATAATAGCTCACCAGTACGGTTTTACAGGGGCGGTTGCTTCCTTGGGAACAAGCCTGACTGATGGGCAATGCAGGACATTGCTCCGTTATACCAAAGAAATTCTTATTGCCTATGACGCTGATACTGCAGGTGTAAATGCAACTCTGCGTGGTTTGGATCTTCTTCAGGAATTGGGTGGCCGTGTCCGGGTGATAAGTATCCCGCAGGGGAAAGATCCCGATGATTATATCAGGCTGAACGGCAGACAAGGTTGGGAGGATCTTCTTAATAAAACTGAAACGTTGCTGGAATATAAACTTCGGCAGGCAAGTCTTTCTTATCAAGATACAAGGCAGATTCTGGATAATGTCATTCGCAATATAGCGGTAATGGATAATATGGCAGATCAGGAAGAGGGCATCAGGACTGTAGCTTCTTATCTTAATCTGAGCTGGGAAGCTGTTAAAAGCGAACTGGGAAGATATCAGACAAACCAACGAAAAAAATGGCCAATTTCGGATAAAATTGCTAAAAAAACGCATAATATACTACAAAGGCAGTTAAATGTCCAGGAAAATGCCGAGCAACAAATATTGAGCATAATTTTACAAGAACCCGAATACCTACCTGTTGTAAAAAAAGAGCTAGGGGAGCAATTTTTGAAGGATCCAACATTAAATAAAATATTTTTCCTGATTAATCAAAACCAGGAATTTAATCCGGCAAATTTAATGAGCAGGCTTAATGATCAGGAGTGTACCGTATTAAGCGGCCTGTTAATAGATAGCCCCTTAAGGACAAAGGGCAAGGATATTTTGATTGATCTTATAACTTCTTTAAAAGCTAATCAAAGAAGGTTGAAAAGAGTCCACCTTTTGCAGGAGCTTGCCAGAGCAGAAAAAGCACAGGATAATCAGCGGACGGCGGCTATATTGCAGGAACTTCAGGAACTCTTAGAGTTTGATAGGGGAATTTCGACCCGCTCAAGAGAGGGAGAAAGAGCAGTATGAGGAACGAAATTAAAATAGACAGCATCAAGGAACTGATTGAGGAAGGTAGAAAGAGAGGAGTCCTTACCTACACTGAGATCATGGATGGTTTACAGGGAACCGATCTTACACCCGAGCAAATTGATGATGTATATGAAAAACTGGCCGGCATGGGTATTGAGGTAATACCTGAGACGCCGGACCTTGAATCTGTAAGCAACCCTGCTTCTTTGGATAATTCGCCTGAAGAAGTCGAGGTTGATCTGAGTGTTCCTGAGGGTGTAAGCATAGATGATCCTGTGCGTATGTACCTCAAAGAGATAGGAAGGGTTCCTTTACTGACCCCGGAGGAAGAAGTCGAACTGGCAAAGCGCATGGAAAATGGTGATGAAGAATCTAAAAGGCGTCTTGCTGAGGCAAACCTGCGCCTGGTTGTGAGCATAGCGAAGCGTTATGTGGGACGAGGAATGCTTTTCCTTGACCTGATCCAGGAAGGGAATATGGGTTTAATAAAAGCCGTAGAAAAGTTCGACTACAGGAAGGGTTATAAATTCAGCACATATGCCACATGGTGGATTCGCCAGGCGATTACCAGAGCTATAGCTGATCAGGCCAGAACTATACGTATCCCGGTGCATATGGTTGAAACCATAAATAAGCTGGTCAGGGTATCCCGTCAGCTTCTGCAGGAATTGGGCAGGGAGCCAACGCCGGAAGAGATTGCCATGGAAATGAATATATCGGAAGAGAAAGTAAGGGATATCTTAAAAATAGCCCAGGAACCTGTTTCTTTGGAAACCCCAATAGGAGAGGAAGAAGATTCACATCTTGGCGATTTCATAGAAGATCAGGAAGCGAGTGCGCCTGCTGAAGAAGCGTCCTTTACTATGTTAAGGGAACAGTTGGATGAAGTATTAACAACTTTAACAGACAGGGAACAAAAGGTGTTACGCTTACGGTTTGGACTGGATGATGGCCGGGCGCGCACGCTAGAAGAGGTTGGGCAAAGATTTGGCGTAACCAGGGAAAGAATCCGCCAGATAGAGGCCAAGACCTTGCGGAAGCTTCGCCATCCCAGCCGGAGTAAGAAGTTGAAGGACTATCTCGATTAAATTTTAAAGTTTCAGTATTATTTTTAACGTCTCGCTTCCGGCTGGAAAGATATTTTCCTCACGCAGGCCTAATATATGCGACGACGAAGGTGTGAGTTATCATTGCAGCCAGCAAGCGCAGCGGTTCTTGTCGGTGGAAAAAGCAAACGAATGGGTAAAAATAAGGCCTTGATCAATATAGGCAGAGACAGTCTTGTCGAAATTACGATAAATAAACTCAGGCCTTTTTTTCAGGAAATAATTCTTATAACTAACAAGGTAGAATCATACGCTCACCTTAAATTTTCCATGGCTTCCGATATATATAAAAATTGCGGTCCTCTTGGAGGAATTCATGCGGCGCTGAAAGCGGCTTCCTATGAGTTTGTTTTTGTTGTCGCCTGTGACATGCCTTTTATTGAACCAAAATTCGTGGAACATATTCTTAAAAGCGGTGATCAGGATTCCGACATTGTTATACCAAGGGTTAATGACTATTATGAACCGCTGCATGCTCTTTACAGCAAGAAATGTTTGCCTGCTATCGAAGCCTGCCTAAACAGAGGCGAGCTAAAGGCCGCCTCTATTTTGCCTTATGTAAGGGTAAAATTTATTGAGCAAGGGGAAATCAGTCGATTTGCCGATCCCTTGGAGGTTTTCTTTAACGTAAATACACCCGTAGACTTGAGTAAAGCCAAAAAAATATTAGGAGTATAGATTAATTTGTCTATATTCGAGTTGTTATATCCCAAACTTTATGTTCCTTCATTGTTTGATATTAATGTTAATGACCTTTATAAAGCAGGTATTCGGGGTATTCTCTTCGACCTTGACAATACGATCATACCGCGAAATGCTGACGTCTTTTCAACCGAAGTGAGCAGTTGGCTGAAAGAAATCCGCAACAGCAATTTTAAGGCATGCATCATTTCAAATAATAATGCTAAGCGTGTTTTTAAACTTGCCGGGGAATTAGATTTGCCCGCGATCTGTTATGCGGTAAAACCGCGCCGCAAACCTTTCCGACAGGCGCTCAAGCTGCTGGGAACTTATCCGGAACAGACGGCAGTTGTAGGGGATCAGGTCTTTACGGATATTCTTGGCGGCAACAGGCTGGGTATGTTTACTATACTTGTGGCGCCTATGAATGGAAAAGAGTTTTGGGCTACACGGCTGATCAGCCGGCAGTTGGAGAAACTTGTACTTAATTTATTTAAGAAACAGCCTATATACACTGAATACCAGCACAAATAGCGGAACTCTTAGAAAAGGGGTTTTTATTTATTGTTAATAAGCGGCGCAACCCGTGTTTGCGGACTTTTTGGATGCCCTGTCGAACACTCATTCTCGCCAATCATGCAAAATGCAGCTTTTTCTTTTTTGGGGCTTGATTATATTTATGTTCCTTATTGTGTTGCGCCTGCAGAACTGGAGAGCGCAGTGAAAGCGGTTATATCGCTTGGAATGGCTGGTGTAAACATTACCATACCCCATAAAGAAAAAGTATGCTGCTACCTTGATCAGATAACACCCGGAGCTAAAATAGCAGGCGCCGTAAACACCATCGTCAATAATAAAGGAAAGCTGTATGGCTATAATACAGACGGAGCCGGTTTTTTGCGTTCCTTGAAAGAAGAAGCAAATTTTTTCCCTGCGGGGAAAGCCGTGCTTATCGTTGGCGCCGGGGGCGCTGCCCGGTCCATTGCTGTTGAGCTTGCCATATCAGGCGCCCGTTCGGTGACCATAGTCAACCGAAAACATGAAAGAGCACTGGCTCTTGCGCAGTTATTAACTGAGCAGACTCCAATAAAAAAGGCTGATACTGCACTCTGGGCCGGGGCGGAATTTAAAGAATCCATTAAGAAGGCTGATTTGATTGTTCAGGCAACGCCGCTGGGTATGTATCCAAAAGAAGATGTTTGTTTAGATTTTCCTTTTGAATATCTTCAACCGGGTCAAGTTATCTGTGATTTGGTTTATAACCCCCCTGTAACCAAATTTTTAAAAAATGCCTGTTTGGCCGAAGGGGTTAAAGTAATTAACGGAATAGGAATGCTTCTGTACCAGGGGGTGCTTGCTTTTGAGTATTGGACAGGTGTACAGGCTCCTGTAGAAATAATGCGCAAATCACTGGAGGAGTTCCTTGACGCGCAAGTCTACTGAGCAATAACGTACGTCATATTCGTTATGCTTTGTTTATATAATGAGAGGAGTTGTATGTGTGCTTCGTTATTTAACCTCCGGTGAATCCCATGGCCCAGCGCTTACCGCGATAATTGAAGGTTTGCCGGCGGGGCTAACGCTGTGCAGGGACTATATTAATAAAAGGCTTGCCAGACGTCAGGGGGGTTATGGACGCGGAGGCCGGATGGCAATTGAAAATGATCAGGTTGTTTTTTTAAGCGGGGTGCGCGGAGGTATTACAACCGGAAGCCCCATTACCTTGCAGATAGAGAACCGCGACTGGATAAACTGGAAAGAAATCATGGCGTCCGACAAAAGTGCAGACCTTGCCCAAAGAATGGTTACCCGCCCCCGGCCGGGGCATGCTGATCTCGCCGGCGCATTAAAGTATGACCAGCGGGATATAAGGAATGTTCTGGAACGTGCAAGCGCCAGGGAGACCGCAGCCAGAGTTGCGGTGGGTAGTGTGGCGGAAAAACTGCTCGAAGCTCTGGATATTATCGTAATTGGTTATGTTCTGCAAATCGGCCGTATAACCATCAGTGAAACGTCAGGTTATGCGCAAGCCAGCCAAATGGAGCGGACTGATCTCCGGATGTATAAAGAAGCGCTGTCTGGTTCGCAGTTTTACTGTCCCGATCCAAAAGCTGAAGAGGCCATGAAACAGGAGATTGATTATGCCAGGGCAACAGGGGATTCCCTTGGCGGTGTTTTTGAAGTGTGTGTGTTCGGCTTGCCCCCTGGTCTGGGCAGTTTCGTACAATGGGACAGGAGGCTGGACGGAAACCTGGCCAGGTCGCTGATGAGTATACCTTCAATAAAGGGAGTGGAAATCGGACTCGGTTTTGCTGCTTCCTGTTTACCCGGTTCTTTAGCGCACGATGAAATCTATCACAGAAAGGGAAAGGGATTTTATCGTCAGACAAACCGTGCGGGTGGACTGGAGGGGGGCGTGACCAACGGGGAACCTTTAATTGTAAGAGCGGCCGTAAAACCAATTCCAACACTGTATAAACCGTTGCACAGCGTGGACTTGCTGACCCATGAATCCCAACTGGCTTCTGTGGAAAGGGCTGATACCTGTTCTGTGCCCGCAGCCAGCGTAATCGGGGAAGCTGCCGTAGCATGGGAACTGTCGGTTGCCTTAACGGACAAATTTGGCGGTGATACAGTTGACGAGATGAAAAAAAATTATGATGCATATATGTTGAGGGTAAAGGAAAGAAGCATTTGAAACAGGCGGTTGTTTAATGGAGAATATCATTTTAATCGGGTTTATGGGAACAGGCAAAACCATTATCGGCAGAAAGCTCGCCGACCGCCTCAACTGGGATTTTATTGATACCGACAGTGAGGTAGAGCGTGTTACCGGCAAAACAATTCCGCAGATTTTTAAACAATTCGGAGAGTCAAGGTTCCGTTCAGAAGAGAAACTGGTTGTAAGAAAACTTGGCAAAAGAAAGCATTTGGTAGTGGCAACCGGGGGGGGAACAGTCCTTGATAGTGAAAATGTCGCCTGTTTAAGGGAAAATGGCATTCTCATCTGCCTGACCGCTAATCTGGAGACAATCCTGAAGCGGGTTAAAGCAGGCCAGAGCCGGCCTCTTCTTAGCGGTAAAGAAGATTTAAAACAGAAAATCGAGGAGCTTTTATCAGTACGCTCACAGGCATATAGTGCAGCAGACATAAATATAGATACAAGTTTCGACAAGCCTGATCAAGTGGTGGAAAAAATAATTCAAAACTTACAGGAGCGTAAAAAGATGCAGGCGCCAGTAGATATTTACCTCGATCTCGACAAGCGTAGTTATCATATCTATATCGGTCAGGGATTGATAAGCTCAGTTGATTGTTATCTTAAAGAACTTAATTTGGGTAAAAGAGTGCTCCTGGTAAGCAATCCCAAGGTATTCGGCCTTTTTGGCGAGCTAGTGGAAAAAAAGCTTTCCGCTGCTGGTTACAGGGTTATACCCGCGCTGGCGCCGGATAGCGAAGAAGCAAAAAGTTTGGATGTCGCCGGGAAATTGTATGATCTGGCATATCTTAATGAGCTTGACCGTCAAAGCGTAGTAATCGCCCTGGGAGGGGGAGTTGTAGGTGACCTCGCTGGTTTTGTTGCTGCAACTTATATGAGGGGAGTTGCTTTCGTACAGCTGCCGACTACTCTTTTAGCCCAGGTGGATAGCAGCGTAGGAGGCAAGGTGGCAGTGAACCATCCGCGCGGAAAAAATATCATCGGAGCCTTTTACCAGCCCAAACTTGTTCTATCCGATATAAATCTAATTTCCACTCTTGATGACAGGGAACTCAGGACCGGTCTTGCTGAAGTAATTAAATGCGCTGTTATTGCTGATCGAGAGTTTTTTTCATGGCTTGTTGATCATATAGGTGACTTGCTTGACAGGCGGCCTGAGGCACTAACAAGGGCAATCTCAACCTCCTGCAGGATAAAGGCAGAAGTTGTTCAGGAAGACGAAACAGAAAGCGGGCGCCGGGCTATTCTAAACTTTGGCCATACAGTAGGACATACCATAGAAGCATTATCGGGATATAATCTGTACCGTCACGGAGAAGCGGTAGCGATTGGTATGGCGGCCGAATCCCGCCTGGCAAACGAACTAGGTATTTTAACAAAGAAAGATGAAGAACGTATCCTTGGATTGATTAAAAAAACAGGCCTGCCTTGGGAACTGCCCGGGCAACTTCCAATTGATCAGTTTATGGTTTCTATTTTAAAGGATAAAAAAGTAATCGACAGAGAATATACATTTGCTTTGCCAGTGAGAATTGGGAGGGCTGAAGTTATAAAGGGTATTCCAGAGGAAGTCCTGCGGAGCATATTTTGCAAATAAGCTTTCTTATCCTGCTTTTACCGCAAATTGTTTATCTTTTATTTTCATATAATATATTAATGCGGTAATTGGAGGGCAATGAAGTGGAACGGTTTATGATTGTTGATACAAGGCAGAATATTGACAAGCTTAAAGCTGAGCTGGACAGTACCTTTAAACATGCTTCAGCCGGGAACGTTGTATTAAGTATATCCGAGGATCCGGAAGAAAAGCTGGCTTATTTATTATGCGGCCATCCGAAGGACGCTTCAACTCAATTTAAAAGATTTATTGCCGAGGCTATTGCAGGTCTGATCATTAACAGCATAGAAAGTATGCTTGCCTATAATATTTTTGAACAGAATTATTGTTTTTCTGTTTCCGAAAGGGAGGATATTTTTCAAGAAATCCTCAGGCATACCGGAGAAAGGGAAAAGAGCAGCGGCTGTACATTTTTATACAGAATACACCGCAGGAACGCTATCTTAAATAAATTACTGGATTATATAGCAACAACGGACATGATAATAATTAAGGGATTTATAATGTTTCGGTTAAAGGACTATTTGGTTGAACTTGCAGAGATAGTAGATAAAGCTGTAGACAGTTTTTTACTGGAAAAGGATTATAACGAATTTATTCTTCTTCTAAGGCGCCTTACAAAGACAAATGAATCCAAGGTTGACTTTGTACACGTAGTTTTTTATCCTGAAGGGTTTTTTAAGCTTTTTGACAAACGTAGAAAAGTAATCAAAAGCGGTTTATTGGAAAAAGCAGGTGATGAACAGGATCAAGAGGAACTGAGTTACGATGATCTCTTGATCAACCTGTTGGTTTCACTGGTCCCGAAGAAAATAATATTTCACTCTTGTGGTAATGAGCGGACGGCTGTAGTTAAAAAAATGATCAGGGATATATTTTCCGGGCAACTTAAGGAATGTACCGGATGTTATCTCTGTGTGTCAAGGGGACGGGGTTGTTGACACATATATGGTTGAGTTTTGTTGTATTCTTTGATTGAATATTAATCAGCAACAGTCATTTTTCAAATAATGGCGTACTTCATAAAGGGTTACTGGACAACCCCTTTTATTCTGCTATCGATTGACAGATTTCTTTCCATTTGGTTATATTAAAATCACCATTGCTTTAAAAAATCATTTATAGGAGTTAAAACAAATGTTGAAGATTACGTTGAAGGACGGTCAGGTCCATGAGTATAACGCGGGTATAAAACTTCGTGAAATAGCGGCGGATATTAATCCCCGGCTGGGCAAGGAAGTCCTTGTTGGAGCAATAGATAAAGAATTGCATGACCTGGATTACCAGCCTGATGGCGAGAAAAACATTAATTTCTTTACCTTTGAGGATGATGAAGGGAAGCGCGTCTTTCGTCATAGCAGCGCACATGTTATGGCACAGGCTGTAAAACGGCTTTTCCCCGACACGAAGCTTGCCATTGGCCCGGCAATAGAGGAAGGTTATTATTATGATTTTGATCCCCAAAGACCTTTCACTGCCGAAGACCTGGAAAAAATTCAGGAGGAAATGGAAACAATTATAAAAGAGGACCTGCCTTTTAAGAGGTTTGAGTTAAGCAGGGAAGAGGCGCTTAAATTATTCAGCGACCTAAAAGAGCCGTACAAAGTTGAATTAATCAACGACCTCCCGTTAGATGCGGTAATTTCATGTTATTCCCAGGGAGAATTTACAGACTTGTGCGTCGGCCCTCATCTTCCTTCCACCGGCAGGTTAAAGGCTATAAAACTGCTTAGTGTAGCAGGGGCTTACTGGCGTGGAGACGAAAGAAACAAAATGCTCCAACGTATTTATGGAACATCATTCCCTAAAAAATCCGAGCTTGATGAATACCTGTTTCGAATTGAAGAAGCAAAAAGAAGAGATCACCGCCGTTTAGGCATCGATTTGGATTTGTTCAGTATTCAGGAAGAAGGGCCGGGATTCCCATTTTTCCACCCCAAAGGGATGGTTTTACGAAACGAACTGGAGAAGTTTTGGCGCGAGGAGCATAAAAAAAGAGGGTATCAAGAAATACGGACACCGGTCATCCTGAACCGTTCTCTTTGGGAACAGTCCGGGCACTGGGAACATTATAGGGAAAACATGTATTTTACTAAAATAGATCAGGCTGACTATGCAGTAAAGCCGATGAATTGTCCTGGGGGTATTCTTGTTTACCGCAGCCGTCTGCACAGTTACAGAGATCTGCCGATCAGGCTGGCTGAGTTGGGACTGGTGCACCGTCATGAACTTTCGGGTGTTTTGCACGGTTTAATGCGTGTCCGGTGCTTTACTCAGGATGATGCCCATATTTTTATGTTACCCGGGCAGGTCAAAAATGAAATAATAGGTGTTATTGACTTAGTAGACGACGTTTATAAGATTTTCAATTTTCCCTACCATGTCGAGCTTTCCACTAAGCCTGAGAATTCTATAGGTTCGGACGAGATCTGGGATCTGGCAACTACAGCATTGAGAGAGGCCCTGGAAGAGAAAGGAATAGGATATAAAGTGAACGAGGGTGACGGCGCTTTTTACGGCCCTAAAATTGATTTCCATCTTCAGGATTGCCTTGGCCGTACCTGGCAGTGCGGCACTATACAATTGGATTTTATAATGCCTGAAATGTTTAACCTGGCCTACATAGGGGAGGATGGAGTAAAACACCAGCCGGTCATGCTTCACAGGGTAGTCTTCGGGAGTATAGAGCGGTTTATTGGGATACTTACGGAGCATTTCGCCGGGGCTTTTCCACTTTGGCTGGCGCCTGTGCAGGTAAGGGTCCTTCCTATAGCACAAAGGCATTTTACTCACGCAGGTCAAGTAAAAGATATTCTGGATGAAAAAGGTTTCCGCACCGAGCTTGATGACAGGAATGAGAAAGTTAATTATAAAATACGCGAAGCTCAGTTGCAAAAGGTTCCTTATATGCTGGTAATTGGAGATCGTGAAGCTAATCGCGAACAGGTTTCTGTTCGTAACCGCCAGTTCGGCGATTTGGGAGGAATGGCGCTTGACGAGTTTGTTTTAAAGTTAGAGGAGGAAGTTAATAGTAAGGCTTTAACACCACTTCCTAATTCATAAAGAGCAAACATTTGGAAAGGAGTGAGAGATATTGCGAACAGCCATTTATCCCGGCAGCTTTGATCCCGTAACATGCGGTCATTTGGATATTATCGAACGGGCTATCGCTCTGTTTGACAAGGTAATTGTGGCCGTGTCTAAAAACGCCAGTAAAACTCCCTTTTTTTCAGTTACCGAACGTGTGGACATGTTAAGGGAAGTCCTGCAAAACTATTCAAACGTATTAGTTGATTCTTTTGAAGGTTTAACAGTCAGTTATGCGGTAACAAGGGGAGCGCAGGTCGTTATAAGGGGATTAAGAGCTATTTCGGATTTCGAAAATGAATTTATGATGGCTCTGACGAATAAACAATTACAACCTTCTGTTGAAACGGTTTTCTTGATGACTAGGGCGAGATATTCTTTCATTAGCTCAAACGGGGTGAAGGAAGTTGCCTATTTCGGAGGCTGTATCAGCGGTCTGGTGCCCCCTTTAATAGAGGAGAGATTGGGCAAAAAAATATTGGCCTGCAGGGAAAGAGACAAGTCAGAAGGCTAAGTTAGGCCTTGCGGAGATCCCGGCTGAATGCTTAACACTAACGTTGAGGCAATTATCAAAATACTATCCGGATTATACCCTGACGCAAAGACAGGGCTGGAATATGAAAATAGTTTTCAGCTTTTAATCGCAGTAATTTTATCAGCCCAGTGCACTGATTTGCAGGTAAACAGAATCACAGGGAAATTGTTTAAAAAATACCGCTTGCCTGAAGATTATGCTCGTTTAAGTGTAGATACACTGGCTAATGAAATTAAAAGCTGTGGTTTATTTTACAGTAAAAGCAAGAATATTATCAATACCTGCCGTATACTTGTAGAGAAATACGGTTCCTGTGTACCATCAACACGTGAAGAACTGGAAAAGCTTCCCGGTGTAGGGCCAAAAAGCGCAGGTGTGCTTCTCGGCATTGCTTTTAACCAGCACACTTTACCAGTCGATACACATGTATTTCGTGTTTCACACAGGTTGGGTCTCTCAAAAGCCAAAACGCCTGAAAGAACCGAAAAAGAATTAATTGCTTTACTTCCTCCGCAATACAGAATGGATTTTCACCATCAGCTTCTGTCTCACGGCCGACAGGTTTGTACTGCACGCAAACCCAGGTGTACTGATTGTCAGCTGTTAAAGCATTGTGCCGCAGGCAATTCATCTTTTACCGGAGAAAGCTAATTTATTTCCTGCCTTACTGATATTTTCCAAAAGAAAATCCGGTATTATCGGTTTTATGTTTTCCCTGAAATATTAAAATCCTCCTGGATACAACAGCCCCAAGGCAAGTATTGACATACAATATGGCTTATGGTAAATTAGTTAAGGCTATTGACCGGCTATAACAAATTTTGGAGGGTAAGCATACTAATGCGTGTATTAGTTACATTGGCCTGTGGCGAATGCAAACAAAGAAATTATACTACGACCAAGAATAAAAAGAATGATCCCGGGCGGATTGAAATGAAAAAGTATTGCAGGTTTTGCCACACCCATACTTTACATAAAGAAACGCGCTAAAACCGGTTGCTTAAAATTAAGAAAGATGAGTCTAAAGGATGTGGCTATGTTGGGTAACCAGGTTAAAAAGGGCAGTACTACAAAACAGGACCCGCCCAAGCCCCGATTTTTTAAGAAGCCCGCAACCGGTTCAAAGAACTTGAGCAAAGGTTCAGGCGCCAAGCCCGATCGAAAACAAACTGCGCCAAAAAAAGAGAAAGTAAATTATGTAGAACAACTAAAGACCTATTTTAAAGGGGTATATAGTGAGCTTAAAAAAGTTCATTGGTCTAGCAGGCGTGAGGTAAGTATCTATACGGGGGTTGTTTTGGTAGCGGTTACTATAGTAGGTATATTAATCTGGGTGTTCGATTCTTTCCTCTCCCGGTTATTGCAGTTAATCTTGAAATAATTCTTTGGGAGGTGGGGGCCCTTTATAGGGTTCCTTTTTATGGATAAACAATGGTATGTGATCCATACTTATTCCGGTTATGAAAACAAGGTAAAGGCAAACCTTGAAAAAAGAATCGAATCCATGAATATGGAAGATAAGATTTTCCGTATAATTGTTCCCATGGAAGACGAATTAGAATTCAAGGATGGCAAAAGAAAAATCAACAAGAGAAAGATTTTTCCGGGTTATGTTCTTGTTGAAATGGTTATGGGCGATGATTCATGGTATGTCGTCCGTAACACCCCAGGAGTTACAGGATTTGTCGGCTCGGGTTCAAAACCCATTCCTTTGACTGAAGAAGAAGCCGTGCAAGTTATGCGTCAAATGGGAGTGGAGGAGATCAGGATACGGGTTGATCTTGCGATTGGGCAAAATATCAGGGTTAAATCGGGGCCTTTTGAGGACTTTATTGGTATCGTCGAAGAAGTTCACCCGGATAAATATAAACTGAAAGTTAAGATTTCGATGTTCGGGCGGGAAACCCCCGTAGAATTGGATTTTGCACAGGTGGAGAAAATAAGCTAGGGAATTTATACAAATTGGAGTGCTGTTAAGTACATATGACGGGAGGTGTTTATAAAAATGGCACGTAAAAAGAAGGTAGTCGCAGTAGTGAAACTCCAGGTTCCTGCCGGCAAGGCAACGCCAGCCCCTCCAGTAGGTCCGGCGTTAGGGCAACACGGGGTAAATATTATGGCTTTTGTTAAAGACTATAACGAGAGGACGGCTGCTCAGGTTGGGCTGATTGTACCGGTAGAAATTACTGTTTTTGAAGATAGGAGCTTTACTTTTATCTGCAAAACACCACCTGCATCGGTTTTATTAAAGAAAGCGGCAAATATTGAAAAGGCTTCCGGAGAACCGAACAGGAAAAAGGTTGCCCGGATACCGGCTGCTAAAGTTCGTGAAATCGCTCAGGCAAAAATGCAGGATCTTAACGCAAATACTATAGAGGCAGCTGTACGTATGGTTGAAGGAACAGCCAGGAGTATGGGTATTGAAGTTGTTTAAGGAGTGAATCGGGTAAATGCCTAAAAGAGGTAAAAATTATCAGGAAGCCAGCAAGCAGATCAAACGTGATATGCTTTATGATCCCAAAGAGGCTTTGGAGTTGGTAAAACAGCTGGCCAAGGCCAAATTTGACGAAACAGTTGAGGCAGTTGTCAAACTTGGTGTAGATCCCCGTCATGCCGATCAGCAGGTCAGGGGGGCAATGGTTTTACCTAATGGAACCGGCAGGACAAGATCGGTTCTGGTGTTTGCGAGGGATGACAAGGCAAAAGAAGCGCTTGATGCAGGGGCCGACTTTGTTGGCGCTGAAGATATTGTCGAAAAAATTCAGCAGCAGGGATGGCTTGATTTCGAAGTTGCCATAGCTACCCCGGATATGATGAGTATGGTAAGCAAATTGGGGCGTATCCTTGGCCCGCGCGGACTTATGCCAAACCCGAAGACAGGTACGGTCACTCCTGATGTGACCAGAGCCGTCCATGAGGTAAAGGCCGGAAAGATAGAATACCGTGTTGATAAAGCAGGAATCATACATGTTCCAATAGGAAGAGTATCATTTAATACTGAAAAGCTTGTTGAGAATCTGGATGCTTTGCTGGATCAATTGGTTAAAGTTAAGCCTGCCGCAGCAAAGGGGCAATATATTAAAGGGATCTACGTATGTTCAACCATGGGACCTGGAATTAAAGTAAACGCCCTGAAGCTTCCAGCTTAAAAAATAAAACTGTTTAAACAAAATGAGCTATTGACAGTTGGTGTCGTAAAGACCTAAAGGTGAAGAACCGCCAACCGAGGCCTAAAATCTTAGTATGTTTTCTATTGGAAACGGCAGGCCTCTGGTTAAATCAGAGGCTTTTTAATTTGAAAATTTATCAGCAAAGGGAGGGCAATGCCTCAAGTACGATTTTGACCTTCATTAAAAGAATGAGTGAACCCGAGGATAAGCGAGGGAAGTGTTTGAGGCGTATATGCCGGGTTTTGACCGAGCCCGAGGGTGAACGAGTTCGTACAAGTATAAGAGGCGAACATTAGCACGTAGGCAGTTGACCTCTCTAGCGCAAGTTAATTTTCAAGAGAGCTAATACTGTGAAATATTTTGGAGGAGGTGATTGAAGAAGAATGCCTTCCAGAGATGAAAAACAAAAAATTATAAATGAAATCAGAGATAAATTAAAGGACAGTAAAATTGCCATATTGGCCGACTTTCGCGGACTTGATGTCGCATCAATGAGCAGTTTGCGCCGTAAGTTGCGGGAAATTGACGGCGAACTAAAGGTTGCCAAAAACACTCTCACCAGTCTTGCTGCAACAGAAATAGGCCTTAAAGATTTAGACTCTATTCTTGAAGGACCGACTGCGATTGCATTTTGCAAGGGCGATCCGGTTAAACCCGCAAAATTATTAATCGAAATAACTCGTGAATTTAAACAGTTAGTAATTAAAGGCGGCGTATTGGAAGGGAAAGTTATTCAGGACAAGCAGGTCCGTCAACTGGCCGAACTGCCTTCGCGTGAAGTTTTGTTGGGCAGAGTTGTAGGCGGCATGCAGGCACCCGTTTATGGACTGGTAAATGTTTTAAGCGGTTCACTGAAAAATCTGGTCTATGTAATTGAAGAAATCCGCAGGCAAAAATCTGCCGGAGAAACAGGTTAATAATTAAAATAGGGGGTTGCATTGTAAATGTCTAAAGTCAACGAAATAGTTGAAGCTGTAAAAGGTTTAACAGTTCTGGAACTGGCTGAACTGGTTAAGAAGTTTGAAGAAGAGTTTGGTGTAAGCGCTGCTGCGCCTGTCGCTATGATAGCTCCTGCTGCAGGGGCTGCGTCTGCTCAGCCTGCTGTGGAAGAAGAGGAACAGACGGAGTTTGATGTTATTTTGTCATCTGTAGGAGACAAGAAAATTAATGTAATTAAAGTGGTTCGTGAGATTACCGGCCTTGGATTAAAAGAGGCCAAAGAACTTGTGGATAACGTTCCCAAGCCTGTGAAGGAAAAGATCAGCAAAGAAGAAGCGCAATCCATCAAGGAAAAACTGGAAGAGCAGGGAGCCGGCGTCGACGTAAAATAATTTATAAATACATACATATTGACAGCCAAATTATAAAGTGCTAGTCTATATAGATAGTTCCTTTTTTACGTTTTCTTGTATTTGCTAAATTATTTTGGGGGATAATATTGTAGAAACGCTTCCGTTTGAGAAAAAAGCGAGGATCGGAATTAAACCGGACCTTGCTTTTTCCTTGTTTCTTTTTGACAAATTTCCAAAGGGGTTGGTAGCGTAGAATGAGTCTTTTAAATTTGGGTTCCAGGGAGCGATGGAGCTTTTTTGAACTCAAAGAGGTCTTAGAACTGCCAGATCTTATTGAGATTCAAAAAGGTTCATACGAGTGGTTCTTAAGAGAAGGACTGAGGGAAGTATTTCGTGATGTTTCTCCTGTTCAAGACTTTACAGGGAACCTTGTTTTGGAGTTTTTAGATTATTCGTTAGGGGAACCTAAATATTCGGAAGAAGAATGTAAAGAAAGAGACGTTACCTGTTTCTCACCCTTGCGTGTCAAAGTGAGGTTAATCAATAAGGAGACCGGTGAGGTAAAGGAACAGGAAGTTTTTATGGGGGACCTCCCCTTAATGACTGAAAAAGGAACTTTCATTATTAACGGAGCTGAACGCGTAATTGTCAGCCAGTTGGTTCGTTCCCCCGGTGTCTATTTTGGTGAACAGATTGATACATCGGGCAAAAAAATCTATACTGCGACGATTATTCCCAATCGCGGAGCCTGGCTGGAGTTTGAAACAGATGCAAATGATCAGATTTTTGTTCGTATTGACCGTACCCGTAAAATACCGGCAACAGTATTGATAAGGGCACTGGGTTACGGTCCCAACCTTAAAATAATGGAACTGTTAAATGAAAACGTGCATATTCAGGATACTCTGGCACGGGACAACACTGATTCAGAAGAGGAAGCCCTGGTTGAAATCTACAAACGGCTTAGACCTGGGGAACCTCCTGCTGTTGAAAGCGCCCGCACGTTGCTTAACTCCCTGTTTTTTGATCCAAAACGCTATGACCTGGCCAATGTTGGCAGATATAAGATCGAAAAGAAGCTAAAACACGGTGTTTTATACCGTGATGGCGAACCTGCCGGCGATCTGAAATCGCGGCAAAGGGAGGCAAACCGTGAATTCATTCGTGAATTGACGCACAAAGATATTATACAAACATTGCTGTATTTACTGAAACTGATGGATGGAGAAGGGCGTGTTGACGATATCGATCACCTGGGTAACCGCAGGGTCCGTTCTGTTGGCGAATTGCTTCAAAACCAGTTTCGCATTGGATTGGCCAGGATGGAACGAGTAATCAGAGAGCGGATGACAATCCAGGATATAGATGTAATTACCCCACAGGTTTTAATAAATATCCGTCCGGTGGTTGCCGCAATTAAGGAGTTTTTTGGCTCAAGTCAGTTGTCTCAGTTTATGGATCAGACAAATCCTCTTGCAGAACTGACCCACAAGCGCCGTCTTTCCGCACTGGGTCCCGGCGGACTCAGCCGTGAAAGGGCGGGTTTCGAAGTCCGTGATGTGCACCATTCCCATTATGGAAGAATCTGTCCGATTGAGACCCCTGAAGGTCCGAATATCGGTCTTATCGGATCTTTAAGCTGTTATGCCAGGGTTAACCCATTTGGCTTTATTGAAACTCCTTACCGTAAAGTAGAAAAACAAAACAAACGTGTTACCGAGGAAATCAGGTATCTGACTGCTGATGAGGAAGAGGAAAACGTAATTGCTCAGGCTAACGTTCCCCTTGACGAAAATGGTTATTTCAAGGGCCGGGTGAGTGCGCGCTCGTATCATGGGGAAATTATGGTTGTCCCTGATTCCAAGGTTGATTATATGGACGTTTCGCCCAAGCAGGTGTTCAGTGTGGCTTCAGCTTTAATTCCCTTTCTTGAGCACAATGACGCCAACCGTGCGCTGATGGGCGCCAATATGCAGCGCCAGGCTGTTCCGCTGATTAAAGTTGAAGCTCCGCTAGTTGGCACAGGGGTGGAATATAAGGTTGCCTGCGATTCCGGTGTTGTCGTGCTTTCAAAAAGCGACGGCGTTGTGGAGAGGGTTACGGCCAATGAAATTTTAATCCGGACTGACGAAGGCGCAGTTAATACACACAAGCTTTTAAAATTTAACCGTTCTAACCAGGGAACATGTATAAACCAGAAAGCAATAGTTAAAAAAGGCCAACGTGTTAAAACCGGCCAGGTAATTGCAGACGGTCCTTCAACAGATCAAGGAGAACTGGCTCTGGGACGCAATGTGCTGGTTGCTTTTATGCCCTGGGAAGGCTTTAATTATGAGGACGCAATACTGGTAAGCGAAAAATTGGTCAAAGAAGATTATTTCACCTCAATTCATATCGAGGAATATGAATGTGAAGCCAGAGATACTAAACTCGGTCCTGAGGAAATAACCAGGGATATTCCAAATATCGGAGAGGACATACTTAAAGATTTGGACGACCGGGGAATTATCCGTATAGGTGCTGAAGTCCGTCCCGGAGATATTCTTGTGGGTAAAGTAACTCCCAAGGGAGAAACAGAACTTACTGCAGAAGAACGTTTATTGAGAGCCATTTTTGGTGAGAAAGCGCGTGAAGTAAGGGATACCTCTTTACGCGTGCCGCATGGGGAAGGTGGCAAGGTAGTCGATGTCAAGGTGTTTTCGAGGAATAACGGGGATGAACTTCTTCCCGGAGTAAACAGGCTGGTCAGGGTTTACGTTGTCCAAAAAAGGAAAATTTCTGAAGGCGATAAGATGGCCGGTCGTCATGGAAATAAAGGTGTAATTGCACGCATACTGGCTGAAGAGGATATGCCTTTCCTTTCTGACGGCACACCAGTCGAAATTGTTTTGAACCCTCTGGGGGTGCCTTCAAGAATGAATCTGGGGCAGGTATTGGAGGCTCATCTTGGATGGGCTGCAAAAGAAATGGGTTATTACGTTTCAAGCCCTGTTTTTAATGGGGCCGGCGAAAAAGAGATTCTTGAGTTTCTGAATAAGGCCGGTCTTCCTGAGGACGGGAAAATTGTCCTTCATGACGGCCGCACTGGAGAACCGTTTGATAACCCGATTACCGTCGGATATGTTTACATGTTGAAGCTTGCCCATCTGGTTGATGATAAGATCCATGCCCGCTCAACCGGACCGTACTCACTGGTTACACAGCAGCCTCTGGGAGGAAAGGCGCAATTTGGCGGGCAGCGTTTCGGCGAAATGGAGGTCTGGGCGCTTGAAGCCTATGGCGCTGCTTATACTCTCCAGGAAATTTTAACTGTCAAATCGGATGATGTCCTGGGCCGGGTTAAGACTTATGAGGCGATTGTAAAGGGAGAAAACGTGCCTGAACCGGGTGTTCCCGAGTCGTTTAAGGTACTGGTGAAGGAATTGCAGAGTCTTTGCCTGGATGTTAAAGTTCTTTCAGAAGATGATGAGGAAATCGAAATCATGGAAATTGAAGAAGACAACACAGAGGCGGCAAAGGGTCTGTGGCTTGACATGCATGTTGAAGAAACTGCATACGGCAAAGGAAGCCTTCCTAACGAAAATATTAGTGATGAAGACGAAGAAGAGGATTACGTTGATGAATCCTTTGATGATAACCTTGTTCTTGATGAAGAAGAGGAGGATGAAGCTGAAATAGAGTAATAGCTTCTTTGCAGTTTAAAGAGGTCTTTAAGTGGAGTAGCATCTTCAGGTTTTATGTCTAAAAACGTATCTAAAATACAGAAAGGGGCGGGCTCCTTGTTGGACTTAAATGACTTCGATCGCATTAGAATTGGGTTAGCGTCACCCGAACAAATCCGTCAGTGGTCGAGCGGGGAAGTAAAAAAACCAGAAACAATAAACTACCGTACTCTCAAACCGGAAAGAGACGGATTATTCTGCGAAAGAATTTTCGGTCCTACCCGGGACTGGGAGTGTCATTGCGGCAAATATAAACGCGTACGTTATAAGGGTATCGTCTGTGACCGGTGCGGAGTTGAAGTTACCCGTTCAAAAGTTCGCCGTGAGCGGCTGGGGCATATCGAACTGGCTGCGCCTGTATCCCACATCTGGTATTTTAAAGGTATTCCAAGCCGGATGGGTTTACTGCTGGATATATCACCACGTGCGCTTGAGAAAGTATTGTACTTTGCTTCATATATAGTCATTCACTCCGGAGCAACCCCTTTACTTAAAAAACAACTGCTTACTGAAACTGAATTTCGGGAAAACCGCGAGAGATACGGAAATGCTTTCCGGGCATATATGGGTGCGGAGGCCGTCAAGCTTTTGCTGGAAGAAATTGATCTAGAGGAGTTGGACGATGAACTGAGAAAGGAACTCAGGGAAGTTTCCGGACAACGAAAGATCAGGGCAATTCGCCGGCTGGAAGTTGTCGAGGCATTTCGCAAATCGGAAAACCGGCCGGAATGGATGATTCTGGACGTGGTTCCTGTCATTCCGCCTGAACTCCGTCCCATGGTCCAACTTGACGGCGGACGGTTTGCCACTTCGGACCTAAACGACCTGTACAGGCGGGTGATCAACCGCAACAACCGCCTCAAGCGGCTGCTTGAACTTGGCGCGCCGGATATAATTGTCCGAAATGAAAAACGCATGCTGCAGGAAGCCGTTGATGCGTTAATAGACAACGGCAGGCGCGGCAGGCCTGTCACAGGGCCGGGAAACCGTCCCTTAAAGTCGTTAAGCGACATGCTGAAGGGAAAACAAGGCCGTTTCCGTCAGAACCTTTTAGGCAAACGTGTTGATTATTCCGGTCGTTCCGTTATTGTTGTAGGTCCCAGTCTTCAACTGCACCAATGCGGCCTTCCGAAAGAAATGGCTTTGGAGCTTTTTAAACCCTTTGTAATGAAAAGGCTGGTCAGCAAGGGCTATGCGCACAATGTCAAGAGCGCAAAGAGGATGGTGGAAAGAGTCAAGCCGGAAGTATGGGATGTTCTGGAAGATGTTATCAAAGAGCACCCTGTTCTGTTAAACCGCGCTCCCACACTTCACCGTTTGGGCATCCAATCTTTTGAACCGGTTCTTGTAGAAGGCCGGGCAATTCAAATTCATCCTTTGGTATGCGCGGCATATAACGCGGACTTTGATGGTGATCAGATGGCGGTACACGTTCCGCTTTCCTCGGAAGCACAAGCGGAGGCCAGACTATTAATGCTTGCAGCTCATAATATATTAAACCCCAAGGATGGCCGGCCGGTTGCAGTACCGACTCAGGATATGGTCCTGGGCTGTTATTACCTTACTGAAGAAAAACCTGGCGCCCTGGGGGAAAATATGATCTTTAAAGATAAAGATGAAGCGGTGATGGCATATTACAACGAAGTGGCCGGTATACAGGCAAGGGTAAAGGTGCGTCAGAAAAAAGGCGGTTACCTGGAAACAACTATCGGAAGACTGATCTTCAACGAAGTAGTTCCGGACGAACTGGGTTATCAAAACCAGACCATGGATAAGAAGAGCCTGAGCAAGCTGGTTGATCTTAGTTACCGTAAATTGGGGTTTGCAGCAACAACATCATTGCTGGATGGGATCAAAAAAATAGGTTTTCGTTTTGCGACCAAGGCGGGGGTTACGATCAGCATCTCCGATCTGACCATACCCAAGGAGAAAGTAAGTGTTTTGAAAAATGCCGACGAGCAGATCGAAGTCATTGAGCAGCAGTTCCGCCGGGGTCTGATTACAGAAGATGAACGTTACCGGAAGGTGATCAGCGTTTGGAACGAAAGCACAGAGAAGGTCACCAAAGCTTTAGTTGACAACCTTGGAAAATTTAACCCGGTGTACATGATGGCTAATTCCGGAGCCCGCGGTAATATTCAGCAGATCAGACAGTTGGCCGGGATGCGCGGTTTAATGGCCGATCCTTCCGGACGGATTATTGATATGCCGATTAAGGCCAATTTCAGAGAAGGACTGACCGTATTGGAGTATTTTATTTCAACGCACGGCGCCCGCAAGGGGCTGGCTGATACAGCCCTGCGGACTGCTGATTCCGGGTACCTGACCAGGCGTCTTGTTGACGTTGCTCAGGATGTAATCGTGCGTGAGGATAACTGTCATACAGACCAGTATATTGAGGTTGAGGAAATCAAGGACGGCGCTGAAGTTATTGAACAGCTGGAAAACCGGATTGTCGGAAGGCTTGCAGCTGCCGATATAATCGATCCCCAAACCGGTGAAATAATCGTCCTGCGAGATGAGGAAATAGATGAAGGAAAAGCTGAACAAATCGTTCAAGCTGGAATAAAAAGAGTAAAGATCCGGTCGGTTCTAACCTGCAAGACGCGTTACGGTATTTGTATAAAATGCTACGGACGAAACCTTGCTACCGGGTCCCCTGTTGATATTGGGGAAGCAGTCGGTATTATTGCCGCCCAGTCCATCGGCGAGCCCGGAACCCAGCTGACCATGAGGACATTCCATACCGGGGGCGTCGCCGGAGAGGATATTACCCAGGGACTTCCGCGGGTTGAAGAACTTTTTGAAGCCCGCCGCCCTAAAGGCCAGTCAATTATTGCCGAAATAGACGGGTTTATAGAAATCCAGGATAATAAAGAACGCAAAGAAGTTGTAATTACGTCAAAAGACGGCGAGAGAAGGAACTATCCTGTACCCTATGGCGCGCGTATCAAAGTTGATAGCAACAACGAGGTGAGCATAGGAGACGAACTTACAGACGGTTCAATAAACCCGCATGATTTGTTAAAAGTAAAGAACGCACAGGGCGTACAACTATACCTGCTTCAAGAGGTGCAACGGGTGTACCGTTTGCAGGGAGTGGAAATAAATGACAAGCATATTGAAGTAATGATCCGGCAGATGCTTCGCAAAGTAAAGCTGGAAGATGCGGGAGACACGGAACTGCTGCCCGGGGGTATAATTGATATTTTCGAATTAGAGGAAGAGAATGAACGCGTTACAGCTCTTGGCGGCAGGGAAGCTACGGCAAGACCGATGCTTTTAGGAATAACAAAAGCGTCTTTGGCGACCGATTCTTTCCTTTCGGCGGCTTCTTTCCAGGAGACAACCCGGGTGCTTACAGAGGCGGCAATCAAGGGCAGACTGGATCCGCTGCTGGGCTTAAAAGAAAACGTTATTATCGGTAAACTGGTTCCTGCCGGCACGGGGATGAGCCGTTACCGGCACATAAAGGTGCTTGACGAACCTGATCACAATGAAAAAAATAGCTAGGAATGCTTTTAAATTTTAACCTTTGAGCTGTTGACAACATATGCAACTGGTGATAACATATTTAAGTGTCTTTTGATTCCTGCTTTTTTAACAGGTGTCAATGGAGGTTTTTGGGTTTTATGTCTTTAGCAGATCTTCAGCAGTCTCAAAAAAAAACAGTAGGTTCTAAGCAAACTTTAAAAGCTGTTAAGCGGGGACAGGTAAAAGTTGTATATATAGCCCTCGACGCCGAGAAACAAGTTACCCAGGTCATTATACAGGCTTGTCAAAGTCAGGGTATACCGGTTGTTGAGGTTGAAACAATGTATAGCCTTGGCAGGATCTGCGGCATAGAAGTTGGATGCGCAGTGGCAGCCATTCTAGACTTATAAGCGCAAAAAAGAGGAGGGGCATGGGCATGCCGACAATCAGTCAGCTTATACGCAGGGGGAGAGAGGAAATTCTTGAAAAGTCCTCTGCGCCTGCTTTAAAAGAATGCCCTCAAAAAAGGGGGGTTTGCACAAGGGTTTATACCACAACTCCCAAAAAGCCAAATTCCGCGTTGCGGAAAGTAGCGCGTGTAAGGTTGGTAAATGGAATTGAGGTAACGTCTTATATCCCGGGAATTGGGCATAACCTTCAGGAGCACTCTGTGGTTTTAGTCCGGGGAGGCCGTGTAAAGGACCTTCCTGGTGTTAGGTACCATGTTGTGCGCGGGACCCTAGATTCAGCGGGGGTTCAAAAACGTAACCGCAGCCGTTCCAAGTATGGGGCCAAGCGGCCTAAAAAGTAAAAAATAATTCTAAAAATATGTATAGTTTAAAGTGAAGGAGGGAAAGGATGAATGTAATGCCAATTCTGGAGGTCAAGGCCCGCCGTGTAGGAGGCGCCAACTACCAGGTTCCCATAGAGGTTCGGCCCGAACGCAGGCAAACTTTAGCAATCCGTTGGATTACAAAATATGCGCGGGAACGAAGCGGAAAAAGCATGGAAGAAAAACTGGCCCAGGAAATAATGGATGCGGCAAATAATACCGGAGCTTCCGCAAAAAAGAGAGAAGATACGCATAGGATGGCGGAAGCGAACAGGGCATTTGCCCATTATAGATGGTAAACGGAGGTACTATGGTGGCACGACAATTTCCATTGGAGAAGACGCGCAACATTGGCATCATGGCCCATATTGACGCCGGTAAGACCACCACTACCGAACGTATGCTTTTTTATACCGGCAGGGTACACAGAATGGGAGAGGTCCATGACGGTTCTTCCACAATGGACTGGATGGTTCAGGAGCAGGAAAGAGGTATAACAATAACCTCAGCCGCCACTACCTGTCAATGGAAAGGATTTTGTATCAACATTATCGACACGCCCGGGCACGTTGACTTTACAGTCGAGGTAGAACGGTCCCTGAGAATATTAGATGGCTCAGTAGCTATTTTTTGCTCAGTAGGCGGTGTCGAGCCGCAATCGGAAACCGTCTGGAGGCAGGCGGATAAATACGATGTCCCGCGGATAGCATACGTTAACAAGATGGACCGTATAGGCGCCGATTTCTTTCAGGCGCTTACCATGATTAAGGAACGTTTGGGAGCAAATCCTATTGCTATTCAGCTGCCTATCGGAAGTGAAGAAAGTTTTGTTGGTGTGATAGACCTGATTAGATATAAAGCATTGAGATTTGTCGATGAACTGGGCACAAGGATAGAGGAAACGGATATTCCGGATGAACTTGCTGATCTGGCCGCGGAATATCGTGAAAAACTGATTGAGACTATTGCCGAACAAGATGAAGAATTAATGCTCAAGTATCTTGAAGGTGATGAATTAGGTGAGGAAGATTTAAAGCGAAGCATACGCAAAGCAACTATTTCAGTTAAAATGGTTCCTGTTCTCTGCGGTTCTTCCTTTAAGAACAAAGGTGTACAGCAGCTTTTAGATGCTATCGTAGATTTTCTCCCCGCTCCTATTAATTTGCCTCCCATCAAAGGAATTGTTCCCGGAACCGGGCAGGAAGAAAAACGGATGTCAAGCGATGACGAACCCTTCTCTGCTCTGGCTTTCAAGATTATGACAGATCCATATGTTGGCAAACTTACATTCATAAGGGTCTATTCGGGAAAGCTAAGTACTGGTTCTTATATCTACAATTCTACAAAAGACCAGCGGGAAAGGGTTGGCCGAATTCTGCGCATGCATGCCAATCACAGGGAAGATGTCAATGAAATATATGCTGGGGATATTGTTGCTGTCGTTGGTTTAAGAAAAACAACCACAGGTGACACTCTTTGTTTTGAGCAGAGTCCAATTTTACTGGAATCAATGGAGTTTCCCGAACCGGTCATCTCGGTAGCCATTGAGCCAAGGACGGTTGCTGATCAGGACAAGATGGGTGTTGCCCTGGTTAAGTTGACAGAAGAAGATCCCACTTTTAAAATTCATACAAATGGTGAGACAGGCCAGATTATTATATCGGGTATGGGAGAATTGCACCTGGAAATTATTATTGACCGGCTGCTGCGTGAATTTAAAGTAGAAGCCAACGTTGGCCGTCCGCAGGTTGCTTATAAGGAAACAATCCTGGCAATCGGCAGGGCTGAAGGTAAATACATCCGCCAAACAGGGGGACGGGGGCAGTATGGACATGTTATCATGGAAGTAGAACCCCTGGAACGCGGGACAGGTTTTGAATTTGTTAACAAGATTGTAGGAGGCGTAATTCCCAAAGAATACATACCTGCTATAGAGTCTGGGATTAAAGAAGCTTTGGAAAACGGGGTGCTGGCCAGTTTTCCATTAACGGATGTTAAAGCAATCCTGCTTGACGGGAGTTACCATGAGGTTGACTCATCTGAAGTTGCCTTTAAAATCGCAGCGTCAATCTGTTTTAAAAGCGCAGTTCAGAAAGCCAAACCTATAATTTTGGAACCCGTTATAAAAATCGAGGTGGTGGTCTTGGAAGAGTATGTTGGTGACGTAATAGGAGATCTAAACGCCCGTCGGGGGCAGATAGAAGAAATGGAATCCAGGGGTACAGCAAGAATAGTCCGTGGAAGCGTTCCATTAGCTGAAATGTTTGGATATGCAACCGCCCTTCGTTCCCGTACTCAAGGACGGGGGACATATACAATGCAGTTCAGCCATTATAGTGAGGCGCCATTGCAATTGGCGGAAGAAATTGTCTCCCGGCGCGGCGGCAGTATAAAAAATTTTTATTAAACAAAGTTGTCCATTAAAAAAACAGGCGGGGCCGGGAGGGGCTTCATCTAGCAAGTATGGCTTACGCATGTAATCTTTAATATTTTTAAGGAGGAATTTTTTTATGGCAAAAGCAAAATTTCAGCGAACTAAGCCTCATGTAAACATTGGAACGATTGGTCACGTCGATCACGGGAAAACGACTTTAACTTCCGCTATTACGAGGGTGCTTTCCACGGTGGGAAAGGCGGCTGTAAAGAAATATGAAGAAATAGACAACGCGCCGGAAGAAAAGGAACGGGGCTTAACGATTAATACAGCCCACGTGGAATACGAGACCAATAACAGACATTATGCCCATGTTGACTGTCCCGGACACGCTGATTACATCAAAAACATGATCACCGGCGCCGCACAGATGGATGGAGCGATTCTTGTTGTTTCAGCGGCAGACGGCCCAATGCCTCAGACACGTGAGCATATTATTTTAGCCAGGCAGGTTAACGTTCCGTCCATTGTTGTTTATATGAACAAATCCGACATGGTAGACGATCCCGAGCTTCTCGAACTTGTTGAACTTGAAGTGAGAGAACTACTGTCAAGCTATGAATTCCCTGGCGACGAGACTCCTATAATAATTGGTTCCGCCTTAAAAGCAGGGGAATGCGGCTGCGGAAAACCTGATTGCGAATGGTGCAAATCAATCTGGGAACTGTTGGCAGCAGTTGATAAATACGTTCCTACTCCTGAACGGGATACAGATAAACCTTTCTTAATGCCCGTTGAGGATGTATTTACAATTACCGGCCGCGGCACCGTGGCAACAGGACGCGTGGAACGGGGAACGGTTAAAGTCGGTGAAGAAGTAGAGATTGTAGGCTTGATGGATAAACCCCGCAAAACAGTCGTAACCGGTGTAGAAATGTTCCGCAAGATATTGGACCGTGGTGAGGCGGGAGACAATATAGGATGTTTGCTGCGCGGTGTGGAACGGAAAGATGTCGAGCGCGGACAGGTGCTGGCCAAACCCGGAAGCATTAAACCGCATACTCATTTCAACGCCGAGATTTATGTTCTGACCAAAGAAGAAGGCGGACGCCATACGCCATTTTTTAACGGTTACCGGCCTCAGTTCTATTTCCGCACGACTGATGTTACGGGAGTGATCACCCTGCCGGAAGAAGTTGAAATGGTCATGCCCGGCGACCATATTCGCCTGGCTATTAAGCTGATCACACCTGTTGCTATTGAGGAAAGTTCGCATTTTGCGATTCGGGAAGGCGGCCGTACAGTTGGCGCCGGGGTAGTAACATCTGTTATTGAGTAGCTTATTCCGGTACTGTACAAACGCGATTCTTCTTTTGAAGAAGGAGGTAGAGATGAATAACCAGAAAATAAGGATTCGTCTTAAGGCATACGATCACAATACTTTAGATCAGTCGGCCCAGAAAATTGTGGAAACAGCAAAGAGAACCGGCGCTAGTGTAGCCGGCCCCATTCCTTTGCCGACGGAGAAAAATATATACACTATACTGCGTTCTCCCCACAAAGATAAGGACTCAAGGGAGCAATTTGAAATGAGAACCCACAAGCGTTTGGTCGACATTCTCGATCCAACTCCCAAGACGGTAGACGCTCTGATGCGCTTGGACCTGCCGGCCGGCGTGGATATTGAGATAAAGCTTTAAGGCAACAAGGGTAGATGAATTATAGTAGGGAGGCTTGTTTCTCATGCCTGGAGGAATCTTAGGCAGAAAGGTTGGAATGACACAGGTTTTCACCGGTGAAGGTGTAACTATTCCAGTTACTCTTATTAAAGCGGGCCCCTGTGTTGTTGTCCAGAAAAAGACACCCGAGCATGATGGTTACAGCGCCATACAGCTTGGTTTTGAAGAAAAAAAGGAGTTCAGGTTTAATAAACCCTTAAAAGGGCACTTTGCAAGAGCGGGTTTAAAACCTTTAAATGTTCTGAAAGAGTTTCGTGTGCCGGACAGCAGTCTTTACCAGATTGGTGAGGAAATTAAAGCCGACCTTTTTAAGGTTGGGGAAATAGTCAATGTTATAGGTGTCTCAAAAGGACGCGGCTTTGCAGGGGGTATTAAAAGACACGGTTTTCACCGCGGCCCGATGGCCCACGGATCCAAGTACCACCGCAGGCCGGGTTCATTGGCAGCCAAGGGGCCGGCACGCGTTTTCAAGGGCCGGAGGCTTCCAGGCCACTACGGCACGGAAAGAGTTACGGCGCAAAACCTCGAAATAGTACGAATTGATGCAGAACGCAACCTATTGGCCGTTAAAGGGGCCGTACCCGGGTTCAGGGGCAGTCTGGTAATGGTCAAAAACAGCGTCCCGGCACGATCATAGGAGGGGTCAGGTTAATGCCCGAAGTGTCATTGTACAATGTTAACGGCGATTTGCTGGGAAAACTTAAGCTTAATGATCAGGTGTTTGGCGCTCCTGTAAATAATACGGCTGTGCATGATTCCGTAATCAGGTATTTGGCAGGAAGCAGAAGAGGTACCAGCGATACAAAAACACGCGGTGAAGTGCAAGGGGGAGGCCGGAAGCCCTGGCGTCAGAAAGGTACCGGGAGAGCAAGACATGGCAGCATACGCTCGCCGATTTGGCGTGGAGGGGGTATTGTTTTTGGCCCGCACCCGCGTGACTATAGCTATACCCTTCCCAGAAAAGTACGCCGGTTAGCTTTTAAATCCGTTCTTTCTTCCAAGATTATGGAAGATAAATTTATCGTACTGGAAGAACTAAAATTAGAAAAGCCCCGGACAAAGGACATAATCGATATCCTGGATAATCTTAAGACATCCGGCGGGGTCCTTCTGATTACTATGTTGAAAGATGAAAATATCTATAAGTCAGCCCGTAATATTTCAGATGTTAAAACGGTAACTATTGATGGGCTGAACATATACGATCTTTTGGTTTATGAAACACTGGTTGTTACTAAAGAAGCCCTTGCCGGGATTGAGGAGGCGCTCTTGAATGAAGAACCCGCGTGATATTATTAAGTGGCCTTTAGTTACGGAGAAGAGTTACTCTCTGGCTGGGGAGAACAAGTATACATTTGCCGTTGACCCGGCGGCAAATAAAATTGAGATTAAAAAAGCGGTTGAAGAACTCTTCAAAGTAAAAGTGCTTAAGATTAACACGATTAATGTTAAGGGAAAACCGGTTAGAGTACGCAATATTCCAGGTCATAAGTCCGATCGCAAAAAAGCTATCGTAACCCTTAAAGAAGGGGATAAAATTGAGATCTTTAGTTGATCAAAAGGGGTAGAACTTAAGTGGCAGTTAAAAAATTTAGACCGACGTCACCGGGGCAAAGGTTTGTTACTGTTTCAGCCTTTTCAGAAATAACTACTGATAAGTCTGAAAAATCCCTTTTAAAGCCCCTGAAAAGAATTTCCGGCCGGAACGCCTTTGGCAAGATAACTGTACGGCATCGCGGCGGCGGCCACAAGAAGATGTACAGGATTATTGACTTTAAAAGAAATAAGGATGGGATCCCTGCCAGGGTTGCCACTATTGAATACGATCCTAACCGTGCAGCCAGAATTGCCTTGCTGAAATACAAAGACGGGGAAAAAAGATATATTGTGGCGCCTCTCGGCCTTGAAGTCGGCATGACTGTTTTCTCCGGACCTGACGCAGACATAAAGGTTGGCAACACCCTGCCTTTAAGAGAAATACCGCTTGGCACCCTTATTCATAATATTGAGCTGCATCCGGGCGGCGGCGGTCAACTGGTCCGTTCGGCAGGTGGGGCAGCGCAGTTGATGGCAAAGGAAGGAAGATATGTTCACCTCCGTCTGCCTTCAGGTGAAATGCGTCTTGTTTTGAGGGATTGCAGGGCTACAATCGGTCAGGTTGGTAATATTGAGCATGAGAATATCGTTATTGGTAAAGCCGGTCGTACACGCTGGTTGGGAACGAGACCTGCTGTTCGTGGAGTAGTTATGAACCCCGTAGATCATCCCCACGGCGGCGGTGAAGGCAGATCGCCCATTGGCCGCAACCCTGTTACTCCCTGGGGAAAACCTGCATTAGGAGCGCGGACACGCAAGAAAAAACCCAGTGACCGGCTTATTGTCAAAAGGAGAACGAAATAATTTTACAAGCGTTAAGAAGCTGTAAAGGGGGTGCAGGATTATGGGACGTTCACTAAAAAAAGGGCCTTACTGCGATGATAAACTGCTCGGCAAGGTAGAAGGTATGAATGTAAAAGGGGAAAAAAGGGTTATCAAAACCTGGTCGAGGAGGTCAACAATATTCCCGCAGATGATTGGTCATACAATTGCTGTCCATGACGGCCGAAGGCACGTTCCGGTATATGTTACTGAAGATATGGTAGGACATAAATTAGGCGAATTTGCTCCTACCCGTGTTTTTAGAGGCCATGGCGCTCATACTGAGCGGTCTACAGCACTCAAATAACTTTTAGGGGAGACTTTACATGGAAGCCAAAGCAGTTGCTAAGTATATACGGATTTCTCCGGTGAAGGTCCGCGATGTTATAAATCTTATAAGAGGAAAGAAAGTTAACGACATCCGTAAACGTACCAGTCATATAACAGTAGTTGTGAAGGAGAAGAACTCTATTTAAGGAGGATTTTTTGTGGGTCAGAAAGTACATCCCGAGGGTTTACGTTTAGGGATTATCAGGGATTGGGACGGCAAATGGTATGCAAACAAAAAGATTTTTGCCAGTATGCTTCATGAAGATGTAAAGATAAGAAAATATATTAAAGAAAAGCTTTATACCGCCGGAGTGTCGCGTGTGCAAATTGAGCGGGCGGCAAACCGTGTCAGAATAAGCATTTACGCTTCAAGGCCCGGAATAGTAATTGGACGCGGCGGCGCAGAGGTTGAAGTCTTGCGTAAGGAATTGGAAACAAAGACAGGGAAACAGGTACATGTGAATATTGTTGAAATAAAAGTGCCGGAAATAGATGCCCAGCTGGTAGCGGAGAATGTCGCTGCCCAGATAGAAAAAAGGGCTGCCTTTCGGCGGGCTATGAAGCAAGTCGTCCTAAGAGCTATGAAACAGGGCGCCAAAGGTATTAAGGTCGCCTGCAGCGGACGTCTGGCAGGAGCAGAAATTGCAAGGACTGAGTGGTACAGTGAAGGGAAAGTGCCTTTACATACGTTAAGGGCTGATATAGACTATGGATTTTGTGAAGCTAAAACTACATATGGCAGAATTGGTATAAAAGTGTGGATCTACAAAGGTGAGGTAATGCCACAAAAAAACAAGGCTGCCACTGCTCAGGGGGTTAATGTCTGATGTTAATGCCCAAAAGGGTCAAATATCGTAAACAGCACCGTCCCGGCACAAAAGGCAGGGCCATGAGGGGAGCCGAAGTGCAGTTTGGCAGTTATGGACTGCAATCACTGGAAGCATGCTGGATAACAAACAGGCAGATCGAGGCTGCCCGTATTGCTGTCACACGTTATATGAAACGTGGCGGCAAGGTATGGATTAGGATTTACCCCGATCGTCCAATTACGACTAAACCTGCTGAAACCAGAATGGGTAGCGGTAAGGGAACACCGGAGTACTGGGTGGCGGTTGTTAAACCTGGCAGAATGCTTTTTGAAGTTGATGGAGTAGATGAAGAGACTGCAAAAGAGGCCTTGCGCCTGGCATCTCATAAATTGCCCGTTAAAACCAGGTTTGTGAAGCGCGAGGAGGGAATTGAGGTTAATGAAAATTAAGGATTTGCAGGATTTAACTGATGAAGAGTTGGTTAAGAAACTGGGAGAGTCCAAAGACGAGTTGTTTAAGTTAAGATTTCAACTGATCACCAACCAGCTTGATAATCCCAGTAGGATAAAAGAAGTACGCAGAAAAATTGCCCACTTAAAAACTGTTATTCGTGAACGCGAACTGGGTATTCGAACCTTTTAATTAAAGCTTATCCGAGGGGGGTGAGGGTGGTTGGTTAGAAATTTGAGCAAGATCAGAATAGGACGCGTTGTAAGCGATAAGATGGATAAAACAATTGTGGTTGCAGTAGAGACCTTGGTGAGGCATCCCCTATATCAGCGAACTATCCGGCAGACGAGAAAGTTTAAGGCGCATGATGAACAGAATACCTGCCGGATTGGAGATAAAGTGCGTATTATGGAAACCCGTCCTTTATCCAAGGATAAAAGATGGCGTGTTGTCGAAGTATTGGAGAGAGCTGAGCAAGTGTAGTATCAGGGAGGGAACATAGTTGATTCAAGTCCAGACTATCCTGAAAGCGGCAGATAATACTGGCGCACGCCGTCTAATGTGTATAAGGGTTCTTGGCGGTTCAAAAAGGCGTTATGCCAGTTTGGGAGACGAAATTGTAGCTTCTGTAAAAGAGGCCACCCCCGGTGGTGTGGTAAAAAAAGGCGATGTTGTTAGGGCTGTTGTTGTGCGCACAAAGAAGGAAGTAAGGCGCATAGACGGCTCATACATAAAGTTTGATGAAAATGCAGCCGTAATTATCAAAGATGATAAAAGCCCGCGGGGGACAAGAATTTTTGGCCCCGTAGCCAGGGAACTGCGAGAGCGTGATTTCATGAAAATAGTATCTTTAGCCCCGGAAGTCATCTGATAGTTAAAATAAAGTTATTTACAGGTGTTTATTAATAAGCATAAAAGGTGTTTGAGAAGTATAAAAAGGAGGTGTGAAAATGCCCCCAGTTCATGTGCGTAAGGGAGACAATGTTTTAATTATTACAGGAAAAGATGCCGGCAAACGGGGAAAAGTGCTCTCTGTGGAACCCAAGAAGACCAGGGTAATAGTTGAAGGTGTAAATAAAGTCAAACGCCATTCGCGCCCAACCCGGAACATGCCGCAAGGGGGAATTATGGAAAAAGAAGCCCCGATACATTGTTCAAATGTTATGCTGGTTTGTAATAAATGCAACAAACCGACACGGCCCGCCCGGACTATACTGGAAGACGGGAAAAAAGTTCGTGTCTGCAGAAAATGCGGAGAGTCTTTCAGTTAACCGGCTTTTGGAGAAATGGAACCAGGGGGGATAATCAAAATGCCAAGATTAAAGGATAAATACAGCGGGGAAGTAATAAAGGCAATGATCGAAAAGTTCGGCTACTCAAATGTCATGCAGGTGCCCAGGTTAGAAAAAGTTGTGATCAATATGGGAGTTGGCGATGCCATCCAAAACAGCAAAGCTTTGGATTCAGCAGTAAGCGACCTTGCGATCATTACTGGGCAGCGGCCTGTAATAACCAAAGCGAAAAGATCCATTGCGGCTTTCAAACTTCGCCAAGGAATGCGAATAGGCTGTAAGGTAACCTTGCGCGGGGACCGCATGTACGAATTTGTAGATAAATTATTTAACATAGCGCTTCCCAGATTAAGAGACTTCCGGGGGGTTTCTCCTGATTCGTTTGACGGGCGCGGCAATTATAGCCTGGGCATCAAAGAACAGCTAATCTTTCCGGAAATCGAATATGATAAAATTGAAAAAATCAGGGGTATGGATATAATCTTTGTTACAACAGCTAAAAGCGATGAAGAGGCAAGGGTTTTCCTGGGCTTGATGGGAATGCCTTTTAAAACGGTTTCGGTACGGCAAAAAGCGGAAGTTGTTTGATGCTTGATAAAATTTATGGTTGGATAATTTGAAAGCAAACATGTTTAAGGAGGGGAATGATGGCAAAAAAGTCTTTAGTTAATAAAGCCATGCTCGAGCCAAAATTTAAAGTGCGTAAATACAATAGATGCATGTTATGTGGTAGGCCCCGTGCTTATATACGCAGGTTCGGTATCTGTAGAATTTGTTTTAGGATGTTGTCTTACAGAGGAGAGATTCCTGGTGTTCGTAAGGCAAGCTGGTAGAAAGGGGGCAGGTTTTCATGGTGATGACGGATCCTGTGGCGGATTTTTTAATCCGGATTAAAAATGCTAATGTAGTATATCATGATAAAGTTGAAGCTCCTGCTTCGCGAGTGAAACAGGCTATAGCTGGTATTTTAAAAGAAGAAGGCCTGATTAGGGATTTTGAATTTATTAATGACGGAAGACAAGGCGTTATACGGGTATTCATGAAATACGGACCTGAAAAACAAAGGGTAATTGCAGGTATCAAAAGGATTAGCAAACCCGGGTTAAGAGTATACGCAAGAAAAGATGCAGTTCCACGTGTGTTGGGAGGATTGGGGATAGCAATTATCTCTACTTCCCGGGGTATTATGACAGATAAAAAGGCACGCAAGCTGGGTTTGGGAGGGGAGGTTATCTGCTACGTCTGGTAGCCTTAAAGGAGGTGAAATTTATTAATGTCGCGTATTGGTAAACAGCCTGTAATGTTGCCGGAGGCTGTAGATGTACAGGTCGTAAACAACAGGGTTTCCGTGAAGGGTCCAAAAGGGCAGTTGGTTAGAGATATTCACCCCGATATGGTGATTCGCAAAGAGAGCGATCGCCTGTTGGTTGAAAAGCCTTCGAATACAAAACTGCACAGTTCCTTACACGGGCTAACCCGTACTTTGGTAAATAATATGGTTTTAGGCGTAACAAATGGCTTCGAAAAAACCCTTGAGCTCACCGGTGTCGGGTACAGGGCAAGCAAACAAGGCAATAAACTTATTCTGTTGATGGGATATTCTCATCCTGTTGAAATAGTTCCTGAGGAAGGGCTGGAAATAGATGTTCCAGCGCCAACCCGGGTTGTTGTTAAAGGGATGGATAAGGAGAGGGTAGGCAACCTGGCGGCAAGGATTCGCGCTGTGCGTGAACCAGAACCATACAAAGCCAAAGGGATAAAATACGAGGGAGAGAAGATTAGAAGAAAAGCTGGTAAAGCTGGTGGCAAGGGGAAGAAGTAGCGCCCGAACAAAGAATTAGGAGGTAAGTAGATTGATTATAAAACCCAGCCGTGATAAATTGCGCTGCGGTCGCAGATGGCGGGTTCGCAGGAAAATACAGGGCACTGCTTCCCGGCCGAGGCTAAATGTTTTCCGCAGCCTGAATCATATATACGCCAATATAATTGATGATAACCAGGGAATGACGATGATTTCTGTTTCATCTCTATCTCCTGAGTTAAGGAATGACTTGAAGAGCGGTGGGAATACGGCAGCCGCTGCTGCGGTTGGAAAATTAGTGGCTCAAAAAGCAATCCAGGCAGGAGTTAAAAAAGTTGTATTTGACCGGGCGGGGTATCTGTACCATGGCCGCATAAAAGCACTGGCTGAAGCTGCAAGAGAAAGTGGTTTGGAGTTTTAGTTTTAATGAAGTTATTTGAATATTAAGGAGGGGGATGGGTGTCAAGGATAGATGCCAATAAACTGGAGTTAAGTGAAAAAGTGGTTTATGTCAACCGTGTTGCCAAGGTTGTCAAGGGAGGCCGTCGTTTCAGCTTTTCAGCCCTTGTTGTTGTTGGTGACAGCGATGGTCATGTAGGCGCAGGATTGGGCAAGGCTGGAGAGGTTCCCGAAGCTATTCGCAAGGGAATTGAAGATGCCAAAAAAAATATGATTAAAGTTCCTGTTATTGGTACTACTATTCCTCATGAGGTAGTAGGGATTTTCGGGGCGGGAAAAGTGCTTCTAAAACCCGCAGCGCCTGGAACGGGGGTCATTGCAGGTGGGCCAGTCCGGGCAATTTTGGAATTAGCCGGTGTGCGTGATATTTTAACAAAATCCTTAGGTTCTCATAACGCAAACAATGTGGTTCACGCCACAGTACAGGCACTGAAAGGGCTTAAAACACCTGCTGAGGTGGCTCGCCTGCGTGGTAAAACGCAGGAGGATCTTAATTGGAAAGGTTATGGGGACCATGCCGCTGTTACGACAGCGACATAAACCCTTACGCGGTTTCTAATTTTGAAAAAAACCCTTAAACATTGGGATAATGATAAAATAACATTTTTTCGTAAATAGTGGTGGGGAGGTGTTATAGTGGTATTTCTAAATGAACTGCAACCTGCTCCAGGCGCCAGGAAGAAAACCAACCGTAAGGGCCAGGGTATTGGCAGCGGTCAGGGTAAGACGGCTGGTAGGGGTTCAAAAGGGCAAAAGTCCCGTTCCGGCGGTGGAGTTCGTCCTGGTTTTGAAGGTGGACAGATGCCTTTACAGCGTCGCCTGCCCAAAAGAGGTTTTACAAATGCTCCTTTTAAAAAGCGGATTACGGGTGTAAATGTTGAAGTTTTGAATCGTTTCGAAAATGGAACCCTGGTTTCCCCCATGGAACTGAAGTCCTCCCGGATAGTTAAAAACATGGGTGACGGTATAAAAATACTCGGACAGGGTGAGTTAACCAGAGCACTTACTGTTCAGGCGCACTTTTTCAGCAAAACGGCTGCAGAAAAAATTATTGCTGCAGGCGGTAAGGTCGAGGTGATTTCCAGTGATCAATAGTTTGATGAGCGCTTTAAAAATAGGCGATCTTAGGCAGAAACTGCTTTTTACCTTGCTCATGTTGTTCGTCTTCAGGTTAGGTGCCCATGTACCGGTTCCAGGTATTAATAACGAGGTTTTTTCAAACCTTGTTTCACAGGGCGCTCTGTTTGGCTTCTTTGATGTAATATCAGGCGGCGCGTTCAAGAAGTTTTCTATTTTCGCAATGAGCATAACGCCTTATATAAACGCCTCAATTATAATGCAGTTACTTACTGTTGTTATTCCTCACCTTGAGCGTTTGGCCAAGGAAGGCGAAGAAGGACGCAGGAAAATAACACAGTATACACGATATTTAACTGTGGTTTTGGCTTTTATACAGGCAATTGGTATGAGCATAGCCCTTAAAATTGCCTTTATCAGGCCATCGCTGGATCAATATATTTTAGTTTCATTGACTTTAACCGCCGGGACTGCATTATTGATGTGGATAGGAGAGCAAATTACGGAAAAAGGAATCGGAAACGGGATATCACTTTTGATCTTTGCCGGTATAGTATCACGCGTACCTGCCGGCATAATCAGGACAGTTGAATATATACAAGCGGGAACAATAAACTATTTTAATCTTATTTTGCTTGTTGTTATCGGCGTTCTGGTAATAGCGGGTATTGTCCTAATCAATGAGGGCCAGCGAAGGCTTCCTGTGCAGTATGCCAAACGTGTGGTTGGAAGACGGGTCTATGGCGGTCAAAATACGCATATTCCGCTCAGGGTTAACCAGGCAGGTGTTATTCCCGTAATCTTCGCATCATCAATATTAATGTTCCCTGAACAATTGGTTCAATGGTTTTCAAGCGGAAAATTTTCCGCATGGTACACGACTTATTTTGCATGGGGAACAGCTTCGCACACTATTATATATGCGTTTCTGATAATTGGTTTTACTTTCTTCTATACAACTGTGATTATGAACCCCTCTGATGTAGCGGAAAATATTAAAAAGTACGGGGGCTTTATTCCCGGAATTCGCCCAGGCAGGCCGACTGCCGAGTATATAAGCAAGGTAATGAACAAAGTAACTCTTGTAGGCGCAGTATTTTTGGCGATAATAGCAATTTTACCTAATTTTGTTTTAATGGCAACCCGTATTCCTAATATTTACTTTGGTGGGACTGCGCTTCTCATTGTTGTAGGAGTGGCGCTGGATACAATGAAGCAAATTGAATCTCAGATGCTTATGCGAAGTTACCACGGTTTCATTAAGTAATAATGGGGTATGGTCAATGATAACCATAAAATCCAAACGCGAGATAGCATACATGCGTGATGCCGGAAGGATAGTAGCCGGGACCTTTGCAGAACTTTTAAAGTTAATCAAGCCGGGGGTAACGACTGCAGAGTTGGCCTATGCTGCAGAGGAATTTATTATCAGTCATGGCGCAAAACCGGCTTTCAAAGGCTTATATGGTTTTCCCGACTGTATCTGTGTTTCAATAAACGAGGAAGTTGTTCATGGTATTCCTGGTTTAAGAAAATTGAAGGACGGAGATATTATCAGTATTGATATAGGAACGGAAATAAATGGTTATTATGGTGACGGCGCTCAGTCTTTCCCTGTAGGAAATGTTACTGACAAAGCTTTAAGGCTTCTAAGAATCACTGAAGAGTCTTTGTATGAGGGTATTAAAAAAGCGCGTGAAGGCAACCGTTTATCGGATATATCCTATGCCATTCAGACACATGTAGAGAAAAATGGTTATTCTGTAGTCAAAGACTATGTTGGGCATGGAATAGGTAAAAATATGCATGAGGAACCCCAGGTTCCAAATTATGGCCAACCAAACCGCGGACCAAGACTCAAGCCGGGAATGACCTTGGCTATCGAACCAATGGTTAACATTGGCACACACGAAGTTTATACTCTAACTGATAACTGGACGGTAATTACTAAGGATGCAGAGCTGTCGGCTCATTTTGAACATACCGTGGCCATTACCGAAGGAGAACCGGAGATACTAACACGGCTTTAATTGAGGAGATCATGGTCATGGAGAATAAGTTTTCGCCTGGTCGTTTAGTATGTTCCATTGCCGGCCGGGATGCGGGAAGGGTATATATTATTATTGATGTTTTAAGTGAGACTATGGTTCAGGTTGTTGACGGGAAAATCCGGAAACTTTCCGCACCCAAAAAGAAAAATATAAAGCACCTTATGGCTTATTCACAAAAAGCCGGTGAAATTGAAGAGAAAAAGAATTCCGGTCAGCGTATAACCGACCTTGAGGTGCGTAATGTATTGCAGCGTTTAATGGCCGAAACACTGGTTAAAAGGGGGTAGCTATGTCAAAACAGGATGTTATTGAGGTGGAGGGTACTGTAATTGAACCGCTTCCCAATGCGATGTTCCGGGTAAAGCTGGAAAATGGTCATAAAGTACTAGCCCATGTTTCCGGGAAAATAAGGATGAATTTTATTCGGATCCTTGCCGGAGACAGAGTTATGGTAGAGTTGTCCCCTTATGATTTAAGCCGGGGCCGCATTGTTTATCGATACAAGTAGAATGTTCATAAGTTCTTGGGGGGTAAAGGAAAATGAAAGTACGACCATCCGTTAAGTTGATTTGTGAGAAGTGTAAAATTATTCGACGCCATGGCAAGATTAGGGTAATCTGTGAGAACCCAAAACATAAACAAAGGCAAGGATAAAAGTAAGTATTTGAGGTTTAAAGGAGGTGTCTAAACTTAATGGCGCGTATTGCAGGAGTGGATTTGCCTCGTGATAAACGTGTGGAAGTTGCCATTACATATATTTACGGTATCGGGCGTGCACAGGCCAAAAAGATCCTGACCAGTGCAAAAGTCAACCCTGATACCCGGGTAAGAAACCTGGCTGAAGAGGAAGTAAACAAGCTTCGGGAAATAATTGAAAAGAATCATCAAGTTGAGGGTGACCTGCGCAGGGAAATAGCCCTGAACATTAAAAGGCTTATTGAAATTGGATGTTACCGTGGTCTTCGCCACCGTCGGGGTATGCCTGTCAGGGGACAACGGACAAAAACAAATGCCCGTACCCGGAAAGGGCCTCGCAAGACCGTAGGTATACGCCGTAAGAAATAAGATTGGCGACTTAGCATGGTAAAAGATAAAAGGGGGTGTTAGGATGGCTCGTCGACAAGTTCGTACTAAACGGCGGGAGCGAAAAAATATTGATCAGGGTGTAGCCCATATAAAATCTACTTTTAATAATACAGTTGTTACAATTACAGATACAAAAGGTAATGCTATTTCATGGTCAAGCGCGGGGACGGTCGGTTTCAAAGGTTCACGCAAAAGTACTCCTTTTGCTGCTCAAATGGCAGCTGAAACGGCAGCGAAGGAAGCTATGGAACATGGCATGAAGCAGGTCGAGGTTCTTGTAAAAGGTCCGGGAGCCGGACGTGAAGCTGCTATACGTTCACTACAGGCTGTTGGTCTTGAGGTAAGTTTAATTAAGGACGTTACCCCAATTCCTCATAATGGCTGCCGGCCACCAAAGCGCAGGAGAGTTTAATCTTATCCAACTAAGACGGGAGGTAAATCAATTAGATGGCGAGGTATACGGGTCCTCAGTGTCGACTCTGCCGTCGTGAAGGCGTTAAGTTATACTTAAAAGGAGAAAGGTGCTACACAACAAGGTGTTCTATTGAACGGCGCAGTTATCCGCCGGGCATACACGGACAAAAGCGTAGAACAAAGCAAAGCGAATACGGCCTTCAGCTCAGAGAAAAACAAAAAGCGCGTCGTATTTACCATGTACTGGAAACCCAGTTCCGTAATTATTTTGAGGAAGCTGAACGTGAAAAAGGTGTAACAGGCGAAAACCTGCTTAAGCTTCTTGAACGAAGGCTTGACAGCGTGGTATATCGTTTAAGTTTGGCTTCTTCCAGGGCTGAAGCCCGTCAACTGGTCCGACACGGTCATTTTTCAGTTAACGGCAGAAAAGTAAATATTCCCTCTTTTAAAGTACGGGTTGGTGATCTGATAGCAATACGCGAAAAGAGTAGGGAATCCGCCCGCTTAAATGAATTAATGGAAAGAGCAGCTGAAAGGACTCCTCCACCATGGTTAGAGTTGCTTCCGGAACAAAAGGGAGGACGTGTGGTAGGTATACCAACACGGGATCAGATAGACAGTTCTATCCAGGAGCATTTAATTGTAGAGTTGTACTCCAGGTAAAGCCGTTTGTATAGTTCAATAGATTTTTCGGCTAAAAGAAGGAGGGATGACTCGAACAATGTTAGAAATTGAAAAACCAAGGATCGAATGTTTGCAAGTTAATGATGATAATACCTATGCAAAGTTCGTCATGGAACCTTTGGAAAGAGGATATGGAATTACTCTCGGCAATTCTATAAGAAGAGTTTTGCTTTCATCACTTCCGGGCGCTGCAGTGACAGCAGTAAAAATTGACGGAGCCCTTCACGAATTCTCAACTATTCCAGGGGTAGCCGAAGATGTTACTGATATAATCCTAAACCTTAAGGGTTTATGTTTAAGGATGTATTCTGATGAAGAAAAAATTCTCCGCATTGAAGCTGAGGGCGAAGGAGAAGTTATTGCGCAGGATATTATCCATGACTCCGATATTGAGATTTTAAATCCGGACATGCATATTGCAACCATGGATAGTGGCCGTTTATTCATGGAAATCACTGTTGCAAAAGGAAGAGGATATGTACCGGCCGAACGAAACAAAAAGGGTGAACAGGTAATCGGACTTATTCCGGTGGATTCAGTCTTTACACCTGTCATTAAAGTTAATTACGTAGTTGAAAATACCCGCGTCGGCCAGCGTACTGACTATGATAAATTGACTATTGAGGTATGGACTAACGGTGGTATCAGACCTAATGAAGCAATAAGCCTTTCAGCTAAAATTTTAGGTGAGCATTTACAGTTATTTATAGGCCTTACCGAAACTGTTTCAAATGAAGTGGAAATAATGGTTGAAAAGGAAGCGGAGCAAAAAAACAAGCTGCTTGAGATGAGTATCGAAGAACTGGATCTGTCCGTAAGATCTTATAACTGTCTGAAACGTGCCGGAATAAATACTGTCGAAGAATTACTCCAGCGAAATGAAGAGGAAATGATGAAAGTTCGTAACTTGGGCAGGAAGTCGCTGGAAGAGGTTGTCAAGAAACTTAATGAACTGAATTTATCTCTGCGCAAGAACGATGATTAGGGGGTGCCACGATGGGTTACCGTAAGTTAGGCCGTAACACAGGTCACCGTAAAGCTATGTTGAGAAACCTCGTTACGTCCTTATTGTTAAACAATCGTATAGTAACAACTGAAACCAGGGCAAAGGAAGTTAAAAGCCTGGCGGAAAAAATGATTACCCTTGCAAAAAGTGGTGAGTTATCTGCCCGGCGTCAGGCATTGTCTTATTTATACAGTGAAACTGTGGCCAGGAAGCTTTTTAACGATTTAGGCTCCCGTTACAGTGAACGACAGGGTGGCTATACAAGGATTGTTAAGTTGGGATACAGGCGCGGCGACGCTGCGCCGCTTGTAGTGCTTGAACTCGTTTAGTTTTTTATTAAAACTGTACAAAAAGAGCATTTTAGATGCGTAATATTAAGTTGATTGTTGCTTATGACGGCACTAATTATCATGGCTTTCAAAAGCAATATAACACAGGGCTTCTTACAATTCAGGAAGTTTTGGAAAATGTTTTGTTTCGTTTGGCTGAAAGTGAAATAAAGGTAACAGGCGCAGCACGTACAGATGCTGGTGTCCATGCCCGTGGACAAGTGGTCAATTTCGATGCTTCGAGATGGTCTATTCCCGCTGATCGTGTAGCTTTAGCTTTAAATGGTGTACTTCCACGGGATATTGTAATTATGAATTCAGAGCAGGTTGATGTCGATTTCCATGCCCGTTACAGAGCACTGTCAAAAACATATTCCTATATCTTATACAACGATAACAAACCCTCTCCATTTTGGCGTCTGTATAGCTGTTTTGTGCCGCGTTCTCTTGATATTCCGGCAATGAAAAGCGCAGCCCTGATGATGGAAGGTGAAAATGATTTTGCAGCGTTTCAGGCGTCAGGTTCAGCCGTAAAATCAACTGTGCGGACACTGTTTAAAACTGACGTCAGGAAAAAGGGAAAGTTTGTGTACATAACCTTTCGGGGTAACGGGTTTCTTTATAATATGGTTAGGATTATGGTGGGCACCCTGTTGGAAATTGGTCTGGGTAAGCGCTTACCTGAAGAAATTGAAAAAATTTTAACTTCACGAAACAGGGAAATGGCGGGATTTACGGCGCCTGCCTGTGGGTTACACCTGAAACTGATAGAATATTAATAGTATCAGCCTGTTTCAAGATAATTGAAAAGCCACAAGGAGGATTCTTAAATGTCGAGGACATTCATGGCCAAAGAAAAAGAAATCACACGAAAATGGTTTGTCATTGATGCGCAGGGAAAGGTCTTAGGACGGCTGGCAGTAGAAGCGGCGAGGATTTTACGTGGAAAACACCACCCTCTTTTCACACCGCACGTTGATACAGGGGATCATGTGATCATAATTAATGCGGACAAGGTAATTCTGACGGGAAATAAGCTGAATAAAAAATTTGAGATGCATCATTCAGGTTACCCGGGCGGTTTTAAGGAAACCAGCTATGCCAAGCTCATGCAGACAAGGCCGGAATTAGTTGTTAAAAAAGCAATTGTGGGGATGCTTCCCCATAATAGACTTGGATCCTCCATGGCAAAAAAACTGCGTGTATATTCTGGATCAACACATCCGCACCAGGCGCAAAAACCTGGTCAATGGACGATATAATCTTTTTAGAAAGCAGGTATTTAAGATGGATCAGGTAAGTTTTTATGGGACCGGCAGGAGAAAGGAAGCGATAGCAAGAGTCTACCTTTATCCCGGTGATGGGAAGGTGCAGGTAAATAATCATAACATTGAAAATTATTTCAGCCGGAAGATATTAGAAATATTGGTCAGGCAGCCGCTTGAAATAACAGGTACGGGAGTTCTCTTTAATGTAAAAGCTTTTGTGCATGGCGGAGGGGTAAGCGGCCAGGCCGGGGCCTTGAGGCAGGGGATTGCCCGCGCCCTGTTGCAGGCGGATCCCAATCTTAGAATTGCATTAAAACGGGCTGGTTTTCTTACCAGGGACCCGAGAATGAAGGAACGCAGAAAATACGGGTTGAAGAAAGCGCGCCGGGCGCCGCAATACTCGAAACGTTAATTTTGTTTTGATATTTTAAAACACCCAAACCGTTAGAAATTAGGTAACTCATTTCTTGAAATTTACATAATTTACTCTATAGAAATAACGGAGTGGGTGAACGGATGTGGTACGGAGAAAGTTTGGATTAGCCCTTGGCGGAGGTTTTTTGCGGGGAGCGGCGCATATTGGAGTTTTAAAAGTGCTGACCAGAGAAGGCTTTAAACCGGATTTGGTTGCCGGTACAAGCGCCGGTAGTATTATAGCATCACTTTATTGTTCAGGATGGAGTCCGGAGAGGCTTGAGAAAATTGCCTTAAAATTAAAACCAGGTTACTTTTACGACTTCTGTTCAACAATCACCAACCTCTGCGGAATGGCCGTGGCAGCCTTAATGGACTTTTTTAATCTGCCCTTTTATATAAAAGTTCCTTTAGGCCTGACATCAGGCAAAAGGTTGAAAACCTGGCTGGAAGGAGAACTGGAAAGAAAAACATTTTATGATCTTGGAACAACGCTTGCGATAACCTCCGTAGATATTAATACAGGCCAAAGAATAATTTTTGTCAGCGGCGCCATCGAGTATGATCATTTAAGGGTTTCAAATGATATTGTTTTTATCAGAGGAGTTAATGTTTCCGATGCTGTAGTGGCAAGTTGTGCGGTTCCCGGGTTCTTTACACCCAAAAAAATCGGGGTCCGCCTTTTAGTTGATGGAGGCTTGAGAGGAAATATACCTGTGGAAGTGCTTTCACTTATGGGAGCAGAAAGAGTGATCGCAATAGATGTCGGTTATGATGGCGAACCATATAAGAAAATTAATAATATATTTCAACTGCTGAGTCAATCCCTGGATATAATTGCCTCGAAAGGAATCGATACCGAACTGGAGGGCTATGCCGACCTTGTCGTCAGGCCTTTACTGAAAAATGTCGCTCCCTGGAATTTCGACCTCATCCCATATTGTATAGAACAGGGGGAAAAAGCTGCGGTGGAATGCGTTCCTCAGATCCGGAAGCTTCTCGAATATTAAACATATTTAAGCAAAGATAATCTGAGAGTTATCGGAGGGTTACAATGGTACTATCAATCAACGGCATGGCAACCGGAATTGGGAGCCTTCCATTTTTAGATGAATATGAAGCTGCCAATTTTGTGCTGGAAAGGCTTCCAAAGATTCCGCATTGGCCACAACTGCCTGGGAAGGGAGAACAGGAAGGTTTTGTTTTCCAATATCTTTATCCGCTGGTTAAATCAGGATTGTTAAACATTAAAGATGGACAGGCATATTTTGATACAGCTCATCCGGATTGGATCGACAGATTAGCTGTTTTTTATTCACTTTTTCTTGAAGCAGAGTCCGGAGATCCAGAAGCACTGGAGCAGTTTTCCTTTCCAAGGTCAGCAGCAGCCGGTTTCTATGCTTTTGAGGAATTAATCAGCAAGAAAGGCCTTCCGGAGGCGGTTTATTTCAAGGGGCAGTTAACAGGTCCTTTAACTGTGGGTTTTCAAATAAAGGATGAAAAAGGGCGACCAGCATACTATGACGAGCAGCTTCGCGACCTTCTTGTTAAGTCACTGGCTGTGCATGCCCGCTGGCAGGCGAAAAAATTGGCCGCTTTGGGACGTCCGGTGATAGTGTTTATTGATGAGCCCGCAATTCGCGTCTATGGTCAGGTAAGTTATATAACAATATCCGGGGAAATGATCCAAAACGACCTTTCTGCGATCGTTAAGTCAATCCATGAAGCCGGGGCCTTCGCAGGCGTACATTCCTGTGACGAGGTTGACTGGTCGCTGCTTTTTGGAATTGATTTGGATATTGTCAACCTTGATGTCTATAGTTATGGAGACTCCTTATTGCATTGTGCTGACGAGCTAAAAAAATTTCTAGACCGGGGTTGTGTAATGGCCTGGGGGATAGTTCCAACTAACGAGAATGCGTTTAAGGTTACTGATGACAGTTTGTTTTTATTATTAAAAAAATTATGGCAGGAACTTGCCGCCCGAGGTATAGATATCGAAGTTATAGAAAAGCAGTCGATGATTACCCCGGCCTGCGGCACAGGCCTGTTGTCAAAAGAGCTGACAGAGCGTATTTACCAGCTTAATGGCCTGATATCTGATAAAATACGGAAAGAATTATAGCTAAGGGAGTGTTTTTTTGTTTTCGGATTACCACTGTCATACAAATCTTTGCGGCCATGCCTCGGGTGAGATGGAAGATTATATTGCGGCAGCACGTTTAAAAGGTTTGCAGGAATTAGGTTTTTCAGATCATCTGCCCATGTATTGGCTGCCCGAAAGCGAGCGCAATCCCGGTTTGGCAATGAGTGAACAGGAATTGCCCTTTTATGTGGCAAAGGTAATTAAGCTGCGGGAAGAGAACAATGATCTCAGCATCAAGCTTGGAATTGAAGCTGATTATATACCCGGTAATAATACGGCATTGAACAGGCTGCTTGCCCTGTATCCTTTTGATTACGTTCTGGGTTCGGTCCATTTCGTCAATGGCTGGGCTGTTGACAACCCGGCTAATAAAAATGAATATGAACATATAAACCTTGACGAGATCTATGCCGCTTATTTTTCCTGTCTTCAAAGCGCTGCCCGGTCGGGCCTTTTTAATATTATGGCTCACCCTGACCTAATCAAAAAATTCGGCTACCGTCCAAAAAGCGATTTGACTTTTCTTTATGAGCAGACAGCCAGAATTATTGCAAAAGCAAATGTATGCATAGAGGTAAATACTGCAGGTTTAAGGTATCCCGCGAGGGAGATTTACCCTTCATTGGAATTGCTGAGGTTGTTTAAAAAATATGGTGTACCGGCAACTGTGGGTTCTGATGCTCATCTTCCAGAGCAGGTTGGAGAAGATTGGGAAGAGGCGGCTTTGTATCTTAAAGAGGCGGGTTACAGGGAAGTAGCTGCTTTTTCGGGCCGTCGTTTAACAATGGTTAAGATATAAAAAACATTTTTTGTTTATAAAAATATGATATAAAGAAAAAATACACTTGAGGATTTTATTCCAGGGTTTTGTTGCGGAGGCTGCGAATGCCGGAACACAATTCTTCACAAAATCTAAAGGAGATTTTAAGCAGGTTTAACTTTCAATTCCATAAGGGGTTAGGTCAAAACTTTCTTCTGGATGGCAATATTATCCGCAAGATAATTGATTCTGCAAATCTGTCTGATGATGATGTGGTTGTAGAGATCGGCCCTGGCGCAGGTACGCTTACCTCTGTTATGGCAAAATGTGTCAGGAAGGTAATCGCTGTTGAACTTGATTTAAAGCTTTCACCAATCTTAAAAAAGACTCTTGACGGGATTGACAACGTAGAACTGGTCTTTGAAGATGCGCTCAAAGTGGATTACGACAACCTTATCAGAGATAAATGCAAGGAATTGCCCGTTTACAGTCAAAGATCTTATAAAGTGATTTCAAACCTGCCTTATAGTATTACGACACCGATCCTTACGTATCTGCTGCGTAAAAAATTTAGCTTTAGTTCCTTAATCCTGATGGTTCAGCGTGAAGTTTCCTCACGTTTGATCTCAGTTCCCGGCAGCAAGGATTACGGGAATTTGAGTGTAGTTGTCCAATATTATACAGTTCCCAAAGTTCTGTTTATGGTTCCCCGTACTGTATTTTACCCGCGTCCGGAAGTGGAATCGGCTGTTGTCCTTCTTGCCAGGCGGGATGCGCCGCTCGTAAAGGTCCCTGAAGAGGAGCTTTTTTTTAGCCTGGTACGCGGCGCATTCGGCCAAAGGCGGAAAACCATTTTAAATGCCCTTTCAGGCGGCCATTTAATTTCCGGTCTTAACCGTCAGCAATGGAAAGAGATAATACAGTCTGTAGGGATTGATCCCTGCCGGAGAGGGGAAACTCTTAATCTAAAAGAGTTTTCGGATATTTGCTGGCGATGCTGGGAGTATAAGCCTTTAGCAAACAAAAAAGCTTGAGATGAAGGGGAAGAGGTATAAAGATGTATTTTATTAGTCCCACCAAGGGCAGGCTAGCCTTTAATGAGATGATGTCCGAAATTGCCAGTTATATTCGAGGTCTGCCGACTTCGATGTACAAGATAATTATTGGTACAGACTCCCAGGTTAAACAAAATTCTTGTTTTGTCACAGCGATTATCATCCATAGGCTTGGCAAGGGAGCGCGTTATTTTTACCGCAAGAAACTCCAGCGTAAAATCAAGAGCTTAAGGCAAAAAATATTTTATGAAACATCTTTGAGCCTGGAAATGGGTGGGTTAGTCGCAAAATATCTTTCTGAATGCGGCCTTGATGACACTGAGGTTGAGATCCATATTGATGTGGGAAAGCAGGGAGAAACCCGGGATCTAATCAGGGAAGTTGTAGGAATGGTAACCGGTAGTGGTTTTCACGCAAAAATTAAGCCGGAGGCATTTGGAGCTTCAAACGTTGCTGATAAACATACCAAGTAGTTATTGCGTGAAAATTTTCTTCAGAAAATCCTCCAGCAAATCAAATCTCCTTTCTGTATGGTATCCAAGATAAGTTTTACCGTCCTGAGTCCTGGTCCGGTTATGGCCGTAAAAAACTTGTAATGCCTCCAGACAATCCCCAATGATTGTTTCAGCAATTTGTTTGTTATGATAAAAATCCCTTTGCCTGGAACCAAGTCTGGCGTGGGGAAGGCGCGCTCCTATACCAACGTTCAGGCGGCAGCGCGCAGCCAGGGCAAGCGCTACTGGAGGAACAGCAAGTTCCTTGTAGGGTACACTTTCAACAAATTCTCTTGTAATAGCATGTGGTCCGTGGGAAGGAGAAGCGTTCCCGATTGCTTCTTCTAATCCCAGAGTTCTGTTCAGTTCTATTCGTAAATTTAATAAATATCTGGCAAGCTGTGAAGGTTTGCTCTCCGTTTCCGGGGGGTAGCAGTCGGTTAAGGCCATATGCAATCTTTTTCTTGAGATGCTTGACAGAAGCATCCTTAGTGTATTGGCTATATTCCCTTCCATATCTCCGTCAATGAAAAGAATTATATCAGCTCCCAGCCTGTGCGCCCAGGCCGCTCCTACAGACCTCGGGACATCTATTCCCAAAGAGCTTTCAAAGTTAATAGGCGAGATGTTTGTATAGTTCATTGTTTCAATTATTTCCCGGGATTTATCCGTACAGCCGTTAAAGATTGGAATTATAAGGTCAACTCCTGTACCGCTGACAGTTTTAATAACTTTCCTAATTGTCGCTGCTTCATTTTTAACAGGTACAACTGCGGCTATCATTAAATACACCCTTTCCTTTATAGTTGCTAATTCAAATTATGTAATTACAAGGAAAATGTTCTCTGATTTGGTTGTCACAACTCAATACACATGAAACATAAACTGTAAAAATAGTATGAAGCAAGGGTTGGACAATGGAGAAGATTAAACCGGGAGATATTGTAGGACGGATCTCTTACGGATGCGATATTTTTTTTAAAGTAATTGAAGTCTTTATAGGCAATGACGGTCATGAGTACGCACGTCTTAGGGGGTTGGATATGCGTCTGATGGCAAATTCGCCCCTGGGTGACCTGTGTAAGTTTGAACCAGGTAAAGTAGCCGAATATTTACGCAGGTTCATGGCCAACAATCATGAACACATGAAAAGAGTTTTTGCCAAGCGTCAGAAAGAACAGATCGAAAAGTTAAACAGAATAGTTAACCAGTCAAATAAAATTGAAAGTTTCGATTTGCCGGGTTCAGTTCTTCATATTGACGGGGATGAAGATTATCTGGAACTCTGTCTTACTACTTATCGCCAACTAAGCATCTCGGCTGACGGTTATTTTATTTCTGAAGAACTGCAGTCTCATGAGGTGGGAAAGTTACTGCGGAAGCATAATCCGGACATTCTGGTTGTTACCGGACATGACGGGCTTGTTAAAGGCGCCCGGGATTTTACGGATCTTAAAAATTACCATAGTTCATCATATTTTATTGATTCCGTCAGGGTTGCCCGTGAATTTGAAAGGAATAAGGATGATCTGATTATTTTTGCGGGCGCGTGCCAGTCTCATTATGATGCAATTCTGGATGCAGGCGCAAACTTTGCAAGCTCTCCTGAGCGTGTCCTTATTCATGCGTTTGATCCTGTTTTTGTCGTTGAAAAGATAGCTTATTCATCAATCTATGATCCTATTTCTTTAAAAGACATAATAAGTGGGACTATAACCGGGTTTCCGGGAATCGGCGGTTTTGAAACCAGAGGGAAATACCGCATGGGTATCCCAAAATCTCCCTATTAAGCAGTTCCTAACATGTGTTTGTAAATCGTAAAATAGATCTGACCCTTTTCATCATTTAAAGTTGACCCCTCTATGATACGATCTCCCTCGTAAGAAGGAGGTTAGAGGGGATTGCTGAGTATATTCCGCTGGCAACAGGTCATAACATTAAAGGCGGAAGGAGTTAGCATTAAGAAGATTGGCAGGCTGACAAAAGCTACCGGGAGAAAAGGGCCAGGGTACGCTTAAGCCCTGGTCGAAAAGTTCATGGCTTCTTTTAGCGAAGCCGGCCGCCTTTATCTGGGCGGGTTAAAAAATAGGCGGTCGCCACGCCTGGCAGGCTTCTTTGGGGAAGCTGTAAATTCAGGCCTGGCTGTTTTTTTATTGTAGGTTTTCTTGCCCGTAGCGATCTCCTCTGCCCTAAGCCCCTTCGCCAATCATTTTTTCAGATTTCAGACCGGTATTGGTGACCATATCTTGGGGTTTTTTACTACCGCTTCGGGATCGGAGACGTTTTCCTTAAGTTACGGCAATGTTGGTGATAAATTTGTTTTCCACAGTCTCCGTAACGTGGGTCTTGTAGCCGTTAAACTTCTTGGTTTTGGACTTTGCGCCGTGTGTGGTCTTTGTTTATACCAATCCCAAGTACTTTTCGAAGAATTTAAGCACTTTTCAATAATTCCCTGCTTCTTAACCGCCCGGGCGCCGCCGAAGCGCGATACGGGCGGCATGATTTTATCAATGGCCGTGCCTGTTGTTTTCAACATACCGTCTCGCAAGGCGTTATCAATGAAACGCCGCGTTTCTTCAGGCTTTAACTTTTCTTCTTCTATGATGGCCGTAATATCCGCTTCTTTACGTTCATGCAAGAATTTGCGCCAATCCTCATCTACCTTGGTCGATACATTGACTTGTTCAATGAAACGCTCAATGAGCTCTTTCTTGCTGCGAAGCTCAATGCTTGAATTGATGGCTTTGTCGATGGTCGTAAGAATACTTTTATCTTTGCAGTTGGATTCATGGTATTTGGCCACAAGCATAAGGATGTAGTCAATGTTTACCTCGATCTGCCGGATCAGTTCAATCTCGAAAACAATGTCGTCATTGATGGTTTCTTTGTCACCGCCGGCGCCTTTCCTGAATTCCTGGTACAGGTCGATATAGATGCTCTGATAGTCCTGAAAATCCCTTTCCGACAAAATTTCATGGCCGGCGAAATCGTCGAAGGAAGTAAGGATATTCCTCAGCCTTAAAATTGCTCCGTACAGCCGGATAAAGTCCTTTTGCGCTTCTTCGCCGGTGATAGGCTGTCCAAGCGGATACTGCGCGGTGAGGTCGGCAATCAGTTCTTCATAGCCCGGCCTGTGCTCGCCTTTTTCATCATATCCGTTATAGTATTCGTCGTAGGTTTTGAGCAGTACAATACCGCCTGCGTCCTTGTTGCCGAACAGAGCAATGGCCTTGTCCGTTTCCTCTTTCAAGTCGCGGAAGCAGACGATATTCCCAAAAGTCTTGACGCTGTTTAAAATGCGGTTCGTCCGCGAAAACGCCTGAAGCAGCCCATGCTGCCTTAAGTTTTTATCCACCCAGAGCGTGTTGAGGGCGGTCGCGTCAAAGCCGGTCAGGAACATATTGACCACAATCAGCAGATCAATCTCCCGGTTTTTCATGCGCAGGGAAAGGTCTTTATAGTAGTTTTGAAATTTGTCCGCAGATGTATCGTAATTCGTATTGAACGCCGCATTGTAATCCTTGATCGCCGCGTCGAGAAAATCCCGCGAGCTCTGGTCGAGGTTGTCCATATTGAAGTCCTCGTCCGGCAGCAGCCCGTCCGGCTCATCCTCGTTTGCGCTGAAGCTGAAGATGGTCGCTATGGTGAGGTTGCGGTTCTTCTGTGCAATCTGCTTGTTAAACTCGGCATAGTACCTCATTGCCATTGGAATGGATGCGGCGGCGAATATGGAATTAAAACCCGCCACGCGCCTTTTTTCTCGCTTCTCTATCATCATCTTTGGATTCTGCTTATCGGCCTCTTCCCATTTGGCGGAAAACGCATAGAAACTGCTGCGCTTTGTTTTTTGGTCGAAGTGCTCGAGAACATAGGCGGCAATTTCACTGATCCGCTGCGGGTCTGCCAGGGCTTTTTCGCGGTCTATGGCATAAACCTTTTTGTCGTCTATGTGGTCCGGCATCTTGACGGTATTAATGAAGTCTATCCTGAAAGGCAATACATTTCCGTCGTTGATCGCGTCCACAATGGTGTAGGTGTGCAGCTTTTCGCCGAAAGCCTGCTCGGTTGTCCGCAGCAGCGGGGCGCCGCCTGAACCGGCATTCGCGGCGAAGATCGGCGTTCCCGTAAAGCCGAAGATATGGTAGTTCTTAAAGCTCTTCGTGATGGCCTGGTGCATATAGCCAAACTGGGAACGGTGGCACTCGTCGAAAATCAGCACGACGTGCTTTTTGTAGATGTCGTGCTGCTTGTTTTTGCGGATAAACACATCCAGCTTTTGAATCGTGGTGACGATGATTTTGTATTCGTGGGGATTGCCTTTTTCGTTTCTGTCTTCGAGCTGGCGCTGAAGAACCCTGGTAGACGTGTTTCCGTTTGCGGCTCCCTTTTCAAAGCGGTCGTACTCCTTCATCGTCTGGTAGTCCAGGTCTTTGCGGTCGACGACGAACAATACTTTGTTCACATAGGGCAGGGCGCAGGCCAGCTGCGCTGTTTTGAAGCTGGTCAGGGTTTTCCCGGAGCCTGTTGTATGCCAGATATATCCGCCCGCTGCTGTCGTCCCCATTTTCTTGTAGTTGGTCGATATGGCAATGCGGGACAATATGCGTTCCGCCGCCGCGATTTGATAAGGACGCATGACCAGCAGCAGTTCCTCGGATGTAAACACGCAGTATTTGGTCAGTATATTCAAGAGGGTGTGCTTGGCGAAAAAAGTCTTGGTAAAGTCCGCCAGTTCGGGGATGATTTTGTTATTAGCATCCGCCCAAAAGCTCGTAAACTCAAAGCTGTTGCTCGTTTTCTTACTCCTTCGGCGCTCGCTGCCGCTTTGCTCTTTGATATGCGCGCTCCGCGTGGTGTTGCTGTAATACTTCGTATGGGTACCGTTGGAAATCACGAAAATCTGCACATACTCAAACAAACCCGACGAAGCCCAAAAGCTGTCGCGCTGGTAGCGGTTGATCTGGTTGAACGCTTCGCGGACGGCGACGCCGCGCCGCTTCTTCAGCTCCATATGGACAAGAGGCAGCCCGTTCACGAGGATCGTCACGTCATACCGGGTATCGTGTGCTCCCGCAGATTCTTCGTACTGGTTGATAACTTGAAGCCGGTTGTTGTGGATATTCTTTTTATCGATGAGGTAGATGTTCTTGGTTGTGCCGCCTGCCTTGCCGGCCCGTCCGTCCGTCAGGCGGGCAGACAAGTCATCCCGGCGAAGGATCTGTATATGGTCGTCCTGGATTTTCCGGGTCTTTTCTGCAATCCCTTCGTTGTTGTTGGCGAGGCATTCAGTGAAAAACCTTTCCCATTCGCCGTCGGTGAAGGTGAAGCCGTTGAGCAGTTCAAGCTGCCTGCGCAAGTTGGCGATCAGTGCGGCTTCGTTGTGGATTGTAATATATTCATATCCCTGCGAGGTCAGCAGGCGGATAAACTCGCGCTCTAAGTCAGCCTCGCTCTGGTACTTTTCCGGGCGGACGCTGTATTCAGCCGCATACTCGGCAACGACCGTCGCTTCGTCGGTGCTGGCGACGATATTGTATGTGCTCATGCTGTCGCCCCCTTACCGCCTTCCGGCAAGGCAGGAAAGGTTAAAAGCTTATCCCGGTAATATTCATACTGCTTGCGCCTTGCCTCAATTTCCGCGGGCAGACCGCTGGTCAGGTCGTTGCACAGGGCGTCAAAGCGGTCGAGGATGGCGACAATGCGGGTTTGTTCTTTGAGAGATGGAATGGGTATCGGATAACCTTTGATAATGCCTGAATTTAAGTCAGAACGCGCGCCTTGACCAAGAGCTTTGAGCTTCTGGTATTGGCTACTTACCCAATGAAATACATAGCGATAGTGAGCCTTTTGAGGATTAATCTCTAAACAACAACAGTGTTGATTTGTTGTCAAGGGAATCTTATTAATAGCCGATCTACCTGCAGTCGCGCCAGAGATTGCAACAATTACACAGTTCTCTGGTATCCATCTTGCTGCTGAATTCTTTAACGCCGCTGGAGTGATTCGCATTTCGGTATCATAAATGTCCACAAAACGCACCTCTTGTGTACGAAGCCAAGGGATATCTCCACCATAATATTCAGCATTGTTTGCCAGAGGTGTACCACCTGAGTATGTCTTAATTGAAATTTCTCCCAACGTACTTATTGTTACATCATCTCCAAATGTAAGCAGGTGATTACGATAATACTCATACTGCTTTTCCCGCGCCGTAAGCTCCGCCGTAAGCTCCGCCGTAAGCTCCGCTGTAAGCTCCGTGAAATTGTCCAGTATCCGGACAATTTCACGCTGCACCGGCAGCGGCGTGAGGGGGATGAGAACCCTTGCCATTACATTACTCATCAACTTTGGATTCCCCATACCAGAATTAACGTAATCCTTGGTAACTATTTGCAAATAGTAATAGAGAAACTTTGTATTCATGATATTATGATCTATTACTCGTAGTAAACCACACACATTAGTAATACTAAATTTTTCGTTAACACGGTAAAAAACAGACCCAGCGTTTGCACCATCAGTAGTCCAAGTTATAGATTCACAATCATAGTCATAATTATCGATAAAACCAAAGATTCCATTATTTGCAGTCTGTGATGAGTATACTGGATATTCACCGGCATTATCTCTTAAATATTCTTTTGACATTACACGACCGCGAGTAATATCACAAATATCAGATAAGAATTTATACTCCACTCCATCCGGGCAAAGCTCCGCAATCAATTCTTCCAGCCTACTCATCTGCATTGCCGCCTTTCTCTATCAGCCGCTTCACTTCACGGTCAAAATCCGATGTGATCTTCTGAGTTTTATTGAATTCGGCATATTCAGTCTCTGCTCTTGCGGCGGCCATATGTTTCGAGATTTTTCCTTTATCCGGTAAAATCTTATATTTTCGAAAGGCTAAAAATTCATTTATGCTTGCAGAAAACTCCTCCATTGTGAAGGTGTTTTCCCGCTCAATAAGATCTTCTATATAATCGAAATAGCCCGTCACAGTACGTTCCAGCCGTCTGATCTGTGTTTCGCCAAGATAATTTTTT
>LDZT01008347.1_pt1 | contig 110614 bp, 115 predicted proteins | sample 615521 | NCBI WGS metagenome assembly LDZT01 (sample SAMN03408292, study PRJNA278302) | terrestrial metagenome | isolation source: oil reservoir sample SB1 | place: USA: Alaska, North Slope, Schrader Bluff formation | collected 2011-09 | reverse complement strand
TGGTGGAGCATACGTTTGGCTTGCAGCAGCAAATGATCAGGGACTTGTTGGTTATGAGACTCCAAACCCAGACGGAACAGCAGAGGCAGGTCAGGATTATAAGATTACAGGTTATGGTAAAGATAGATTAGTTGATCTTGAATTAACTCCTGGAACAACTCAGTAAAATTTAACTTCCATAAAAAAGGGGCTTTTCAAAGCCCCTTTTTTTTGCTATAATGAAAAAAATATGAAAGAGATTGAAATTTCAAATGTAAAAAAAATCTATAAAACCCATTTTCCTTTCAAAACTTTTGTTGCGCTAAAAGGAATAAGTTTTGATGTTTATGAAAATGAAATATTTGGTTTTTTAGGACCAAATGGTGCTGGTAAATCCACAACTTTGAAAATAATCATGGGAATTTTAAAACCAACCGAAGGTTATGTTAAAATTTTAGGTGATAGTATATCAAACAAAAGTGTTAGAGAAAAAATTGGATTTTTACCAGAAAATCCATCCTTTTATCCTTTTTTGACAGCGTATGAAACACTCTTTTATGTAGGTTCCTTCTTCAATATGGAAAAAAATATTTTGAATGATAGAATAAAAACTTTGTTATCTTTAGTTGGACTTGAAAGGAATGAAAATTCTAAAGTGGGGACTTTTTCTAAAGGGATGGTTCAAAGACTCGCTGTTGCTGTTTCACTTATAAATGATCCAAAAATCCTTATTCTGGATGAGCCTATGTCAGGGCTTGATCCTTTGGGAAGAAAGGAGATAAAGGATATAATTCTAACTGCAAAAAAAAGGGGAAAAACGGTTGTTTTTTCAACACATATTCTTCCAGATATAGAGATGATTGCAGATAAAGTTTGTGTTATAAATAGAGGTGAGATAGTTGGAATAGGGAATCTCTCAGATATTATAAGAAAAGAGATTAAGGAGATAGATATAGAGATAATCTCTAATGAAAAAGTTTTGGAAAAGATAAAAAATTTTGAAAAAATTTCTAAATTTTTCTCAGTTCATGAGAATAAAATCTATATTACAGTTGAAAAAGAGGATTTAGCAAACGGTATAGTTAATTTAGTCAATGAAAATGGTGGAAGGATAGTATCCTTTATACCAAGAGAGTACTCTTTAGAGGATTACTTTATGAAACTTATGGAGAGATGATGAAAAATGTTTATCTTGTAGCATCTATAGTTTTTAAAGAATCTGCAAGACATAGAATAATTCTTTTCTCTATTATTCTTGCTTTCATAATAATAGCCGTTTCAACAACATTAAAACCTCTCGCTCTTGGTGAAATGGAAAGATTGGTTAAGGATAGTGGACTCTCAACTATAACCCTCTTTTCACTTTTCATAATATTTTTTTCAGGAACAAGATTAATTTTTCAGGAGATAGAAAAGAAAACGATATTCATTCTTATAACAAAGCCTGTTACAAGGGATGAGATAATTTTAGGAAAATTCTTTGGTCTTTTTTCCATAATTCTATTCTTTACATTTTTAACAACAGTTTACTTTCTTTTCGTTCTTCTTTTAAAAGGTATAACATTCAATAGTACACTCTTCTATTCTATATTTAACATTTTTCTTGAATCTTTACTTCTTTCAGCATTCGCAATCTTCTTCTCTACATTCTCAACTCCAGTTCTTTCAGGTATATTCACATTTTTCACATATCTTACAGGTTTCTTTGTTAACAACATTTCCTATCTTATTGATAAAGTTCCAACTTTTATTTTAAAAGTTTTCTTTAAATTTTTGATGCTTATCATTCCGAATTTCTATTATCTCGATATAAAGGTTTATGCTGTTAACAACTTAAAAGTTTCCTTCAACTTTATTCTTTTTTCACTCTCATACACTCTTATATACATAGTTTTGTTACTCTATTTATCAGTTTTGATATTCAGAAAAAAAGAGTTTCTATGAAAAAATTTTTTTACATAATTTTTGTACTTATATCAGTTTTGATTTTTGCAAATATCCTCCAAAATCTTCCTGAGAATATAAAAAAATTTGAAAACGAACTTTTGTATTTCCCATCTGGAAAATTGATAAGAGAGATCTCATTGGATTTCAAAACAACTTTGACTAACCTTATGTGGTTTGAAGCTGTTCAGTATTATGGTCAGCATATGTTGACAGATAGGAACCTGAAATTTTTGAACAAACTCTTCGACGTTATAACTGATCTTGATTCGAATTTTTTACAATGCTACACCTTCGGTGGAACTGTGGTAACCTACGATCAAAAAAGACCAGATTTAGGTTTATCTCTTCTTGATAAGGGAATGATAAATCTTCCTGATGTATGGCAAATACCTTTTGTAAAAGGTTTTTTGTACTATATCTACCTTAACGATTATGAAAAAGCCTATAGGTGGTTTTTGTTCTCTTCAACAAAAAAGAATTCCCCTTACTTCTGCAAAACTTTTGCCGCTGCATCCAAAAAAAAGGAGGGAGATTATATAACCGCTGTGAAGTTGTGGAGTGAAATTTACAAGGGAACAGATAATAGATTTCAAAAAGAATCTGCAAAAAAAAATATAATTTTTATTCTTAATGAAAGTTTTAATAAAATTGCAAAAAAAAGTGGAGATACCAAAGTTAAATCCATCAAAGGGGAGTTGAAAAAACTCGCTTTTCTTCCTTTCGGTATAGATGTAAAAATATATGAAGATAGTGTTGTAGTTAAAGAGAAATGATTTTTTATTATTACTTTATAATATTCATCTTCGGTCTTGTTTTCGGTTCATTCTTCAATGTTCTTATATACAGGATACCGGAAAAAAAATCTATAGTTTTCCCTTCTTCATTCTGCCCAGTATGTAAAAAGAGTATAAAATGGTATGATAATATTCCCCTTATATCCTATATCCTTCTAAAAGGGAGATGTAGGTACTGTAAAACAAAAATTAGTATGATTTATCCTGTAGTCGAATTTTTGACTGGAATACTTTTTGTAACTATTTTTATGAAAATTGGTCTAAACCTTGCTTCAGTTATTTACATTTTTATTTTTTCCACTTTACTTGTTAACTCTTTTATAGATATAAAAACAAAAAATCTTTATGTAAAGATTTTTATTTTACCAACCATAATATATTTAATATACAACTCCCTTTTCTATTTTAAAATAGTTGAAGAAAATTTTATTTTAAAAGAAACACTTTTAAATTTTAGAGAATCGATTATAGGTTTTTTAGTTGGTGGTTTATTCCTTTTTGCAGTAAGATTTTTATCTAACAAAATAATGAAAAGGGAAGGTATGGGAGAGGGGGACATTTACGTTTCAGCTTTCATAGGTCTTTTTTTAGGTTATCCTCTTATTTTCTATGTTTTTATAATTGCCGGAATTTTGGGTATAGTTTCCTATCTTTTGTATTATAAAAAAATTAAAGACCCTTTCATACCTTTTGTTCCATTCCTTTCTTTAGGTAGTTTAACTGTATTTTTTATTTTTGAAATTTTGAGGGGACTTTACTGATGGAGAAGAGTATCCTTTTTTGTGGTCTGCTTTACAGTGACAGAAATATTAGATACAAAGTTTTATCTGAAATAAGGGATGCTTTTGGGGAGATAAGGAGTTTTTCTAAAACTTTAGAATTTTCAAAATTCTCACATTACTACGATAATGAGATAGGTGAAAACATTACGAGAGAGTGGATCTCTTTTGAAGAAACTGTTTCACTTGAATCTCTTTTTGAAAAGAAAAGAATTTCCATAGACATAGAGAACAGATTCAAAATATCAGGTAATAGAAAAATTAACATTGACCCTGGTGTTATAACTTTAAACAGCGTTCAACTTTTAACTACGAAAAATTATTCTCATAGAGTCTATCTTGGAGAGGGTATCTTCTGTGAGGTTACATTTATCTTCACAAAAAATGGTATAAAATATCTTGAGTGGACATACCCTGACTATAAAAGTGATGAGGCTAAAAATTTCTTTTTGAAAGAGAGAGAGTTTTTAAAAAATTTAAGAAAGGAGAAAAGATGAAAAAAATTTTTCTTTTAATTTTGTTAGTTCTTTTTGTTCTTTCCTGTTCTCTTAACAGGAAAAGTGAAGAAACTAACATTAATGAACTGATCTACTCTTTGCAGGATATACTTTTTGAAACATATGATGCTGATCAGGAGACAACTCAGGTGAAAAATCCCATTGACCCATTTTTGTGGTATAGGACAAAATCTTCCGAAGATACCATAAAATATGATATAGGGATAGATGTTGTTGGTGACTCTGCCTATGCAACTATAAAGATGATATTTCCTGGAGATCTTAACCTATGGTATATAGGTGACTCTGATACCGTTCATATTGAAAAACCTTATGTAGATACTTTTATAAAATACTGTTTTTTCAAAAAGGATACAACGCGCGATTACCACAACGGATGGAGATTGGTTAAAATAACGAACACTTTTGTAAAAACAAAAAACCCTTCAGATGTTAATATAGATTCAATAAAAATTTTTGCAGATGGAGTTTTTGACACTCTTATAAAAATTGATACATCCTATTTTGTAAAAAATGATATAGTCAAAATCCCTTCTGGAACAGTTGTTCAGATAACTCTTTTTTCATCCGATACAACATCAAGATTCTTTGCACATACCGCTTTGAAAAAGAAAGAGATAGTTTACTCTTCGGAAAACACTTTCACCCAGAATTTAAGGGTTCCATACATCAAAAAGAATTACAGACTTCTTATAGATGGTTTCACAAAAGGTTCTCTTGAAGATGATTCCATTGAATATTCGACATTTGGAATAATATTACCTTACACTGTTGAATAAATCTTGACAAACCTCCTTTGAAATTTATATTTCATTGGAGGTTTTATTATGATAAATTTTGAAAAATTTACTGAAGGTGCAAGGGAATCTATAAGTGTTGCACAGGAAATATTAAGAAAGAAAAAACATACCGAACTTACACCTTTACATATTTTAAGGGGACTTCTTTCCAATGAAGAGTCTATTGTTCCATCTATTATAGAGGATTTAAAGATTGGAAGAAGAAATTTAATAGATGATGTTGATAGGGAACTTAACAATCTCCCCTATGTTGAACATGGGGGAGGTTATCAGGTTTATATAACATATGATACTGAGCAACTTCTTGATAACGCTGATAGGGAAAGGGAAAGGATGAAGGATGAGTATCTTGGATCAGAACATCTCTTTCTTGGACTTTTCGACCTTTCTAACAGAGTTATAAACAATATATTTTCAAGATACAACATAACTAAAGAAAAAGTTTACGATGTTTTACAATCTCTTAGAGGAAACCAGAGGATAACAAGTGAGAATGCTGAAAAAAATTATAATGTTTTGAAAAAATATACCAGGGATTTTACCGAACTTGCAAAGCAGAAAAAATTGGATCCAGTTATAGGAAGAGAGGAGGAGGTTGAAAGGGCTATAGAGATACTTTCAAGAAGAACGAAAAACAACCCTGTTCTGATAGGAGAAGCTGGTGTTGGTAAAACAGCCATAGTTGAAGGACTCGCTCAAAAGATAGTTGATGGTGATGTTCCTGAAAACCTTCTTGGAAGAAAAATAGTTGGACTCGATATGGGGGCATTAGTTGCAGGGACCCAGTTTAGAGGAGAGTTTGAACAAAGGTTGAAACTTCTTGTTGATGAGGTTGTTAAGTCAAATGGTAAGATAATTCTTTTTATAGATGAGATGCATAACCTTGTTGGTGCGGGAAGAGCCGAAGGATCTCTTGACGCGTCAAATATGTTGAAACCTGCTTTGGCAAGGGGAGAGATGCAGGTTATCGGTGCAACAACGATAGATGAGTATAGGAAATACATCGAAAAGGATAGAGCGTTAGAAAGAAGATTCCAACCTATACTTGTTAAGGAACCAACTGTTGAACAGACAATAGAAATTCTGAAAGGTCTCAGGAAAAAGTATGAAGAACATCATAAAGTTAAAATAACGGATGATGCTTTAGTTCAGGCAGCTAAACTTTCCTATAGATACATTACGGAGAGAAAACTGCCAGACAAGGCTATAGATCTCATTGATGAGGCTGCTGCGAGGTTAAAACTTCAACTTTTCTCTATGCCTGATGAAATAAAGGTTCTTGAGAACAGGTTGAAAAGAATACAGGAGGATGGTGAAAATGCTGTTATAAGAAAAGATTATGAAAAGGCAGCTGAACTAAAAAAAGAGAGCGATAAGGTAGCTGAGGAGTTAAAAAAGAAAAAGGAAGAATGGATAAAGAAAAATAGTTTAAAAAATGAAGTCGATGGGGATCTTGTTGCTTCGATAGTTTCAAAATGGACAGGTATACCTGTTTCGAGGATGGTGGAGAGTGAAAAGGAAAAACTTTTAAAGATGGAAGAAAGATTGCATAAAAGGGTTATTGGACAAGATGAAGCTATAACTCAGATCTCAAACGCGATAAGAAGGTCAAGGGCAGGTCTTTCTGATCCTAAAAGACCTATAGGTAGTTTTCTTTTCGTTGGTCCAACAGGTGTTGGAAAAACTGAGGTTGCAAAATCACTTGCAGAATTTTTGTTCGATTCTGAAGATGCTTTGGTTAGAATAGATATGAGTGAATATATGGAAAAGTTTTCAGTAAGCAGATTGGTAGGTGCACCCCCAGGATATGTTGGATACGAGGAAGGTGGACAACTCACAGAGGTTATTAGAAAAAGGCCTTTCTCAGTTGTTCTTTTTGACGAGATAGAAAAAGCACACCCTGATGTTTACAACATACTTTTACAGGTTCTGGATGATGGAAGGTTGACATCAGGTCAGGGAAGAACTGTTGATTTTAGAAAGACAATAATAATCATGACTTCAAATATTGGTTCAAACATTATAGATTTCTCTGATGATTATGAAACGATAAAACAAAATATAATGCAAAAAATTCGAAACCATTTCAAACCTGAGTTTATTAATAGGTTGGACGACATAATAGTTTTCAAAAACCTTACAAAGGAAGAGATAGAAAAGATTATCGATATTCAGATTGAAAATGTTAAAAATAGAGCAAAAGAGTTTGGAATAGATCTGGAGGTTAGCAAGGAAACAAAAGAAAAGATTATAGAGGAAGGATATTCAAAAGAGTTTGGAGCAAGACCTATAAAAAGGGCTATACAGGTTCTTGTTGAAAATAGATTATCAGAGATGATAATAAGTGGAAAAGTAAAAAAAGATCAAAAAATAGTTATATAAAAATTATTTACTTTAATTTTTTAGGGTATATAATTTTTTTATGCTTTTTTTGCAAATATCGATTTTTTTTATTTCACTTTATCTTCTTATAAAATCCGCAAATATTTTTGTTGAAGGATCATCATCCATAGCTGCAAGGTTAAAAATATCACAGATTGCCATAGGTCTTACACTTGTTTCAATTGGTACATCTTTACCTGAAATGGTTATCAATTTTTTTGCATCATTATCGGGAAACAACGAGATAGTTTTTGGAAACGTTGTAGGTTCAAACATAACAAATATACTTTTGATACTTGGAGTTTCAGGTCTTATAAATCCAATCGTTGTGAAAAAGAATACAACCTACAAGGAAATACCTTTTTCCTTCCTTTCAACTTTGATACTTTTCATACTCGTTAACGATAAAATAGTGAATGGTAGAAACTTTGAAAACATCCTTTCAAGAAGTGATGGGATAATTCTTTTGATAATGTTTTTTGGTTTCATCTATTATGTTATAAAAATTGCAAAGGTTGAACCTTCTATAGAGGAGAGGATAAAAGTTTTAAGTTTAAAAAGATCTATCCTTTTCATTATTTTTGGAATTATTCTCCTATCAGTATCTGCAAAATTCACAGTTCAATCTGCAGTTTATATTGCGAGATTCTTCAAAGTTTCCGAGGCTTTGATATCTTTAACTGCGATCTCTGTTGGGACATCTCTTCCAGAACTCATAACATCTTCCGTTGCATCCTTTAAAAAGAATAGTGATATTGCTATAGGAAACCTGATCGGTTCAAATGTTTCCAACATACTTTTTATTCTGGGAATCTCTTCCTGTATAAAAAATATTCATTATAAAACTTTTTTCAACTTTGATATTCTTATCCTTTTCTATTCAACAACTTTACTTTTTTCTTTGATGTTTATTGGAAAAAGATACAGTTTGGGTAAGAGGGGGAGTTTTTCGATGCTTGTTTCTTATCTGATTTATCTTATAATTATTATATTAAGAAAATAGGAGGTCAAAATGAAAAGAACACTTTTGATATTTTCCATAATTTTGATTCTCTTTTCATTTTATGGTTGTAAAAAAAGTGAAACTCAAAAAGAGGAAAAGATGGAAACAAAAACAGTTGATCCTTTGAAAAATTTTGATTTTAACAAAGATTATCTTGCTCTTTTCGTATGGCAGTCTAAGGATGGCAAAGAGGAAGATACCATGGTTATAAGGTTTTATCCAGATAAAGCACCAAACCATGTGAAGAATTTTTTAACATTATCTTTGAAAAAATTCTACAACGGTTTAATAATTTTTAGAGTTGAACCTAAATTCGTAATTCAGACAGGTAGTCCTGATAACACAAATATGGGAGGACCAGGTTATACAATTGATGCTGAATTCAACGACATCAACCATATAAAAGGAACAGTTGCTATGGCGAGAGCGCAGGATCCAAACTCTGCAGGAAGTCAGTTCTATATCTGTCTCGATTCCACCCCACATCTTGATGGTAAATACACCGTTTTTGGACAGGTTATTGAGAATATAGATCTTTTGGATAAGATTTCCAAAGGTGACTATATGAAAGAGATAAAGATAGTTAAGGCTAAAGATTTCTATGGTGAAAATTATAGGAAGATAATTAAAGATAAAGATCCACACGGGGAGTATTGATATGAAGATAAACAATATTAAAAATGTAAAAAAAGAAAAAGTTTTAGATGAAGGTGTAAAAGATGTTGAAAAGCAGATACCAATTGGAATAGCTGAAGGTTCGAATAGGATAATTATGAGACTTTTTACTGTAAAACCAGGTGGTCATTCCCCACTCCACACTCACGATTATGAACACCTTGTAAAGGTGGAGAGTGGTAAAGGGATTGTTGTCTTTTCAGGTGGAGAGAGGGAGATAAATGTTGGTGATTTCGTTTACGTTGAGCCTAACGAGATACACCAGTTCAAAAATCCCTTTGATGAAGAGTTGAAATTTATTTGCGTTATCCCCAAAAGATAGGAGATTTTATGAAAAAATTTTTAATTTTTATTTCACTTATAACTTTCGTTACAATTTTTGCCCAATTCGAAGTACCAACACTTGATAAGGATTTTGTTCAAATTCAGACTGCAAAGGAAATAGCGTTGAATAAAGTTAAAAGCATCGATTCCAAATATATCCTCAATGAAAACCCTATTTTACTATCATACCTTGATGATCATCTTTATGCTTACATGTTTTTCTTTTCATATGATAGAATCGTTGATTTTGAAATTTTAGTTGATGAAATCGAAAGGATGAAAGAAAGCAGACAGGATGGTGAAGTTTTGTCATTAAAGGATAAAGTAGGTTATATAATAATTTCTGCGAGAAAAGAAAACAATGTTATTCTTGAGTATTCAAAAGGTGTTCCATATTTTATAACCAACTGGAAGAATTTGAAAACTCATTTCAAACTTGAGGATGGAAAAACTCTCTACTATGGTGGATTTGGGAGATTCTTTTACGAGCATAAAGATAGCGTTTTCGATCTCGCAACGTATAAAACCTACAGAAAAATCGATTATGTTAAAAATGAAAAGGTAAACCCCAAGTGGGAAAAGGTTTTTAAAGGTGAATATAAAATCTCAAACTCTAAATCAACAGGTTATATCGATAACGTTCCTTTTGTTCTATGGTCATACGGTTGTTCCCCAACTTCCTCATCGATGATTTTCTCCTACTATGATACGAGAGGTTATGGTGATTTCGTTGATTACTATTTTACAAGGTATGATAATGTTACCCGATCTTACAAGTACAATGTTCCATCTGCACAGAGGCAACTTGCAATACTTATGAATACAGATTCAATGTATGAAGGTGGAACATCCGTATACAGTATAAAACCGGCACATTCAACATTCACCAACACTAACCATCCTTACTCTTTTACTCTTGGACAACATATTTATGGCCAAACAAGTGATACATTTTTCTACAGGTATATAAAAAATGAGGTAGACTCTGTAAGACCTGTCCATTGGGCTGTTCTAAACTATTACTATGGTGGAGAGTATATTGGTCATTCTGTTGTAGGTATAGGTTACGATGATGGCGGAACTGATACTTTAATTCAGGTACATAACACATGGGATTATACTGAACCATTCTGGTCACTCTACACTAATGTTAACGGTGAATTATCCTATTCATGTGTTTATGAAGTAAAACCTGCAGGAGGAAACAGTTATAGAAAAGGTAACCTCAACATAGATAACAATATTTACATTAAAGGGTTAAAAGGTAAAATCTATTTTAAAAATATTTCAGATTCGTTGTTTTCTACGAAACTTTATTGGACAAACAACAACTTCTCTTCAACAAATTTTATAGGTGAAACTTTCGATACTTTCTCCTATTTTACTCCAAACGTTTCAGGATTGGTGCACATATCAGCAGAGTTTTATAACAGCCTTTCATCGATAATAGCAACGGATGGTGTTTACAATCCTTTGAATGTTAAAGATTATTCTGATACTAACAATCTGAATATAAAATCTTACACTTTTGATTTGAACACAACTTACGATTTTGATTTTGTAAATGGAAAACTTCTTGTTTGTTCTGGAACAAAGGGTATTTTTGAAGTTGACTTATCAGATACAACTATTCTTTCAACATACAATCTATTTTCTGATGGAAAAGATTACAGGAAACTTATACAAGTAGATGATTCTATTCTTATTCTATCTACAGAAAATTACCTATATTCTGTTAACATGAATAGTTCATTTTCAAAAATAGATTCATTTTCAGCAGGTGGAACTGTCCAAGATTTGGATTTTAAAGATGGAGTTATCTTCCTCTCAACCCAAACTGTATTCTATCTTTTGAACCTTAAAACTGATTATACTTTTGAAAATGCTGGAAGTTTTAGTGAAGGTTCAAGGAAGATGTACACTTCAACTGCAATAGTTGATTCAATTTTTTACCTTACAGATATGCTGAATGGAATATATATAATGAAAACTACCTACCCCTCCAATGGTATAGTTAAGATTTCATTGTTGTCAACAGAATACAATGAATCTTTCTGTGAGGTTTTAGATAATAACCTTTACCTTGCAGCGGGTTCTTCAGGTATCGTGAAATATGATATAACGGATCCACTGAACCCGGTATTTGTTGAAAACAAAAATGTTGGAACCTTAAATAGGTTGTCTCTTGTTGAAAATGGTATAGTTGGATATGATAACACAAGAGGTTTTGGAATTTACACTTTTGATGGGTTAGCTGAACTGTCAAGTTTTTTCCCTCAAACCAGGATTGAAAAGATTTTAACTGACACACTTTCGAGAAGAGTTTACATTTCAAACACTTCAGATGGACTGATCTTCGCAAAATTCTCACCATACCTTTCGGTAGATGATGAAAGAGTGTATAATGATTTTAAATTTGAAATCAACCAGTTTGTTACGAGAAACTTGACATTCTATTATCGGACCGAAAAAAGTTTTTATGGAGATTTAAAGATTTTTGACAGTTTGGGAAGGTTGATATTTTCCGATAAAATCTATTTCAAAAAGGATAGAAAAAGTTTAAATCTTAATTTAAATGTTAAAAGTGGAATCTACTTTATAAAAGTAAAACTTCCCCAAAAGGTTTTTACTAAAAAATTTACTTTTGTAAATTAAACCTTGACAGGAAGGAAACATAAATTAAATTAACATAAAAAATAGGGTTTTCTTATGGCAAAAAAAAGAAGAATAGTTAATAAGGAGATAAAACTTTTGAATAAGAGTAAAAAGAGTGATCTTATTGAGGATAAGGGCGAAAAGGTAAAACTTCTTGAGGACGAGAATCAAAAGATGAAAGATGAGATAGAAGCCCTTAAAACCCAGATCAAAGAGTTGAACGATAAATATTTAAGAAAGATGGCTGATTATGAAAATCAGAAAAAAATTTTAAAAAAAGAGTTCGAGAACCTTGCTGAAGAAAAGATAGTAAAAATATTAAAAGAGATACTGAACGTTGTTGACAACTTCGACAGAGCTATAGATGCTTTCAATAAAACTGACGACAAAAAGAGTATAATTGATGGCTTGAAGATGATAGATAACCAATTCCATCAGGTTCTTGAAAAAGTTGGTGTATCAAAACTTGAATGTATAGGTGAGAGTTTTGATCCATCGAAACATGAGGCTTTGTCTGTTGTTTGTAAAAATGAAGTTGAAGATGGAATTGTTGTTGAGGAATGTCAGAGAGGATATTGTTACAACAGTAAGGTTATAAGGCCATCGAAAGTTGTTGTTAATAAAAAAATGGATGATAACGAAATAAATAATGATTAACGGAGGATTTTATGGCTAAAGGAAAAATTATAGGAATCGATCTTGGAACAACCAATTCCTGTGTTGCTGTTATGATAAATGGGGAACCTATAGTTATCCCAAATCCTGATGGTGGAAGAACGACTCCATCAGTTGTTGGTTTTCAGAAGAATAAAGAAAAGGTTGTTGGAGTTCTTGCTAAAAGACAGATGGTGACAAACCCTGAGAATACCATCTATTCTATAAAAAGATTTATGGGAAGAAGGTACAAAGAGGTCCCTGAAGAGATAAAACTCGTTCCATACAATGTTGTTGAGGGACCGAATGGAGATGTTAGAGTGAATATAGATGGGAAACTCTATTCTCCACCAGAGATTTCAGCTATGGTTTTACAATACCTTAAAAAGGCGGCTGAGGATTATTTAGGTGAAGATGTCACTCAGGCGGTAATAACTGTTCCAGCCTATTTTAACGATTCTCAAAGACAGGCAACTAAGGATGCTGGAAAAATCGCTGGACTTGATGTTTTGAGGATAATAAATGAACCTACAGCTGCATCACTCGCTTACGGGTTGGATAAAAAGAAGAATGAGAAGATTGCAGTTTACGATCTCGGTGGTGGAACATTCGATATATCTATACTTGAAATTGGAGATGGTGTTTTTGAAGTACTTTCAACGAACGGGGATACACATCTTGGAGGAGATAATTTTGATGAGAAAATCGTTGATTATCTTGCTGATGAGTTTATGAAGGAGAATGGAATAGATCTAAGGAAAGATAAAACAGCGTTACAGAGATTGAGAGAGGCTGCTGAAAAAGCAAAGATGGAACTTTCAACCGTTATGGAGACAACCATAAATCTCCCATTTATTACAGCTGATCAGAATGGGCCAAAACATCTTGAGATGAAGATAACAAGAGCAAAACTTGAGACACTCGTTGAGGATCTTCTTAAAAGAACTTTGACTCCATGCGAAAAAGCTATAGCTGATGCGAAGATTAAAAAAGAAGAGATTAATGAGGTTGTTCTTGTTGGTGGAATGACAAGAATGCCTGCAGTTGTGAAACTTGTTAAAGAATTTTTTGGAAAGGAACCACATAAAGGAATAAACCCTGATGAGGTTGTTGCTATTGGAGCTGCAATTCAGGGTGGAGTTTTGGCTGGTGATGTCAAAGATGTTGTCCTTTTGGATGTTACACCACTTTCTCTTGGAATAGAAACTCTGGGTGGTGTTATGACAAAAATAATTGAAAGGAACACGACAATACCTGTTAAAAAATCTCAGATATTTTCAACAGCTTCAGATAATCAAACTGCTGTTACGATACATGTTCTACAGGGTGAAAGGGAGATGGCGTCAGATAACAGGACTTTAGGTAAATTCGAACTTATAGGAATTCCACCAGCACCGAGAGGAATCCCCCAAATTGAGGTAACATTCGATATAGATGCTGATGGAATACTTCATGTTTCCGCTAAAGATAAAGCAACAGGGAAAGAACAATCTATAAGGATAACATCATCAAGTGGTCTTACCGAATCTGAAATAGAAAAGATGGTTAAGGAAGCAAAAGAGTATGAGGCTGAAGATAAAAGAAAGAGAGAACTTGTTGAAGTTAAAAACGATGCCGATCAGTTTATCTACTCTTCTGAAAAGTTCCTAAAAGAGAACAGAGAAAAGGTGGATCCAGAACTTTTAGAAGAGGTCAACAGAGCGATAAAATATCTAAAAGATGTTATGCTTACAGATAATATCGATGATATAAAGAGCAGACTTGAAGCTTTAAAACAAGCGTTCTACAGAATATCCAGCGATGTTTATTCTAAATCATCCTCTGATACAACAGGTAAAAAGAGTGAGGGTGAGGATAAGAAAGAGAGTGAAACTAAAAAGGATGAAGCAGAAGAAGCTGATTATGAGGTTGTTGATGATGATGAGAAGAAGAAAGAATAATTAAAGATGGAAAAAGATTATTACAAAATTTTAAATGTTGATAGAAATGCAACGCCCGATGAGATAAAAAAAGCTTATCGGGCGTTAGCAAAAAAATACCATCCTGATCTGAATAAAGATAACAAAGAGGAAGCTGAAAAAAAGTTCAAAGAGATTTCTGAAGCCTACGAGGTTTTGATAGATCCTGAAAAGAGAAAAATCTATGATGCTTACGGATATGAGGGAGTTTCAGGGCAGTTCAGTCAGGGAGGATTTTCCTGGCAGGATTTTTCACATGCTGAAGATATTTCCGATATCTTCAAAGAGTTTTTTGGAGGAAGGAGCGGATTTGGCTCTTCTATATTCGATAATCTTTTTGGTGGAAGTTTTTCTCATAGAGGAGACGAAAGGTATTATGAAGAGGAGAGAAAAGGTAAGGATATAAAAATAAATTTGCGGTTAACACTCGAAGAAATTTTCTCTGGAACAACAAAAACTTTAAAATATTCAAGGTATGAAAAATGTAAAAAATGTGATGGCAAAGGTGGAACGGATATAAAGGTCTGCCCCGATTGTAAGGGAACAGGACAAAGGAAATACAAAAGACAAACTGTGTTTGGCACAGTGGTTCAGGTTGCAACATGCCCAACCTGTTCTGGAGAGGGAAAAGTGGTTGGAAACAAATGTAAAGATTGTTTCGGAGAGGGAATAGTTAAAGTTGAACATAGTGTTAAAGTTGATATACCTGCTGGAGTTTATGATAACTCTTATATGAGATTACAGGGAGAGGGAAACGCCCCAAAGCATGGTGGTAAATTTGGTGACCTTATAATAGTTTTTCAGGAAGTCCCTCACAAAAAGTTCATAAGAGAGGAAGGGAATCTTAAAACTGAAGTCTACATAAAGTATCCAACAGCCGTTCTGGGAGGTGAGGTCACTATAGAAATCATTGATAATAAAAAACTAAAACTTAAAATCCCTTCTGGGACTGAATCTGGAAAAGTCTTTATTGTTAAGGGGAAAGGGCTACCTGATCCAAACAATCCAAGAAAGGTTGGCAATCTCCTTGTAAAGGTAAATATTGAAATTCCGAAAAATATTGATGTTAAAGCAAAAAATCTTTTAAAGGAACTTGAAAGAATAATCTGATGGTTGAACCGATTTTTTTTGCTGAAAAAAAGGGAGAAAAAATTTTTCTTCCTGAAGATGAGTTACATCACCTTTCAGTTTACAGGATAAAAATTCCCTCAAAAATTTTATTCACAACAGGTGATGGAATACTCTTTTCCGGAATTGTGGACAGGTATGGTAGGATTTTAGAACTTGAAAAAATTTCGTCAACCCAAGAGAATGAATTCGTTAACCTTTATTTTGGATTGTGTGATAAAAATAGGATGAAATTCATTTTTGAAAAATGCACGGAGATCGGGGTTAGATCTTTCAATCCTATAATAACCAAGAAGAGTGAAAAGTATCCTTTAAAGAAGGATAGGGTATTTTCGATTTTAAAGTCTGCTGTTAAACAGTCGAGAAGGTTTATAATACCAGAGTACAATGATCCTGTGGAACTTTTTAAGATAGATTTCGATAGAGATGTTGATTCCTTTTTTGGTTCACTTGAAAAAAAAGAAAAGAGAAATATTGTATTTAAAAGTAAAATAGTAAATATATTTGTTGGTCCCCCATCAGGTTTTACAAAAGATGAAGAGTTGTTTTTGATAGATAAAGGTGTTAAGCCTTTCTTTTTAGATGTAGCAGTTTTAAGAACGGAAACTTTTGCTGTTTCATTTTTATCTATACTACATTATTTAAGAGGAAACAAACTTTGATTTTACGAATTAAAAAAAATTTAAAGTAATCTATCAAGATAAATTATCTGTATTAAAAAAATTGTTTGAATCGTACAAGATATCTTGACTTTAATTTTTAATCTATTAAAATTTTTAATGGAAATAAGTTTTTAATTATGGGATTAAAATGGAAAGTTGTATCTTCTGCAAGATAGTTAACAAAGAATTGGATGCTAAGATAGTTTTTGAAGATGATACATGTATAGCTTTTGAAGATATATCACCACAGGCACCTGTTCATATACTTTTGATCCCCAAAAAACATATTGAATCGATAGATAGAATTGAAAAAGAAGATTTAAAAATAGTTACCCATCTGATCGGTAAAATTTCTGAAATAGCAAGAAAAAGGGGTATAAAAAGTTATAGAGTTGTTTCAAATGTTGGTGAGGAATCAGGACAATCCGTTTTTCATCTACATTTTCATATTCTCGGTGGAAGAAGGATGAATTGGCCACCAGGATGATAAAAAAAGGAGGAAATATGAAATGTAATGTTGGAAAAATTGACAGGATAATAAGAATAGTAATATCTCTTATTTTTGCTGTTTTGGGTTATATCACAAAGTTATGGGTATTCTACATTTTAGGGGGAATATTACTTTTAACTGCTATTACAGGTTTCTGTATTCTTTATCTTCCATTTAAAATAAACACCTGTAACAAGAAATAAATTATTTTAAATCCTAAAGGAGGATTTATGAAAAAACTTGTAGTGATTGTAATGATTTTTATTTCCTTTGTTTTCATTATTTCCGATGAATGGCAGTCGAAATATGATGTAGTTTATGGATACTATCTATCTAAAGATTATGAAAATGGATACAAAAAAGGTCTTGAACTTTTGGATTATACTTTAAAAGAATATGGTTCAAAAAGTTCTGAGGCAGGACATATTTACAATATTCTTGGGCTAATATCAAAAAATTTGGATAAATTCGATGAGTCCGAAACATATTTTACAAAAAGTATTACCGCATTCAAAATGGTCAACGATTATCGAAATGTATCTATTATTAAATCTAATCTTGGAGGTCTTTACTTCGATTATTTTTATGATGATCTTGCCAGAGAGAATCTTGAAGATGCTGTAAGTTGGTTTGAACAGAATAACTCAAACGGAAAGTATGACAAGGATTTGATGAATCCTTATTACTATCTATACGAAATTTACAACTACTCTTACGATTATCCAAAAGCGATAGATTATATGAAAAAATTGATCAACGTTGAAGAAAAAAGTTATGGTAATACCGATACTATAGTTGGAGTGGACTACAGGTCACTTGCATGGCTTTATATCTATTCAGAAGATTTTAGTAATGCTGAAAAGAATTTTGAAAAGTCTTTGAGTATTTTAAAAGTTAACGGCGGGAAAAATAATATCTCACTTGGGATAACTTACAATGACTATGGTGTTCTTTACGATTATAAAGGTGAGTACAACAAAGCGCTCGATTACTACAAAAAGGCCGCAGGAATTTTTGAAAAAAGTAATAACATGGTAGAACTTGCAAATACATACAACAATATGGGGCTTGCTTATGAAAAGTTAGACAAATTATCAGATGCAAAAATATATTATCAAAAGGCTTACGATATATCTAAAAGAGAGTATGGTGAAAAAAATGATGAAACGAAAAAATACAAGGAAAATCTTGATAGGGTAAAATAGTAAAATATAAATTCTATCAAACATCTTTTCCCATCATATTGACACATCTATAATTTTTATATAAAATAAAAAATTAAATTCGCGAAAGTGGCGGAACTGGCAGACGCGCTGGACTTAGGATCCAGTAGGTAACACTGTGGGGGTTCAACTCCCCCCTTTCGCATAAATTATAAGGAGTATTTATGGAATACAATTTTGAAGAAAAGGAAAACTGGCATGTTGTTCTTAACATAAGTTTTACCAACGAAGAATTTTTGACGGAGTACAAAAGGGTTTTACAAGAGTTAAAGAATGAAGTTAAAATGGATGGTTTTAGACCTGGAAAAGTCCCAGAGAATCTTATTGAGAGTAAATATAAAGCACAGATAGAAGAGGAAACGGAGGAAAAACTTATCCAGAAAGGTTTCTTGAATGTTTTGAAGGAAAAAGAATTTCATATTCTCTCAAGACCAGTTGTTTCAAAAGTTGAAAAGGGAATCGAAAAAATAAACTTTATTGTAGAATTCGATGTTTATCCACAGATAGAGATCAAAAACTACGAAAAGATAACTATAGATCTTAAAAAGAAAGAAGTTGATGATGATATGATACAAAACAACATAAAACTTTTAAAAAATCTGTACGCAAAAGTTGAAGACAAGGATGGAGAGATTGAATTGGGAGATATCGCTATAGTTGACATGAGTTTCAAAGATGAAGATGGGAAAGAGATCGAGGATTTAAGTTACAAAGACTTTTCTATAGAGTTGACTGAAGGAGAGATACTTCCAATTTTCATTGAAAACCTTAAAGGAAAAAAGAAAGGGGATAAAGTAGTTTTCGATTATCAGTATCCAGATGATTATCAGGATGAAGGATTGAGGGGTAAAAAGGTTAACATAGAGATCCATATTAAAGAGGTAAAAAGAAAATCTGTTGAAAAAGATGATGAAGTTTTTGCTAAAAATTTTGGGTTTGAGAATTTCCAGAGTTTGAAAGATATAACGAGAAAAAGACTTGAAAACGATATAAACAGAGAGTATGACTTTGAAAAGGAAGAAAAGGTTATAGATTATATAATCAAGGAAAACCCATTTGAGCCACCAAAATCTTTAGTCCAGATGCACCTTGAATCTATAATAAATTCTTTAAAGAATTCAGGTAGAAACGAGTTTGATAATGATGAGAAACTTAAGGAACTCTATTTGAATTACGCTGTTTGGAGAGCAAAAAGGGAGATAATACTGACAAGAATTTCAGTTCAGGAAAATATCAAGGCTACAGAGGAAGAGATTGAAGAGGAAATAAAAAAGATAAAACAGCATCCTGACTCGAGAGTACGCCAGATGGCTGAAGATGAAGGTGTGAGAGAGGAGATAGAAAAAAGTATAGTATACAGTAAAACTATGGATTTTATCAACAACAGAGTGGAAATTGTTCAAAATTAAAAAAGGAGTTAAAATGACTTTGATCCCTATGGTTGTTGAAAGAACGGGAAGAGGAGAGAGGGGATACGATATATATTCCCGTCTTCTCGTTGATAGAATAATATTCCTTGGCGGTCCCATAGATGATGAGGCTGCAAACCTTATTATAGCTCAGATGCTTTTTCTTGAGGCTGATAATCCAGATAAGGATATAAACCTATACATAAACTCAAATGGTGGAGTTGTAAGTAGTGGATTGGCTATTTACGATACAATGCAGTATATAAAATGTGATGTTTCAACAATTTGTATGGGTGTAGCAGCTAGTATGGCTGCCGTTATTTTGATGGCTGGAGCAAAAGGTAAAAGGTTCGCTCTTCCAAACTCAAGGATACTTATTCATCAACCTATGGGTGGTGTTCAGGGGCAAGCTTCAGATATAGAGATACATGCTAAAGAGATTTTGAGAATAAAACAGAAGTTGAATGAGATAATCTCTTTTCACACTGGAAAAGATTTAAAAAGGGTAGAGGTTGATTCTGATAGAGATTTCTGGATGAGCGCTGAAGAGGCAAAAGATTATGGAGTAATAGATAGTGTCATTACATCAAGGAAAGTAGATGAAAAAAAGTGAAAACCAGTGTGAGGGATGTTCTAAAAATCTAACATCGGATTACATAGTTGTTGATAATAAAAAATTCTGTTTTGAATGTGCGGGACTTTCAATACAAAAGAAAGAAAAGGAAGAAGAAACATCCTCTTTATTAAAAAAACTTCCAACTCCAAAAGAGATAAAAAGGGAACTTGATAAATATATAGTTGGACAGGATTACGCTAAAAAGGTAGTATCTGTTGGAGTTTACAACCATTATAAAAGGATAAAACTTGGAGTAAAAGGTGGAGTAGAAAAATCCAACATTCTACTATTTGGTCCAACTGGAGTTGGAAAAACTTTGATTGCAAGAACTCTTGCACAGATATTGGATGTCCCTTTCTCAATTTCTGATGCTACATCTTTAACTGAAGCAGGTTATGTTGGAGAAGATGTTGAGAATATACTTCTAAGGTTGATAATATCATCAGATTTCGACCTCGAAAGAGCAAAAATAGGGATATGCTACATAGATGAGATAGATAAGATAGGAAGTAAAAATGCAGGTAATCCTTCTATAACAAGGGATGTCTCAGGTGAGGGAGTACAGCAAGCACTTCTAAAGATACTTGAGGGAACTGTTGCAAACATTCCTCCTTATGGAGGAAGGAAGCATCCTGAACAAAAGTACATTCAACTTGATACTACAAATATCCTTTTCATAGCTGGAGGGGCATTTAACTCTCTGGATCAGATAATTAGAGATAGACTCGATAAAACAACCATAGGCTTTAAAAATAAAGATGCTGAAAAAGAGGATCTTGAAAGAATGATACTTAAAAAGGTAGAACATAGAGATTTTGTCAATTATGGGATGATACCAGAATTTATCGGAAGGTTTCCAGTTATAGCACCTCTTTTTGAACTCACCCACTCTGAACTGGTTAAGATCCTTTATGAACCTGAAAATTCTGTTATAAAGCAGTATGAAAAACTTTTTATACTTGATGGTAAAAAACTTGAGTTCACGGAAGGTGCTCTTAACTTTATAGCGAAAAAAGTTGAAGAGAAAAAAACTGGAGCTAGAGGCTTGAAATCTGTAATAGAATCGTATATGCTTGATATAATGTTTGAATTACCGGAGAGGGATGATATTAAAGTTGTAAAAGTTACAGAAAAGGACCTTAAAAAATTCTATAATGATAATTGATATGGATGAAAAAGAAAATTTATCTTATGAATCATTGTTCCTTTTGATAGATATATCCGGAAGAGAGATAGAACAGAAAATTTCCTTAAAAAGTCTAAACAGAATCGATATTGTTGATAAATTTGATATAGATCTTCAAAAAACAAAAATTTATGAAAATGAGTATTTCGTTTTAAAATCTTTTAATAGGGAGGATATATCAGGTTTACTTCTAAAAGTTTTAAAAATAGAAAATTTGGGAGAAAGAGTTCTCAGGTTGTATGTTTTACCTGTTGATTATATCAAAATAAAAAAGGTTATAGATTATCACAACTATAAAAAAGTTAAATGTGAAAAGGTTGTTTTTAAAGATATTTTGGATGAAAATAAAAAACGTGGGTATCTGAACCTTTTAAGAAAAAATTTTAAGGAGTTATCAAGTTTTTACAAAATCGATAAAGATTTGATTGTAAAAATTAACTCTGAGAATGATCCATTTTTACTTTCTGAGATAGTTTTATCATCTTTAGAAATTGATAGTGGTTTGTTTTATAGTTTCGTATTCGAAACCGATTTGGAAAAAAGATACAAAAAACTTTTGCTTACAATAAAGGAAGAGATAGAAAGAAAAAAGTTAGAGGAAAGAATATACGAAGAGGTTTTAGAAAATATTCAAGAAAATTCTGAAAAAGTTTTTTTAAAAGAGCAATTGAAAATAATAAACAGAGAACTTGGTCAGAATGTTGATACTGGGGATGAATTCCTTAAATTGAAAAATAGGATTTTGAACTCTGACCTTTCAAATGTTGCGAAGGAGAAGGCTCTTGAAGAGGCTCATAGGTTGAAGTCTCTTCCAACTTATTCTCCGGAGTACAGTATCATTAAAAATTATATTGATTGGATTCTTTCTCTCCCTTGGAAGAGAGTTACTGTTGATAACTTTGATATCAAGCTTGCGAAAAATATTTTAAGTAAAAACCATTATGGACTCGCACAGGTAAAAGAAAGGATCCTTGAATATCTTTCAGTTTTAAAACTCTCCAAAAATAGTAAAGGGCATATTCTCTGTTTTGTTGGGGCACCCGGTGTTGGTAAAACATCTTTGGGACAATCTATTGCTCAGGCTATGGGAAGAAGATTTGTAAGAATCTCTCTGGGCGGAATAAAGGATGAATCTGAAATAAAGGGACACAGAAGAACTTATGTAGGCGCTATGCCTGGAAGGATTATTCAGATGATGAAAAGAGCGGGTGTTGTAAATCCTGTTTTCATGCTTGATGAGATAGATAAACTTGGTGGTGATTTCAAAGGAGATCCTTCCAGTGCTTTTCTTGAGATACTTGATCCTCAAATAAACAATAGTTTTTCTGATAACTACCTTGAGATAGAGTACGATCTTTCAAAGGTTCTTTTCATTTGCACTGCAAATGTAACTCACACTATTCCCACTCCTCTCTTAGATAGGATGGAAATTATAAAAATACCAGGTTATCTTGAATTTGAAAAGGTTGAAATTTCTAAAAAATTTCTTATACCAAAGATTATGAAAAGATCAGGATTGAAAAAACAGGATATAATTTTTCAAGATGATGGTATAGTTAAAATCATAAGAAACTATGCTCCCGAAGCTGGTATCAGAGGTTTGGAAAAAAATATTCAAACCATAATGGGTAAAAGAGCCAAAGAAATAGCACTTGGTGAAAAGATTAAAAGTAAAAAAATAGGGAAGGAAGAGGTTTTGAAATATCTTGGTCCAGAGGATTATATTGAAAGGATAAAAGAAAAAGAAAATATCCCTGGTGTTGTTAATGGTCTTGCTTGGACACCTCATGGTGGTAAAGTCCTTACAGTTGAAGCTATAATCTTAGAAGGTAATGGGAATCTTCAGTTAACGGGACAACTGGGAGATGTTATGAAAGAATCCGCATCAACAGCGATAAGTTATCTCAGGAAGAATTATAGATTGTTCGGTATAGATAAAGATTTCTACAAAAATTTTGATATACATATACATATCCCTGAAGGTGCTATTCCAAAGGATGGACCATCTGCAGGTATAACTTTAGTTGTATCATTGATCTCTGCTCTGAAAGAAAAACCTGTTAAAGAAAATTTTGCCATGACTGGAGAGATAAGTTTAACAGGAAATGTTTTACCTGTTGGTGGATTGTTTGAAAAGATAGTTGCGGCCCAGATTGATGGAATAAAAAACATAATTGTTCCTAAGAAGAATAGATCACAGTTAAAAAAGATACCCTCAAAGGTGAGAAGGGATCTTAAATTTTATTTTGTAAACAATATTTATGAAACATCAAAAATACTATTTTGATAGTGATTTTGCTGTCAAAAAGGTTAATCCCTCGCTCGTTATAATTTTCGGATATATAGTTTTTATTCTTTCGGGAGCACTTCTTCTCTCTTTACCTATATCTTTGAATGACCAAAAATCGAGTATAAATTTTGTCGATGCAATTTTTACATCTACCTCAGCGGTTTGTGTTACCGGGCTCATTGTAAAAGATACCGCAACATTCTTTTCACCATTTGGTAAACTGATCATTTTGGTTCTTATACAGATGGGGGGGTTAGGTTATATAATGATATCAACCTTTTTCACTCTGGCCATAACCAAAAGAGTTGATTCAAATATAAGATTCCAGACTCTTCAGGAATTTCAAAAGTTTTCAAGTAACCAGATACGAAGTTACCTTACAAAGGTTCTACTTTTTGTGTTCTCTGTTGAACTTCTGGGAAGTGTTATTTTCTTTTTCAGATTTAGCAAAGTTTATCCAGATTTGACAAAAGTATTGTTCTATTCAATTTTTCATTCAGTTTCATCTTTCTGTAACGCTGGTTTCTCAACATTTTCAACAAACCTTTACGATTACAGAAACGATCCTTTCATAGTTATGACAGTTTCTTCTCTAATAGTAATAGGTGGATTAGGTTTTATTGCAATAAGGGATATTTACAAAAATAGGTTTTATTACAAAAGATTGAAAACTCACACCAAGATAGTTTTGATAATGACAGCCCTTCTTATAACAATCCCCTTTTTTCTATTTTTTATTTTTGAAAGCAACAGTTCTTTAAGGGAGTTTGATATTTTCGGTAAAATGGTTAACACTCTCTTTCAAGTTATAACTCCAAGAACAGCAGGTTTTAACACTATAAATTTCGCTCTGTTGAAAAGCCCTTCGATTTTTCTACTAATGATCCTTATGTTTATTGGAGCATCCCCTGGTGGAACAGGTGGTGGTATAAAAACTACTACTTTTTATCTTGTTGTCAGTTATATGGTCAACAACCTAAAAGGGAGAAGGAATCTGAACATTTTCAGGAGAAGGGTCGATGAAGAGATAACAATGAAATCGTACTTTATTTTTACAATAACAATATTGATTTTTATTCTCGCTATCCTTTTTCTTCTTTTTACAGAAAATCAGGAACCATTTAAGATATTTTTTGAAGTTGTATCTGCTTATGGAACTGTAGGACTATCTTTAGGTGGAGAGTTACCTAACGTATCACTTGTTGCCAATTTTACTCCAGTCGGAAAAATTATCATTATCTTTGTTATGCTGGTCGGTAGGGTTGGAGTTTTAACCGCTGTGAACATATTTTTAACCAAAGATAAAAAGGATTCTTTCCAATATCCAAAAGCGAATGTGCTTGTAGGATAAGGAGGTTTTATGGGTGAAAAAAAGTTTTTTGCTGTTATAGGGCTTGGAAGTTTCGGTTACTATGTTGCTACAAAACTTGCGGAAAAAGGGTATGAGGTTATTGCAATAGATATCGATGAAAATAAGATTGATGATATTTCAAACAAGGTTACACATGCTATACAGTTGAACGCTCTCGATGAAAAAGGGTTAAAGGAAGTTGGACTTATGGATGTTGATGTAGCGATAATAGCTATAAAAGATATAGCAACAAGTATCCTGCTTTCATCTTTCTTGAAAGAGGATTTAAAAATAAAATATGTTGTTGCAAAAGCCAGTGACCAAAAGCATGGTAAAGTTCTTGAAAAAATTGGAGTAGATAGAATAATATACCCTGAAATTGAAAGTGCTGAGAGGTTAGCTAAAAATCTAATTTCTCCATCGATTTTCGATATAATTGAACTATCATCTTCACACAACCTTGTTGAGATAAAGGCGCCAGATATTTTTGTTGGAAAAACTTTAGAGGAGATCGATTTTAGAAAAAGGTTTGACATAAATATTATTGCAATAAAGAGAAACCAACCTTCAACAACTGAAACTTACAAGTTGAGCTATGAAGAGAGCATAATAATATCTCCTTCACCAAAGGAAAGAATAATAGAAGGTGATATTCTTGTAATGGTGGGACTTAAAGAACATCTTGAAAAGATTGAAAAATTATAATAATATTTAACAATGGAACCAGATAAAGAAAAAATACTTGAAGCAGGTTACTTTTATTTCCATAACCAAAATTTTAAAGAAGCGATAAAAATTTTTGAAAAAGGTTTGGCAATGTTTCCAGATGACATCGATATCTATTATAATCTTGGAATTGTCTACGAGAGTATAAACGATATCGAAAAAGCGAAGGAATGTTTTAAAAAAGTTTTAGAAATTGATAGTGAAAACACAGATGCCAAAAAACATCTTGAAAAATTAATAAACATTTAGGGAATTTTATGAGAAATGTTTTAACATCCTTTCTCGATTTTTTAAAGTTAAAAAATATTTCCTTCATTCTATCAACCTATGATGGCAGAGTAGTTACAGATTTTAGAAAAGAAAACTTTTTAAAAAACAGTTTCGATTTAAAATCTTTTTTATCACATTTAAAAATTAAGAAGGACACTTTTACCATTAACACGTATGATGATTACACATATCTTAATTTTCCAAAATATCAAAAGGTAATAATATTTTTTAAAAATGAAATCAGTACTTTCTCCATAATGGATACATACCTTCTCGCAGAACTACTTGATAGTATTGATTCGGCAGTTTGTTTTCTCGATAGCAATTTTAAAATTATTCTTTCAAACCAAACCTTTCAAATAAAATATGGTAATTCCTATTTAGGTAACGCAACATATTTCAGTGAATATATTTTACCTGATTATCTTGAAAAAACGATTAACTCTTTAAAAAAGAAATCAAAAGAGGAACTCTTTGTGGAAATGTATGATATCAATGGGAACTCAAATTCCGTTAAGGTCAGCATCTTTCCATGGGAGAATTATTCTATAGTTATAATATACGATCTCAAAGAAAAGGAATTATGGACAAAAGAGATTGAGGGTTTGAAAAGGATACAAAATCTTGTTTTTGATGCGATAGCACAAGGTCTTATAGTGCTCGACCGTGAAGGTAACATAATTAAATTTAACAAATTCACCGCTGAAAAATACAAGTTTACAAGTTCAGAAATGATCGGGAAAAATATTTTTGAACTTTTTCCCGATTTTCTTGAATTCAAACTCGATAAAGTTCTTGCTGAAATAATTGAAACAAAAAAAACTAAAAGAATCCTTGGCATAAGAAGATATTCTTCAAGATTGAAAAAGGAACTTGTTCAAAATCTTTACGGTTATCCTTTAATAGAAAATGGAAGATGTGTGGGAGTTGTTGTTCTTATAGAGGATATAACAGAAAAGAAGATCATTGAGGAAGAGTATCATTTCGTTCAAAAAAAGAATGAAATAGTTAACGATCTAAACAATCTATTCTCTACAAACATAGATTTAAATCTTTTAATACCTCAAGTTTTAAAATACCTCTATAAAAATTTGAAATCCAAAAGGATCTACTACATAGATATTCTGAATTATAAATATTATAAAGTTAACCCAACCAGTTTTGAATTACAGGATATAAAAAGTTCTCTACTTGAATATTTTAAAAATCTGAAAGATGATAATCTTTTATATTTTTATGGTTCAAAGTTGAAAGAACTGCAGATAAAAAAGAATACTAAAAATATTGTATACCTTCCTGTAACATACAATAAGAAAATTTTTGGAAAAATAGTGCTTGAATTTGCTGAAGAGGTTGTTAATGACAGGTATAAGAAGGATTTTATTGAAACTTTTTATGAGCAGGTTGGAATAGTTTTTGATAAATCTTACATATATGAAGAAAAGAATGAGAGTTTAAAAAAACTTGAAACTATATTGAAAGTTTCAAAGATACTTTCTCAAAATAAGGATTTCAAAAAGAGTTTTAGAACTCTTCTTGAATTTTTAATAACAGAGATAAAAGCTGATAGAGGGTTCATCCTTGTAAAAACTGAGGAAGATAAACTGAGGGCTGTTTCCGCTATAGGTATAGATGAAAGAGAGTTGATGGAAAGGGATTTTATTTTTGGAAGGGGAGTATCAGGAAGTGTAGCTTTAACGAAAGAACCTTTGATGCTTGATAACCTTTTAAAATTTCCAAATGTTGAATATACAAAAGGATATAAAAAACAGGCTCAGGCGGGAATCTGTGTTCCTATAATTTTCAAAGGTGAACTTGTTGGAGTTTTGATGCTAACAAGATTTGGTAAAAAACCATTTACCGAAAAGGATTTTGAACTTGTAAAAATAATTTCAAACAACTCCGCAAGTTTTATAAAATCCCTTCTACTCCAGATGGATTCGGAGAATAAAATCGAACAGTTAACGATTTTATATAAAATGTTTACAAGTTTGAGAAGTTCTTTGAATTTGAATTTTTTATCAAAGATAGTTACAACTACACTTGGTAGTCTTTTTAGGAGTAAAGTATGTTTACTTCTTGAAAAAAGCAAAGATGAAACATATCGTATAAAAGAGACATACTTTGAAAATGAACAGATCAAATCCATTCTTTTGAAAAAGAAAAGTTACAATTTTGAAAAGAGTATAAATCCAAATGTTTCCAACTTTTTCGACGATCCAAAGATAAGTAAAGAATTTTTCAAAAAGAAAATAAGGTATACCACAGCATTACCCATTTTCATCAACGAGAATAACAGATTTTTACTCCTAATATTTACGGATAACAATTTAAAAACAAAAATATACGATTACACTTTCAACGCTATAGTTCAGGAACTATATATAAAATTCGAGAATGTTTTACTTTTTGATGAGAATGAAAGGAAACTGAAACAGTACAATATTATAAGTAACCTGATGGAAAAATTGATTTATGTAAGAAGTATCGAAGAGTTCTTTAAATACCTTCTTGAATCTGCTGTGGAAATAGTTAATGGAACTTACGGTTCTTTACTTTTTGAAGAGAATGGAAAACTTGTTTTCAAAGCAGCACTCGGTATGGACATTGAGAATTTGAAAAAAATAAAAGATATGACAGATAGTACAGCAGGGTATGTCTTTAAAAATGGAAATGCCCTTATCTTAAACGATGTATCTAAAAGTAAGTATTTTAAACCGATAAAATCTTTATCAAAATATTATAAAATAAAAAATCTTATTAATGTTCCATTAAAATTCTTCGGGAAGACGATAGGAGTCTTATGTGTTGATAACAAAAAGAATGGTTTTTTCAACCAATCTGATAGACAGTTTCTCGAAACACTTGCAAACACTGCAATAATATCGATTTCAAGATTTGAACAATCTTCAAAAGATTTACTCATTTCAGATCTTATTCTGAACAATATCCCTTCGGGTGTTATATATATAAACAAAGATGGTAAAGTTATACATTTCAACAACTCTCTTTTGAAAATAGGAGAGTACAAAAGGGAAGAGATTCACAATATAGATTACACGAATCTTTTTGAAGATACAAAAGGCATAATTAAAAATGTTTTCAGTACCGAAAAACCTCTTTTCAGGGATGAGATAATTTTAAAGAGTAAAAAGAGAGGAAATATTCCTTGTGGTATAAGTATAACACCCATAAAGTTTGAAAAAGATCTTGAACTCGTTTGTATAATACAGGATCTGTCAGAGATAAAAAGGATCCAAAACGAATTGAAGGCAAAAGAGAATTTGGCTATGCTTGGCCAGATGGCTGCCGGAATGGCACATGAGATAAAGAATCCCCTTTCTGGAATATTGACAGGAATGGAATTTTTGAAAATGAAACTAAAAGAGGATGATATTTTAACTGAATCGATTGATCTTGTTATTAAAGAGGTTAAAAGGTTGGATAGACTTGTAAACGATATGACTTCTTTTGCAAAAGTAAAAACAGTTCTTCTTTCGAAAGTTAACATACTTGATGTGTTAAACCATGCAGTTGAGATGGTTAAAAGCAAACTTGAGGAAACAAATATATCTTTGAATGTCAAGATCTCTGAAGCTAATACAGAGATAATGGTTGATGAAGAGCAGATGATAGAAGTTTTTATGAATATACTTTTGAACGCTATTCAATCTGTTGGGAAAGATGGTCATATAGATATTTCTTTAAAAAGAGAGGACGGCTGGCTTGTTATTGATATTTACAATGATGGTCCTAAAATTCAGGAAGAGAATCTTTCTAAAATTTTCGCTCCATTTTTTACAACAAAGAGTGGAGGAACTGGCCTTGGTCTTGCTATTTCTTTCAACATAGTTAAAGAACACAATGGAACCATATTTGCTGTTAACAGAGAGAAAGGGGTATCTTTCGTGATAAGGTTACCTTTAAAGAGCGGTTAAAAATGAAAGAGAAGATACTTGTTGCTGATGGAGAAATAACCGTAGCTAATTTTTTAAGAAAGATAGTAGAGTATGAAAAGAAAGAGAGTGTAGATGTTGACATAGCCACCGAAGGGGAGCTATTTAAAAATCTCTTATCCTCGAATCAGTACTCTTTAATAATTGTTGACTTATCCTTACCAGGAATAGATGTTTTTGATTTCATTTCAAACTATTCTGTGGAGAATCCTTTTTCACCCATAATCGTTATATCAGCAACAATAGATGTAAATCTTGCTATGACATGTATAAGAGGTGGTGCTTACGATTTTGTTTCAAAACCTTTTACTGCAGACACAATGCTTTTGGTTATAAGAAACGCATATGAGAAGAGGCAACTTTTGCTTGATAAGGAAAGGTTGAGTGCTGATATCCAAAAGATGAATGAAGAACTCATAAACACAAACCAACTCGTAACTGAGCAGAAAGAAAAACTTGATAACTATCTAAAAGAACTTCTAAAAAGTATTGAGGAACTGAAAACCTTTTCAGAGATGATCTCTATAATAAAGTCCTTTGAGTCAAATTCTTTGAACATATTTGAAAAACTGGATACAATCTTTAATCCCCATTCAATAGTACTTTTAATTTTTGATGAAAAGAGTGAAAACTTTGTTGTGAAAAAGGAAAGAAATTTTGAAAAGGAGTTCCCTGTAGGAACAAAGATACATAAAAGTCAATTCAAAGATTATTTCAAATCTTCAAAGATAAACATAGGTTACTCTTTAAAAGGAATAGAAAAGAATTCGACTGTTACATTACCAGTTTTTATAGGTAAACTTATAATTGGGATATTCATGTTTGATATAGATTCTTCAAAAGTTAAAGATGAGAAGATGGTTCTTTTTGAAATTGCAAGATTGGTAATAACGAACTCTTTAGTATCAGCAAAATTCTTTGAGGATTCAAGGAGAAGTTATCTTGAATCACTTATAGCATTTTTGTTCCTTGAGGAAAGGATATTCCCAGGATTAAAAAAACATAGTGAAAAGGTTTCAGCTCTATCAGTAAAAATAGCTAAAAGGATGGAACTCTCAGAGGATGAGGTAAGGGATGTCCAGTATTCTGCTTTGTTGCACCTTTTAGGACTTTTAAGTAAACCTAAAGAGATGTTCAACGCTCCAACATATTTTGATCCTGAAAAATCTCTTGAGATCAAGCAGGCAATAGTTTCTGGAGCGGATATTATAGCACCTCTTGTTATGCTGGAGGATGCTCAAAAAATAATAAAATACCTCTATGAGAATTATGATGGAACAGGTTTCTACAAACTTGTTGGGAAAAAGATCCCTGTAGGTTCAAGGATAGTTAGAGTTGCAGGAGAATACTGTGTTTTCAAAGATATTTTCAAGTTAACGGATAAACATATTCAAGGGATTTTCAACGAAAACGTTGGTAAAATGTACGATCCTGATATAGTAAAACTACTTTTTACTATCCTCAAAAACGAATAGATTATTTTTCCCTAAATTCTTAGCGATATATAATGCTTTATCAGCTTTATCAATAAGTGTTTCAAGATCGTCTCCATCTTTAGGGAAAAAAGAGACACCTATAGAAATAGTTAGATGGGATACCTTTGATGTCTCTGGGTTGAAATTAAAATTCTCAATCTTACTTTTAAACCTTTCAAGGACGAATGTTATATAGTTCTCATCTATATCCTTTAAAAGAAGTATGAATTCATCTCCACCATACTTTCCCAGAATATCAGTTTTTCTGAAAGTTTGTTTCATTATCTGAGCTATTTGAATCAAAGCCCTTGATCCCATAAGATGACCGTTTGTATCGTTGAACTCTTTAAAATTATCAATATCGAACATAACTATAGCAATTTTGTTATTGTTCGCTTTTGCTATATCTATTGCATCCTTTGCACTCACTCTAAAATAGGTTTGATCGTAAAGTCCAGTTAACCTATCTGTGATTGAAAGTTTGTAAGTTTCCTGATAGAGATGGTTCAGCTCTTCCTGTTTTTGATTGAGTTTTTCAGAAACATATTTAGAAAGATAGAATAGAAAAAAATACATTAAAGATATCAAAACCATATTTTCAAATTTTTCAAGAGTTCTGTACTCTATGTAAGGAAAAGTTTGTTTGAATGTGAATCCGAATGCGGATAGGGATATCAGAATGAGAAGAACAATAATGTAAAAGAGAGTATTTCTGTCCTGAATCAAAAAGTTTGAAGTGATTATATTGTATATGAAAAGGAAAAGGAGTGGAGATTTTATTCCACCTGAAAGAAAAATAGTTAAAATAGTATAGAGTATATCGAAATCTATCTGTATCATTCCTAAATATTTAAAATTTTCCTCATTCATCATAAGGTGTTTATTCTTTTGAAGGTATTTTAAATCCAGATATAGAAACAGGTTAACTATAATCGAAGTGATCTGCAAGAAAAAAAGATATTTTGGTGAAAAGGTGTTATTTATTTTTATTCCAAATATGTGTAGAAAAAAGAAAATAATTGCCAAACTTGTCAAAAGTATTGTTCTTATATTTATAAGCCAGAAAAGTTTTTCGTAGTTGAATTGTGTGTAAAATATATTCCCTTTATCTTCTCTCATCTCGAATAAATCATAATTAAATATCTAAAAAAGTCAAGAAATTACAAAATAACAAAAAACTTTACATTTTTTTAAATTCTACTAAAATTATTGAAAAAGGAGTTTTATGAAAAAAATTTTTGTCATTTTCGTAATGTTATTAACTATTCTTTTATCTTCTTGCACAGCTGTTTCACTTGAGCCTTACAGGAGTGCGGATACACTTGGGCCACTCCATTTAAGGGTGGGAGGAGGCTTTGTAGGTGGCTTTTCAAGTTATGCTAATTTGAGTAACGACACATTGTTGGACTTGGGAGTTTTTGTTCCTATGGCTTCAGTTTTTGCAGGTATTGGAATAACCAATAATATTGATGTATATGGAAGTGCTTCATTCTCTTTAATAACAAATCCTGTATACGGTGCCTCAGTGAAATATAAATTTTTTGATAGGTTTGGCTTAAAAATTGCTATTGTTCCGACCTTCAAATATAACTCTAACAACAATAATGATTTGGGAAAATATTCGACTTATGGAGGAGAGTTACCTTTTGTTTTAACTTACAGTTTTTTAAACTTTTTGTATCTTACAGGTGGCATACATACAGGTTATTATAAGGTTTCAGTTTACGAAAGTGTTAACACATCTTACGATTTTCTCTCTTACGGTTTTTTTATTATGCCTGAAGTAAAATTTTTCAATTTAAGGTTCTCTTTGGGATGTGACCTGAGATATTATGAGAGTTTAAAATACAAGTTGATTTACTCTGATGATTTAAACTATTTTCAAAAACATATCAACCCATTCTTAACAATCTCTTTTCAATTCTGAATAGTTATAAAACATTTTGATGTTGACTTTACAATCTTTTTATTTATAATTTAATTTCCTTCGGGGCTGGGTGGAAATCCCGACCGGCGGTAAAGCCCGCGAGCGAAAGCTGAACCGTTGAAATTACGGTGCCGACTGTAAAGTCAGGATGGAAGAAGGATAATTAGCCCCGATTGTAAAATCGGGTTTTTTTATGAATAAGAATGATGATGAAAAATTTATAAGAAAAGCTATAAAGTTAGCACTTAAAGCGAAAGGGAAAACATCCCCCAATCCACTTGTAGGTGCGATTATAGTTAAAGATGGAAAGATCATATCAAAAGGTTACCATCAAGGTTTTGGAAAACCCCATGCTGAGATCGAAGCTATAAATTCATCTCCAATATCTTTGGCAGATTCAACATTGTATGTAACTCTTGAACCATGTTCCGTTTGGGGCAAAACCCCTCCCTGTGTTGAAACAATAAAACAGATCCCTTTCAAAAGAATAGTAATAGGAATGAAGGACCCGAATCCTTATGTTAACGGTAGGTCAATAAAAATCTTAAGAGATGCTGGTTATGATGTTGAAGTTGGGATATGTGAGGATGAAGTAAAAAAACTCAACCCTTATTTTCAAAATTATATAGACTGTTTGAAAACTTATACAGTTTTAAAAGTTGCCCTTTCAAAAGATAATTTTATCTATTCAAAAAACTTTCCTGAAAAGTATATAACAACAGTTGAATCGAGAATAGATCTTCATAAAAAAAGGTTTGAGTTTGATGGTATCCTCGTTGGATCCAATACTGTAAATGTTGATGATCCTTTACTTGACACGAGGAACATAAAGATTGAATATAAACCAAAGGTTGTCATACTCGATTTCAGTAACAAACTTGATTATTCTAAAAAAATTTTTAAGGATAAGAAAAGGTTGAAAATAATAATCGTTTCTAAACAATTTGAAAATTATTTGAAGAACGAAAAGGATATCAAATACATTTTCGTTAAGAATAAAGATGAAAGTTGGGATTTTATTAAAAATAGAATGTGCGATTTTGGAGTAATTTCTCTTTTGATAGAAGGTGGGAAAAAGGTTTTTGTAGACTCTTTAAAACATAGTGTGGTAGATGAGGTATGGATATACAGATCGAAAATAAAACTTTTGAATGGTATAAAATTAGATATCGAAAGGATTTTAAAAAATAAAAAGTTTAAACTGATCGAAGAAAAAAAGATAAAGGATGATACTTTTAAGAGGTATATATGTTCACAGGAATTGTAAAAGAAACAGGGAAAATTTATGAGATACGAAAAAAATCTGAAGACTATATTTTAACCCTTGAAGTTTCTAAGAGTTTTTTGGAAGATGTTAAAGAGGGTGATTCCATTTCTGTTGATGGGGTGTGTCTCACTGTTGAAAGAGTTTGGGAGAGTTTTTTAAGATTCTATGCACTTAGCCAGTCAGCTGAAAAAAGCATAATAAGGTTCTATAAGAAAAACAAGGAAGTAAATCTTGAAAAATCTATGAGAGTAGATGATAGATTTGGGGGACATATTGTACTTGGACATGTTGATACAACAGGATATGTGAAAAAGATTATAAAACCGAATAGGAACAAAGTTGAAATTGAGATAGATGTTGGTTCGAAATTTTCTAAATTTCTTGTTGAGAATGATTCAATAAGTGTAAATGGAATAAGTTTAACTATAAAAAATGTTTTTGAAAATTCTTTCATTTTGGATATTATCCCTGAGACTTTAAAGATAACCAACCTCAAGAATTTAAATGTTGGTGAAAGGGTTAATATTGAAATAAACCAGATAACCAAAAATATTTACAAATTTTTGAAGGAGAAGAATAATGTTTAACAGAATAGAGGATGCTATAGAGGATATAAGAAACGGTAAGATTGTTATAGTTGTTGATGATGAGGATAGAGAGAATGAGGGTGATTTTATAATGGCTGCTCAGCTCGCTACTCCAGAGAAGATAAATTTCATGGCTAAAGAGGGAAGAGGACTTATATGTGTTTCCATGACTGAAGAGATGCTTTCAAGACTCGGGCTTCGACTTATGTGTGAGAATAACACTGCTCTTCATGGGACAAAATTCACTGTTTCTGTTGATGCTAAAGAGGGAATAAGCACAGGGATTTCCGCATACGATAGAGCATACACTATAAAACTTCTTATCGATGATAACTCTAAACCTGAAGATTTTGCAAAACCTGGTCATGTATTCCCTTTGAAGGCAGAAAATGGTGGTGTTTTAAAGAGGGCAGGACACACAGAAGCTGTTTCTGATCTTGCAAGGTTAGCTGGATTGAAACCAGCTGGGGTTCTATGTGAGATAGTTGATGATGATGGGAAGATGGCACGTTTACCAAAACTTTTGAAGATCGCTAAAAAGTTTAAGATGAAGATAATTACTATAAAAGATCTTATCTCTTACAGATGTAAAACAGATAAACTTGTTCATAAAGAAGCTGAAGCGAAACTACCAACAGAATTTGGGAAATTTAAAATAATTTTGTATTCTAACGATGTTGACAGCCATATACATGCTGCTTTGATTAAAGGTAATGTAAAAGGTAAAAAGAATGTTCTCGTTAGAGTTCATTCGGAATGTTTTACAGGAGATATCTTCCATTCGCAGAAATGTGATTGTGGAAAACAGCTTGAGAGATCACTTATGATGATAGAAAAAGAGAAAATGGGAGTTTTACTCTATCTCAGGCAGGAGGGTAGAGGGATAGGACTTGTTAACAAAATAAAAGCTTACCATCTTCAGGAAAAAGGATACGATACGGTTGAGGCTAACATAAAATTGGGATTTGCAGCTGATCTTAGAGATTACGGGATAGGTGCACAGATCTTAAAGGATCTTGGGCTTACAACCATAAAGCTTTTAACGAACAATCCAAAGAAGATAGTGGGACTAGAAGGTTATGGGATAAAAATTGTAGAAAGGGTTCCAATAGAGATACAACCTAATGAAAACAATTTTGATTACCTTTTAACTAAAAAGAAAAAATTGGGACATCTGTTAAAAAATATATAGGAGGTTTTATGGAAAGGTTTGAAGGAAAACTTGATGGAAGAGGGATGAAGTTTGCAATCGTATGCTCAAGATTTAACAATTTTATATCAAAGAATCTTATCGATGGTGCGGTCGATTGTCTTTTAAGACACAATGTTGACCAGAAGGATATAAAAATTTACATTTCTCCCGGTGCTTTCGAGATACCACAGGTAGCTAAGATGGTTATAAAAACTAACAAAAATTTAAATGGTATTATATGTCTTGGAACAGTTATCAGAGGGGAAACACCACACTTTGATTACATAGCTTCTGAGGTATCAAAAGGAATAGCTAAATTAAATCTCGATGTTGATATTCCAATATCTTTTGGTATAATTACAGCAGATTCAACCGATCAGGCTATCGAAAGAGCAGGAACAAAATCGGGAAATAAGGGTTACGATGCAGCTGAAACAGTTTTAGAACTCGCAAACCTTTATAAAAGGATATAAAGTTGGGTAAAAGAAGAAAAGCTCGTATTCTTGCTTTAAAAATCTTATACATCTATGAGATAAACGAATTCTCAAACCTTGACAACATCATAGATGAAGTTTTTAGAATCGAAGAAAATCTAACGGATGATGTGAAAGATTACAGTTTGAACCTTATTAAAAAAGTTACATTGTTCTTTAATAAATTGAATGAAATAATCGATAGTGTTACCAAAAACTGGTCTATTCAGAGGATGGCTATAATAGATAAAAACATTTTAAGAATAGCATTGGTAGAGATATTCTTCCAGGATAATGTTCCAGATATTGTCGCCATAGATGAAGCTATTGAGATAGCAAAACTCTATTCAACTTCCGATTCTGGTGGTTTTGTAAATGGGATCCTTGATAAGATATTAAAAAATAAGGAAAAATATTTATCGGAATTTAAATGAAATTTTTGATTCTTTCTGATGTTCATTCAAACTTCGATGCTTTGAAATCAGTTTTAGATTTTGTGAAGGAAAATTATCAGAACAATTTTTATGAAATTATCTGTCTTGGAGATATAGTTGGTTATGGTGCAGAACCAAACGAATGTCTCGATACGGTATTCTCACTAACAGAAAGAATCCTTTTAGGGAACCATGAATGTGGTGTTCTTGGTAAAACGAATATAGGTTTTTTCAACTACTCCGCAAAGGAATCTATACTTTGGACAAGAAAGGTTATGAAAAAGAAATATTTTGAAAGGTTGAAAAAACTCGATTACACTTTTTCCTTTGAAGACTTTAAATTCTCCCATTCAACTTTTCAAAATCCATCATATTGGAATTATATTACATCGATATATGAAGCTGAGGATGAGTTTGATTATCAGGATTTCAAAATACTTTTCATAGGGCATACCCATATTCCAGTAGTTTATGAAAAAAATTCAGATGATGTAAAAATTATACAACCCGGAGAGTTAAAAATAAAAAAAAATTCCAGATACATTATAAATGTTGGTTCAGTTGGACAACCCAGAGATGGTGACAGTAGAGCTTCCTTTGTTCTCTTTGATAGTAACAAGATGATTGTAAAATTCCACAGGGTTGAATATGATATTAAAAGTGCTATGAAAAAGATTAACGATAGAAAGTTACCAAAGATACTCGCTGATAGGTTGGAGAAAGGATTATGAAAAAGGTATTGATAACTGGGGCTGAAGGTTTCGTAGCCTCATATCTTTATAAAATTTTGAAGGAAAAATATGATGTTGAAGGGACATATTTAGTTGAAAAAGATTTAGGCTACACATCCTACAAACTCGATTTGACTGATAAAAAAAGTGTTTTTGAATTTTTTGAAAAAAACTATTACGATTTTATTTTTCATCTCGCTGGACAATCCTCAACGAGAGTATCTCTTAAAAACCCTTATCTTACATATAATGTAAATATAAACTCGACTTTAAACATAATAGAATCTTTAAGGTCTTATCAGAGAAAAACAAAATTTATATTCATCTCAACATCCGATGTTTACGGTATTCCTAAATACCTCCCTATAGATGAAAAACATCCTGTAAACCCTCAAAACCCATATTCGATTTCAAAAAAAATATGTGAGGATATCATTCAAAGTTATGAAATGTTTGGTCTGAATTATATAATTATAAGAGCATTCAACCATATTGGAGTTGGGCAGAATGAAAATTTTTTTATTCCGTCACTTGTTAGGAAAATAAAAGAGACTCAGGATGGAAAGGTTAAAGTTGGGAATCTTAATCTGAAAAGAGATTTTACAGATGTCAGGGATATGGTTTACGCTTACTCTCTTGCTATGGAACTAAAAAATGGAATATACAATATATGTTCGGGAAAAAGTTATTCTCTAAAATACATTGCTGATTATCTTGCTAAACTATCAGGTAAAAAAATCACTTTTGAAATCGATGGATCCCTTTTAAGAAAAAATGAACCTGAAGAATTTTTGGGAAGTATGGGACTCTTTAAAAGTATAACAGGTTACAGAAATCGTTATTCTTTAGAGGAAACTTTAAAATGGATTTTTGATAATTATGACAAAACTGATAGTTCTCTCTGATATTCATTACAGAAAAGGTGAACAGAAGATCTTTTCTAAAATTAAGAAAGTTTTGGAAAGGGATAAATTTGAAAAGGTAGTTTTTCTTGGAGATACTTTCGATTTTTTTTTTGAATTTAAAGGTAAGTTCTACAAAAAGGAAAATGTTGATTTGCTCGATTTTTTAAGGGATCTTTCAAAAGATTATGAACTTTTTTTTATAAGAGGAAACCACGACATTTTCATTGGAAATATGTTTAAAAAGGTTACCGGTTGCAAGTATGTTTTTGATGATATGTGTTTAGAGTTCGATTGGGGAAAAGTTCTTTTAACTCATGGGCATCTTCTTAAAAATGACGGTTTGTTGAAAAAATTTTTCTATTTCATTTTGAAAAACAAATTCGATAGATTTCTTTTTTCACTCCTCCCTGAGAGTTTAGGATATAGATTGGGGATACAGGTATCGAACCTTTGTAACTTAAGAAAAATGGATAAAAATGTCAAGATGAAAAAGATAGAGAATGTAAAAAATAGTTTCGGAGAAAATTTTCAAAAAATCGTTATAGGTCATTACCATTTGGATTTTGTTTCCGAAGATAAAAGGATTTATATTTTATCGGATTTCAAAGAGAATGGAAGTTATATTGTGATAGATGAAAAGGGGGTGTTTTTTGAACATTTTTAAAATTGTTGATAGAGCGAACATAGAGCTTCTGGTTATGGAATCGATTAAGGAGGACAGAGCATTTACAGATATAACAACGCAGATGTGTGTTCCAGAGGAAGTAGAGGGAGTAGCAAACATTATAGCCAAGGAAAATGGTGTTCTTTCAGGAATACAGATAGCAGAGGTAGTTCTTCAAAATTTTGGTGTTTATGTTGTTGAATATTTTGCTGAGGATGGAGAGAATATAAAAGAGGGGAACAGACTCGCTAAGGTAAAAGGAAAGCTTAGAGGTATGCTTTCTGCTGAGAGGACAATACTTAATTTCATCCAGCATCTTTCAGGTATCGCAACCTATACACAAAAATTTGTAAAAATTGTTGAAAAGTACAACGTTAAAATACTTGATACGAGAAAAACAACACCGGGGCTTAGAACTCTTGAAAAGTACGCTGTTTTGTGCGGTGGTGGAATAAACCATAGGTTTGATCTTTACGACCAGATAATGATTAAAGATAACCATCTTTCTTTTATGAAGGATGACTTTACAGTTATTCAGAGGATGAAAAATAAATATCCGGATAAAAAGATAATAGTTGAAGTCAAAGATATCGAAGATATTGAAAAAATTTTAAATTATCCTGTTGATAGGATACTTTTAGATAACATGACACCAGAAAATGTAGAAAAATCAATAAAATTGATAAATGGTAGATGTGAGATCGAAATCTCAGGCAACATTGATGAAAAGAATATTGAACTTTATGCTCAAAAGTATCCTGATTTTATTTCTATAGGAAAGATAACACATTCAGCGAAAGCTCTCGATATAAGCATGAAGGTTGAAAATGTTTGATTTTTTAAAAATTAAAAAAGAATTCGATTTTGAAGATTACATATATTTTGATGAAACGGATTCTACAAATTTAAGAGGTATTGAACTTCTGAAAAAAGGAAAGAAAAATTTTTTGATAGTTGCAAAAAAACAGAATAATGGATATGGTAGATTCAACAGAAGGTGGGAATCCTATGAAGGAGGACTCTACTTTTCCTTTACCTTTGATTCTACAAAAGTATCCTATCCTGTTCAATTTTTTTCAATTGTTTGTTGTATGGGAGTTTACAAATATCTAAAAGGAGAAATAGATAATTTAACTTACAGATGGCCAAACGATATTCTCTGTGATGATAGAAAGATTTCTGGAATACTTCTTGAGTATTTCGATAACATCATTCTTGCTGGAATAGGTATAAATGTCAACAACGATATTTTCCCTGATAGTATAAAAAATATTGCAACATCGATATATCTTAGAACAGGTAAAAGAAGAGACCTCTGGGATGTTCTTTATTCTGTTTTAAAGAATATCTTAACTGTTAAAGATTTGAAAGAGATTTCAAACTTTTTAAAAGAGAGTGGAATGGTAGGAAAAAATGTTAGTTTGACTTCACAAAAAGAAGTTTTTGAAGGGAAGGTTGTTGGATTTGAAAAAGATGGCTCTATAGTTTTGGAAACACTTTCTGGTAAAAAAAGTTTCCTTGCAGGAGATGTCAAAATTTTGAGGTGAATTATGAAAATGCTTGTAGTTGGTCATATGCATTCGAATCCACAAAATAGGGAAGTTTTCCAGATGCTTATGGAAGAGCATGAGGTAAAGATAACATATCCAAAAAAATGGATTGGAGAGTTCGAAGAAAGATATTTTGATGAGAACGGATTTAAAAAGATAAAGTTCCCTTTCACAAAAAATGGATACATACCTTTTTTGAAAGAAAAGGATGAATATGATCTTCTATGGATCGATGAGGAACCTTATCTTCCACAGACATATTTTATTTTAAAAAATGTAAGGTATAAAAAATCTATTTTAAGAGGTGCTCAAAATATTTTAAAAAGGGATTTTTTTAGGAACATTTTATATGATTTCGTAAAAAAGAGAGTAGACCTTTTCGTTGGTGTAGGAGAAGGTTCGAAAGATGTTCTTGAAAAAATTTTTGAGAAGGAGTCTAAAATAGTTCCTTTGCATGTCCCAGATGAATTCTTTTTAAACGAAGATAAAAATTTTTCAAAGGAGAGACTTACATTGGGGTTTGCAGGAAGGTTGGAGGAGAGTAAAGGAGTTTTCCTTTTAATTGAAATTTTAAAAAATTTTAAATATGATTTCAAAATTAAAATAGCAGGTAAAGGAAAATGTGAAAAGAATCTGATAGAATTTTTGAAAAGTTCGAAAATCGAATTTCAGTTTTTAGGATATGTTGACCATGAAAAAATGAAAGATTTTTATAGGGATGTTGATATATTCTTAAACCTTTCAAAGGATACACCTTTATGGAAAGAGCAGCAGGGAAGAACTATCATTGAAGCCATGGCTTCAAAATGTGTTGTTATTTCTACCAAAAGTTTTGATATAGAAAAAAACTATAAAGGCAGTGCCATAATAGTTGATTATGATAAGGATGAGATTATAAAAAATTTAAATGCACTTTTTGAAAATAGGGAAAAACTTTATGAAATTTCAGAGTTGGGAAACAGAAAAGCAAAAAAATTTTCAAGATTTGAAATTTTAAAAATAGTTAGCGGTATAATTAAAGAGTATGTCAAACCTTTTATCGGTTGATATAGGAAAGAAAAGAACAGGTTTATGTCTTTGTTTGGATGGTATAATTTTACCTCAAAAACCAATAAAAACTAACGAACTTGAAAAAGTTTTAAAAAAGTATATCTTGGATTACGATATTAAAAAAATAATATTCGGGGTTCCTCTCGATAAGGATGGAAAGGATAATGAAATGTCTCTTTGGATAAAAGATCTTGTTGGAAAGATCGAAACATTTGGGGCAGATAGAATTTTTTTTAACGAAAGGTTAACAACTAAGGAATCTGAAAGGTTGATAAAGGATAGTGGATTGAAAGAAAAAAAAGAGAAGATTGTGGATTCCATTTCAGCGATGATAATTATGAAGGAGTATTTAAATTTTGAAAGGGAAAGATAAATATCTCGGTTTTTTAATTTTGTTAATTTTTTCTGTTATTTTAATAAAGTTGAATTATAAAAATCTTAAAGTTGATAACGATGAGGTTTTAAAAGAGTACGTTAGAATAGAAATAGAAAAAGGAATGAGTTTTAAAGATATAGAAAAAATTCTTTTGGATAGTTGTATCATAAAAAATCCAAAACTTTTTAAATTTTTTGTAAAAGTTTTTAACGCTGATAGAAAGTTGAAATCTGGTGTTTATCTTCTCGAGAAGGAACAGAACGAGTTTTCCGTTTTCAACAAGATCTACAAAGGAAAAGTTTTACAAAAAAAGATTGTTATACCTGAAGGATTCAATTTGAAACAGATATTCAGAAGGTTGAAAGAGAGTCTCGATATAGATTCAACCGAGTTTTTCTCAACATGTTCATCTAAGGAGATTTTAAAAAAGTATGGGATAGAAGGAAAAAATTGTGAAGGGTTCCTTCTTCCTGAAACTTACTATTTTACCGATGATATGGGTGCAAAAGATATTGTTTTAAAAATGTTAAAACTTTTTGAGGAAAGGTATCCTGAAACCCTTTTTAAAAAAAATGATCTGAATTTTACAAGGTATTCCTATATAATTTTAGCATCCTTGATAGAAAAGGAAGCAAAATTGGATAATGAAAAATATACTATTTCTGGTATCTATTACAACAGGTTAAAAAAGGGGATGAACCTTCAATGTTGTGCAACAGTTTTTTATGCATTAGGAAGAGAGGGTGGAAAACTTTCTTATGAAGATCTTAAGATAAACTCTCCATACAATACTTACAAAAATCCCGGACTCCCTCCAACTCCAATTTGTTCACCTGGAAAAGTTTCCATAGATGCATCTTTGAACCCACAAAAACATGATTTTCTTTTCTATGTTTCAAATGGTGATGGGACCCACACTTTCACTAAAAGTTACAACGAACACATAAGGGTACAGAAAAAGATAAAAAAATGATTTTTCTTGAAAATAGTTTTATAAATGGTATTATAAATATGGCGGGGAGATATGTCTTGAACCCTGTCAGATCCGAAAGGAAGCAGCAGTAAAAGTCCTCTGTCTCCGCCGCCTATAAAAAAGGAAAATATATGTCGTATATAGTTTTTGCAAGAAAGTATAGACCTCAGAGATTTGAAGATGTTATAGGACAAGATCATATAGTAAAAGTTTTAAAGAATGCTGTTAAAAACAACAGGATTCCACATGCTTTACTTTTCTCTGGGCCAAGAGGTGTTGGAAAAACTTCAACAGCAAGAATTTTAGCAATGGCTCTAAACTGCGAGAATGTTGAGGAAGGGGAACCGTGTCTTAAGTGTAAATCCTGCAGGGATATAATGGAGGGAAGGGATGTTGATGTTGTTGAGATAGATGGAGCATCGAACAGGGGAATAGATGAAATAAGGGATCTTAGGGATAAGGCAGGATATGTAGCCATTTCAGCAAAAAATAAAGTTTTCATTATAGATGAAGTTCATATGTTAACAAAGGAGGCTTTCAACGCTCTTTTGAAAATACTTGAGGAACCTCCAGAGCATGTGAAATTCATCTTTTGCACAACTGAACCTTTCAATGTTATACCAACTATTCTTTCAAGATGTCAGAGGTTCGATTTCAAAAGGTTGCCAATAGTTGAAATAGTAAAGCAACTAAAAATTATATGTAAAGACCAAAACATAGAATACGAATTGGAAGGACTAAACCTTATTGCCCAGATGGCTGATGGTGGGATGAGAGATGCTCTCTCCATGCTTGACCAGATAGCCCTGATGCATAAAAAGATAACCTACGATGATGTAAATTCTATCTTTGGTCGTTTGGATACATACTTTTTTGTAAAACTTGTTCAAAAGGTTATTGAAAAAGATTTAAAAGGTATAATTGAGAGTTTCGAAGAACTTTTGATGAAAGGTTTTGATATAGAGACATTCGTATCAGAGTTTGCAAACTACTTTCACTATCTTACTCTTCTTAAAAATGATATAACAACGGACGAAATATCTTCACTCCATCCTGAAATTTTTGAAAAAGCGAAAGAGCAATCGAAACATTTTTCCAACACAACTTTAAATCAGATAACGAGAGAACTGATCGAACTGTCTAACAAGTTGAGGTTCGCTTCAAACAGAAAGATGGTTGTAGAAAATCAACTTGCAAGGATCCCATTTATGATAGACGGAAGGGATATTGATGAGATAATAAAACTTCTTAACGAAAAAAAAATTACAGAAAAAAAAATAATTGAAAAAAAAATTGATGATAGGATAGAAAAGGTAGAAACAAAAGTTGAAGAGAAAAAGGATGAGGAAAAAGAGGATCTCATATTCGAAAAATTCATAGAGTTTTGCAAAAGAAAAGATCCGGTTGTTGGAACCGCACTTGAGAATGGTGATATTATTGAAAGGAAAAAAGAGTATATAAAAATTTCCTTCCCAGAATCTTTAGAGTATGTTTTAAAAGGTGATAAAATAAAAAATCTTATAAGGGGTTTCAACGAAAAAATAAATCTTGAGATCCTTTTTGCTAAGAATGGAATAGATGATAACAGGATTATTAAGAGTGGACTTGAAAAGAATGAAAACGTTTTAAAAATAATGGAAAGGTTCAACGGAGAGATAGTTTACTGAGGAGGAATCATGGATATGAAAAAACTTATGAAACAGGCACAACAGATGCAAAAGATGATGGAAGAGATGGATGAAAAAATGAAAGAAACTATCATAGATGTAAGTGTTGGTGGTGGTATGGTTACAGTAAAGATGAATGGTAAGTATGATGTTGTGGATATAAAAATATCTGAAGAAATTTTAAAAAATGAGGAACCGAACATTGTTATGGATCTTTTAAAATCAGCCTTTAACGAAGCAAAAAATAAAGTTGAACAACTTAACAAAGAAGAGATGGGAAAGTTGACAGGTGGTTTTGGGTTGCCTGGTAATTTAGGGTTTTGATATGACGAGTTTTGAAAGGTTGAAAAAAATTTTAAAAGAACTACCTGGTATAGGAGATAAATCCTCAGAAAGGCTGATATTTTTTTTAATTTCTAAAGGGAAAGATTTTTCGAAAGAGTTATCAGAATCTATTCTTGAACTCTCTGAAAATATGAAGGTGTGTTCTATATGTGGAAGTATCGATGAAACTGACCCTTGTAGTATCTGTTCAAGTGGCAAGAGGGATGAGAGTATTTTGATGGTTCTTGAAAAGCCAAGGGATCTTTTTATTTTTGAAAGGACAAAAAGGTTCAATGGACTCTACCACATTCTTGGAGGGCTTATATCTCCTTTGGATGGAATAACACCTGAAAAACTCTCATTCGAAAAACTTTTACAAAGAGTTGAGAATGGAAAGATAAAAGAGATAATAATAGCACTTTCACCTTCAACTGAAGGTGAAACTACAACAATCTATCTTACGAAACTTTTAAAGGATAAGGTTGAAAGGATAACAACGATTGCAAGGGGAATACCTTTTGGAACAGATTTTGAGTATATAGATGATTTTACTCTCCAGTGTTCTGTTGAGAAAAGACAGAATATAGATTGATTTTCAAATTCAACATATTGATTTATTTCAATTATTATGATATATTTTATTTTTAAAAAAGGACTTAAAATGTTATCTTTCTTTAATTTTTTCAAAAGAAAGGGAGTTGTCCAGGATGAGGAATTAGATCCTACAGCTTTTGTCTATGCTTTGAAAACTATAAAAATAGAAGATGATGAACTCCTTGATATAAACAGGAGCGCCCATTCTATACTCTCCTCAATTTCAATTGAAGAGAAAGGACTTATAGATGAGATTGAAAAAATAGAGGAGAGAGGGAATAAACTTTACGCATCAATACAGATAGTTTCAGAAGCCGCAGATGTCCTAATCGATTATTCAAAAAATTCTACAGAAAGTATTAAAAATAGTATTACCGAATTCGATCAGGTTATTAACCAGTTAAATATTTTTACAAGTGGTTCTTCAAAGATACTTGACATAGTTAAACCTTTCAACGATTACTCTAAACATATAGGGCAGATAACCGAAATAATAATAGGAATAGCTCAGATGACAGAATCAGCGGCAAGGAATGCTGGTATAAAATCTTTCCATGCTGGAGAAAGTGGAAAGGGATTCGAGGTTATAGCTGATAGGATGCTCCTTCTTGCAAGTAAAACTTTCAGCCTAACAAAAAGGATACCTGAAAGTATAGAAAATATAAAAGTGAAAACTGAAGAGGTTGTAGAATCTGTTGATAATGTTACTTCCAAAATAGACACCTTAAAAAGAAATATAGATCTTTTGAGTTTCAGATTGAAAAATGTTCAGATGAACCTATCAGATATTGTATCAAAATCTGATAGGATGAAAGAGTATATAAACATTCAGGATAAAAACAAAAATCTTATTAATGATCTGAACCGGAGTGTTCAAAATATAGTTGATATCTCTTTGCAATCGACAGAGAAACTTCTAACCATGGTAAAAACTCAATCTGATGTAAAAATAGGGTTATCCAATCTTATGCAACAACTCGATCCTCTATCGGATCTTATTTCTGAAAAAAAATCTATAGAAAATGCATTATCTACAGAGTTGAAAATGTTCAAAAAGATAGAAATATCTCTTGATAACAGTAAAAATATCATAGATCAAACAATGGGTGTTATAAGTGATTTTATGGATAGAAATGAGGAGCAATCAAAAGTTGTTAAGAACTATTTTCAGGCCATAGAATCTATAGAGGAGAGTGAGCAGCTTATGATCAAAAATGTAGGAGAGATCGAGGACAATCTTAATCTTCTACTTGGAGCTGTTAACGAATTCTCAACAAGTATTATCAATGTTAAAAGTGAAATAGAAAAAACTCACGAAATGATTTTAAACCTTAAAAAAGATTTCAACGATATATCCGTAAATTTGAAACTGATCCTTGAAACCAGTATTGAGTTGAAGGAGTTGTCAGAGCAGACAAAACTACTTTCACTCTATGCCTCAATTGAGGCTGCAAGATCAGGAAAATATCAACAGAACCTTGGAGTAATAGTTTCCCAAACAAAGGAGTTGATCAAAAAAGCAACTGACGCTTCTCTGGAGATAAAAAATATAGTTAAAAACATGGAAAACCTTCTTCTGGATATTCTTAAGATCGTTGAAAAAGAACTGGATTCTGCTAAAAAGATTATCTCTTCAATAGAAACTAGTAGTAAAGTTGTAAACGATGTAAAAGATTCTGCTGAGAATTTTAAAAATCTTTTAAAAGAGATATACGACTCTATCACCCATCAGGAAAGATTAAAGGATGATATAGTAAAACTTTACAAAAATATAATAGCTAAATCAGAGAGAATAAATCAGATGGCTGAGGAACTTAACAAGATTTTTAAAAACGATATTTTAAAAAGTGATGAGTCTTTGAAGATGGTAAAGGGAATACAGGATACCGTTTCAGAAAAATTCATAGTTAAAAGGAATCCGGAAAAGAATAGATTCAAATTTATAATGAACAATCTTCCAGTTCACTGGCATCCCGCACTTGTTGGAGATTCAACGAGTAACACTATTTTACAACAGATACACTCAAGTCTTGTAAAATTTGGAAAGGATACCAATGTTGTTCCTGCACTTGCAAGATACTGGCATATAAACTCCGATGCCACCGAATGGATTTTTTTCTTAAGGGATAACGCATACTTCCATGATGGAACACCTGTGACGGCAGAGGATGTAAAAGAGAGTGTAAAAAATGTCCTTTTGACTCCAAATTCGTCTTTCGTCAACATGATTAAAGGTGCTCAGAGTTATATAAAAAGGAGGGCAAGGGATGTTGAGGGTATAGAAGTTATTGATGAACATACCATTAAATTTGTTTTAGAGTATCCATATATTCCTTTCCTTTCAAACCTTGCGGTTATATGTCTCTCTGTAATCAAAAAAGACATGGTAAAATTTTCAGATGATAAAATGAAAAAAAACTGTATAGGTTGTGGTCCTTTTATTTTAAAGCATGTTGATGATGAGGTAATTTTATTGGAATCAAACAAACATTATTTCGGAGGAGAACCTTTTGTAGAAACTGTTGAAATTAGAATAAAAAGGGAAGAGGATGAATTTGATGAACTACTTTCAAAAAATATTGATTATTGCTCGGTAAACGCTGAAGATGTTGAAAAACTAAAAAAGTTAAACAGAATAGACATTAATGTTTTAACTATTCCATCTCTGGATGTCCAATATGTTGGTTTTAACTTTTCAAGAAAGAATGAGATTACACTTACAAAAGATGTGAGAAAAGCAATGAACTATGCTACTGACAAATCAAGATACATAAACGAAACGATGTTTGGACTCGGTATAGTATCCAAGGGAGTTTTTCCACCATCACTTCCATGTTACAATAAATCACAGGAAGGTTATCCTTATAACTTGTCAAAAGCAAAAGAACTTATGGTTAAGGCAGGCTTTTCTGATGGTATAAAACACCATTTTGAGATGATATGTTCAAATTCTGAAAGGGTTGTGAAGAGAGCGGAACTCTTACAGGATATGTGGCAACAGATAGGTATTAAAATAAAAATAGTTCCTTTGAAATGGGTTGAACTTTTGGAAAGGATGCATTCTGGGAAATGTGATCTTTTTATGATGGGATGGGCTGGGGATACAGGTGAGCCTGACAATTTTCTTTATCCACTTTTTCATAGCGAGAGTTTTGGAGATGGTGGTAACAACTCATTCTATTCAAACAGAGAGGTCGATAGACTCATTTTGAAAGCAAGGATGACCACAAACTTTGAAGAGAGAAACAAACTTTATCAGGATATTGAACAAATTATAGTTGATGATGCTCCCTGGATATTTTTGACCCATAACTATAAACAGATTGCTGTTAGTGAAAAAGTACATGGCTTTTATGCACATCCTTTGAGTGCTTTGCCTATTGAATTCACCTGGAAGGAGATTGAAGAAAATGGCGAATGAACAGTACATAACTTTTAAAATTGAAGGAAAGATTTATGGGATAAACATAACAGAAATAATAGATATATATGAAAAGATGGAAGGCATCAGGATCCCAAATGCTGAAAATTATATAGAGAGTGTTATAAATTTAAGGGGTGATGTTGTAGTTTTGATTTCTTTGAAAAAGAAGTTGAAGATAATTAAAAAGGTCGAAGAAAATTATATAGTAATCTGTGAAAAGGATAAAGAAAAGTATGGGCTACTTGTTGATAACATAGAGGGGATAATAAATGTTAGTAAAGTTAAGGAGGAAGAAAGTGAGGATGAGTATATAAAAGGATTTGTTGAAAAAGATGGTAAAGAGATTATAATATTAAATTTGAAAAATATCATCAATAAAAATTAGGAGGAAAAAATATGGCTACAAGGGTGCTAATAGTTGATGACGCAATTTTTATGAGAAGGATGATTGCAGATATTTTGAAGAAGGAAGGTTTCGAGATCTGTGGTGAAGCAGGAACTGGATCACAGGCTGTACAGATGTATAGGGAATTACAGCCAGATCTTGTAACTATGGACATTATCATGCCAGATATGTCCGGAATAGATGCTGTTAGAGAAATAATCAAAGAGTTCCCAAATGCAAAAATCCTTATGGTTTCAGCTATGGGTCAACAATCACTCGTCGTTGAAGCGATACAGGCGGGTGCTAAAGATTTTGTAGTAAAACCTTTCCAACCATCAAGGGTTCTTGAATCCGTTAACAGGGTCCTGAATTTGAAATAGAATATGACAAACTATGAAGAATTGTTCATAAGTGAAGCTGAGGAATACCTCGAACAGGTTTCAGATTCCATTCTGAAACTTGAAAAGGATATGAACGATGTTGAAGCAATAAACTCCATTTTTAGAGGTATGCATACTATAAAAGGTATGGCAGCTTCTATGGGCTATTCTTCCATAACAAAAATATCCCACTCTATAGAAGATGTTATGGATCTTATAAGGAGTGAAAAACTACAGGTCAGTTCTGAACTTGTAGATCTACTTTTGAAGGGAACAGATTACATTCAATCTCTCGTTCATAAAAGGGAGATAGATGATAACATAATAAAAAGTTTTTTAAAGGTTATAGATTCTATAAAAACAGGTTCTGAAACTTTTAAAGAGAATAATCAGGTTGATGATAAAAAAGATAGAAAGAAGCCTGAAAAGTTGTCAAATTCCGAAAAGGTTATAAAAATTATTTTTGCTGATGATGTTGTATTAAAATCTGCACGAGCATTTGTAGTGATAAAAAATCTACAGGATAAAAATCTTTACATAAAAAGTGAACCAGATTTCGATTCTATAATGAAGGAAAACTTCAAAGATGAGATAGAACTCTTCATCAAAGATACTCCCCAGATAGAAACTATTATAGAACAGATAAAAGGAATTCCAGAAATAAAGGACGCTTTTGTTTTAAAAGAAGATGAGATTAAAAAAGATCAGGAAATAGTTATAGAGAAAAAGGATATAAAAGTTTCACTTGAAAGGTTGGATAACCTTCAAAATTACGCCTCAGAACTCGTTATAGCGAGAGGAAGGCTACAACAGATAGCTTACTCTTTGCAAAACGAAGAGTTGATAAATTCTTTGAATTCAACATCAAAGATTATTTCAAATATTCAGGATGAGATAATGAAAATAAGGATGGTCCCAGTTGGACAGGTTTTTGATAGGTATCCAAGGTATATCAGGGATCTTTCAAATAGGTTTAAAAAGAAGATAAACTTTGTAATCAAGGGAAGGGATATTGAACTTGATAGGGCTATTTTGAATTCTTTAGCTGATCCTTTGCTGCATCTTCTAAAGAATGCCGTTGATCATGGTATAGAAACACCAGAAGAAAGGTTAAAAAATAAAAAGGGTGAAACAGGTAGTATAGTACTTGAAGCCAAAAGAGTAAAAAACGGTGTTTTGATTATAGTTTCAGATGATGGAAAGGGGTTGGATAGAAATAAGATAATTGAAAAAGCCATATCTTTGAACCTGGTAGATGAGGAGAAAGTTCAACATCTAAGTGAAAGTGATATCTATTCTTTAATCACAAATGAAGGTTTCTCAACAAAAGAGGAAGTTAACGATATATCTGGAAGGGGTGTTGGAGTTGGCGCAGTTTATAATGTTTTGAAACAGATAGGTGGAACCCTTGAGATCATGTCACAGAAAAATAAGGGAACAACTTTCACCTTAAAACTTCCTCTCACTCTCGCGATAATAAAAACATTGATAGTTAAAGTTAGTGATGAGACATATATAATTCCTCTTTCACATATAGTTGAAACTATAGATATTCGAAAGGAAGACATCTTCACTATAATGGGTAAGGAAGTTTTCATTTTGAGAGATGAAGTTGTTCCTCTTGTGAGGTTATCAAATATTTTTAAATGTGAAAATACTGAAGAGAAGGAAAAGTATTCCATAGTTCTTGTTGAAGTTGATGATTCTTTCTACGGAATACTTGTTGATAACTTTATGGAACAATCTGAGGTGGTTGTCAAGCCTTTGAAAGGAATACTTTCAGGTATACATGGGCTTGCTGGTGTATCAATACTTAACAATGGAATGCCATCTTTCATAGTTGATGTTCCTGGAGTTGTTTCGATGGCTAAAGAGGAGTAATTTATGATAGATTTTAACAACTTAAAAGATTTTCATCTTGATGGTATCAAAGAGATATCGAATATTGGTGGAGGACATGCTGCAACAGTTCTCTCCCAACTTGTAAATAAGAGGGTTATGGTTTCCGTTCCAAAGGTTCACATAATCTCTTCTGAAGAAATTTACAGAATAATCAACAATCAGGATGAGATAGTTACTGGAGTTCTTGTTAAGTTCCTTGGAGATCTAACAGGTAGAACTCTACTCATATTCCCAAGAGATGAGTCTATGCTTCTTGTTGATATGGTTATGGGAAAAACAATTGGCTCCACAACCATTCTTAGTGAGATAGAGCAATCTGCGATCAAAGAAGTTGCGAATATAGTTATCAGTTCATACCTTACAGCTATGAGCGATTTTTTGAACATGCTGATACTTCCTTCAGTACCAAATCTTGTTATAGATATTGGATCTGCAGTTTTAACTTCAGCTTATATAGATTTCAGTTCGAACAAGGATATAGTTTTCTGTGTTGAGACGGAATTTACTTTTGAAGATGATCCACAGCCTTTAAAAGGATATCTTATACTTTTACCTGATCCGATCTCTTTAAAAAAACTTCTCGATTTTTTAAACAGGTAGGTTAAATGAAAAAACAGGTTCAAATTTCTGAAGCGGAAAAGAAAGTTTTAAAATCCTTTGCACAGAGGATCGATCCAAAGGATGCTGGTGCCCATAACAACCTCGCTGTTGTTTATTATAACAAAGGTTTATACGATGAGGCTATAGAGGAACTGGAAAAGGCTCTTGCTATAGATCCGAAATTCACACTTGCAAAGAAAAATCTTGAACTTATCTATAAAGAAACAGGAATGTACGATGAGAAGATAAAAGAGTACAAAAATTTACTTGAAAAAGATCCTGAGGATATTTCCACAAGGTTTAAACTGGCTGAAGCTTTGAACAATATGGGAAAGTCTCTTGATGCAATAGCAGAATACAAAAAGATTTTGAAGATTAACCCCTCTTATGTAGATGCTAGATTGAATCTGGCTAAGATATACAAATCTTTAGGTATGTATGATGATTCCATAGAAGAGTATAGAAAATCTTTGAAGATACAACCTCAGTCAGCACAGATACATTCTATGCTTGGAGAGGTTTATTATAACAAGGGAATCTTAGATTCAGCGATCAAAGAGTTCCAAAAAGCTTTGGAACTTGATCCGAATCTTGCTGAAGCACATTTCCTTTTAGGTTTCGTTTACGGAGAGAAGGGGCTTTTTGATGATGCAATCAAGGAAACCAAAAAGGCAATTAAATTGAACCCTGCTTATGGAAAAACACAGGCGAATCTTGGAATAGACTTTTACCAGCAGGGCATGTATCAAAACTTCACTCAGGAAGAATCCAACGTTTCAATTCAGCCAAACAGTTTTTTAACTTACTTTACCCTTGGAATAGGTTTCAGAAATAAAGGCCTTTTCAACGAAGCATTGAAAGAGTTTAAAAAGGCTGAATCTGTTGAACCTGATAGAGCATTGATACATATTCAGATAGGTGAGATTTATCTGCTTTTAGGTGAAAACGATAAAGCTATAGAGGAGTATAAACTTGCTTTCAAAGATGAGTCATTTGCAGCAAAAGCTTACAATGATATGGGAATAGCGTTCCATAGAAAGGGTGATATAGATAACGCTATTGAATGTTACAACAAATCAATAAAAATAGATCCATCATATGTTATGGCTTACAACAATCTTGGTATAGCAATGCTTCATAAAAACAAAACCGATGAAGCTTTGAAAATGTTTAACAGATCACTTCAAATAAGGGATGATTATGTTGATGCACTTTTAAACCTCTCAATAATCTATATTGAGAATAAAAATTTCGTTGAAGCGAAAAAATATATAGATAAAGTTCTTGAAATAAAGGGTGATTATCCTTTAACCTATAACTATCTTGGGATAATTTATAGAGAGGAAGGGAAATATGAGGATGCAATAAAAGTTTTTGAAAAGGCTATCCAGTATGATGAGAATTTCGCAGAGGCTTACTACAATTTAGCTTTCACCCTTACCAGGGTTGGAAGGTATGAGGATGCTTTGAAATATACCAAGGAAGCTTTGAGGTTGAACCCTTACTATGTTGAAACGAGATATAAACTTGGGCTTGATTACTATGCAGATAAGGTTGATGTACTTATAAGTGGAAGTTTATCAAAAGATGTTCAGATAACATCTTCAGAACAACTTAAAGGTTTTTCTATAGATGAGGAAAAAAGTTCAGATATTTTTACCGGTGTTTTTGAAGAGGAAACTGAAGATACTTTTGAGAGAGAGGATGTTCAGTTAAAGGAGGTTGATATACTCGAAGAGAAGAGAAAGAAAGCGAAGGAATCTTTCCAGAAGGGTGAGTACGACATCGCTTTGCAGAACGCTTTCGAAGTTGTTAGAAAGGATGAAAATGATGCTGAAATGTTTGAAATAATTGGTGATGTTTACAACATTAAAGAGATATATGGTGAGGCTGAGGAGTATTACAGAAAAGTTGTTTCTTTATCTCCGCTAAACGAGAATGTGGTTTTAAAACTTTCTAAACTTCTTTACAACAAAGGAGTTTATTCTGAACCCTTAGAGTACATTTCGAAAATAGTTGAAAGGGACAGAAACAGGATTGATGTTTTAAACCTTTACTCTATGCTCCTATGGAAAAATGGTAACCTTGAAGAAGCGATCAAGATAATAGGTGAAGTTCTTTTAAAGGATCCAGAAAATGTTGAAACCCTTACAAATCTATCTGAAATTTATGTTACTCAGGAAAGGCTTAATGATGCACTTGAAGTATATGAAAGAATCTTAAAGAGGGATAGTGAGAATCTTGACATCCTCTACAAGAAATCACTTATTTTAAGAAGAATGAAAATGTTTGATGATTCGATACGAATTCTTGAATCACTTGTAAGTAAAGATGTTGATAATTCCAAATATCTGTGGGAACTTGCGACCGTGTATGAACTGGTTGAAGATTACGAAAAATCTATACAGATATACACAAGGATCGTTCAGATAGATCCCACCAACCTTAAAGCGTTTTTAAAAATTGGCTCAATTTGTTTAGAGATTGAAAACCTTGATGTAGCAAAAGATGCTTATCAGAATGCATTAAAAATAGACCCAGCGAATCCTGAGGCTAACTTTAACTTTGCAAAGATAATAGCAAAAGAGGGTTATATAAAAGAGGCTATTGAAAGATGGAACTCGGTTGTAAAGAAGTCTCCAGAATCTGAATTCGCACAAAAGAGTGCTAAAGCGATTGAAGCTGCAAGAAACTGGATATCTATTTTTGAATAGGAGTGGTTTTGGCTATAGAAGGACCTATCAGTGAACTCAATCTTATAGATCTGTTTCAGATACTCTCTTTTAACCAGAAGAGTGGTATCTTAAAAATCGATTCATCCAAGGATGAAAAGGCAGATGTTTATTTTGAGAATGGAAATGTTGTTTTTGTTAGAATGGAAGGACAAACTTTACCGTTATTACTTATAAAGGCTGGAAAAATAACCAGAGAATTCTATGAAGAAAAGATTCTAAATAAGATTCAAAACGATGATGTTGAGATAGCCAAAGAGATTATAAAGATGAACATAATGAGTGAAAACGAGTTTAGAAAATTCTTACAACTTCGTATAGAGGATACTATATATAAACTTTTCGAGTTGAGGGAAGGGTATTTTAAATTTGAGGAAGGCACTTTTGTTCTTGACAATCTTTTCAGATTTAAAATAAAAACTGAATCCTTGATAATGGAGGGTTCAAGAAGAATAGATGAATGGTCAAGATTGTCGGCAAAGATCCCAAACTCTTCCGTGGTTCCAAAGATTTCGGATAACCCAGATAAGATGGACCTTCTCGATTTAAAACCAAAAGAATGGGAAATATTTTCAATGATAAATGGTAAGAACACAATTAAGGATATAGCTGAAAAGTATGGGGATGAGTTTGAAATAGCAAAACTTATATACGGTATGATCACTTTGGGAATAGTTGTTATCGAAGGTAACAAAAAGGATGATTCTGAGAACAGTTTAGATGTAGCCAAACATTATTTCGATGATGGACTTTTTGATAAAACTATCAGTGAGTTGAAAAATTATCTTAAAAGGGAACCTAAAAATGTTGAAGCTTACAGGATGATCATATATTCGTTCTTTGCAACAAACCAGTTTGATAAGATAAACGAGTATTCTCTTTTAGCAAAAAATGAGGGGGTTGATGATAGGTTCATAAAAAAATACAACTCTTTTGCATATTTTAAAAGGGGAGATATAAAAAAGAGTATAGATGAATTGATTTCACTTTACGATTATCTCCAGACACCAAACGAGATGAGTAAAGTTGAAAAGTTGATCGAATCTCTAAAAGAATGTCAAAAACTATTCGATGATCTTTTAGGAGGTAAAGTTGAATGAAGGTATGAAAGTCGATAGGGATAGTGTATCTTTGATAATCATGATAGCGGAGGATCTATTTAAAAACAAAGCTTTCAACGAAACTATAAACTACTGTAAACTTATACTGTCAGAGTTTCCAGATATTAAGGATGCGAAAGTTTTGCTCTACAGATCCTTAAAGGAGTTAAACGATCCATCATCAACTGAAGTCCTGAATGAACTTTTGAAAGATTATCCTGATGATCCTTTAGTGAAATCTCTAACAGAATCTGTAGATTCGAACCTTTCAAACAAAGTTGAAGTAAAGAAAGATGAATCAAATATAGAACAAAAAAGTGAGTTCCAAACAATCGAGAAAGACAATGTTATCACAGCAAACGAAGCAGAGAATTTACTTGATAGATCACTTGAAGAGATAAATTCTATAAATGGAGTTTTGGGAAGTATAATAATTGAAGAATCAGGGCTTGTTATAAGAGCGAAGATACTTGAAAATCTTGACCCTGAAATAACGTCCGCACTCTTCTCTACAATATTCTCAGTATCTGAGGATTCTATAAGTAAAACTGAACTTGGACTGATAGATAGAATATTCATAGAGATAGGTAAAGTGAGAATATACCTTTTTAAAGGGAACGGTTATATCCTTGGTATTTTTACCGAGGAAGTTGTGAAAATTGGACTTATCCTTATAAAAGCAAAACAGTTATTAAAAAACATAAAACAGGTGCTTGAACAATGATCAAAGAGAAAATTGAAAAATTGATGGATATAGGTGGTGTTAAAGGTGTTGCCATTTTAACTAAAGATGGGCTTATAGTAGAAAAGATATTCTATGAGAGTGAGATGGCTGATCTTCTTGGTGCTATGGTAGCCAAGATAAACAGTGAGATGGAAAAGAGTTTGGGAAGGAGCACCGATACACTTCCAATATTTTCAACAATTTACACTGAAAAAGGTGAAATACTTTTTATCTCAAAGGAGAAGTTCATTCTTTTCGCTTTAGCTGAAAAGAATGTTAATATTGGGGCATTGATAATACAGATAAAAAATATTTCAAACCAACTTCAAGGGAATATATAAAAGTTAAATACTATGAAAAAACTCGTTCTTGATGAACCAACCGTAAAAAATGTTGAACGGTTATTAAAACTCTTTATACAGGACACGAAAGTTTTGAATGTCCTTATTCTTAACACTTCAGGTCAGGTTCTCTTTCAAATGGGGATGAAAAAGGATAACTATTTTAGCCAATCTTTGGGTGCACTCTGTTCTGGTATTTACAATGCAACTAAAAGTATTGCCAAACTTGTAAAAGAGGATCACTTCTTTACACTTTTTCAGGAGGGAAAAAAGTTCGTTTTTTTCTATTTCGCAATAAACGATGAGTTAATAATAGTTTCGTTCTTTTCAAAAAATACACTGATAGGAGTTGTTCAAACTCTTACAAAAAAGTTAAGTGAGGATATTGTTAAACTTATGAAGGAAGAGAGTGAAAGGCAAATAACCTTTGACAAAGAGTTTAAAGAGGAAATAGATAATATAATAGATAATATTTTTAAATAGGTATTTTTAAATTTAAATCTTCTTAATTGTTCTATTGACAAAAAACTTTTTTTTGATAAAATAAAACACTAAATTCTGCTCTTTTTTCAGGAGGTATTAGATGAATAAGTTTTTAAGTTTATTTTTAATCGTTGCTATGATAGTTATACTTTTTGTTGGATGTAACAACCAATATATGTCCTCAGGTATAATATATATGCAACAGAACGATTTTGATAAAGCCATAGTTCAGTTTAACGAGGCTATAAAACTTGAACCGAACAATCCGCAGGCATATCTATGGATGGGAAAAGCTTACGGTTCAAAAAGTGAATTTGACAAAGCGGCAGAATATTTTTTGATTGCACTCGAAAAGGATACTACGAAACAGGTTTTAAAAGAAATGAAGGAAAATGTTGAATTTTACTGGCCTGTTCTTTTTAACGCTGGGACTGGTTTCTTGAGAAACAAGGATGGTAAAGAGAATAAGGAAAAATATGAAAAGTACCTTTTGATGGCTGAAGAGGTAAAGGATACATCTATAAATTACGATTACCTTGTTCTCCTTTATGCTGAAAATGGTGATGAAGATAATATGAAAAAAACTATAGAAAAATCTCTCGCAAAGAATCCAAAGAACCTTTCCCTCTTTTTCAATGTTGCAAAGTATTACATAGGTGAGGAAAAGTTCGATGAGGCAAAAAAATACCTCGATAAAGCAAAGGCTATATATGCTGAAAATCCACAGATAGTCTATTGGCTTGGAGAGATCGCTTATTCGAGTAAGAATTTTGATGAAGCGTTGAAAAATTTTAACAATTTTAACAAAATATATGAATCATCAGATTCGGTTATGAAAGAAAAACTCTCAACTTACAGGAACGATGTATCATTCAAATTGGGTAAGATTTACCTTGAGGATAAAAAGAATTACAAGGAAGCTATATCCAACTTTAAGAATGCCTTGAAAGTTAAAGAGGATGATTACGAATCGATGTTGAATTTAGGTTTCGCATATTATAAGAACAAAGATTTTGCTGATGCCATAAAAACTATAGATGAGTATATTTCAAAAACTGGTGTTGAGATAAGTGATCTGTATCTTATAAAAGCTGACTGTTACTCAAGGATGAAGATGAACGATAAGTCAAAGGAAGCTTACAAAAAGTATGAGGAATTAAAAAAACAGGGGAAGTAAGGAGTTTAAATGAAAACTACGAGAATAGACAAAAATGATATCAAACATAACTGGTATATCATAGACGCTAAAGGTAAAACTTTAGGTCGTCTTTCAACCAAAATATCTACAATTCTTATGGGTAAAAATAAGGTCACATACCAACCTGATATTGATAATGGTGATGGGGTTATAGTTATCAACGCGAAAGATATTAAGGTAACCGGAAACAAGTTGTTAAGTAAAATGTATTACTCACATTCAGGTTACATCGGTAATTTGAAGGAGACAAGCCTTGATAAGATGCTTGAAAAGAACCCCTCAAAAGTTATTACACTTGCAGTGAAAAGGATGCTTCCCAAAAATAAACTTGGAAGAAAGATGTTGACAAGGTTGAAAGTTTACGCTGATTCAAACCATAAACATAAAGCACAAAATCCAATCGAAATAAACTTATAAGGAGGAAACTTGGCTGAGAATAATGTTTTTGTTGGAAGAAGAAAAGAAGCTGTTGCAAGGATAAGGTTGGTTGAAGGAAAAGGAAAATTTTTGATAAACGGAAAGAAACTTGAAGATTATGTTAAAAGGTTCGATCATAGGGAAGAACTTTTAAATGTTTTACGTTTATGTAATCTTGAAAGAAAAATGTCTGTATATGCTAAAGTTTCAGGTGGTGGAATAACTGGACAGAAGGATGCTATAAAACTTGGAATAGCAAGATCTATAGCGAGAAAATTCCCTGATTTTAAAGTAGTGTTGAAAGATAATGGACTTTTGACAAGAGATCCGAGAGAGAAAGAGAGAAGAAAGTACGGACTTGCAAAAGCAAGAAAGAGATATCAGTTCTCTAAGAGATAATTTAACAAAAAAATCACACTGGTCAAATCCTATGGGCGGTGCAGTTTATCTGTTCCCATAGGATCAGTGGAAGTATTAACCGAAGGAGGAATTTCTATGCAGATCACAATTGAGGAACTTTTAAAATGTGGAGTTCATTTCGGTCACAAAACCGAAAGATGGAACCCAAAGATGAAACCTTTCATTTTTTCATCAAGGAACGGAATCTACATAATAGATCTTTTAAAAACCCTTGAACAGTTAAAAAAAGCGAGTGAGTTTGTAAAGGAAAAAGTAGCAAACGGTGGGCAGGTTATTTTCGTTGGTACCAAAAAGCAGGCAAAGGATATAATAGAAATTGAAGCGAAGAATTGCAACTCTTTTTACATCAACGAAAGATGGCTTGGAGGTCTTCTTACAAATTTCTCAACAGTAAAAAAAACTATCGATAAGTTGAAAGAGAGTGAAGCGAAGTTAAAAAATGGTGAATACGACAAACTCACAAAGAAAGAAAGGAGTATGAAGGAAAGGGAAATTGAAAAACTCTCTAAGTTTTTTTCTGGTATAAAGGATATGACAAAACTGCCTGATCTCATGTTTGTTGTTGATACTAAGAAACATAAAATTGCTATAAATGAAGCGAATCTTATGGGAATCCCTATTATAGCATTGGTTGACACTAACTCCGATCCGGAAAGTGTTACAATTCCAATTCCGGGAAACGATGATGCAATAAAGTCTATAGAGATAGTAACAAGGGTTATATCTGATGCTGTTAACAAGGGACTTATGGAAAGAAAAGATTTCCTCGAAAATCAAAAGAGAGAGGAATCTTTACAGAATGAAAGAGAGAAAAAAGAGAGTTTGGATGAAGATGTTGATGATAATGGTGAAAAAATAGAAAGGATCAAAAGAAAAAAGAGAATAGATTGATCTTATAGAATAATTTTTAAAGGAGTAGTTATGAATATCACGATGGATATGATAAAAGAATTGAAAGAGAGAACAGGCCTTGGAATAATGGACTGTAAAAACGCTTTGGTAAAGAATGATGGGGATATAGAGAAGGCAATAGAATACCTTAGAAAGGAAGGTATTTTAAAGGCAGCAAAAAAATCATCAAGAACTGCCTCGGAAGGTGTGATTGATGCTTATATACATTACAACAAAAAACTTGGCGTTTTGGTAGAGGTGAACTGTGAAACGGATTTCGTGGCTAAGACACAAGAATTCATAGAAATGGCTCACCAGATAGCTATCCATATAGGTGCTATGGAACCGCAGTATGTTAACCAGGATGATGTTCCAGAGGAAGTAATAGAGAAAGAAAAAGAGATTTACAAAGAACAGATGAAGGAACAGAAGAAACCTCAAAATGTTATCGATAAGATAATAGAGAACAAACTTCAAAAATTCTTTGAAGAGAATTGTCTTTACAAACAGCAGTTCTTCGGTTCTGAGGATAAGAAAACAGTCGAAGATTACATCAAAGAGAATATAGCAAAGTTTGGAGAAAATATTGTTGTTAGAAGGTTCTCGATTTTTAAAATCGGAGAATAGATGAAAGTAAAACCAAAATATAAAAGGATACTTTTAAAACTTTCAGGGGAAATACTTGGAGATAGGAATTATGTTTTCTCAGAAAAATCTTTATCAACTCTCGTTAAAGAGATTGTTGAGGTTTACAGGATGGGAGTTGATATAGGAATAGTTATCGGTGGAGGAAACATAGTCAGAGGTTCCAAACTCGTTGATCAACTTCACCTTGATAAAGTTACCGCAGATTATACAGGGATGCTTTCAACAGTGATAAATGGGATGGTTTTACAGTCTATGATAGAGAAAAAGGGTATAAACACAAGGATGATGACAGCAATTGAGATAAAACAGATTGCTGAACCTTACATAAGAAGAAAAGCACTTTCCCACCTTGATAAAAAAAGAATTGTTATCTTTACAGGTGGAACTGGAAACCCTTTTTTCACAACCGATACTGCTGCAGTTTTAAGAGCGTCAGAGATAGGTTGTGAGGTTCTTCTTAAAGGGACAAAAGTTGATGGAGTTTTTGATCTCGATCCTGTAAAAAACAAAAATGCTAAGATGTTCAAAAATATAAACTATTCATCCGTTCTTATAAAAGAACTCAATGTAATGGATATGACAGCAATTTCTTTGAGTAGAGAGAATAAACTTCCTATAATAGTTTTCAACATATTAAAGTATGGTAACCTTATAGAAATTGTAAAAGGTAAGAAAATAGGAACTCTCGTTAGTTAAAGGGGGAATTATGCCAGAAAAACTTTTACATGATTTAGAAGTCTCAATGAAAAAAAGTGTTGACAATTTCAAAAGTGAACTTTCAAAAATAAGAACTGGAAAAGCAACTCCAGCATTACTCGATGGAATAAATGTTGAATATTATGGTGTAAAATCACCTTTAAACCAAGTATCAACGATTTCAACTCCAGATCCTAAGATGATAGTTGTTCAACCCTGGGATAAAACTATTCTTCCAATGATAGAAAAAGAGATACTGAAAGCGAATATAGGTTTAACACCAACGAATGATGGTAACGTTATCAGAATTTCAGTCCCACCTCTTACTGAGGAGAGAAGAAAAGAGATAGTTAAAACAATAAAAAAACTTGGTGAGGAATCGAAGATAGTTATAAGACAGATAAGAAGGGATAACATTGAAAAGTTAAAAAGTATGAAAAAGTCTGGAACGATTTCAGAGGATGATGAGGAAAGGCTTGAAAAAGAGGTACAGAAGATAATAGAAAAATATATAGGTGAAATAGATGATTTGGTGACAAAGAAGGAAAATGAAATCCTTGAAAGTTGAAAAAGTAAGAGTTGTTCCACGACATATTGCCATAATAATGGATGGTAATGGAAGGTGGGCAAAACTTAAGGGAAAAAATAGATTGTATGGTCATAGAAAGGGAGTTGAGTCTGTAAGAAAGATTATCAAGTATTCAGCAAAAGTTGGTGTAAAATATTTAACACTCTATACATTTTCCACTGAAAACTGGAATAGGCCTAAAAATGAAGTTAACGGATTGATGAAACTATTCTCTAAACTTCTTGAACATGAAATCCCGGAACTCTATAAAAATAATGTTAGGATACTTTTCACTGGTAGAAGAAACAGACTTCCAAAAGAACTTCTTGATAAAATGGATAACGCAGAGGAAGTAACAAAAAATAATACTGGTTTGACATTGATACTCGCATTCGATTATGGTGGAAGGCAGGAAATAGTTGATACATGTAAAGAGGTCTGTAGAAAACTGAAATTGAATCAAATTGAAAAACTCGACGATGAGGAGTTTTCAAAACATCTATATCTCCCGGATGTTCCAGATCCGGATCTTGTTATAAGGACAAGTGGTGAATTCAGAATCTCAAATTTCCTTCTCTGGCAAACCGCATATTCTGAATTTTATTTTACTGAAGTCCTCTGGCCAGATTTTGATGAAGAGGAGTTTGATAAAGCGTTAGATGACTACTCTAAAAGGGAGAGAAGGTTTGGGAAAATCTAAACAGGACAATCTTTCATACAGGTTGTTAACATCATTCCTTTTTGTACCTTTCTTTCTTGTTATATTCAACTATGGTTCATTTCCATACCTTTTTTTAATGCTTGGAATAATAGGAATAATGTCTTACGAATTTTTCTATCTTTTAAGAGAAAAAGGTTTAAACCCTTACCTTAGAACTGGAATCTTTGCCTCAATTATTCTTGGTTTAATAATGAACTATTCATCCGCGCTTTTTACATATTTTTTGATAACACTTCTTCTTATTTTCATATCGATAGTTGAGTTGAGGAGAAACGATCCAACAAAATCGATAGTTTATATGTCTGTAACAACTTTTGGAGTTCTTTACACAGGCTGGCTTGGTGGACATATGATTCTAATAGGAAAAACCAGTTATAGCCTTTTGAACTCTCCAAAACTAATATATCTATCCTTCCTTATGATCTGGATGGCAGATACTGGAGCATTTTTTATAGGTAGTAAATTTGGAAAACATAAAATAATCCCAAAAATAAGTCCATCAAAATCCTATGAAGGACTTGCTGGTGGTTTTCTTTTTTCTTTTATATCAGGATTTATCTTCTCATTATTTTTTTTCAAGGAGTTGTATATTTTTGATATTTTTTTTCTTTCAATAATATCAACCGTTGCTGGATTTGCGGGAGATCTTGTAGAATCAGCCATGAAAAGGGATGCTCAACTCAAAGATGTCTCATCATTTCTTCCAGGTCATGGTGGAGTTCTTGATAGGTTCGATTCCGTGCTTTTTGCTTTGCCTCTCTTTTACTATTACTTTATACTTACTATAAAAAGTAGGATAGTGTGAAAAGAATAGTTATTCTCGGGGCAACTGGCTCCATAGGAAAGAGCACGCTAAAGGTTGTAAAAAAATACCCCCAAAAGTTTAAAATAGTTGGAATAACTGCCAAAAGAAACAAAGAGCAACTTTTAAAAATTGCAGAAAATTTCTCTGTGAAAAATGTTGGAATTTACAACGAGTCGGTTGTTTTTGAAGGAAACAAGAAAAAAAATATAGATGGGGATGTTAATTCATATTTTGTTAATAAACTCGATTACGATATAATTGTTAATGCACTCGTTGGTTCCATAGGATTTTATCCAACATACTATGGAATCAAAAGAGGAAAAATTATAGCACTCGCAAACAAAGAGACTATAGTTTCATATGGTGATATAATAAAGAAAGAGTTGAGAAAAAACAAAAGGGCTGTTATAAAACCAGTTGATTCAGAACATTCTGCTCTGTGGCAACTTTTATCCTTCATTGACAGAAAAAAAGTAGAGAAATGTTATATTACTGCATCTGGTGGTGTTCCTTTCAAAACAAAAAGATATGACCTTACCCTTGATGAGGTTTTAAAACATCCTGTCTGGAACATGGGGATTAAAGTTACAGTTGATTCTTCAACTATGGTTAACAAAGGTTTGGAGATAATTGAAGCATGCAGATTGTTCTCACTCTCTCCTGATATGGTTGGAGTTATGATACATCCAAACTCCCTTGTTCATGCTATTGTTCTTTTAAAAGATGGAACCTACATCTCCCATATGGCTTATCCTGATATGATTCTCCCAATAGAGTATGCACTTCTTCATCCTGATAGAGGAAAAACTCCATCTGTAAAATTGTTAGATGAGAATGTAACTTTAAACTTATCTTTTCATCCGGCACCTTTTGAAAAATATAAATCTTTGAAACTCGCTTATAGAGCAGTAAAGATGGGTGGTAACATGCCTGCCGTTTTCAACGCTGCTAACGAAAAGGCTGTTGAACTCTTTATCAGAGGTGAGATAAAGTTTAACCAGATAGTTGGACTTATCGAAAAGGTTATGAAAAAAATAAAGTTTGTGAAAAGGGTAACTATAGAGAATATCCGGGAAAGTGAAAAGGAAGCGAAAAGGTTAACAGAAAATTTTGGAGAAAAATTATGAGTTTTTTAATAATGGTTTTGACTCTTGGGATTATGGTTATAGTGCATGAGTTTGGACATTTCATAGTAGCAAAAATTTTCAAAATAGGTGTTTTAACATTCTCAGTTGGACTTGGGAAAAAACTGTTTGGGTTTAAAAAGAATGAGACCGATTATGTTTTTTCCGTCCTTCCATTCGGAGGATATGTGAGGTTAAAGGGAATGGAAGATTTTGAAAGCAAAGATAGGGATGATGACGATTTTATGAAAAAAAGCCCTGTTAAAAGGATTCTTGTAATTTTCTCCGGTCCATTCTTCAACTTCATTTTCGCTTTCATAATAATATTTATAACTATTTCCTTCTATGGTGTTACCAATATTGAAAATGCACCACTTTATGATATATCAGGACCTTACAAAGAGTATTTCCAGAAGGATGATCTTATAACTGAAGTTAACGGAAATAAAGTAAAAAGTTTCAACGATATATTTTTAAATATAGTTCCAGATAGGGAAAATATTTTTAAAGTTTTAAGAGGCAAAGAAGAGGTAGAGGTAAAATTTAAAATTGATAAACCGGATTCTCTCTTCATTACACCAAAAGTACCATCTGTTGTTGGTATAGTTAATAAAAATTCTGCTGCTGAAAAATATGGAATTTTCAAGGGTGATAGAATTGTTATGATAGATACTTTCAACATCGTAGCCTGGCAGGATATATCGGAAGTTATGAAAAATTATTTTAAAGAGGAGATGGATTTTAAAGTTGTAAGGGGGAATGATACACTTCTTATTAAAGTAAAACCTGAAATAGTAAAGGATAGTTTGGATGGTGAATTCAAAGAGTATGGTTTTTTGGGTATAGGATTTTCCTATGAGAGTAAAAAGGTAGATCTTTTAAAATCATTAAAATTATCATATGAAAGGGTAAAATTTATCTCTATCTCAATATTAAAATTTTTACAGCAGATGTTTACAGGAAGGATGGCTTTAAAAAATCTCGGTGGCCCACTTTCTATATACACCATGACAGACCAAACTTTAAAAATAGGATTTGAAACATTTTTATCCTTTCTCGCATTCTTCTCTATAAACCTATTCATATTCAACCTGATTCCATTTCCACCACTCGATGGGTCTTACATATTGATTTATCTTTTTGAACTTGTTACTAAGGTAAAAGCGAATAAAAAATTCATGCAAATTTACCAGTATGTTGGAATATTTGTTCTTTTTACTTTAATAATAATAGTAACATTCAACGATATTTTAAGAATTTTTAAGGGGTGAAAAATATTCTTGAAATTTTCTTTTCTTCTGTTATGATTTTTAAAGGAGAAAAAATATGAAAAGAAAAGAGATCTGTATTATATTCCTTTCACTTCTTTTATCGATTTCCATATCTTTAAAGATTTTGTCTAATCAAACTAAAGATACTCAGAGAATGAAAGTTTGGGTCTTCTTCAAAGATAAAGGTTACGATTCTAAGGAGAAGATGGTTAGTTACTTTAAAAATAATCCTTCCTATGTCACTGAAAGATCAAAGGAGAGAAGGAAGAATAAAAATCTTTCAGAATATAGGTACCTTGATCTTCCAGTGAATAATAAATACATTACGATTCTTGAGGGTAAAGGTTATAAGGTTGAAAGGATTTCAAAATGGTTAAATGCTGTTTCAGTATATGTTGAAAGTAAAGATGTTGAAATCATATCACAACTTCCCTTTGTAAAATCCGTTTCTCCCGTTTCGGTTATGAGAAAGAAAAAAGATTTTATTGTAAAGGATGTTGTAAAAAGTAAAAGCATAAAGAGTGCAAAGGGTGACGATATTTACTACTATGGCGATTACTCTTACAACCAGATAAGTATGTTGAACATAAACAGTTTACACAACAAAGGTTATACTGGGAAAGATGTTCTAATCGCTCTTTTCGATACAGGTGTTCTGATGTTGAAAGATTCATCTATGGTTGTTGATTCATCTTCAACACCTTTTGAAACAACATTCATTTACACTTGTAAACCTATACATAAAGCACTCAAAGATGTTAAAATAGTTACATCTTACGATTTTATTGAAAACAAAGATTTTGCAGGTATAGTTTATGGAGGTTCACCTGATGAGGTGAACCAGTTGAGTCATGGGACAAAGATGCTTGGTCTTATGGCTTCCTACTATTCAGGTGAACTTATCTCTCCAGCATTTGGTGCATCATACATTATTGCAAAAACTGAGATGGCTGATTCAGAAATGATTTCTGAGGAAGATAACTGGATTAGAGCATGTGAATGGGCTGATTCTTTAGGTGCTGATATAATTTCAAGTTCTGTTGGATACAAGGATTGGTATCCATATTCAGTTATGACAGGTGATTCTACAAATATTTCGAAAGTAGCAAACATAGCATCAGATTCTTTTGGAATACTTGTTGTAAATGCCATTGGTAATATAAAAAATGTTGGTATTGATAGAGCTGACACATCCATAATAGCACCTGCGGATGCTTACTCTGTTTTAACAGTTGGTGGAGTTGATGATTCAATGGTTTATTCACAGTACTCGGTTACAGGTCCAACATACGATGTTTACATTGACTCAACTATAAAAAGGTATAAGCCTGAAGTTGTTGCCCTTGCTGAATGGCCATACACAGTTTCAGATAGTTCTAACTCTTTCAACTACATTCTTGGAACAAGTGGAGCAACCGCTCTCGTAAGTGCTGGATGTGCTCTTATCCTGCAGGCACACCCTAACTGGACACCTGAAAAGGTAAAAGAATCTTTGACAAAAACAGCCAAAAGAGCTTTCTTAACTTTGATTCCAGATACTACATATTTTTCAGAATATCCGAACCAGATTGTTGGTTATGGAGTTCCAGATTTTTATGAGGCTGTAATGTATGATGATACTACTGAAGTTTTTCAGATAACCTCAAGTCAACTTCTTTCTCCATATCCAAACCCTTACTCCTTGAAAACAGGTTATCTGAAGATACCATTTGAGATAAAAAGAAAAATTTCCAATCTTATGTTATACATATACACCCTTGATGGAAAACTAATTTATTATGACAGTAAAGAAAATATACTACCTGGTGTTTATCTGGAAGGCTTTTTATGGAATGGTATTCCAAACACCTCTGGTAGTTCAGTTAAAGGGTATATAGGCTCAACAGGTAATAAAGTTTCTCCAGGAGTTTACATAGTTATTCTACAAACAGGTTTTGAAAAAAGTACAAAAAAGATTACGATAATCCCCTAATTCTATCTTCCTCAACCCCCTCCCGAAAACGCCCCCAAATTGGGGGCGTTTTCCATAAATTTCATTTTAAAATGAAATGTTTTTTATAATTTTGTAATCTTTTTGGTATATGTTTTATTTTTTAAATCTTTAACCATCAGAAAGTAGATCCCACTTTTCATTTTGGTTAAATCTATAACAACACTTTTTGAACTTCCTTCTATGATTTTTCTTCCACTTCTATCTATAATTTTAAACTGTTTTATGTTGCTCAAGGTTATATAATAGTTTTCAAAACAAATTTTAAAATTATTATCCTTTTCTTTCCCACCTTGAATATTCTCTTCATACAACCTTAAACTTATTCCTTCAGGTCCTGAAACTTTAGCTCGGATTATATAATCCCCCTCTGTTTGGACAACCCATGTCCCAATTCTATCCCAAAAAGAGTTAAAAGATGGTGTTGAGTCTGAGATAAAGTATGCTAAAGCGTTTGATGGTTGATCCTGACATCTTGAAAAAAGTCCAACATAGAATGTGTCACAAAGTAATACCTGCATAACAACTGTATCTGACACAATAAGGGGATAACTGTTTGTGTTTACAAGATGTGTATCCGAGTAAATTGTTGTTCCAGGTATACCTGAATTATCGTTGAAAACCAAAATCGTGTCAATTTCATCCCTTTTTGTGTACCTTCCCCAGTATACAACTTTCAATGTACATGTATCTGAAAGGTAATATTTTACACTTCTTCTTACATTGCCATACCAATAAAAATCGAAACTCCCATCATCTTTTTGTAGATGGTAATCGTAAGAAAATAAAATTGAACTTGAAAATAAAATTAAAAGTAAAAGGATAATTTTTTTCATATTTGCCCCCCCAATATATTACCTTTTTCAATTATAAATATTTTAAAAAATTTTTCAATAAAAATTTTTAAATTAAACGGTTGACATTATTTTATTGATATTATAAAATAATCTATTAAATATTTAAGGAGTAACTATGTATGATAGATTGATTTTTAAATTATCGGATGAGAATTCAAATATTGTTTCATTACCTGAAAACCAATTTCCATTAAAAGTTTCAGAATGTATAAAAAGTGATTATCTCAGAAAAGAGGAGACATCTTTGCCTGTTGTATCAGAGATAGATCTTCTAAGACATTTCGTTTTACTTTCAAATAAAAACCATCATCTTCAAAAAGGTTTTTATCCTTTAGGATCATGTACTATGAAATACAATCCAGTTATAAATGAAGATGTTTCTTCAAATCCAAAGTTCACAAAATTACATCCCTATCAGGATGGGGATGATGTTCAGGGAATACTTCAGATAATGTACGAATTACAGGATATGCTTTTGAAAGTTACAGGATTTTCTAAAATCTCTTTGCAACCTGTTGCTGGTGCTCATGGAGAGTTTACAGGAATGATGATTATAAGTGATTATTTTAAGAGGAAAAATGAAAATAGGACAAAGATACTTATTCCAGATTCTGCACATGGAACAAATCCTGCTTCAGCAACACTTTCAGGTTTTAAAGCCGTTCAGATAAAATCTGATCAAAATGGTGAAATAGATCTTGAGGATCTTGAAAAGAATATGGATGAAAATACAGCAGGAATAATGATAACCAACCCAAACACACTTGGAATTTTTGAAAGCAGGATTGAGAAGATATCCCATATTGTTCATAGTAAAGGTGGACTGATATATATGGATGGTGCAAATATGAACGCTTTAATGGGAATAGTTAAACCTGGGAAAATAGGATTCGATATTTTACATCTAAACCTGCATAAAACTTTCTCAACTCCACACGGAGGAGGAGGACCTGGTGCTGGTGGGGTTGCGGTTGTGGAAAGTTTAAAAGATTTTCTTCCACCTTACATAGTAAAATTTGAAAATGGGAAATATTCACTGGATTATCCTGAAAAATCTATAGGTTCTCTACATTCATTCTATGGTAATGTCAATATAATGGTAAGAGCTTGGGCTTATTTAAAGGTTATGGGAAGAGATGGTTTGAGTGAGGCTTCAAAGATGGCGATAGTTAACGCTAACTACATAAAAAGAAAACTTCAGGATATATACGATCTACCTTACAAAAATGAAACTATGCATGAGGTTGTTTTCAGCGGAAGAAAACATAAAAAGGATTACAATGTAACAACTTTAGACATTGCTAAAAGACTTTTAGATTACGGTTTCCATGCTCCAACAGTTTATTTCCCACTCATAGTTTCCGAAGCGATAATGATAGAACCAACCGAAACCGAATCCAAAGAAACCCTCGATTCTTTCATAGTAGCGATGAAAAAGATAGATGAGGAAGCTAAAAGTGATCCTGAAAAAGTTAAAAGTGCACCTACATCAACTCCTATTTCAAGACCGGATGATATTTACGCTTTAAAAAATCTTTTTGTAAACTGGTACAGGGAAAATAATGGATAAGAGTTTTCAACCTGTTAGTCCGAAAGAGATTCCTCTTGAAAGGAAAGAGGAGATATTAAAAAAGATAGCTGAGAATATTGTAAAGAGGAGTTTAACCGCTCCTGCGATAATGTTTCTCGAATCTATAAAACCTATGAATTTTATCAGTGCCCAGATAATGATTTTTCTGGAACCAATAATTTTGACTTTTTTTAACATCAAAGAGTACCGTGAAGCATCTCTTATTTTTGAAGAGAGAGATTCTGTTGAAAAACTTATAAGATATATAGAAGATTTTGAAAACCAACATAAGAGAAATAAGAAGGATATTAAGGAGGATAAATGAAAGAGAAGGATCAAATCACAAGAATACTTGCAACCGATTGTGGATCCACCACAACTAAAGCTATTTTAATAGAAAAAAGAGAAAACGAATATCGTTTGATAGTTAGAGGTGAAGCTCCAACTACAGTTGAAGCACCTTATGAGGATGTTACAAAAGGTGTTCTCAACGCTATAAGAGAGGTTGAAGAACTTGCTGGGATAAGGATTCTGGATGGAGAGAATATAATAAAAAGAGAGAGGAGTGAAGATGATGGAGTTGATATTTACATTTCAACATCTTCAGCAGGCGGTGGTTTACAGATGATGGTCGCCGGTGTTGTTGATAAAATGAGCGCTGAATCTGCTGCAAGGGCTGCACTCGGAGCAGGTTCAATAGTGATGGATGTTATAGCAACAAACGATAAGAGGATGGACCATGAAAGGATAAAAAGGATAAGAACATTAAGGCCTGATATGATACTCCTCTCTGGGGGAACGGATGGAGGAACGATTACCCATGTTGTTCAACTCGCTGAGATAATACAGGCAGCTGATCCAAAACCAAGATTCGGAGCCGGGTATAAACTACCTGTAATCTACGCTGGTAACAATAAAGCTGTTGATGAGATAAAAGAAAGGCTTGAAAAGAAAACAGCACTTTATGTTGTTGATAACTTAAGACCTACACTTGAAAAGGAGAATTTAAAACCCGCAAGGGATAAAATACATGACCTGTTTATGGAACATGTTATGGCTCAGGCACCAGGATATAGAAAACTCATGGATATGACGGATGTTCCAATTATGCCAACTCCAGGTGCTGTTGGGCTTTTGATCGAAACTATTGGAAAAAGGGATAAAATAGAGGTTCTGGGTGTTGATATCGGAGGAGCAACAACAGATGTTTTTTCATACTTCCAGAACACTTTCAACAGAACCGTTTCAGCAAACCTTGGTATGAGTTATTCTATTTCGAATGTTGTTAAAGAGGCTGGATTGAAAAATATTATGAGATGGGTCCCATTCCATATGGATGAAAAGGATCTTAGAAACAGGATCAGAAATAAAATGATAAGACCAACCACTATTCCTTCAACCTTGGATGAGTTACAGATTGAGCAGGCTATTTCAAGAGAAGCTTTAAGACTTGCTCTTGAGCAGCACAAAACTATGGCTGTTGGTCTAAAAGGTGTTCAAAAGGAAAGAACCATCTCCGATGCTTTCGAACAGACAAGTACAGGAGAAACTCTTGTTAACATGCTCACACTTAACCTTATAGTCGGTTCAGGTGGAGTTCTTTCCCATGCACCAAGAAGAGTACAGTCTGCTCTTATGATGATAGATGCATTTTTACCTGAAGGTATAACTATGCTAACTGTTGACTCAATATTCATGATGCCACAACTTGGGGTTTTATCTACAGTTCATGAAAAAGCGGCAACAGAGGTTTTCGAAAAGGACTGTTTGATCAGGTTGGGTTCCTGTATAGCACCTATTGGAAATATTAAGGAAGGACAGGAGGCTGTTAGAGTAAAATTTGATGATAAAGAGTTTGTATTCAATTTTGGTGATATGGGGGTTATACCTCTTGAACTTAACAAAAAAGTAAAAGCTGTCATAAGTGTTGCAAAAGGACTTGATCTTGGTAACGGTAAAGGTAAAGAGGTTGAATCTGAACTTGAAGGCGGAGTAGTTGGAGTTATAGTTGATGCAAGAGGTAGAAGACCTTTCGTACTACCTGAGAATGATAATGATAGGGTAAATAAGTTGAAAAAATGGATAAAATCCTTAAACGTTTATCCTGAGAAATAATTGGAGGAATTATGGCGCATTCATACACACCCGGTTTAAAAGTTACCGATAAGGCTATAGTAAAAAAAGAAAGGAGATTACCTTTAAAAGGAGATGTTCTTGTTAAAGTTGGAGATTTGGTTAAAGCTGATGATATAGTTGCAAAAACGGAACTTCCAGGAGATGTTGAAAGGTTGAATCTTGCTGGAAAGCTTGGAGTTCCTCCAAAAGAGGCTAGTTCTTTTTTGAAAGTTTCAATTGGAGATAAGATCAAAAAAGATCAGATTATTGCTGAATCGAAAGGATTTTTTGGATTGTTTAGAACATCTATACCTTCTCCGATAGATGGAATCGTTGAAAATTATTCTGATATAACAGGAATGTTGACTTTAAGAAAACCTCCAAAAAAGGTTGAAATAGATGCTTATGTTAATGGAAAGGTTGTTGAAGTTATAGAGAATGAGGGTATAGTTGTCCAAACACCTGCAACCTTCATACAGGGGATTTTCGGTATTGGTGGAGAGGTAAAGGGGGAGTTGAAACTTGTCGCAAAATCACCTGATTATGTTTTAACTAAAAACGATATAACTGAAGATTTGAAAGGAAAAATAGTTATTGGAGGTTCTCTTGTAACGAGTGAAATTTTAAACGAATGTGTTAAAAAGGGAGTTTTAGGTATTGTTGTTGGTGGAATAGATGATAAGGATCTAAAGGATTTCCTCGGTGAAGAGATAGGTGTTGCTATAACTGGTCAGGAGGAGAAGGGTATAACACTTATAGTTACCGAAGGATTCGGGCAGATGACTATGGCTAAGAAAACTTTTGATATTCTTTCAAAGAATGATGGAAAGAGGGCTTCAATAAATGGTGCAACTCAGATAAGGGCTGGTGTTATGAGACCTGAAGTTATAGTTACGTACGATATAGATACTATAGTTGAAGAATCGAAACATGCAGAGATGGGAATGGATATAAATTCCATAGTGAGAATTATAAGACAGCCATATTTTGGTGCAATAGGAAAAGTTGTTGGACTCCCATCACAGTTACAAAAAATAGAAACCGAAGCTCATGTTAGGGTTCTTGAGTTTGAATTTGATGATGGTAAAAGGATAGTGCTTCCAAGGGCGAATGTTGAATTGATCGAAGAATAAATAAGGAGTAAAATGAAAAACAAAATTTTATTTTTCATCTTTATTATTATTTCCTCTATATTAATATTTCCCCAAAACGAAATTTTAAAAGATGAACCGGTATTTAGAGTTGATTCAACTATTGTTAGTGAGTTTAAGGTTGAAGATGTATCCAACGATGATGGGAGTAGACTTGAGATCTCCTGTCAGAAAGTTCTTGAAGGGGAAAATTATTCATTCACACTTTACAGGAAAGAGTTTGACGATACTGTTTTTAAAACTGTAAAAATTTTTCAATCCTTACCTTTAAAGATAGTTGACGAGGGATTATCCTATCAAAAAAAATATCAATATTACCTTTCCGTTACAGACAGTTCAGGTAACGAATCTGAGAAATGTTTGATAGGAGAATATTCTCCAAAAGCTAATCTTTTTAAAACCGATAAGGTAATCCTTTTTCTTATGATAATATTTTACACTATGATAATAATCTACCTTGTTGAAAGTGTTAGAAAGGGAAAGGACCTTTTCGTAAGAAAAATCTCAGGGCTTGATACACTTGATGAAGCTGTTGGAAGAGCAACGGAGATGGGGAGACCTGTTCTCTATGTTCCTGGTTCTTCTTCGATGTCAGATATCGCTACGATCGCATCTTTGAACATTCTTGGACCTGTAGCAAAAAAGATAGCAGAGTATGAAACAAAACTTATAGTTCCAAACAGGGATCCTATAGTTATGACTGTTGCCAAGGAGGTTGTTAAAGAATCTTACTCTGAAGCTGGAAGACCAGATGTTTACAACGATAACGATATATTCTTTCTAACCGATTCTCAGTTTGGATACGCAGCAGCAATTTCAGGAATTATGACAAGGGAAAAACCTGCAACAAACCTTCTCCTTGGAATGTTCTGGGCGGAATCACTTATTATGGCTGAGGCGGGAAACACAACAGGTGCTATACAGATAGCTGGAACAGATGCTGTAACCCAGTTGCCATTTTTTATAACATCCTGTGATTATACTATAATTGGAGAGGAACTCTATGCAGCAAGTGCTTACCTTTCAAGGGAACCGCTTTTACTCGGAACCTTGAAAGCACAGGATTATTTAAAAGGTTTTATAATTTTTGTTATCACTTTGTATTTTGTAATCCTTTTAATATCATGGATTACAGGTGGGAATCTAGTTTTTCTAAGTAAAATTTTAGAAATTTTAAGATTCATATTTAAAAGTTAGGAGTAAATATGTTTGTAAGAAGAACTTTACCGCTTTTGGTGTCAGCCGTTTTTGGTGTAGCACTAATCTTGCAATTTTTTGTACCTCATCCTGCATCGAAAAATTTTTACAACATGATGTTAGATTGGCTTATTATAGTATCAGCCTTCACATACCTTATAGCAGTTCAGTCGACAGTTGAACTACATTTCACAAAGATCAAAAGAAAAGTTGAAGGCTGGCAGTATTCTATAATTGTTCTTATCGCTCTGTTCGTAACAGCTTTTCTTGGAGTTTTTGGTGGTGCTTTTATGCCAACAACTCTATGGATGAAGATCTTTCCTTCAGTAAAACCATCCGATACAACACCTTTAATGTATACCTACCTTTACATGCAGATGCCTATGCAATCTACAATATTTTCACTCCTTGCATTCTATATGGCTTCAGCAGCTTTCAGATCCTTTAGAGCAAGAAGTTTTGATGCCACTTTGCTTTTGATAACTGCAGGTATAGTAACTCTTGGAAGGGTTCCTCTTGGTGAATTTATTTACAAAGGACTTCCAGATGTAGTTGAATGGATATTGAAATATCCGAATATGGCTGCTCAGAGAGGAATACTTATAGGTGTACAACTTGGTATAATAGCAACATCCATAAAGATAATCCTCGGAATAGAAGGGAAATATCTTGGAGGCGGAAAATGAAATTTATAAATTTTATAAACAATCTTGATAAAAGGTGGATATATCTTATACTCGCTTTATGCATAATAATACCATTTCTGTTTCCTGTTGGATTCCCTATGAAAACCACACCTCCAGTCAAATCGATATATGATTTTATTGAGGACTCTATTCCTGAGGGAGGAGTTGTTCTTATAGGTGCAGATTACGATCCATCGACTATGGCTGAACTGCATCCGATGGCAAAAGTTGTAGCCGCCCATGCTCTATCGAACAATCTAAGAGTTCTTTTTGTAACATTGTATCCACAGGGTGCTGGAATGGCACAGGATGTGATAGATAATGTTTTAAGAGAGTGGAACAAGAGTAATCCAGATAATCCTAAAGAACTTGGAAAAGATATAACTTTACTTGCTTATGTTCCCGGAGTTAGTGCGGTTGTTTTGAAGATGGGAGAAGATATCCTACAAACTTTCAACGAGGATGGTTATGGCAACAAACTTTCAGAACTTGAAGTTATGAAAGGTATAAAGAATTATAACAATATAAACCTTATGGTTGAACTTGCCGGCAGTTCTGTAGTTTTGACATGGCTTATATATGCAAATGGAAGGTATGGGTTGAAGATGGGAATCGGAACAACCGCTGTATCGGCAGCGGAATACTATTCTTATCTCCAGTCAAAACAGGCTATAGGAATGCTTGGAGGCTTGAAAGGAGCGGCAGAGTATGAACACCTTCTCGATGAGAAAAAGGTCTACGGTGGAAGAAAGGATGCCTCAATCGGAATGGATGCACAATCTTCAGCCCACATATTTTTTATAATCCTTATAATACTTGGAAACATTGCATATTTTGTTAAGAAGAGAAAGGAGGGTAAATAATGGCTATTTCAACTAACTTTTGGATATGGATAGCTGCTCTACTTACACTTGCTATCTATTCTTTTCTATATAAAGATAATCCTTTCTACAAGTTCGCAGAATACCTTCTTGTAGGAATATCTATAGGTTACGGTATCTCCATCTATTGGCATAACACTATAATTACAAAAGTTTATAACCCTCTTGTTTACGATAAAAATTTTCTCGTTTTGATTCCACTTTTGCTCGGTTTGTTGATGTTTTCAAGGTTTTTTAAAAATGTTTCCTACCTTTCGAGGATCCCTATAGCCTTTGTCGTTGGTGCAGGAACTGGACTTTCCGTTCCCTCATCCTTCGAATTCCTTTTTAAACAGATATATGCAACAATGCCTTTGAAATTGGATATAGGAAGTTTGATAATAGTTGTTGGAGTAATTTCTACTCTCGTTTATTTTTTCTTTTCTCTTGAACACAAAGGTTTTGTTGGAAAAGTTTCAAAAGTGGGAATCACTTTCATAATGGTTGCATTTGGAGCAGCATTCGGGTACACCATTATGGCAAGAGTTTCTCTATTTATAGGAAGGATACAGTTTCTTCTTTCCGATTGGCTTGGAATAATAAAATAGGAGGAGAGGTGTTAAAAAGAACCCTTCTTTTGATTCTCTTTCTCATTCTTTCAATCTCACTTTTCTCTGAAAATGATAGTTTGATCTTTTTGGAAAATCAGTTTCCCTGTGAAGGTTTTTATATTACTGGAAGAGATATACCAAACGATGGTGGAAGTGGTATAGAGATAAACTGGTCTTTTCCTGATTCTCTGGATAACTGTTTTTTGACCGTATTAAGAAGGGATGAATTTGGTAACAATTCGGTTGTAGCAACCGATCTTCTCGTTTCGTCAAAGCAGGTCAGGGATGTTAGTTCAGATGAGGAACCATCAAGGGTGAAGGATGGGATAAAATATTACTATACTGGAATTTTGAGTAAAAAGATTATAGATGAAAACTTATTAAATATTTTGAAAGAGAAATCCTATTTAAAAAATGGGACATACATATTCAACAACGATACATTCTATGTGACTTCCGAAACGGATGCAGTAATTTCAAAAGCCTCATGGTTCAACCTTTCAAGGATCCCAGTTTTAATATCACTTATAATTATCGCTTTTGTCTTTTTGTACTATCTGAATCTTGCTAAAAGTGGAAAGGAACTTTACATAAGGAAGATAAATGGACTTGACGCTGTTGAAGAGGCTGTTGGTAGAAGTACGGAAATGGGAAAACCTATAATGTATATTCTCGGAATAGGTTATGTTACTGATATTCCAACCATTGCTGGGCTTACCATACTCAGCAGAGTTTCAAAAAAGGTTGCAGAGTATGAAACGAAGATCCTTGTTCCTTCCTATGACCCAGTTGTTATGACAACAGCCCAAGAGGTTGTTAAAGAGGCTTTCACTGAAGCTGGAAGGCCAGACCTTTACAACAAGAATGATATAATGTATATAACTCAGGATCAGTTTGGATACGCTGCAGGTGTTGATGGTATGATGATGAGGGAAAAACCTGGGGCGGTTTTTCTTCAGGGTTTGTTTTTCGCCGAATCATTGATACTTGCTGAGACCGGACATTCGATAGGTGCGATTCAAATTTCTGGAACAACTGAAACAGCACAACTGCCATTCTTCGTAGCAGCATGCGATTACACTCTTATAGGAGAGGAGATGATGGCTGCTTCAGTTTACCTTCAGAAAGAACCAATGATGCTTAGTTCAATAGCAGCAGAGGATCTTTTAAAAGTTTTTATAATGCTTTTGATAATAGCTGGTTTCGTTATCTCAATTTTTGCTTTTGGGTTCAACATAGGTTTATTCAAAAATCTTTTTGATCATTTAGTTAATGCTTTACAAGTTTAGTAGGAGGAAAAATGTTGAAAGGAAAAGGGATCCCAATTTTTATAACATTCTTAACTGGAATGATAATGATAATCTCTTTCTTTATTCCTCACAAACCTTTTGGTGATATAGAAAAGATATCTTTGACCTGGTATTCGATAATCGCTGGTTTCACAATGCTTCTTGGAGTTGATTCTTTGATTGGAATGCATTTTAGGAAATTGAAAAGAAAGGATGAAAACTGGTTCTTTTCGCTTGTACTAATAATCGGTTTCACAGCAACCGTTGTTGTTGGTATTATAGAAACAGTAAGGTTTGGAACAGCGTTTGATGAGAGATCCTATTTTACATATATATACAACTATTTTATAGTTCCATTACAGTCAACGATGTTTTCACTTCTCGCTTTCTTCATAGCATCAGCAGCCTACAGAGCTTTCAGAGCAAGGAATTTTGATGCTACCCTTCTTCTTATAACAGCGATAATAGTTATGCTTGGAAGGGTTCCTCTTGGAGAACAGATTTCACCTTACCTTCCAAAATTTACCGAATGGATAATGCAGGTACCACAGATGGCTGCAAAAAGGGGAATTGGATTAGGGATATCTCTGGGGGCTTTAGGTGTTTCCATAAGGATAATTTTGGGTATAGAGAGAAGTTATCTTTCATAAGGAGTGATTATGAATTTCTTTTTAAAACTTTCAAAAATAGATAGAAGATTCATATACCTTTTCATAGCTTTGGTTGTTGTTTTGCCTCTGATCTTAAAACCAAAATTTCCGGTTGTTGTTTCAAAACCTGTTCAAGATGTTTACGATTATATAGAGAAATTGCCTGAAGGAAGTAATGTTTTGATTTCGATAGATTATGATGCAGCTTCAATGCCTGAACAGCAGCCTTTTCTTGAAGCGTTGCTAAGACAACTTTTTAAAAACAAGTTAAAACCAATACTTATAGTTCAATGGCAACTTGGTGCTCCACTTGGAACTATGGGACTTGAGAAAATTGCAAAAGAGATGGGAGCCGAATACGGTAAGGATTATATAAATTTAGGGTACAGACCAGGTTATGTTGCTCAGATGGTTGGTATAGGAAAAGAGATAAGGGACTTTTTCAAAGTTGATTACAAGAACATTCCACTCGATTCATTCCCTATGATGAAGAATGTTCACAACTATAATGATATTGCACTACTTGTTGGTCTTGAGGCTGGAGCAACATATCTTGCCTGGATAGAGTACGCCGGCGGAAGGTTTAAACAGAAGATTGCACTCGCCTTGAACGCAGTTTCAGCACCTGATGCTTATTATTTCTATCAATCAGGTCAAATAGTTGGACTGGTTGGTGGTATGAAGGGGGCTGCAGAATATGAGGTTCTTGTTGATAAGCCTGATCTTGCTGTAGCAGGCATGGCATCACAATCATACTCTCATCTTGTAATAATACTTTTCATCATTTTGGGTAACATTGCTTATTTTATCGAAAAGGGGATGAAAAATAAAGAAGGAGGAAAATGATGGGAACAACTATAGGAGTATGGATAGCAGCTGGACTAACCCTTTTTATATATTCTTTCCTTTATAAGGATAACCCTTTCTATAAGTTTGCTGAACATCTTTATGTTGGAATCACCGCAGGTTACTGGATAATATACACTTGGGCTTACGTTATCCAACCTATGCTTATCGATCCAATGATCAAAAATAAAGAGTTCATTCTTATAATCCCTGCATTCTTTGGGATAATAATGCTAACAAGATGGTTCCCTCAGATATCATGGCTTTCAAGATGGTCTATAGCGTTCACGGTTGGAATGGGTGCAGGACTTGGAGTAACGGGAGCAATTCAGGGTTTCATACTCCCTCAGGTTCAGGCAACTCTCGTCCCTTTGACAGGATTCAATTTTGAAACTTTTAACAATTTTCTTATAATATTCGGTGTTTTAACAACCCTTGTCTACTTCTATTTTTCAAAAGAACAGAAGGGTGTTTTAAGATGGGGATCAAAAATAGGTATAACCTTCATAATGGTAGCATTTGGAGCATCTTTTGGTTATACGGTTATGGCTCGTATTTCACTTTTAATAGGAAGGATATATTTCCTTTTATCAGATTGGCTTAAAGTTTTAAGATGAAAGGTTACTATTTAGATTACTCAGTTTTTGACGTTTATACCAATATGGCTTGTGATGAATGGGCTTATAAAAATATTGATACTGTTTTTTTTAGATTCTACTCTTTTTCTAAACCTTCAATTACAATCGGGTACAATCAAAGGTACAATGTTGGAATAGATTACGATTATATAAAAAGAGAGAGTATTGATATAACAAGAAGGATTACTGGAGGGAGAGCAGTTTTGCATAGTGGTGATCTAACCTATTCTTTTGTTGGCAACATCGAGTTCTTTGGTGGAAATGGAGGACTTTTAGAAAGGTATAAAAAAATTTCAGAAATCTTTATAAAAGGTTTTGAAGAGTTAGGTATAAATGCAAAATTGAGTCAGGGAGAAAAAAGAGATAACTTTATTGCGAACTGTTTTGGATCACAATCTGTGTACGAGATAAGTTTAAATGGAGAAAAGATAGTTGGGAGTGCACAGACATTCTCTGAAAAAATTTTTTTACAACAGGGAAGTATACTTGTAAAGGAAAGTGTTATACCACAGGAAAAAATTTATGGTGAGAATTTTTCAAACAATATTGAAAATTTAACAGGTTTGATTTATAATATCAAAGATATGTCTTTTTTATTTTACAAAGTTTTTTTTAGGGAGTTAGATTTTGAATGGGAAAGGGTTGATATAGATTTTGAAGATTTGGAGTTTAAAAAAATTGTCGAAAAATATAAGGATGAGGAATGGATAAAGAGAAGGTAGATTTAAAAGCTAATCTTGAGATTTTCAGTGCAGTTGAATTTATAAATCTAATCTCATCAAAACAGAGAACCGGTGTTCTGATTTTTAACGTTGAGGATAAAGAAGGGAAAATATTTTTTGATAAAGGTTTACCAAAACATGCGGTTTATAACTCTTTTACAGGAGAAGAAGCTTTATACAATCTCTCCATTGAAAGGAATGGAAGTATAACTTATCTCGATGGTGAGAAAACTGAAGAAATAACTATAGAACAAAAAAACACATCATCTCTGATAGAACAGATTGAAAAAAGAAGAATGGAGTTTGATGATATTTTAAAAAGGTTGCCTTCCTTTGATGCTGTTTTAGAAAAGAGAGCTGAAGGTCTTGGAGATAACATAAGTTTGAGAAAAACCGATTGGGTTATAATTAGAATAGTTGATGGTAAAAAGAATATAAAAACAGTTATAAAAGAGAGTAAACTTCCATTAATAGAATCGTATAAATCTTTGGAGTATTTGATTTCAAAAGGTCTTATTTTTGATAAATCTTTTGTTGAAAAATTGAGGAAAGATTTTGAAAAGAGTTTAAACAATATTCTTGATACTTTCTCTGTTAAAAATACTAACGACAAAGAATGGTTCAATTTTATTGTCGATCTTTTAACCAACTCAGGTTTTGAAATCATTGCGGGATTTTTAAAATTTAAAAATGGAATGATTGAGATTGACGATAATGCTGATAGGTTCATCGATGAAGCGAAAGTTCAAAATATGAAAAGGATACTTTTTGAAAAAATAATGGAGAAAGGTATTGAAGAGTATGGAGGGATGATTGCAAAGAAAAAGTACAGGGAACTTTTAAATAAAGAAGGGGTGAGTGATGGAACTTTCTGAAATAGTTGAAAAGATGAAAAGTTTTATTCCAATATTCGGTGCAATGAGTTTGAACAAGGAGGATGGAACCATACTCGAAAAAGTTGGAGAACAATCTAACGCTATAGGAGATATAGGAGCATTTCTCGGTTCCGCAGGTGATGTTATATTTAAAAAGTTGCAGATGGGCTACCCTTTAATATCTTTTTTTAAGGTTGATGGAAACAACCTTGTTTGTATTTCAGAAAAAAATAAATTTTTACTTTTTAAAGTGAATGGAGATGTTGACACCACTAAATTCTATGAAGAGTTTAAAAAAATAGCGGAAACTCCAAAAGTTGAGGAAGAGAAAGTTATTGAAAACAAACCTGCTGTTGAAGAGGTTTCTCAAAAACCTTACAATCCATTTGAAAATGTATCAACACAACAGGAAGTTAACAGGTTGGGAGAGATAGAAAGAAAACTTTTATTTTCAAAAGTTTTACAATTAAACTATCTTGTTGATGAGTTCTCTCAGGGTGGTGACAGAAAGATTTGGAACAATTTTATAAAAGAGAATCTTTCAGGTGTAGATATTTTAGAAAAGGCACTAGATATAAAGGATAAGATAGAACTTAAAGACGTAGTACCAGTTGAGATAAATAGGGACGAAATTCAAAGAACAACCAAAGTTTTGATAGATGGAATTTGTAAGAAAGCTGTTGAGGTTTATGGAGCATCTGAGGCAAAAAAAATGGTCCAAAATGTTATTGAAAAGCTGAGCAAAAGGTAAAGGGAGGCTTGATGGGGTACAATATAGAAAAGATAAGGGAAAAATTCGGTGCTGATTTTGTCTTTTCCAATGAAAATGATACTATAATGAAAACAGGTCTTTTAGGTTACACAGATGATGTTGTAAAACAGGTTATAGTTGTTTTAAAACAATCACTCGATGCGGCGAATGTATCAAGTGTTGATAGAATAGAGTTCCAGAACGAAGAGAAAAAGATAATTTTTTTTCAGAAGGGAGATTATTTTTTCGGAATAATGGTTAACAAAAATGTTAGTGTTGATGATATAGGTTTTGCTGAGGTTTTCGAAAAGGAACCTATCAAAAAAGATGAAAAGGAAGAAAAAGTAAAAGTAGCTTTAAAGGATAAGAAAAAAATAGTTGTTAAGCCATCTAAATCCGTAAAGGAGGAAAAGGCTACTGAAATAGAAGAAGATATCTCTGCTTTAAAAATAGATGCTGACTCGTTTGATAAAATGAAAAAAATCGCTGGGGAGTTCCTTGAAGATTTTGCGGAAGATATAATTAACAACATTGTTTCGGAAATGAAACTGGATATAAAAAATTTAGATCAGAGTAAAGTGGATGAGTTCTTAAAAAGATTTTCAAAGGCATCATCCATGATAATCGGTCCCAGTCAATCCCAGAAGATGGTAGAAAAAATTTTACAAAGTATGAAATAATGGAGGAGATATGATGTTTAAACTTTTTGAACTTTTTTTGGTAACTCAAACTGAGTTCCCAAAATATGTTACCGATTCCAAAATGGTTTCAAGTATCCTTACCATAGTTGGAGCGTTCCTTCTATGGTTTTCTCTATTTCTTGTTGGAATAATAGCACAGAGGTATGAAAGGGTTTTGCATAAAAAAACCGATTGGCAATTCATAATTCTATCCCCCACAGGTATTATAGTATATGCTGTTATTCAAGCATACAGTTTGATAATAGTTGGGAATTTAAAGATGACAGATATGCAGACCTGGATTGGATACTTTTTTTTCTTCCTATCAGGTGCTCTTTCCCTCATAGGTAGTTTAAGGTTTTACAATGTTGTTAAACCACATAAAGGAGGGGCAAAATGAAAGTTCTTTATCCTGCTGAGATTATGTTTGCTTTGGGGATAATTCTTTTTTCAATATCTTTATTTTTTGCAGGGCTAATTTTGAAAAGGTTGTTAAAAATAATAAAAAAACCCTCTATATGGGTTCTTGAAATTTTTGGTAGTTTACTTGTTCTCGCTGGTGCTATCCTTCACATAATAAAACTCACGGTTTATTTCCCTGCACTTGCAAGATCAAACCCATACGATCTTTTACCTCAAATAGCGAAAACGATGCAGGTGGGATCACTCGAAGGTCTTATGATACTTCTTGCAGGATTCTTTGCTATTCTTTCTTCTTTGATCTATTATATCTGGTCAACAAGATAATTATTGACAAAAACTTTTATGAAAGTATAATATGATATTTAAAAAGAATAACTAAAATTAACCAGGAGGAAGTCGTGTTAGATTTATTCCAGAGAGGTGGATGGACAATGTGGCCACTACTTGTGCTTGCCATAACAGGTTTAGTTTTTATTATTGAGAGATTCGTGACTCTTCTGATAATGAATAAGAATCCTAAAAAATTTGTTGAAGAGTTAAAATCGAAAATAGAGAAAGAGGGAATAGATGCTGCTATACAATTCTGTGCGAAGAATCCAAGTCCTTTCGCAAGAATAATTGAATCCGCATTAACCGAGTTTCAGTATGTTGGAAAGGATAAAGGTGCTATAGAGGATGCTATCGCAAAAGCAGGTGTCACAGAACTCGCTTTTCTTGATAGAGGTATGCCATTTTTATCCGTCGTTATAACACTTGCTCCAATGCTTGGATTTTTGGGAACAGTTTCAGGAATGATTGGTGCTTTCGATGCTATAGCACTTGCCGGAACGGTTGAACCAAAACTCGTTGCAAGTGGTATTTCAGAAGCTTTGATAACAACACTAACAGGTCTTGCTATTGCTATCCCAGTTTCAGCTGCTTACACATATTTCCAAACAGTTATAAATGGCTATTCAAGAACTTTAGAGGATGCATCAAATAAAATAATCGAAATTTTAATGAGTCTGGAGATAGAGGAAGCATAATCGGGAGAAAACATGTTATTTAAAAGAAAAAAGAAAGTTGAAAAACCTGATATTCCTACAGCATCTTTAGGAGATATAACATTTCTGATGCTCATCTTCTTCCTTGTTACTTCCAGTTTTAATACGGAGATGGGGCTTCAGATAGTTCTTCCTGAAGAATCTAAAGAAACGATAACGGTTCTTTCAAAAAATATTGTGCATGTTAGGATTAACAGGTTTGGAGATGTAAGAATAGAGAATGATCCTGTGGAATGGACTTCCGTTGCTGATAAAGCGATGGAGCTTTTAAATCAACCTAATGGAGATTCTTTGATATTTTCTATAATTCCAACCAGATCCGCCAAATACGATTATATGATAAGAGTTTTTGATCAACTCAAAATAGCTTTTGAAAAGACTCAGAAGAAGGAGAAAATATCTCTATCTCCTGCAGAAGATGATGAGATGTAAGGAGGAAGGATGAGAAAACATTTTGGAAAAGTTGAAGATAGTTCACCATCAATTCCAACCTCAACAACATCGGATATAGTTTTTTTACTTCTTATTTTTTTCATGGTTACGACGGTTTTTAGAACAGAACAGGGGTTAAGAATAGATCTACCTCAGGCTTTATCATCAAAAAAGATTGAAACGAAAAACCTAACACATGTTTGGATTGGATACGATGGAGATAGAGGAGTTGTATCCATAGATGATAGAATAGTTCCTATAGGACAGATAAAAAACATAATAGAGCAGAAGAAAAGGGTTAACCCAAATTTAATAGTTTCAATAATGGCTGACAGGAACACACCCTATTGGATCTCAAACGATGTTTTTGGACAACTCATTAAAGCTAACGCTCTTCATGTTTCCTTGAGTGCTAAGAAAGTTAATGCTATCAAATAGGAGAGCATTATGGAAAAATTTGTTAAAAACGATTTAAAGGAAAAGTATCCAACATTTATCAAATCGTCACTTTTGACAACACTTGTACTTTTCATAATCCTTTTTCTTTTCGTTCCGAAATTGAAAACGAACCCTTACAAAATGAAAGAGAGGAAGGATATCATTGTTATGGAGAAACTGCCTGATCAGATACAGAAGATAAATGAACCTAAGGAAATTTCAAAACCACAACTGCCAAAAAAGATAGTTGAAACAACAAAGGAATCAGAAGTAACCAAAAATATTGATATCCAAACATCTTTCGAAACGGAGGACCTGAACATTGAAAAGTATGAAGGTGAAATTTTCAGAATCTATGAACAGGCACCACAGTTAATAGAAAGGGTGGATCCAGAGTATCCTCAGATGGCAAGACAACTTGGAATAGAAGGAACTGTCTTCCTTGAACTTGTTGTAGAAAAGGATGGAACAGTTTCACAGGTAAAAGTTTTGAAGAGTGCTCATCCTTTGCTTGATGATGCAGCAGTTAAAGCAGCCTATAAGTTGAAATGGAGTCCTGCCATGACAAGGGATTTGCCTATTAGATGTTATGTGACATATCCAGTAACTTTTAGATTGACAAGATAGTGATTTTAAAGATGGAACTAAAAAAACTCCGCTTTTGCGGAGTTTTTTTAGTTAACTTTGAGAATTTTTGCTATTTTTGATTTTTTTCTTGCTGCATTATTTTTCTTAATAACCTTTTTAGAAGCAGCTTTATCTATCGTTTTATATCCCTCTTTTAGAATCTTGATCCTTTCCTCTTCAGTTGTAGCTTTGAGAGCTTTTTTGATTATCTTTTTGATCTTCTCTTTTTCGTTTCTATTTCTTTCTCTTCTAACTTTACTCTGTCTTACCGATTTTATGTGAGCTTTACTTCTTGGCAAAATACCTCCTGTTTTTTCGTTTATTATATAACCAGCTTTGATTTTGTCAATAGATATAAAGTTTTCAGTTCTTACTTTTTTAATTTTCTGTTGACTGAATAATAAAAAAAAGATAGTATTTTTTTATGGAAATAAAATTTGCAGGATGTAAAAGTGAATACTGGAAAGAAAAAATCAACCTTCTTAAAGAAAGGTATCCTAAAATTTCATTTTTTGAAATCAATAGAGATTTTGGCAGAGAGGATATCGAATTTACCGATGTTCTTATAACTTACAGGTTGAAAAAGGAACAGGTGGAGTTCGCCAAAAGATTGAAATACCTTTTTGTTCCTTATGCTGGGCTGAACAATTTTCCATTACAGGTTTTGAAAAATAAAAATATAATAGTTTGTAACTCACATGAGAATACAAAATATGTTGCAGAAAGAGCTTTCGCTTTGACTTTAGCACTACTAGGAAAAATAGTTTTATTCCACAATGACCTCAAAAAAGGTTTCTGGCACAGGGAAGGACTTTATAGGGAGTACTGGGAAAGTCTTAGAGGTAAAAAATGTTCCATAATAGGAACTGGGAGTATTGGGGTTGAACTTGCAAAGCTGTTAAAAATTTTTAGCTGTGAAATTATGGGAGCAAAAAGAAATTTAAAAAATGGTGAAAGAATTAATAATTTCGATTCTTTAACTGATGATATAAATAAAGCTCTTTCATTTGGTCAGATAATATACTTAACACTTCCTTTAACCAAGGAAACTGAAAATCTTATAAATGAAAAGAACATATGTTTACTTGAAGGTAAATATCTTGTAAACGTTTCGAGAGGTAAAGTAGTTGATGAAAAAGTGCTCTTTGATAGTTTGAAAAATAAAATTCTAAAAGGGGCTGCTCTTGATGTTTGGTATAACTATCCAAAAGAAGGAGAAGAAAATAACAAACTACCTTCAAACTATCCCATATATGAACTTGATAATGTTGTTATATCACCACATAAGGGGGCACATACTGAAGGGGCGGAAAAGGGTGATATAGATTTTACGGTGAGAAATCTTACAAATCTTCTTGAAGGTAGAGAGTTGAAAAATATTGTTGATCTTGATAAAGGTTACTGAATGTACACTGAAATATTAAAAGAGTTATTGAGTTTAAAAAACGAGAAAAAAAGATTAATATTTGAAAGATTCTTTAAAACTAAAAAAGGAGAGTATGGGGAAGGAGATAAATTTTTAGGTATAGATGTCCCAACTTTGAAAAAAATTGCAAAAAAATATAAAGATATAGATTTTGAGACTCTTGAAAAATTGATATCTTCCAAATATCATGAAGTTAGGTTTCTATCTCTTAATATACTTGTTTTGAAATATGAAAAGAATATTGAAATTGAAAAAGATATTTTAGATTTTTATTTAAGGAATGTAAAATATGTTAACAACTGGGATCTTGTTGATACATCATCGTACAAGATTGTTGGAAGATACTCTTTCGAGAATAAGGATAAGAGTTTAATAAAAAAATTTTCAAGATCTGATAATATATGGGAAAGAAGAATCGCAGTAGTTTCCCTATACTACTTTATAAAAAGAAAAGATTGTTCCTTTCCTTTGTCAGTTTTGAAAAGGTTATTAAATGACAGAGAGGAACTTTTAAAGAAAGCAATAGGATGGATGTTAAGAGAGATTTGTAAAAATTGTGGCGAGGATATACTTGAAAAGTTTTTAATTGAAAATTATAACATACTTGCACCTATAACAGTTAGTTACGCAACGGAGAGGTTTTCAAAAGAGAAAAGAAAAAGATTTCTAAAAGGTTACAGAAAAAAACTGCATAAACATTGACAATTTTTCCTTATTATGATAATTTATAAAATTATGAAAAAATACTTCTTTTTGTTTTTAATTTTTGCATTTTTTATTATAAGTTATGGGAGGGATTACTGCCCATTTGATAAAAAAGATGATCCATATCCAGGTATGTGTGGTAGATATACTGACGAGAATAACGATTCTATATGTGATCTTTCACAGGATTTAAATGATAGTATAAAGGGTCCAACTTTAGAGAATGAAAAGGTTGAAGATTTAGAAAGTAACAACGAAATTAAAACATTTGAGGATGAAAATTTAAAAAATCAAGAAAACACTCCACAATATGAAAATAAGGATATAGAGGGGAAAGATGATGAAACTTTTAAAATAGATGTATATAATCCTTTAAATTATGATAAAGTAGAAACCAAAAACATTAAAGAAATGCAGGAAGAAAATTACGATGAAAAAGATAGATATTTCCTTTTTATTTTTCTTCCTCTTTTTTTATTTTTATTCTTTTTGATCTTTTTCTCAAAAAGGAAAAAAGTTCCTGTTGATGTATGTGACATAAACAGGATAATAAATATTTTACTTATCATAGATTTTATTCCAGTTCTTTTTACTTCAGCAATTCTTGTTTTAAGAGAGTATGGGATTTTGAATCTAAAAAATATATCTAAACTCGTTTACATGCACAACCTGGCTGGAGTAATATTTGTTCTTTTGATGCTCTTACATATATATATAAAATTACAGTATTATATCCTACTTATAAAAAATTTTACCAAAAGAGGTGAAAAGTGAAGAGCCAAATTTTAAGAGAAAAATTTATAAAATTCTTTAAAGATAGAGAACATAGAGTCTTCGAATCATCATCACTCATTCCAGAAAATGATCCTACACTACTTTTTACAGTTGCTGGAATGGTTCAATTCAAGCCAATGTTTGCTGGTCTTGTTGATTTTGATTTCAAAAGAGCGACATCCATTCAGAAATGTTTAAGGGTTGTTGATCTTGAGGAGGTTGGAACATCTCCTTTCCATGATACTTTTTTTGAGATGCTTGGTAATTTTTCTTTTAACGATTATTTTCAGCATGAAGCGATTAAATGGGGATGGGAATTTTTAACTGAGGAATTGAATATAGAAAAAGATAAACTCTATGTTACAGTTCACAGGGATGATAGTGAAGCTTACAGAATATGGAAGGATGTTGTGAAAATCCCTTCCCAAAGAATAATAAAGATGGATGATAGAACTAACTTTTGGGGTCCAGCAGGTGGAACTGGAGCATGTGGCCCTTCAACGGAAATATTTTACGATTTCGGAAGGGAACTTGAAAATAAATCTCCATGTTCTATTGAAAATGATTGCAAAAGGTTTGTTGAAATTTGGAATATAGTTTTTCCGCAATTTAACCAGGATAGTTCAGGTAACAGAACTCTGTTGAAAAATAAAGGTGTTGATACAGGTATGGGACTTGAAAGGTTAGCAGCTTTGATGCAAAATAAAAAATCGATTTTCGAAACTGATCTTTTCATGCCAATAATAGAAAAACTTGAAGAAAAATATGATCTTGATTATGAAAAGTATAAAAAGGAAATCAACTCTATAGCAGATCATATAAGAGCTTTGACTTTTTCTATATCGGATGGTGTTATACCTGAAAATGAAGGCAGAGGATATGTTATAAGGAGAGTTTTAAGAAGAGGTGTTAGATTCGGTTTCAAAATGGGTATCGAAAAACCTTTCCTTTACGATCTGGTTTCAGAAGTTGTTAGAATAATGAAAGTGCAGTATCCTTACCTTATAGATTCTGCTGATAAAGTCAAAAATATCATAAAATCGGAGGAGGAAAGATTTTTGAAAACTATAGGACAGGGGATACAACTTTACACTGAGTATAAGAAAAGAATGAAAGGTAATGTTGTAGATGGGAAAACTTTGTTTCTTCTTTATGATACCTTCGGTTTCCCTTTAGACCTTATAAAACAGATGGCTTATGAGGATAACCTTGAAATAGATGAGAAAGGTTTTGAATACTTACTTGATGAAGCGAGAAAAAGATCAAGAAAGGATAAAGTTTTTGCAGGTTCAAACAAGAAGGATTTTGTAATATTTTATGATGAAGTTTCAAAATTTGTTGGATATGAAAAACTTGAAAATGAATCATACATATTGAGATATAGAGAACTTGAGGATTCTTTTTATGAAATACTTATGAAAGAGACACCTTTTTATGCTGAATCTGGAGGGCAGGTAGGTGATACAGGTTTAATTTTTTCAGAAAATCTGGAATTTGAAGTTTACAACTCTTACAGATCACCTGTTGGGAATATGTTAGTTGGTAAAAAAATCTATGGAGAATTTGAAAAAGGAAAGATATATAAACAGAAGGTTGATTTGAAAAGAAGGTATCTTATTCAAAGAAACCATACAGCTACACATATTTTACATTCCGTACTTAGAAAGGTGGTTGGAGAACATGTAAGACAGGAAGGGTCATTCGTTTCTTTTGATAGGTTTAGATTCGACTTTCTACATTTCAAACCTTTAACTGATCGGGAGAAAGAACTCATAGAGAGTTCTGTCAACGAGATAATTACTCAAAATCTATCGGTTGATAAAAAGGTTGTTCCATACGAAGATGCATTAAAAGAAGGTGCTTTAGCCTTTTTCAACGAAAAGTATGGTAAAAAGGTAAGAGTTGTAACTATTAAAAATGTTTCAAAAGAGTTATGCGGTGGAACGCATGTTGAAAAAACAGGAGAGATAGGACTTTTCAGGATTTTGAAAGAGGAATCTGTTGCAACAGGTATAAGAAGGATTGAGGCTGTTACTTCTCTTTACGCTTTGAAAAGTTATAAAGAGCTTGCAGAAAGGATAGATAACCTTCTTTTGAAACATAAGATGAAAGATATTGAAGAGTTTGAAAAAAGGTTTGATAAGATTTTGGAAGAGAACACTCTTTTAAGAAGGGAAAATGAGAAATATTTTTCATACGAAATGAACGAGATAACTAACAGGTTGATAAAAGAGAGTAAAATATATAAAGATGGCCGTTTCGTCTTTGGATTTTTTGAAGGTTATACTATTGACATCCTCAAAAAAATTATGGATAATATTAAAAGTAAAGAGGAAAAGGTGTTTGGTGTACTTTTCTCGAAATATTCTGAAAAGGTAAACTATATAGTGTTTAGTTCAAATATGGATGTTGATGCTAAAAATATGATCGCGAAAATAAACAAAATTTTGAAGGGAAAAGGTGGTGGTAAGAAGGAGTTAGCATCTGGAAGTGCATCTCTAAAAGATTTTGACAAAAAATTAATCGAGAGTATAAGAGAGAAAATTTTGGAGTAGAAATGGAATACATAAAGGTTGATAAAGAAAGATGTGGGCTCTGTGGTGGATGTGTTGCTGTTTGTCCTGCGAAGGTTATAATAATGTACAAAGAGAGGTTGGAAATCAAAGAGGGATGTTTAAAATGTGACAAATGTATAAAAGTTTGTCCTGTGGGAGCGTTAAGTAAAAATGGATAAAAATTATGATGTGATAATTGTCGGCGGAGGACCTGCAGGTCTTTACGCCGCTTACAAGATAGAAAAAAGTTTTAAGGTTATAATATTTGAGAAGGATGATGTAATTGGTGAACCTATATTGTGTGCGGAAGGTATATCTACAAATACCTTGAAACTATTTTTCAAAGATGGTGATCATCCATTTATTAGAAACATATATTCAAAGTTGAAGGTAAAATACAAAGATCTTGAAGCTAATATCGATATCCCCGGGAGGGGGCTTATAATTGATAGATCAAAATTTGAAAAATATATTGCAAATAAAGTTAAAGAGGAAAACAACTTTGAAATAAAGACAGGTAGTTTTGTTGTTGATGCTAAAGTTGAAAATGATCATGTTAAAGTGATTCTTGAAAATGGTGAGGAGTACTTTGGAAAGATCTTGATAATAGCTGATGGAGTTGAATCGTATCTTCCAAATAAAGTTGGGATAAACTCTGTTTGTAACCTTGTTGATATGTATTCATGTTACCAGCAGATAATACATGATCCAAATGTTAAAGATGAAGAGATTATTTTTGATTTCACACCTTCAGTCGCTCCGGGTGGTTATCTATGGGTATTCCCAAGAGGTAACAATGAGGCTAACTTTGGCCTTGGAATAACTTCCTCTTTGGATTGTGAAAAACCTTATAAACTTTTAAACGAGTATAGAGAAAAGAATTACCCTAACGCTAAAATACTTAGAGAGTTTCCAGGATGTGTTAGTGTGAATCAACTTTCAAGGATGTACACTGATAGGGTAATGGTTCTTGGAGATAGTGCAAGGGCAGCTGACCCGATAACAGGTGGAGGTATAGATAACGCTTTGAGAAGGTAGTTTGTTGAAAGATAAATATCTTTTGAAAATAATTATGAGGTTGATGTGGAAGTAATTTCCCCTATTGAAAGAATTTTCAAAGATAAGAAAAAGGGATATTTTGTTTTAATAGATCCGGTCAAAAGGATAGATTTTGAAAAGATATTAAAGAATGTTAACTCTGCTTTTGTTGATGGAATATTTATAGGTGGAAGTGATAGAAAAATAAAAGGTTTCGATAGATTCATACTTTCTGTAAAGAAAAAGACCAAAAAACCAATTTTCATTTTCCCAGGTTCACATTATCAGATTTCAAATAGAGCAGATTTCCTTTTACTTTTATTTTTGTTAAATACGAGAAAACTCGATTATATTATAGGTGAACATATCGACGGTGCTGAGAACCTTTACAAATCATCTTTAAAGATTATTCCAACTTCTTATATTCTTTGTATGGAAAACAGAAAAACTTCCGTTGCAAAAAGGGTTCCAATAAATTTCATAAAAGATATGAAGACATTTTTAAATTATATATACCTTTCAGAGATATCCAATTTTAAAACAGTTTATCTTGAAGCTGGTAGTGGGTCTGACAAAACTGTTCCTTTGAAATTCATAAAAAGTGCAAAGAAGATCCTTTCAAAACCTTTACTTGTTGGTGGGGGAATAAAGGACGGCAAAACCGCTTTATCGATACTTGAAAGTGGAGCGGACTTTATAATTACTGGAAACTCGATAGAGAAAGATCCTGACAAAATTTTTGAATTCTCAGAAGTTGTTAAAATTTTTCAATGATGAAATTTTTCATAAAACCATTCTGTAAAATAAATCTTTTTTTAGATGTTTTGAATAAAAGGGAAGATGGATTTCATGAAATCTTAACACTATTTCAATCTATAGATCTTTTTGATGAAATAGAGGCTTTTGAAAGCAAAGAGTTTAATCTAAAATTTTTTAACAACGATTACCCTATTGACCCTTATAACAATACGATTTTCAGGTCATACAAAATTTTTAAAGAGTCATTTTTGAAGAAAAATAATAAAGGTTGGGTGAATTTTAGTTTCAGAGTTAAAAAGATAATACCATCAGGTGCCGGTCTTGGAGGTGGTAGTGCTGATGGAGCAACAATTTTGAACTTTTTGAATTACTATTATGGGTATCCATTTGAAGATGAAGAACTTAAAGAACTTTCCCTAATTGTTGGAGCTGATTGTCCATTCCTTCTTGAAGGAGGGACAGCACTTGGAAGAGGGATAGGGGAAAAACTTCAATTCTTCGATATTCCCCTAATAGAGAATTTAAAAGTTTTTATAATTTCTCCAGACCTTCATATATCAACAAAAGAGGCATATAACCTTTTATCTAAACACTTGACAAAAGAAAGAAAATCTTATAATATTATAAATTCAAAAATGGGCTATAATCATTTGAAAGGTTCTTTCAAATATTTTTATAACATTTTTGAAAATGCTGTTTTTGAAAGATATCCTCTTTTGAAGGATATCAAAGATAGGATTTTAAGATTCAATCCTTTACTTTCACTAATGAGTGGAAGTGGCTCTTCCATTTATGCGATCTTTGAAAATGAAGAACATTTTGAGCAGCTAAAAAGAGAGTTCGGTGGGAACAGGATTTTTTTTACCACCCCGATAACTCGAAGTAGGATAAAAAAAGAATCACTAACAAAAATTCAGGAGGAAGAATGGAAATTACCGAAGTAAGAATCACATTAAGAGATGAACCCAAGTTGAAAGCTTTTGCAAATGTAACTTTTGACAACGCATTTGTTATCAGGGGTTTGAAGATTATCGACGGAAAAAAGGGACTTTTCATTTCCATGCCATCAAGAAGGGCTAAGGATGGAACCTATAGGGATATAGCCCATCCAATCAACAATGAGATGAGACAGAAGATTGAGAAAGTCGTTCTTGAAAAATACCAAGAGGAAGTGAACAAAAAGTAAAACCTAAAGGTAAAATTTAAACTTTTGGGGTGTCGGCAAGCTGGCAAGCCACGGGATTTTGGTTCCCGCATTCGTAGGTTCGAATCCTACCGCCCCAGTAAAGTAGAGAGTTTTTATGAAACTTATTGCAGGAAATTCTAACGCTAAAATAGCAAAAGAGATATCCAACAAGTTGAATATTCCACTTGTTGATTCTATCATAACAAAATTTTCTGATGGGGAGATAAGGGTTCAAATAAATGAATCTGTAAGAGGGAGTCATGTATTCGTTATACAATCTACCAATCCCCCAGCAGATAATCTACTTGAACTTATTTTCATTATAGATGCTTTAAGGAGAGCTTCCGCTGAAAAGATTACCGCAGTTATTCCTTACTATGGTTACGCAAGGCAGGATAAGAAGGATGCTCCAAGGGTTCCAATAAGTTCAAGGGTTGTTGCGAATCTTCTCACTACAGCCGGAGTTTCAAGAATAATGGTGCTTGAACTTCACGCCGAACAGATACAGGGCTTTTTCAATGTCCCGGTTGATCATCTATATTCATCTCCGGTTTTTGTAGAATACCTTTTGAAAAATGAGAAACTTGAGAACACTGTTGTGGTTTCACCTGATGCTGGGAGAGTTAACAGGGCAAGAAGTATTGCGAAAAAATTGAACAACCTTCCCATAGCTGTTATAGATAAAAGAAGAAGTTCACCTAACCAGTCGGAGGTTATGCATGTTGTCGGTGAAGTAAAAGACAGAGATATACTTATCGTTGATGACATTATCGATACAGCAGGAACAATAACAAAAGCAGCTGAAGCTTTAAAATATAATGGAGCTAAAAGGATAATTGCCTGTGTAACTCATCCTCTGCTTTCTGGAGATGCTATTGCTAAACTTAAAAAATCACCTATAGATAAACTTTACACTTCTGACAGTGTTGTTATTCCTGAAGAAAAAAAGATTGAAAAAATAGAAGTTTTATCTATGGCAAACCTTTTTGCCAGTGCGATAAAGAGAGTTTATAATAAAGAATCTATCAGTGCACTTTTTGATTAGGAGGATAAATGCTTCAATATGAATTAACAGTTGAAAAAAGGGAGAAGGGGAAAAAACACAATCTTACCCTTATAAGAAAAAATGGTAAAATACCATGTGTCGCTTATGGACATAAAGAAGAGAATAGATTATTCTCCGTTGATGAGGTAGAATTGAACAAAATGTTTCATACAATCGGAAGAGAAAAGTCTTTGATAAATATCAAAATGGGGAATGACAATTTTCTTGCAATCATCAAAGAGATATTTAGAAGTCCAAGAACTAATAAAATTTTGCATATCGATTTTCAGATAATACATAAAACTGAAAAGTTGAAACTAAACGTTCCCGTTGTCTTAAAAGGAGCTTCCAAAGGTGTTAAAGAAGGTGGAATAGTTGAACATCTTTTAAGAGAGATAGAAATAAAATGTTTGCCTGCAAATATTCCTTCACATATCGAAGTTGACATTACAGAACTAATGATTGGCGATTCTGTTCATGTTAAGGATTTAAAAGTGGAAAAATTCGAAATCGTTGAAAATCCAGAAGAGGTAATAGTTACGATACTTGCGCCGAAAGCATACGTTGAGGAAGTTCCAAAACCTGAAGAGGAAGCCAAAGAACCGGAAGTCATTGGAAAAGAGAAAGAAGAGGGTGAAGAGGAAGAAGGCGAAGAAAAAGACAAAGAGAAAAAAGAAAAAAAGTGATGGAGTGATATGTTTGTATTTGTTGGGCTTGGAAATCCTGGTAAAATCTATGATGAAACAAGACACAATGTTGGTAAAGAGATAGTTTTAGAATTTGCTAAAAAGGAGAAGTTGCACTTTAAAAGTGGTAAAGGTCACTTTTTTTTTCTGAATGTTCTTTGAAAGAAAAACTTTTATTGATGATCCCAACTACCTATATGAATGAGAGTGGGGTTGCTGTTATGGAATTTGTTAACTACTATAAAATAGATTTAAAAGATCTTTTGATAGTTGTTGATGATTTCAACATTCCACTCTTAACATTCAGATTGAGGTTATCTGGTTCAGATGGAGGTCATAACGGTTTAAAATCTATAATTTATCACCTTCAGACGGAGGATTTTGCAAGGTTAAGAGTCGGAATCGGAGAAAATGGTGAGAAGAAAGACAAAGATTTTGTTCTTGGAAAAATGAGTAGTGAAGAACATAGAAAGGTTGTTGATAGAGGGGTAAGTAACCTTTATACGATTTTGGAAAATGGATTTGAAAGATCTATGAGTATAATTAACAAAAAAGAAAAATAACAGGAGGAAATTTTGGTTAACTATGAAATTTTGATCATCTATGATCCTACTTTAACTCAGGAGACTCTTGAAGAAAGGATTTCAAATTTCAAAAAATGGGTTGAGGAACTTTCAGGTAAAGTTGAAAATGTTGAGGATAAAGGAATTGAGAAACTAACATACGAAATAAACAAAACAACTCAGGGACATTTTATTTTGATCAACTTTAACCTTGATCCATTGAAAGTAGAAGAGTTAAGGAAAGAGATCAAACTCGATGAAACGGTTTGGAGATACATGATAAAGAAAAATGATGAAGTGAAGGTATAAATGGCTGAAAAAGTAAATCTTCCAAACCTTAACAGAGTAATAATCGCAGGTAGAGTTACAAAGGATGCTGAAAAGAGATACACCTCTGATAACACTGGGGTTATAGGTTTTCGTTTAGCATCCTCTAAAAGGTTCAAAGATAAAAGTGGAGAGTGGAAAGATAACCCCCTTTTTATAAGTGTTTCATATTTTACGAAATATGAAGATAACTTTGAAAAAAGGTTGAAAACTGGAACACCTGTGATTGTTGAGGGCTCGCTTGAGGCAAACAATTACGAGGATAAAAGAACGCATGAGAAAAAAGTATCCTTTCAGATAAGAGCAACTAAGATATACTTTTTGGCAAGGGAAGTTGCTGAGTTCGAAAGCGAACCTAACAATTCCTATGAAAAAGTTATAGATGATGTTGAAAAAGATTTTAATGAAATAGAAGAAATTGAAAACGGAGGTACTGATGAGTCCATACCATTCTAAGGGAAATAATGGTTTTTCAGAGTCAAGAAATGGTTTTAAAAAAGTAAAGGTTTGTAAACTTTGTGCAAGGAAAGAAAAAATAGATTACAAAAATATTCAGTTCTTATCAAAATTCATCAACGATAGGGGAAAAATATTGCCAAGAAAAGCAACTGGACTCTGTGAAAAACATCAGAAAGAGGTTGCCAGGGCTATAAAAACTGCAAGACAGATAGCTCTTCTTCCGTATGTTGATGAAAATTTAAGATAGGAGTTTACATGAAAATAATTTTAAGAGAGAATATTGAAAAACTCGGGAAAAGGGGAGATGTGGTAAATGTTAAAGATGGGTATGCAAGAAATTATTTGATACCCAATAAAATTGCTTACGAATATTCGGAAAACAATTTAAAAAGGTTCCAGCAGGAAAAGATAAAGTATGAACAGAAAGAATTAAAAAATAAAGAGATAGCACTTCAGGTCAAAGAAAAACTCTCATCAATAAATTTAACTATTAAACAGAAAGTTCATGATGATGATTCTCTTTACGGTTCAATTTCAAAAAGGCTTATCTGTGAGGAACTTGAAAAGAATGGCATAAAAACAGATGAAAATGCTGTTTTACTTGATGAACCTATAAAAAAACTTGGTGATTTTGAAGTTAATATAAAATTGCATCCGGAGGTTATTGGAGTTTTGAAACTTTCGGTTGTAAAGGATGAATAATTATTTTCCTAAAGTTGATATAATTGTAATTCTATTGTTAGGTCACCTTTTTGGTGACTTCATATTTCAAACGGACATTGTATTTAAATTAAAATTAAAAAGTAAAAAAGGTCTTTTTTTACACTCTTTTTTTGTTTTTTTAACGACTTTTATTTTTCTTTTCATATTTTCTAAAAAAATATTTTTTTCTTTCTTAATTTCAATTCTAACCCTTCTCTCACATTTTTTTGTAGATCTTGCAAAGAATAAAAACAATTTTGATAAAGGCATAAATTTTGTTTTGGATCAACTTTTACACTTTTTTGTTATAATCTTTCTCTCCTCTATTTCAAATTTTTTTGTAATCGAAAGTATCAAAAATATTTTTGTTTACAAAACTGTATTTCTTCTTATTGGCCTTATCTTCATACTTTATTTTCTTAAATATCTTATAAGAAGTTTGTATGAAATTTTGAAGATAAAATTAGTTAGGGATAAATATTACTATTATGTGGAGGATGTAGAAAAAATTTTACTTTTCATCTTTTCTTACATGCATGGTTATTTTTTTCTTCTATTGCCATTTTGTATAATACCAAGGATTTTTTATACTATAAAAAATAACAAAGAATACCTTTATTACGATATCCTTATATCTTTTCTTGTCTCATCCTTTTCCGGAATTGTTTTGAGAAAGATTACACTTTTGTCTCCTTTTTCATTTTTTGAAATTTTTTCACTCTCCTTTTTCTTTTATATTCTCTTTAAAATTTTTGGTTTTCTTATGGATAAGTCAATTCTTCTATTTTATAAAAATTAAAAATAGAGATTCCTTGACTGAAATATTAAAAAAGCATAAAATAATAACTTATAAAATATTGGAGGTGAAATGAAAAAATTATTCTTTTCTTTTATTATTCTAATTTTTATTTCCTGTTCTATACCACTTCCCAAAAAACTACCTGTTGTTGAGAATCTCACATACTCAATACCTTTGGGTGATACTTTGATGACGGTTCTTGAAGTAGCCACTGATCATCCTGAGAGGATATCTGTTAGAGGTGATACGGTTTTTGGTTATACCCAGCATGAAAAATGGATTAACGCTTCTCATTTAAAAAGTGATACCATAAAAATAAGCATAAATATAGAAGAGTTACTTCCAGAGGAATGGATAGATACCTCAAGAGATTCAACATATTTTACCTCATCCGTTAACAAGGTTCATAACTTTGTTAGATTCTGGGGAAAAGTCCCTTACACTACAGGTGGAAGGTTGATACACAGGATGTACTCGAGCGGAAGGCTAATATACCTTGATACAGTTGAAGTATTTTTTAACAGGAGAGATTTTCTTGATACTCTTTATACCTATTCAGTTAACGATTTCCCTATTGGAGATTATTACCATGAGATAGAGGTTCAGATAGATTCAGGCCAAACATTTGTCGATTCACTTGAAGCATACTCTATGGTAGCTTTCCAGGCAAAACTTACAGGTGATAGGGTTATGACAGTTGTTAAAGAACAAGAGTTACCATTCTCTCCACCTTCAAGTTCACCAACAAATATGATAAACTGGGTAAGACTTAATCTTGATATATGGAACAGATTGCCGATAAGTTCAAACTTCATCCTTTTACTTTACGACTCTTTAAATAATATTGTTTTTTCGGACACATTTTTGTTAGCACAGGTTCCAAAGGATAGTTTGGGACGGAGTCAGGGGGATGGGGTGTACAGTAACCTTAACCTTGATATAACACATGAACTTGACAGTTTGTTTAAATATTCAACTTTCAAGTTTAAAGGTAGGTTCGAAATCCCGGCACCACAAGATGAGGATGTTTTTGTTACCCCAGAAGATTTTATTAGGGTTAATGGAGCTTTACAGGTTAATATTGATTTCGATCCATACTATTTGCCTAACAATGGAGAATAAAATGAAAAAATTCATACTAATTTTCATTATAATATTTTCAACACTTCTTATTTTTGCTGACTACGATTATAGGTATATGAATTCACCTTTGAATACAGGTTATATGTCACTTTTCTATAACCCTTCATTTTTGGGAAGGACAGATACTCCATGGTATTCATGGGAACTTTTAAGATTGAATACAGGAGTAACAAACAATCTTATATCCTATTCTTTTCTTGCCTACCTTTTCGAAAATTCAGCTACAGCTCCAATAGATTCATTTCCAGTAGATACGATAAATGAAGAAAAGAAACAGGCTATTTTACATTACATTGGTCCATATTTTTTACTCGATCAGTATTTAAGGTTGGGGCTTCCCTTGTTTGGGTTTAAAATAGGGCTTTTCGGTTTTGGGTTTGATATAAAGGAAGGCTCATCCTTACAGATACCTGATGCCTTTTTTGATATAATGCTCTATGGTAACCAGTTCGATTCTACATACGATTTCAGAGATCTCAAGTTTGAAACACAGGAGATAGGTCAGTTCGCATTCGGTTTAGGAGGAGGTGTTGACCTTGAAAATAATGGAAGGTTGAATGTTGGACTCTCACTATCATATCTTGCTGGAATTTCATATTTCAATCTTTATGCTGATTCCTTCTATTTCCAATCAGACTCCAGTTTTTTAAGAGTTGTTACAAGGATGAATCTTGATTATGCTATTCCTTTTTCAACAGCACAACTTACCTCTTTCGATAATTTCAACGATTTTATAAGTGGTATAACTCCGGGGTTTTCTAATCTTCCCGGACATGGTTTCGACTTGACAGGAGGGGTTAGTTGGAATATAGATGACAGATGGATGGTTGAATTTTCATGGGAACATTTTCTTTCAAGAATATTCTGGAAGTATGGAGCGAGAAGATACACTTTCTTTATGGCTACCGATTCTTTGAATGTAGTCAACCTACACAGGGTTATAACAACTATAAATTCTGACTCTACCATTCCAGATGATCAGAAATCTGATTCTATAGTAAGTTCACTTCTTGGGGATTCACTCGTTTACAATGGAAGTGATTTGACAACTTTTCTAGAACCTCAGATAAATATTGGGGTTTCCTATTCAGCAAGATACCAGCCCTTCAACGTATTCGCAAGATACTCTCAAGGTTTCAAAGAAACATCCTTTTCAACTAAAAAACCAAAAGTTAGTTTAGGTTTACAGTATACAGCTTTCCATTTCCTTTTACTTGAGAGTATGGCAACTATTGGAGGAAGGGAGAGTTTCAGATTTAACGTCGGTCTTGGATTCAATTTTGGTAATTTCACATCCGATCTTTCAGTCTCTCAGGATCATGGTTTGGTTTACTATACAAAAGGTGCTCATCTTAATATGAATTCATGTGCTCATTCCAATATAATATCAGTTTTTTCAGGAACAATAATTGACTCTATGACGGAAAAGCCTTTGATAGCAAAGTTGGAAGTTATAAGGGATAACCCTTTAAACAAAAAGGATACTTTCTATTCTGATAGTTTAGGAAAATTCAGGAAGTATTTCCCAAAGACCAACGCAAAGGTTATAATAACAGCTGAAAAATATGATACGATAATCGATTCGTTCTTTTTGAAAGCAAATGGAAAAGTTGAAAGAGTTTATAAAATGAATCCTTCTATGGGAACTCTCGTAGTTGAGGTTATAAGTGGAATTACCAAAAAACCTATAGAAAACGCTTCAGTTATTTTTACCGATGGGGATACTCTTTATACGGATACAGTAGGGAATGTTACAAAAAGACTTGATGAGGGAACACATGCTGTAACAGTTAAATCATCTGGAAGGGATGATGTTGTTTTCACTATAGATATTGAAAGAGGAAAAGATTACAAACAGATAGTTGAGATGTTCCCGACGCATGGAAAACTTATAGTTAAAACCTACGATGCTAAAACTCTCAAACCTGTTAACTCTCTAATTAGAATTTTCACATTGGATATGAAAACGTTGGTTGATTCTTTCACAACAGGTGAAGGTGGTGTGGATACAACAAAAGCAATAAAGAAAGGATTCTACAATGTAAAAATAGACCCTAAAGTAAAAAAATATATAAAGCAGGATAAATTTAACATCGAAGTAAAAGGCGGAGTATTTTCAACTCTCGATGTTGGACTTTTGAAAGAGAAGATGGTTTTCGTTTTCAACAACATCCTTTTCGATTTCAACAAAGCAACTCTAAAACCAGAGTCATATCCAGTATGTGATTCACTCGCAACCATAATGAAAGAGAATCCATCTATAAAGGTTGAGATAAGTGGGCACACCGATTCGAGAGGTTCAAACTCTTACAACAAAAAACTTTCACAGGCAAGAGCTGAATCGGTTAGAAACTATCTTATAAGTGTTCACAAGATATCACCTAACAGGATTATTGCGATAGGTTTTGGAGAGAATAAACCTATAGTATTCCCTGAAAAGAATGAAGATGATTATCAGAAAAACAGGAGAGTAGAATTCAAAGTTTTACAGGGTGAATGATGGAAAAGAAGGTGGCGATACTTATATCTGGAAGGGGCTCCAACATGGAGTCCCTTATTAATCTATCTTTCAAAGAAAATTTGAAAATAGAGTTTTTGGTTGTTTCGGACAATCCTGAGGCTGAGGGATTAAAAAAAGCTGAAAAATTAAATGTTAAAACTATAGTTATCAAAAATCTAAAAAAGGGCTGGAAAATGGAAAGGGAAGGTGAGGAGGAGCTTTTAAAAATACTGAAAGATTTTTCACCAGACCTTATTCTTCTTGCTGGATTTATGAGGATTATTCCACCAAATGTAATAGAAAAATATTACCTTAAAATTGTAAATATCCATCCTTCACTTTTACCATCATTCAAAGGAAAGGATGCTCAAAAACAGGCATTTGATTATGGGGTAAAGGTTTCAGGTTGCACCGTTCATTTTATTGATATGGGAGTTGACACTGGACCAATAATAGATCAAAGATGTGTTGATATATCGAAAGCGAAAAGTGTTGAGGAAGTTTCGAATTTGATACTTGAAAAAGAACATCAACTTTATTTCGAAGTTATGAAAAAACTACTCTTTTCAAAATGGAAGGTTGAGAATAGAAATGTTTACTTTTATTAGATATATCCCCGTTCTCTTATCACCATTTTTTTTATACCTCTCTTTAAAATTCATAGATTTTGGTTTTCTATACATTCCTTTTTTTTCTTTTGTAATTTTTACTATATCCCTTTTTAAAAAGAAAAGAAAAATTATAACATTTTTTATATTTTTCATCTATTGGCTTTTAACATTGTTTTGGATTTTAAACCTTAATGTTGACCTTACGGGTCTTCAAAAGATTCTTTTGTTTTTCGGCTGGATATTTCTTTCAGCACTTTACGCTTTTCTTTTTTCACTTCCTTTCTTTTTGTGCTCATTAGATAATTTTGAAATTTTTCTTATCCCTGTTATATACTCTGTCATAGAGATATTGATGAGTTCAACAAGAGATTTTTCTTTTATATGGATGTTTCCTTCAGTTTCACTTGTAAAATATCCTCTTTTCATACAAACAGCGGATATAGGTGGTTCATACATCCTAACTTTTTTTGTAATATTTTTTTCAGTTCTTATATATAAAATCTTTAAAGATAGGAAAAATTTTAAAAGGTACTCCTTAATATTTTTATTGTTATTCCTTTTTGTATTTTATTATGGGATATATTCTCTAAGTAGAGATTTTTCTAATGATAAAAGAACTTTTAAAGTTACTCTGATTCAGCCCAATCTTGAAGGTTACATGAAGGAATCTTATAGAGATTTTGTTGATTACAGGATCAATATGATAAAAGAGTTGCTTGATATATCCTTGAAAGATGATGGTGAAATATTGATTTTTCCAGAAACATCATCTCCAATGTTTTTTTCATACGAATCACCTACGAGAAGGTATATAAAGAATTTCGCAGCAAAAAATAAAAAGGCAATTTTTATAGGTGCTATTAGAGAGGAAGAAGATAAAGATATTTATTTCAACTCTATATTTCTCTTTAAACCTGACAGTAGTATGGAATATTACGATAAGATACGACTTGTTCCTTTTGTAGAGCATCTCCCTTACAGTGATATTTTCAATTTTATAAAAAAGATAGATTATGGACAGGGGGATTATACTCCCGGAGAAGTTCAAAAAGTTTTTAATTATAAGGATGTGAATTTTTCTGGTTACATCTGTTTTGAATCCATATTCCCAAAATTTGTTTCTAACTTTTCAAAGAATGGTGCTAATTTTCTTATAAATGTTTCTGAGGATATATGGTTCATTAAAGGTGATGGCTTGAAACAGCATTTTTATTCAGGGATACTTAGATCTGTTGAAAATAGAAAGTACCTTGTAAGAGTTTCAAACCCCGGAATTTCTGCTGTGATAGACTGGTATGGGAATATTGTCTGGAAAAGTAGAGAAGGTAAAAGAGAGGTAAAAACTGAGAATGTTAAGCTTAATGACAGGTTGACTTTTTTTGTTTATTCTGATAATATTGCTGGAAAAATTTTAATCTATATTTTTATTCTTTTTATCTATGTTAAAATTGCACGGAGGCAAAATGACCGTAAGAGTTAGAATAGCACCGAGTCCGACAGGTTATCTACATGTTGGAACAGCAAGAACCGCTCTTTACAATTATCTTTTTGCAAAAAAGAATAATGGAAAGTTCATATTAAGGATTGAAGATACGGATGTTGAAAGATCCTCAAAAGAGATGACTGATATCATCATAGAGAGTTTAAAATGGCTTAAACTTGAATACGATGAGGGACCTTTTTTTCAGTCAGATTATTTTTCTCATTATATAGATCATATTCCGCAACTTGAAAAAACTGGTGGAATTTACAGATGTTTTTGTACACCTGAGGAACTTGAGGAGAGAAAGAAAAAAGTTATAGAACAAAAGAAAGCGTGGAAATATGATAGGAAATGTCTAAACCTTTCCAAAGAGGAGATTGAGAAAAATTTAAATGAGAAGAAACCCTACGTCTGGAGAGTATTCATCCCTGAAGGGAAAACATATTTTGATGATCTGATACATGGAAGGATAGAGAGGGATAACAGCGAGATAGAGGATTTTATTATTGTTAGAAGTGATAAAACTCCAGTTTACAATTTTGCTGTTGTTGTAGATGATTACAGAATGGGTGTAACACATGTAATAAGAGGTGATGATCATATATCGAACACTTTCAAACAGTTGCATATATACAGGTTGTTTGGAGTTGAACCACCTAAATTCGCCCATCTTCCACTAATTCTCGATGAAAAAAAAGCAAAACTTTCAAAAAGGTCTGGGACAGTTTCAGTTTTAGCTTTTAGAGATATGGGAGTTTTACCAGAAGCGTTTGTCAATTTTATTGCACTTATCGGTTGGAGTCCAAAGGATAACAGGGAGATACTATCAATTGATGAGATGATACAGCTTTTTTCATTTGAAAATGTTGCAAAGAAAGGTGGAGTTTTCGATTATAAAAAACTGGAATGGATGAACTCTAAATACATAACAAAGACAGATGATGAAAAACTTTATGAACTTTTAAAACCTTTTTATAAAGAATCTGGAATAGATATTGAGAATTTTGAAAAAGAGAAAATTTTGAAGATTATTTTTTCAGTTAAAGAGAAGGCAAGGTACTTGAAAGAGTTCCCATATCTAACAGAATTCTTTTTCAAAGAAATTTCAGATTACGATAAAAAGGGAGTTGAAAAGTTTTTCACTCCCGATAGGTTGAGCCACTTGAAAGTTCTTGTTAAAGAGTTGGAAAATGTTGAAAAATTCACATCTGAAAATGTTGAAAAATTGTATAAAGATTATGTTGAGAAAAATGGTATAAAGGGAGCGGATGTTATACATCCAACAAGGTTGGCTTTATCTGGAAGAACTGAAGGACCATCACTCTTTTTGATGATGGAGATATTTGGGAAAGAGGAAACGCTTAAACGCTTGACAAAAGTGTTATAATCTGCTATATTTCAAATCAAAATGGCGGTATCGTCTAGCGGCTAGGACGTATGGTTCTCAGCCATAAAACCGGGGTTCGATTCCCCGTACCGCTATATAATTTGGGGACGGTGCTTGACAGTGTGACACTTTCACCTTGAAAAAATTTTTGGGGAGTCGTCCAACGGCAGGACTCATGACTCTGGATCATGCTATCGGGGTTCGAATCCCTGCTCCCCAGCCAAAATCCTTAAAAAAATCTTTTCACCTTTGACTTGTAATCTAAATATTCATTTTTGAATTTTTCTTCAAGTTCCTTTTCTTCATTAAGAATCATTAGATAGAAAATTATACAAGAAGATAAAAAGAAGATTAACATTTCAATAGAACCGAGAAGTAGAAAAACTGAAAAGTAAAAAATTATGAAAAAAATATACATTGGATTTCTTGTTAAAGAGTATGCGCCACTTTTTACAAGTTTTTTTACCTTTTTACTATCCGTTCCAATAACCCACTCACTGTTAAGATCAAAAAGTGATATGATATAAATAGTGAAGCCAAAGATAAAAATAAAAGATGATAGAGTTTTTATAAAATAGAAAGGGATAAGATCTTTGAATAGAAAATTATCTTTGTAAAAAAAGATATTTCTAAAAACTTCAAATATCCAAGAGTTTGTAAAAACAAATATTAAAAAAGAAAGTTTTCCATCATTAGTTTTTAGATTGAAGTTGTAAGGTTTTATCTTTTCTTTTTTTATTTTGATTATGGTGTTTGATATTACAGTTAGAAGAAATAATGAAAAAAAGATAATTGAAAATATTGTTTTCAATTCCACTAAAAATCCACTAAAAAATTATACCTTAAAAAAAGAAAAATTCAAATAAAATCCAATTTGGGGACGGTGCTTGACTTGTGACATTTGACTTTCTGTTGCAGTAGTCCATAAACTACAAAGATTAAAAATTGATGTAAGGTAAAGTAAATCTAAAGATGATAATCACGAATGATAAAATTTTTCACAAAGTAAAAGGAAAAAATCCTTAAAGAAAAGATTATAAAATAAATTTTTAAAATGCAAAAAAAATTTGATTTTTGCAAAATTTTTTGAAGATCGTGTTATTAAGAAGGAATATAAGTTCTAAAATAATATAAGTTAAAAAAAATGACTTTTGGCACGATTATTGCTTTTTCTAATTGTATAAAATGAAAAAATACAAAAGATTCGATATAAAAAAGGAGGAGTATATGAAGAAAAAATTTATATCATTACTGGCGATTTTTTCAGTATTGTTTTTATGGGGAGAAAGTAATTATCTTACCGAATGTGCAGAATATAGAGATTTAGATGGCGGAATAAAAGGTGGGATAGAAACAAAGGCTGGATTTGATTCGTTGAATGTGAGTTTTGTAGGTAACTGGCCATTTGGTTACTCTTATGCTGTTACAAACGATACGATAAGAGATATATGTTTTTTAGGGTCAGGAGGAGGAGTATACATACTTGATGTATCAGATAGTAGCAATCCCGTAAAAGTTTCAGAAGGGATACATACAAGGGGATATGTTTATGGTTTATATTATGACTATACAACAGAGAGGTTATATATAGCAGCAGGGCAGGGAGGACTGGAGATATGGGATGTTAGTAATTTAACAAACCCATTAAAACTTGGCTACTATTTTACACCTGGTAGTGTAAGAGGTGTTTACGTATCAGGCAGTTATGCATATGTTGCTGATGGTAATTATGGCTTAAGGATAATAGATATAAGTAACCCAACAAATCCAACAGAAATTGGTTTTTATTTTACACCTGGTTATGCTTATGGTGTTTATGTCTCAGGCAGTTATGCATATGTTGCTGATGATACAAGTGGTTTAAGGATAATAGATATATCAGATCCAACAACACCAACAAGTGTTGGCTTTTATGATACACCTGGTTGGGCAGTAGGTATTTACGTATCAGGTAGTTATGCATATGTTGCTGGTGAACGTTATGGTTTAAGGATAATAGATATAACAGATCCAACAAACTCAACAGAGGTTGGCTACTGTGATACACCTGGTTATGCAAAAGGTGTTTATGTCTCAGGCAGTTATGCATATGTTGCTGATGATACAAGTGGTTTAAGGATAATAGATATATCAGATCCAACAAACCCAACAGAGGTTGGCTACTGTGATACACCTGGTTATGCAAAAGGTGTTTATGTGTCAGGCAAATGTGCATATGTTGCTGATGGTAGTCGTAGTGGTTTAAGGATAATAGACATAAGCAGTCCAACGACACCAACAAGTGTTGGCTATTATGATACACCTGGTAATTATGCTTGTGGTGTTTATGTCTCAGGCAATTATGCATATGTTGCTGATCATGATTCTGGTTTAAGGATAATAGACATATCAGATCCAACAAACCCAACAGAAGTTGGCTACTGTGATACACCTTGGTCTGCAGTAGGTGTTTATGTCTCAGGCAGTTATGCATATGTTGCTGATGAAAATTTTGGTTTAAGGATAATAGACATACAAGATCCAACGACACCAACAGAGGTTGGCTACTGTGATACACCTGGTTGGGCAGTAGGTGTTTACGTATCAGGTAGTTATGCATATGTTGCTGATGATACAAGTGGTTTAAGGATAATAGATATAACAGATCCAACGACACCAACAGAGGTTGGCTACTGTGATACACCTGGTTGGGCAGTAGGTGTTTACGTATCAGGTAGTTATGCATATGTTGCTGATGGTAGTCGTAGTGGTTTAAGGATAATAGATATATCAGATCCAACAAACCCAACAGAGGTTGGCTACTGTGATACACCTTGGTCTGCAGTAGGTGTTTATGTCTCAGGTAGTTATGCATATGTTGCTGATTATTATGGTTTAAGGATAATAGATATAAGTAACCCAACAAATCCAACAGAAATTGGTTTTTATTTTACACCTAGTTATGCTTATGGTGTTTATGTCTCAGGTAATTATGCATATGTTGCTGATTATTATTCTGGTTTAAGGATAATAGATATATCAGATCCAACAAACCCAACAGAAGTTGGCTTTTATGACACACCTGGTTATGCAGAAGGTGTTTACGTATCAGGCAGTTATGCATATGTTGCTGATTATGATTATGGAGTTCAGATATACAGAAACCTTCTTTCAAGTGGGCTAAACGAAAAGGAAATAAAAGGGAGTGAGGTAAAAAGTGACAACTACTTTATAAAGTATGA
>LDZT01005383.1_pt1 | contig 116498 bp, 114 predicted proteins | sample 615521 | NCBI WGS metagenome assembly LDZT01 (sample SAMN03408292, study PRJNA278302) | terrestrial metagenome | isolation source: oil reservoir sample SB1 | place: USA: Alaska, North Slope, Schrader Bluff formation | collected 2011-09 | reverse complement strand
GATGATATGGCGGTTATCCTCTTAGCTCCTTTTCATAGTCTTTATGAATTATTGATAAATCAAGATTGTCAACAAGATCGTTAATGAAGTGGATGAGGTGGTTTTTAGGCAGCCAGTCGTGCGGTGACGGAGGGAAAAGGTATGATTCATTAGGGTCGTAATGTTTATATCCTATAATATTGTATATTTCGCCATCATATGCTAGAGATCCTTCTAAATGTTAATATTCAGACAGGCTGCTAGCAGGGCAAAAATACTGCCCTTGTTGAACAGTTTTGGGGTGTGGATATTACATATGTTCGGATGAAGAAAGGCTTCATGTACCTGTTCATTATCATCGATTGGTATAGCCCTTGTAGATTTTCAACTCTTCAGCACTATTGATAAATCCTTTGTCCTGAATTACCTGAAACACTCCCTGTCTCTCGTAGGCCGGAGATCATCAACAGTCACCAAGGCGGTCATTTCACAAATCCGGACTATATAAAACTCCTTGAAGAAAACCATGTGAAGATCTCCATGGACGGCAAGGGAAAATGTCTTGATAATATTCGGAAGGAACGGTTTTCCCGGACCCTGAAATATGACCGCATCTACATCAATGAATACAATACACCAGAGAATTAAGAGCTATGCTCAACGAATACATGGAAACCTACGAGAGATTTGATCTTCAGATTTTTTTGAGACAAGTAAACCTCATATGTCAACTAACCAACTTTACGCTCTAAGTCCGAAACACATTGCCGCTTTTTTTTCAGTTCCTTTTCGGCATCCGAGGCGCCTTTCTTGAATACCCCGGGGGCTCGTTCCAGGAATTCTTGCTTCCAGCGGCTGATCATAACAGGGCTGATGCCATACTTGGCGGCGATCTCGTTGAGTGTAGCTTCTTCCCGGAGTACTTCCAGCACTACCTTTGTTTTATACTCTGCTGAATAATGATTGCACTTGTTCATGCTCCTATTGTAACTTATTTTTCTATTTCTGTGTCTCATTTCTGGGTAGCATTATAATTTCACCTTTTAATAAATGAGAAATTGCTTTAAAGAGTTAGTAAGAATCCGGCATACAGAGACCGGAAGCCCTTGGGAAAACGGATATGTAGCTTTATAAAAATGTTCTGTTCTATGTTTATTTTTGTTAGGATAAACGAGGCTTGGATTCAATAATTTTTTTGTGTTCTTTAGCTATTTTAGGGAAATATCTCTTGATTAACTCTCTGACAGCTATAATCCTCTTTCTGACCTCACTGCTGTAAAATAATACCAATTCCCGTACTGGAGTTTCTCCCTTAACAATCAATGCAAGGTTATTAATTTTTGCGGCTTCATCATGATTTACTGTCCATCTATAAAGCTCCATTATTTCGTATATGAGCTTTTTATGTTTGAACGGGCTAAAAAAGTTATTGCTCAGCATTATTTCCAAATTGTTTAAATCTACTTTAAAAACCCAGAAGTCATTATCAATAAATAAATATTTATCTTCTATACAATGTGTTTCATTTAAAAATTGAAGGAGAATAATTTCCTTGAATTTTTTATCTTTATGCATGTCAGAAACCCTAAAAAGAAACCAAGTAATAACTCCACCAAATAAAGCAATTATTACATGATTATATTTATTAATCATTTTTAAAAGACAAATAATATATTCCAATAAACTCACCTAAGTTTGATTTAAGAATTGTCCAACCATTAAGTATTATTCTCCCTGTTAATATTAGTATACTAGCTAGATCTGAAAGGAGCATAAATTGAACTTGACATTACGTCAGCTAATATATATTTTTAATCCTTTTGAGAGACTGTCGAAAAACCCCCTGCTTTTGCTTACCAATAAATGACACTTAAGAGTATTTGGTTATGATATAATGTTAACCAACAAATACGAGAGATATTTTCTCGAAAAAGAAGGAATATAACAATTTATGTCGAATATTACCTCCGGCCCATAACTTCCGAAGAGGAGAACGACTGGAACACCCTAATGGCCAAGCACCACTACTTAGGCTTTCGCTGCCTGTCAGGCAGGAGCCTCAAATACACAGCCCTGCTTAATGGCCGATGGGTGGCGCTGATCGGCTGGGGCGCCGCAGCCTTGAAATGCAGCCCGCGGGACCGGTGGATCAATTGGTTACAGGAGCGGAAGTACGAACGGCTGCAGTATATCACCAACAATCAGCGTTTTCACATCCTGCCGGGTGTCTCCATCAAGAACCTGGCATCCAGGGCGCTGGCGTTGAATGTCAAGCGGCTGTCCGCCGACTGGGAAACCATCTATGGACACCCAATCATTATGGTGGAAACATTCGTGGATCACAGCCGATTTAAAGGTACCTGTTACCGGGCTGCCGGCTGGGTTCCCTTAGGCATGACAACGGGTTATGGTCGTACAGGCGGCATTTATTACTACCACGGACAGACAAAAACCGTCCTGGTTAAACCGCTGCTCAAAAAGGCTGCCACAATTCTATCCGCCCCGTTTCTTCCTTCAGAACTAACGGGAGGGGAACGGGCGATGGTCGATTTAAACACAGTTTCTATTGAGAGCAAGGGAGGGTTGCCGGATTACCTGGCATTGCTGAAAGACTCCCGAAAAAAGCATGGTATCCGGCACTCCCAGATCTCTATCATGGCGGTGGCCATCTGTGCCCTCCTTTCTGGAGCAAGATGCTTTATCTCTATCGGTGAATGGGCAGCCTGTCTGAACCAGGAAATGCTCAAACGCCTGGGGTGCCGATACAACGAAAGACTGGAAAAATTCGTCCCGCCCAGCGAAAAGACACTGCGCCTGACGCTGAAAAGGGTGGATGGTGATGAAGTTGATGACCTCATCGGCCAGTGGTTGCTGTCCCAATCACAGGACCGGGCGGTGGCTGTTGACGGCAAGACGTTGCGTGGCTCCTCTGTGGCGGATGGCAAACCGGTTCACCTGGTATCGGCATTCCTGAAGCATGAGAAAATAGTTATCGGCCAGCGACAGGTGGACAAAAAAAGCAACGAAATTACTGCATTCAAGCCCCTTTTAGAACCTATAGACCTGAAAGGCAGGGTAGTCACCGCCGATGCTATGCATACACAGGTGGAACATGCCAGGTTCATCGTTGAAGATAAAAAAGCCGATTATGTCTTTCCGGGCACGGACGAATTGAAAAACGTACCATCAAAACTGTTTCCGTAAAAAAGGGGCAGACAAATTTCCCATACGCTGCCCAATTTGCCAGGGTGGAAAGATTATTCACGGACTTGCACGGTGAAAAACCGAAGAAAGATATTCAATTCTATATCACCAGCCTGTCTGCTGAAGAAGCGGATTCACAGGCGTTGCTGGAAATAATTCGTGGTCAATGGTCAATTGAGAATTCCCTGCATTGGGTTCGGGATGTCGTCTTTGATGAAGACCGTTCTCAGATCAGGATAGGGTCGGAGCCTCGTGTGTTTGCCTCTATTCGCAACTTGGCAATTAGTCTTTTGAATCTGCATGGATTTAAGAAAATTGCCACCACCATAACGTAGGCAGTTGACCTTCCTAATGCAAATTAATTTTCAGATAGTGGAAACTTTTAGCTAATTATTTAAGTAAAAAGGAAGTGATAGAAATGGCCGAGAAGGATCTAATTAACGATGATTTTCCACCTGAACCAAAGCCTGGTATTGCCGGTGATACTGTATAATTGCCTCCGGAACCAAAACCGGAACCCAAATCAAATAATGATTCCTAAACCAAAAACGCTCCCCATCCAAAAGAAGTCAGCATAATTAAACCAATAAAAACCCCCGCCCAAAACTGGACGGGGTGCTCAATTATTCCACGTGGAATATTCCAAATATCCGTGACCTGGTCTTCCTCGGACATAACTATACCACTACGGTTACTGTCAAACTGAAATTTATGTAACTAGGGGTCTTTGATATATCTTACTTATTAGAATTGCTGTTTGATCTGTTTCCCGGGGCCGGTCCTGGGCCTTTACCGTCTCTACAAGGGCCATGGCCGCCAGGTCCATGGCCAAAACCCAATCTGATAAACCCGCAACCTTCACCAGATTCTATTTTTTCGGTCATTTTATCAGCCTGATTCTGAGTGATTGTACCATCCGCTACAGCATCTTCAATCATTTGCAACTGTGTATCCTTCAACGCTTGTCTCACTTCGTCTTCGGTCACACCAAGATTCCCCGCAAATTTCGATATAAAGCTTTGACACATGGCAGTTATATACGATTTATCCGGCGGATTACTTGCTTTGCCGGAATAAGTGTCAGCAAAAGCGATGCCAGATATAATCCCCATAACAATAACCACAGCCAAAAGAACAGCTCCTATGCGCCACTTAGAATGCTTCATACAAAACCTTCTCTCTTTTTTAATTTTTTATCCGGTGCACCATTGTTAAAACATTACCATATAAGATTCCAAAAAATCCTTAAAGAATGCTTAAAGATAGCTGAAACCACCGATTTTTATCAAACCGATGGTCCTCAAAAATGGCGGAGAGAGAGGGATTTGAACCCCCGAGACGGGTACTAACCGCCTACTCGATTTCGAGTGTAACGATGAAATGAGAATTTAGTGGAAGTTAGCAGTAAATCCATGTAGATAAAATCCCCCGAAAATCTTGTAGAATCAGGGTTTCCGGGGATTTTTTTCGTGTCTGCAAGGAATGTTGAGCACTCCGAAAAATCAACGAAAAAATTGCATCCGAACCCGTTTTGGATAGAACTCGGATAGAACTCGAAAATTCTATCATTATTAACACAAAGATATGCTTTCACCACTTGCCGTTGACAAATTTAAGAAAGTGAGTGAAGCAAATGAATTTTATTGAATATAGTTCTTCGGAAATTGATCGTTATCCTGAATATGTCACACAAAAAGAAATGTGTGCCATCTTAGGTATTTGCAAATCAACAGCCTATTCAATCCAGAAAAAAGGCATGATTCCCTTTGAATATGTAAGCACATCAGAAGGAAGAAGGCAACGGATAAAGATTACAGACATTCTGCTATATCAATATGAAAAGATGTGCTTTGACGAAATAGAAAATGAATATATTGAAGGTTTGCGCCGTTATTATCAAAAGCAATTGCATGACTTCCCTCAACTGCTTCTGGTCCCTGATGTAATGCGTTTTACCGGATATTCAAAATCAGCAGTAAACAATTGGATACTGCGCAATGAATTGAAACCTTTAAGCTATAAAAACAAGCGGCTACAATCATTCCACCGAGGTAAAGGAACGCTTATAACGAAAGATTCATTCCTTGATTTTTTAACCGGCCCGTATTATCGAAGCATAACGAGAAAATCAGCCGTACATAAAGAGCAAGCCAAACAATATGAGCAGCTCTTTGGCACTTTCATGTCAAAGCGAGGTGCTGTTAATGTCTGACTATAGCTTTCTAATAAATAGGTATCCCGAATTTGTAACTAAAGATCAGCTTTATAGGATATGCCATATAAGCAAAAAAACAGCGCTGTATTATCTGGAGAATGGCGTTATTCCCTGCATTGATTCTGGAAAAAAGACACGCAGGTACAAAATTGCAATAAAAGATATTGTTCTCTTTTTAGAAGACAGGGACAAAAATCCTGAAAAATACTATCTGCCAAATCATTTTAACAATCCATTTTTGCCAAGCGAAATTAGGCAATATAAGGCCAAGCCACGCTATGATAGCTATAAATACGTTTACAAGCTGAAAAGTATAAAAGAGGTCAAGGATTATCAGAAATATCTTGAACAGCAATTTGCAGACTACCCGGATATGATGACCAGCTTGCAAATACAACAAATCACCGGACATTCAAAGAGTACAATAGTTTCATGGTGCAAATCCGGAAAGGTAAGATATATCAGATACTGCAATGCATACCTTCTTCAGAAAAAGAGTGTCATTAGCTATTTGTTCAACCGTGAGTTGGAGTTGCAACAATGAAGATAAAGCCGTTTGTTCTATTATTGAGCAAATGGCTTTTTTATAGAGTGATTAGACATGTCAAAATTACGAAGTAGGTGGACAATGATGAGAGAATGTGGGTTAAGCCGACATTCTCTTTTGATATATTGAGTTTTCATAAGTAGATGAAAATAAATACATATAAATGGTATAATCAAAGCAATAATGAGGTTTGCTGGTGTTTAGTGTTTGAGAAAACTTCTTCAGGACAACAAAAATATAGAATAAATCTTGCACTGTATATAGCATGCAGTTTGGATTAAAATATTCTTGGAAAACGTAGGGGTGATCATCATAAATGGAGGATATTAATAAAATTCAAGAGCTAAGTGAGTCAGATATCTATGTATTATTAAAGCAAAATGAAGCAGATAGAATTTTTGCTGAGAATATAATAATGAACCGGAGGTCAGGAAAAGACCCTTATGCTAAAGGAGATTTTCGTTTAAATTTTTATAAGGAAGTTATGTCTGATATGTATATTGATGGGTTTGTAATGACCTATCCACATGGAACTATAGTGCGTCAAGCAAAAAGAAGTTTCTATTATCGCGGCGAGAACCAGCTATACTCCACTACATCACCATCACTCTGCAGATTTTTAAAGAATATTGAGAATGAAGAAGAAAGAGCTGTAGAACGTTTTGTTGCCGATATGAAAATAGCTGAATATAAATCATTGCTTTTTAAATTTCAACACACCACTGATATATGGGAAAAAGGTGTCAGTATTCTATCAGAGCAGCTTGCTCAACACTACGGCTTGAAAACTCATTGGTTGGATATAACTAATGACTTTGAAGTAGCTTTGTTTTTTGCATGCTGTAAATACAATAAAGATAACAACACATGGCTCCCATTAGTAAAATCAGATTTTAATGAAAATGAAAATACGCAATATGGTATCATATTCAAAAATAATACTGAATTATCAGATTTGTTTCTTGGCTGTGATTCAACTTTTGAAGGCAAAATATTACCGATTGGTTTCCAACCATTTATGAGAAGCCATATGCAAACAGGTTATGCCATGCTAATGAATGATCAGATGGATTTACAAAACAACTCGGGTTTTGAAATGTATAAATTTAAGCATAGTGAAAAACTATGCAATCTAATATACAAAAAGATGAATCGTGGCAAAAAAATATATCCTCATGAAGGATTAAATTCTGTAAAAGATCAAATTGAATTAATCGAACAATGTCGGGAATTTAGCCATGAAGCATTTGAATATGCCTACAGCAAAGCAGATCAAAAGATAGATATTGGGGATTGGGAACAACTTTTGACAAAACATCAATATTACATAGGTAAGTCTCCAATTAATTTGTCTCGACAAAGAATCAGAGCTGTAAATCGAGCCTATGAAAAGTTTGACATTGAAAAAACATATAATATTAAACTGGTATCTCGCCTATGCTATATACCAAAGTAATTTTTGCGGTTTTTATGAACTTTCCAGTAATAGTTATTTGGATCATATCACATAAGTAAAGAAACTTACGTAATAAGTAATCTACTAATAATTACTATATTATATAGCAATATATAACAATTAAATAACCAAATGATTACGGCATAGCTTTTTCAGCTAATGCTCTTTTTTCATAGTTAAAATAAGATAAAAAGCCGTTTGCTTTTTTTACCGATAGAGCAAGCGGCTTTTTTTATATGAAAGGAGGAAATTAAAAATGTCTAAAGTAATCGCCCTCGCCAATCAGAAAGGCGGCACTGGGAAAACCACGACGACGGTCAATCTTGGGATCGGTCTTGCTGCACTGGGTAAAAAAGTTCTACTTGTTGACGCGGACGCACAGGGGAATCTGACGGATTCATTGGGTTATCAGGAGCCGGATAATCTACCTGTTTCACTGGCTATCGTACTGAACAAAATAATTGATGAAAAGTTCAGTAAGCCGGACGAAGGTATCCTTCACCATGCGGAAGGTGTTGACCTGATGCCTGGCAACATTGAACTGTCTGCTATTGAGGTATCACTGGTCAACACTATGAGCCGGGAAACGGTACTGCGCACATATATCAACACGGTTAAAGACAAATATGATTATGTGTTGATCGACTGTATGCCCTCACTTGGTATGATGACCATCAATGCCCTTGCTGCTACGGACAGCGTAATTATTCCAGTTCAGGCTCATTATCTGCCCGCTAAAGGAATGACACAGCTTTTGCAAACCATTGCCCGTGTGAGAAGGCAAATCAATCCCAGGCTTACCATTGATGGTGTGCTACTAACAATGGTGGATAACCGCACCAACTTTGCAAAGGATATTTCCTTTATCCTGCGGCGGGACTACGGCGACAAGCTGCGAGTATTTCAAACGGAAATCCCCCTGTCCATCCGGGCGGCTGAAACAAGCGCGCAGGGAAAAAGCATTTATGCGTTTGACCCGCACGGAATAGCTGCCAAAGCCTATCAAGCCTTTACAAAGGAGGTGCAGGACATTGGCGAAAAACGACGTGCGAAACAGCATCAAGCTGACCTCAGTAGATGAACTTTTTTCCACAGAGGAGAGCCGCGCAGATAGCCAACGAGAAAAGGTGCTGGAAATTCCTCTTTCGGAAATCAGCGATTTTCCCAACCACCCTTTTAAAGTGAAAGCGGATGAAGCCATGCTGGAAATGGCCGATAGCGTAAAACAGTACGGTGTTTTAGTCCCCGGCCTTGTGCGACCGAAACCGGATGGCGGCTATGAAATGGTTGCCGGACATCGGCGCAAAAAAGCAAGTGAGCTTGCAGGCAAGGAAACAATGCCCTGTATTGTCCGTGAATTAGACGACGATGCCGCCACAATTATCATGGTTGACAGCAATCTACAACGGGAAAGCATACTGGCGAGCGAAAAAGCCTTTGCATATAAGATGAAACTGGAGGCCATGAAGCGACAAGCAGGCAGGCCAAGTAAAAATTCCGCCCAAGTTGGGAGTAATTCTTTTGGCAAAGAATCCAGAGAAATTCTTGCAGAACAAGTAGGCGAAAGTCGTAATCAAATTTCCCGCTATATACGCCTCACTGAACTTACACCGCCACTTCTTGAAATGGTGGACGAAAAGCAGATTGCTTTTAATCCGGCTGTGGAGCTTTCCTACTTAGCCGAAAAGGAACAGCAGGAACTATATAACACCATGCAGTCGGAGGACTGCACCCCGTCTTTAGCACAGGCGCAGAGGATGAAAAAGCTCAGTCAGGACGGCAGGCTAAGTATAGATGTCATCTTTTCCATTCTTACCGAGGAAAAGCCCAATCAAAAAGAAAAACTCAATATCCAGCGTGAACGCATCGACCGCTTTTTCCCTAAGAACTTTACCGAGAAGCAAAAGGAGGACTTGATTGTCCAGCTGCTGGAAAGCTGGTATAAGAAGCGGCAGCGGGAACAGGAACGATAAAACAAAATATGATCGTGACACATGGCAATTCGTTCTCATGAATGAGGACGTTTTTTTATGCCCTTTTTGAAAGGAGGTGCTTCCATGTACTTTACAGAAGGGCGGCTGCGCGCATACGAGCGCATAATGCAGGAAAAACCGAAGCATGACCATGAGCTTTCTGCAAAACCAGTGAGGGATGAGGATTGTAAGCAATGCCGATACTTTGACAAGCATAGTGGGAAATGCAGCAAAGAAAAATGTGTCATACCTGATGATTGACGAGGTGATTTTACACCAAGGGGGTAGTCTGTCCTTTTGCTTACAGGCGTCGCATAGCGGCCTTGCGCCTTCCCCCTCCCCACACCCCTCCCCTAAAAATTTACCAGCCGAAAAAAGAAATATTTCCGCCTTTCGGCTGGTAATACCATGAAATTCTATATGGAAGGAGCCCTTTATGAAACAGACAACACAAAAGAAACCCAAAACCTTCCGTACCTTGATTCGGCGAATCCACATCACCCGCAAAGCAGTATGGGAGGAAAGTAATGAGCCTGCTGTAAGGAGAAAGGACGAAAAGCAGAAAAACCACCCGCCTTTCTTTTTCGGCCCGTAATGACGCTTTCTGTGAAAACACAGGGAGCTTTTTTAATTCATCACAACGGAAGGAGGCAAAAAGAGTTTGAAGATATTGAAAAACCGGATATTTCTAAGTGCCCTCTGCATCATTGTGGCAGCAGCCGTTTCCTTTGTGCTTCTGCCAAGGTTTTACGAGAATAAGGACGCAACCGTAATGGTACTGCGTGCAGCAGAGGACATCCCAGCAGGCACCAGGGTAGAGGATAAACACCTTGTCCAGGCAGAGGTTGGAAAACTAGGCCTGTCGGAGGACGTAATCAATGACAAGTCCCAAATTGCCGGTAAAATCGCACAAGCCGACATTTTCAAGGGGGACTATTTTTCCCAAAAAAAGCTCGGCGAATATCTTGCCGATGAAAAGCTAGACCATATAGCCAAAAACAATCAGCGCCTTATCACCATCAGCGTACCAAGCATCGCCGCAGGGCTTTCCTCCCATCTGCAAAGTGGTGATATCGTGACGGTGGCCGTGTTTATAACTAAGGCATCGGACGGTCAAAGCTCCTCTCCACAGGTAATCCTGTATCCCGAACTGAAAGGTCTGGAGGTTTACAGTGTGGAAAATGCCCGTACACAAAGCACTGCTCAAGTCCGGGAGCAACAAGCGGAAGGCCAGTCATCCTCCGGTGACCCCGTACCTAAAGCCGTAACTCTGGTTGCCACCGAAGCACAGGCCACAAAGCTCATTGAAGCTGAATATACTGGGAAACTGCATTTAATCTTTGAGAAAAGGGGTGCAAGCCATGAGCGGTAAAATCATTGCCGTTTGGGGAGGAAGCAATAGCGGGAAAACCACCTTTGCAGTGAATCTGGCCAGCGCCCTTTCCACCCGTGACCGTCTGGTGGGCCTTGTATCCTCCAATTTGACCTACGGAGATTTGCAAATCTTTTTCGGTCAGAGCATTCCTCCCCAAAAGGGACTGTTTCAGGCTTTGAATGAGGATAATCCTAACATCGGAGAGAAATTTACGGAATACAGGGAAATCAAAAATTTGTTTTTCCTGTCCGCACCCACCCACTATACCGGGCTTCTCTGCGATGCCGTTACTCTCCGGGAAGCGGAACGGATGATGAATGCCGCATCCCTGGTTTTTGATATTCTCATCGTGGATGGAGCCGCAGAGGTGACCAATCCGGTATCCGGCGTGGGACTGTGGTTGGCCGAAAGGATATATACCCTGCATAAGCCGTCCGTGGCGGCGCAAATGTGGCATGAAGGCGTTTCGGATTTTGTACGGGAGCTGCATATTGCCGACAAGCAGACCCATATCCTACAGCTTTCCAACGGCGAGTTTGATGACAAGACCTATCGAAGCATGACGGAACTTCCTTTTACCTATGAGCTGCCCTATATAAAACGGGCAGGTGAACTGGAAAACGCCGGAACGCCTATCTATTTCTTTCAAGACAGAACATGCAGGCGCTACGGCAAGGTACTGGAGCAAATAGCAAAGGGAATCTGCGGAGGTGAAGCATCGTGAACAACAGGTTTTCCGTCAACGACCTGATTTACCGGGCCAACAAGCGGCGCTCCGACAGCGGAGAAAGCAATTTGGAAGCCCAGGACTACGGCGAAATTCTGGATAAGCTGCAACGGATCATAGCCAAGAACCATTCCGCAGAACTGGCACAGGTGCTGTATTCGGAAGAAGCCGAGGGCAAGCTCAAGGACCTGATCATGCGCTACTTGAACAGTGAGCATATGGTGGCAAAGGGCATTCAGAACATTTCCGAGTTGGTGGATATGATCTACGATGATATGGCCGGCTTGGGGCTTTTATCCCCCTACCTCCAGGACAGTGACGTGGAGGAAGTTAACGTTAACGGCTATAACGGCATCTGGGTGCTGTATAAGGACAAAAAGGTGCGGCTGTCAAACACCTTCGGCAGTCCGGAGGCTTGCGCCAACATCGCCAAAAAAATGAGCCGGTTCGGGAATGTTATATTGGACGGCAGCAAGCCCATCGGAGACAGCTTTATCGCGCGGGGCATCCGCATGTCGGGAGCCATTGAGCCCTGTGTCGATCCCGATGCCGGAGCCATCGCTTCGGTCAGAAAGCAAAAGCCGTCCTACATCACAAGGGAAAACCTCATCGGCTGGGAAACAGCCACGCCGGAGGAATTAGACCTGCTTACGCTCTGCGTCAATAACGGCATATCGGTGGCCATTGCCGGAGCCACCGGCAGCGGGAAAACCTCTGACATGGGATATATTTTGAGCTGCATCTCAAAGGACAAAAGGATAATTACAATTGAAGATACCCGTGAATTGACCCTGGCGCAGTTTGATGATAACAATGTGATGGTAAACGACGTAATTCATCTCCTCACAAAGGAAGAACCCAACCCCATTACCATGCTGGATTTGTTGAAGCTCTCCCTGCGGCTTCATCCCACCGTTCTTGTTCCCGCCGAAATGAGAGGAAAAGAAGCCTTGACGGTGCAGGAGGCCGGACGGACGGGACACACCATCGTCAGCACGCTGCACGCCAACAGCGCCAGAGCCGCTTATGACAGAATTCTTACCATGTGCCTGGAGGCCGGGACCTCCCTGTCGGAGGAAAGACTCTTGAAAAACATCGTGGAAGCCTTTCCCATTATGCTTTTCAAAATGCAGCTCCCCGACAAATCCCGTAAATACATGGAAATCTTTGAAGCCACGGGGGTAAAGGACGGCGAGGTCACCGGCAGCACCCTTTTCAAATTTGCGGTAGACCACTATGAAAAGGATGAAGCCGGAAGGATTACAAAGGTCGTTGGAAGCCACCGGCGTATGGAGAACATCTCTCCCGCTCTTGCCGAGCGACTGCTGGTTAATGGCGTTGAACTAACAGAGATCCGCCGTTTTGCGGGCAACGGGTACAGACCGGAAGGAGGTTAGCAATGAGCATTCAAATATCCCTTATCCTGGTATTTGCTCTCATCAGCGTGTCGCTTTTCCTCCTGTTGGGACTGAACCCCTTTACAGCAGAGCAGAGCCCGCTGAAAAAACGACGTCTATACCTGGCGGGGGCAAAGCTGAAAATCACCGAGCGGATTGCCATCCGGTTTCAAACCCTGTTCAGGCAAACTGGATGTACTCAAAAGAAATATTTAGTTATGACAGGCGCGTCAGTAGCAGGCGGATTTTTGGCCGGGCTTATGCTGTTTAACAGTGTCGAGCTGGCGGCAGTAATGTCGGTATGCCTGACCCCTGCCCCCTTCTTCTACCTGACCGTAAAAAGCGCCACAGCCGCGCGGGAGGAAATCGAGGGTCTGGAAAACACCATGTCTATCATCACCAATGCCTATGCAGGGTGTGACGACATCATCAAAGCCGTGGAAACTTATGTGGAAGAAAAAAACCGGTACATCCCGGCTCACCTGAGAAGTCCGACGGCCTTTGACGAATTTGTATCGGAAATCAAGCTCATCAATCCGAATGTAGAACACGGATTGTACCGTTTAGCGGCAAAGATCAAAAACCGGTATTTTGCCGAGTGGACAAAAATGCTCATCCTCTGCTATCACGACCGGCGGTTGAAATTTGCTTTGTTTCCCATCATCAAAGCCATGAACGACGCAAAGTCCATGCAGATCGAAAGCGATGGCATGATGGTTCGAGTCTGGCGGGATTACCTGATGACGGCTGGATTAATGTTCAGTGTCATCCCCATGATGCGCTTTTCCAACGCCGAATGGTTTTCCATCCTGACCCAAACCACCATCGGCAAGCTGCTGATTGTTATTATGCTGCTGACCGCCCTGGCGACGGCATTTTATGTGATGAAGATTACTAAGCCTGTTAACAGATAGGAGGTTCCAAGTTGTTTTATCAGCTCATCGTCTTTGTCCTGCTGACTGCAGCAGGATTTTTAATTTGTCGGCAACTGCTTAAAATTCCGAAGCTGAGCATGAAGAAAAATATCAAAAATCTGCAAACCGAAAAGGAGAAAACGGGCCAAAAGCTGTTAAACCGCTTTGTCATGCCCCTTGTCAAGCCGGTATCCCGATGGATCAGGCTTGATCCAGCAAGGGAAGCGAAGCTGGCGTCCACGCTAAGACGCGGAGGGATTGACCTCACACCAAGGGAATATCGAGCCAGGGCACTTATCTGCGCTTCCTTCACCCTTCTGCTCCTGGTTCCGCTTTTGGCAGTCGGGGCAAAAAGCATCGCGCCCGTCGTTCTCATTTTTTCCATCGTGGTCTATTTCCATTTTACGACGGACTTTAAAGATAAACTAAAAACGAAAAAGGCACTTATCGAAGCGGAACTTCCAAGCTTTGTCCGTTCCATCCTGTATAAGCTGGACGATATCCGGGAAGGTAGCCAAAAAACGGTCGTACAGGTGGATTTGATCCAGATATTCGAGGATTACCTAATGGTTGCAAGCGACGTGTTCCGCTACGATGTTTCGGTTTTGGTCATGGAGATGAAGGCCAAGAATATTGAAACAGCCCTTCGGAATTTCAATGAACGCATCGGCCTTACGGACGTGTCCTTTTTGGTCAATGCCCTTATCGGACTGTACCGAGGCGAGCATCAGGGCGAAGCGCTGGCCTATCTTGCCCGAGATATGGACGTCAAAGCCAAGGAAGCCTTAAAGAAAAAGCTGAATAAGCTGCCCGGCAAAATCAAAATAGCGTCCATCCCATTGGTGGCTGTAACCCTGGCCACCTTGCTCTACGTTATCGGCTCCCACCTAATCAGGTCAATGGGGGGCCTTTTTTAATGTGAAAACGGGGCAACCCTTTTTCAAAATACATTTTCAGGAGGTATGACCCATGGAAAACAAAACAAACGCAATCCAAATCACCGGAGAAAGGAGGGAAAATTCCATGAAGAAAAGAATCGCCAACACTCTTTCAAGCGCCAGAGGACTTCTTAAAAGCGAGTCCGGCGACCAGATGACCGGCTGGCTCATTGTCGTGCTGGTTGTCGTCGTAGTGGGCGCTGTATTCATGACACTGTACCAGGGTTCCATCACCAGCATCTGGAACAGCATCGTTACCAAAATCACCAGCCTTTTGAGCTAACAATACTTGCAGCCGAAAAGGCTACGGCAACAGGGGGGAGAATCGTTCTCCCCTTTTTCCTTTGAACCAAAAGCAAAAAAACTGATATGGAGGTATTTGTTATGATGACTACTTTAAAAAACAAAATGCAGAGGATGGGTCTAAAAACAAGAAAGATTCTTGCAAGCGAGTCCGGCGACCAAATGACCGGTTGGCTTATCGTGGTACTCATCGTTGTGGTTGTGGGCGCGGTGTTCATGACACTGTACCAAGGTTCCATCACCACTATCTGGAACAGCATCGTCACCAAGATCACCGGCCTTTTGAGCTAACAGCACCTATAACAGAAAGGGAAAGACACCAGGGGAGCATCGCTCCCCTTTCCAATGAAACCAAGATAAAAAAACGATATGGAGGTATTTTTTATGATGGCAACTTTAAAAAACAGAATTCGCATGGCAGGACTAAAAACCATGAATGTATTGGCAAACAAATCCGGCGACCAGATGACCGGCTGGCTTATCGTCGTCTTGATTGTCGTGGTAGTAGGCGCAGTGTTCATGACATTGTATCAAGGCTCCATCACCACCATCTGGAACAGCATCGTCACCAAGATCACCGGCTTATTAAGCTGATGGCAGCATTGCCGGGTATATTTACTCACAGGGGAGGTGCAAGCAGATGAACAGGAAGCACCGGGGCATATGGGGGAGAAATTCTCCCCCTCAGCCTTTCAAAAAGCTGCTTTTGGGTAGAAAGGGCAGCGCCTATTACGAGCTGATTATCAAGACGCTGGTGGTGATTACGCTCATGGCCACAGTGATGTCCTTTCTGAGTATCTTTACCGCCTATTTGAACTTGAACCATATGTGCCGCCGTGTTGTCCGGGTGGTTGAGCTGGAGGGACAGGTATCAGACAACGCCTACGACGTCTTTTACCGGCTGAAGGAGCAGACCGGCCTGTCGCCGGAAATGACTGTTGAGAATGTTCAATACTGCGACGGGCAAAGCCAAAAAATCCAACTGCGGGATAATTTTACGGTGACGATGACAGACAGCTATGCCTTTACCCTATTCAAACCGTCCTTTACGCCGCCTGTTCAGATCAATATCCCCATGAAGGTAAGCATCACCGGCATGTCGGAAAAATACTGGAAGCTATCGGAATGAAAATGCCGGAAAGGAGGGAAAACCTGTGGGCAATTTCAAACGCATTATGAACAACCAGAAGGGCGACGCTTTTGTGTTTATCCTCATCCTCGTCTTTTTTATTCTCACCCTTGCCGCTATCCTGATCGAATACTTTCGCATGGAAAGTCTTTACCAGCAAGTTGAATACGTGCTCCAGCGCGGGGTAAACGACTCTGTAGAATACGCCATGCTCGACGAATACCGAAGAGACGGCTATTCACGGATGGACAACGCCCTTGCCGAGGAAACGCTGTACGAATATTTGCATGAAAGCATGGAACTAAACCCGGAAATGGACAAATATGCCAATGGGCAATGGGTTTATGAGCTTGAAATTGAAAGCCTGGAGGCCACCGATGACCCACCCCGGCTGACGCTGAAAGGGACACTGAAAACCCGCAGCATTTTTGGCTTCCTGACCGGCGAGGTTCGGCTTCCCTTTACCATCTCCAGCGTCAACAACAGAATCGAGAAAGGAGGTTCCGAATGAAACGAAAGTATATTTTAGCCATGCCACTTGTATTTATATGCTGTCTGCTCTTTTCCGTCAAGGCGTTTGCCGCATCGAACAGCGACATTGAAATCAATGTCACTTCTCCCATAGCCAGCCTGCAAAGCGAAAGCGGCGTGGTTGCCGTGGAGCAATTCCCGGCACAAATTCCCGTGAGCGTCACAGCAAAAACCGGTATGCTCACAAGGGTTCAATTGGAGTATGGCGGCCATAGCCGGGAGATAACGCCGGAATATATTCTGACCGTCGAAAGCAAGGAGGCTTCCGGTCCTTATACCATCACCGCCAAAACGGACCAGGGAGCCGTCCTCACCGTCACGGCCAATGTGGTATTTCAAGTCAAAGCCATTTACGACACCCGCTACCGCACCATAGGCATGAACGTAAAGGAAATCTATGAGGGCAAAACACTGCTGAAATCCTTTCAAGAGCCACAGCGTATCGATCTTGTGAACGCCAATACTGTTGCCGACCACGAGCAGGAACGGATTGCCGGTTGGATTGATAAATATGACGGAGGTACTTACACGCTAAATGGTAGTCTGGTCGTGGAAATTTACGGTTTTTCTTCCGGCAAGCTCTATGGAACCTATGATACGAACATGGATTTTGAACCATTGACTACCAGCTATGGCTGGACGGAGAAAGCCCTCATTGCCTTTGAAACCATGCGAAACACGGAAATCACCTATCAGGCTCCGGTAAAAATCAACATCGATGCAACCTGGTGTGATGAAAGCAAGCAAGAGGTTTATGGAAAGCTCTCAGCCCAGGACAAGGGAGTGCCGGAGCTTCTTTTCCCATATCAGACCACCTCCGTCACCTTTTCCAAAGACGACATCCTCCTGTCCCGCAATTTTATCTATTGCGGTCTTGAATGGGCCTACACGCCGGAGAGCGCCGAATATACCGATGGAGAAAGTAGTACACAGACCTCTATTACGCAAAAAATTAATTACAAAATTCCCACCGCAGCCTTCTATTTCAAGTTCAAGGCTTGTGACGGAAACGACCTGTCGGTTGCCATCCGCGCCCCTGCCACGGTTTACCGGGGGGACAGCTATTCCTTCACCGTAGTTTTTATGAACAGCGGAAATAGTCCGGCTTATGATGTACCACTCAAAGGCACGGTGGACGATGACCTGATCAAAGAGATTCCCGCCGTGCAGGACTTCTCACCCAATGAGAGCAAAACCTACACCATCAAACGCAAGGCCGACACTTCTGCTGATGTGATAAACCTGTGGGCGAACATCGGTGTACCGGAGGGCTTTACCGACGGCAATCTCGCCAACAACACAGCCACGGCAATCATCAAAATCGTTGAGGAACCTGCACCGGAACCTGAAAAAACGCCTGACCCTGGCAATAATCCCGACCAGCCGGATATCCCGAATAATCCCCCGGATCAGCCGCCTGACTCACCGAAGCTTTGCGACTTGTCGGCAAGCATTCTTGCGCCGTCCACCGTATATGAACATGAGAACTACAGCTATACCGTGAGCTTTACCAACCAATCCGGTACAGAACTGAAAAATGTGCTGTTGCGGGGGACAAACAACGATACCGCTTTGGCACAAATTCCGAAAACTTACAGTTTCAATCCCAGGGAGACAAAATCCTTCACCATTACAGGCACGGCGGGAAACGCGGGCGAGATATATAACCTGTGGGCCAATATTACAACGCCGAACGGCTTCCGGGACGATAATCCGGCCAACAACACCGCCGTTTCAAAAATCACGGTAGTAAAAAAGCCTTCCGGCAATCCCGACAATCCGCCTGATAATCCTGACAACCCACCGGACAATCCGGACAATCCTGATAATCCCGACAACCCACCGGATAACCCGGACAATCCCGATAACCCAGACAATCCGGATGTACCTTCGGAAAAGCTGTGCGACATATGGTCTAACCTATCCTGCCCGCCCATGGTTTACGAGCAGGAGGAATACAGCTTTACCGTGTATTTTGCCAATTCCACGGACAAAGCACTGTCGGGAGTGAGCTTGAACGCTTCTATTGACGGCAAGGCGGTTTTGACAGTGCCATCCACTGCAAATTTCAAAGCCTATGAAACCAAAGCTTACGTCGTCAAAAGCACGGCGGGAGAAAAAGGCACAACCATTCATTTAGCGGCACAGGTATCACCGCCTACAGATTACAGAGATAGCAACACCAGCAACAACCAAGCGGCAGCGGAAATCATGGTGGTAGAACGTCCCTATGACCTGGATGTACAGCGGATAACGCCCGACCAATGCAAGGAAAACCAGACGGTCATCAGTACCATCAAGGTATCCAACAAAGGAAGCCTGGACTTTACGCCGGGGCAAAAGGTTTCCGTCCTGTTTGAAATCCCGGAGCTTTCGATCAAAAAGCGTGTTGATGCCGTGGTCATGGAGCAAGACACCTGGAACATCGTATCGCTCAAATGGAATACCCCCAATGTCCAAGCTGATAAAAACATCACTCTGATCGCCACCATCAACCCCGATAAAGTATTAGACAATGAAACCACTGCCGCCAACAACACTTATACCCAAAATGCCGTCATCAAAAATGTAGCCTATGATGAGCAGGAAGAAAGCAGGACCGTCCCCACACCGCCGCAAAGAAGCGACCAGCCAAAAGTGACGTGGTGGGAGCAACGCTATGAAAACGGCCAATTTGTATGGCGGCAGTTTTATGTCGAACTGAAAGTCACCGCTGTGCTGGACTATGACACCAGGGCAAAGGGCTATCTCAAGTCGGGCTACGGCTTTACCATCAGCGTTACTGCCACCGTAAACACCAATTACGATAAGCCGGAGCTGATTACCGCCGCCCAGACGGCGGAAGTCTATCTGCCGCAGTACCGCTATGAAACAGCCATCCCGCTGATGTCCGACAGTACGAATCATTTTACTTTCCGGGAGAATCCCAGCTCACCGTTCCGGTACAAAAAGCAATATGTTCCAACCTGGTTCCCCGACAACGTGGATTATATCGTGCAGCTTCTTGTTACCGATGTGCACACCCCAGGAGGGACCTTATCCAAGTGGGTTACCGGAGGAGAACTAGAAATCTATGTGGTGGACAGCATGTATGATGATGACGTCACCACAGGAAATTGAAAATGGCCACGCTGTTATGCGCCATTCCCATACTTTGGGCAGCAGTAATGGATTATAGAAAGCGGATTATTCCGGATTGGACATGGATAGCCATTCTCTTGATCGGAGCTGCATCCGCTTTTCTGCTGCCATATCCAGCCTTACTTGAGCGGATTGTCGGATTTCTGCTGTCGGGATTGTGCCTGTTTTTCCTTGCCGCCAAGTTTGGAGGTGTTGGAGGCGGCGACATTAAGCTCACGGCGGCGATGGGCTTTTGCTTTGGCCTGTACTCTCTTGCGGTCATTCTCTTTATTGCTTTGCTTCCCGCCTGTATCTATGCAAAGGCGACAAAGCAAAAAAGCGTCCCGTTAGCCGTATTTTTGAGCATCGGTTTCTTCACGTATGCAGGAGCTCTTTTTATATATGGACTCATTTGCTGATTAAGTTGTAGGAGGTGATTTTGTGGAACTGAAAACGATACTGGCCATCGTGCTCTGTCTTGTAATTGTCGGTGGTGCGGTGTATTTGCACATCAAGCGGAAAAAGAAATAACGGCAGGATGGCAAAAGGGACGGCAAACCGTCCCTTTTCGTCTACCTCATAGATTGGAGTGGAAATATCGATGGATGAAGAAAAACGCATGGTGGATACCTACGAGGTAAAACACGCCATTCATGTTGGAGATAAAGAAATCCTTTTTGCGCTGGATGATACCAAAACCGATTATCCGTACATGGTATGCAATTGCACCTGGGATAACCCGTTGGGCATCGATCACTATTTTAATGCCTCAGCAAGTGCGGACTACGTGGAAATGATGACAGAATTTACCGACCGCGTACAGGCGCAGCTTGAAGCGATCAAAGCGGAACGGGACAAAATCACCGTTCCCCTGCAGCCTTTCGTGCTGGAGCATTGTATCCCGAATGATTACGGAGAGAGTATTGAAAACAAGGTGGCAGTCATCCGTCCGGAGCGCCTGCGTCCTGAATACCGTACTGCCGACAAACAGCTCGTGCTGGCCACAGGCGGCTTTGGCTCTCATGCCAATTCCCGGGGCCGCGCGGTCTACACCGTCAACCTATACTCCGGAAAGGAATCGCGCTGGAACCGGGAGGATATTTTGGGCACCATCAAGCCAGAACATATGCCCGATTGGGCAAAGGAACGGTTCAAACAGATACAGACCGAAAGGCAGGTAAAGCAGAAAAAATATGAGCAAGAACGTTAGGAGGTTTGAACATGGAAAAGGAAATCAATGCAGGTTATGTCATCACCGACCGACTGACCGTGGGAAATGCGGAATTTGTAATCGGTCAGCGTGATGAAGCACCCGCAAACTTTGTGACGTGGAAATGCAGAAAGGGTGAAAAGGAATATTTCTGGGGTCATTACATGAATGACCGCCTGACCGCACTTGAGGATTTATGTAACCGGGCGTTGGATGAAGTCCATTATTTAAAAAGTCTCCAGCAGGAAAAGGATACACCCGAAAAACCAGTACCGCAGCCCCAAAAGAAAAAGCATGGGATAGAACGGTGAGGTGATCAAAATGACATTTGAAATCAGACCCTTTTCCCCGGAGGAAGCTGCCCTATTTTATTCCAATGACGAAAAAGACAAAGAGCTTGGCTGTATCGGGCACCTGCGAGGGGATTTCGGACACAAGGGCCGGGAGTTTTGGCATACATGGTTTGACCATCAAAGTTCGCTGAATACTCCGGAGTTCAAGTCCGATATTGCCGCTGTCATAAACAAACTACGCACACGAGGGCCTTTGAAGGACTTGGGAACCATGGTGAACTACTGCTATGGACACCGGGAGGCCAAAATACCGGGCGCATGGCATCCCGACACGTACGGCTTTTGTGTGAATACCGACCGATACTGCTATTTTATCCGCTGTTTCCCGCAGCAGGGTGACTATAACTTTTACATCTACTGCTATAAAAATGAAAAGGAACAGCTGAATGAAAAAACTGAGGGCAAATACATACAGACTGCCCCAAAAAAGAAGAGCCATGAGCCGGAACGATAAGGAGGGATAAACGTTGGCAACAAAGCTGCAACTGATTACAGAGCTTTCGGAAAGGACGGCTCACAGCACCACAAGAAATCCCGTCAACTGGACTTCCTTTCTGAAAACGGCAGCATGGAATTACAAATATCCGTTTCAGGATCAGCTTTTGATTTATGCGCAGCGTCCCGACGCGACTGCCTGTGCTCCCATTGAGCTATGGAATCAGAAGTTTGGCAGATGGGTAAACCGAGGCGCAAAGGGCATCGCCCTCATCGACGACAGCGGAAGCCGTTTAACTTTGCGACATGTGTTCGATGTGTCGGACACCAACAGCCGCTATAACCGCCCCGTTGCGCTTTGGGCGATGCAGGATAGATATGCGGAGTCCATGAAGGAAACGTTGGAAAGCACCTTTGGTGAGCTTGAAGAAAAACAAGATATTACGACCGCCTTAATCTCTGCCGCCCGCAATGCCGTGGATGATAATTTCCCCGACTATCTCTCTGATCTGATGTACTTTAGGGAAAATAGCTTTTTGGAAGAGCTGGATGACCTGAATGTAGAAGTAATCTTCAAGGATATTCTCAAGATTTCCGTGGCTTACATAGCATTAGTCCGCTGCGGCTATCCTGCCGATGAATACCTGAGCTTTGAGGATTTTCAAGGCATTGTGAATTTCAATACGCTGGATACCATTTCTCACTTGGGTGCTGCCACAAGTGATATTTCCGAAATGGTTTTAAAGGAAATCGGGGCAACAGTCAAGGAACTGCAAAAAGCGGAGAAAAAACAAAACCGTACCTTTGCAAAAAATCAGGATGTACATCACAATGAAAACGTAAAGCAAAACAGTAATTCTGAAAGGGATGGTGAATATGGAACTGGCCTACACACAGAAGGGCGATTATCTGATACCCGACCTGATGCTGCCGAAGGAAGAAACGCACATCGGCAAATATGGGATGTTGCGCAAAACATATCTGAAAAACTACCGGAAAGGAATGTACGCAAGCCTGATGCTATCTGGCAAACTGAACAGCCACCTGTCGGAGATCGACCGGACAGCGAAGGAGCGCATCGAACAGATCACAGCGAAGCTCTTACAGAGCAGTCCCGCGCCGGACAAGGCGACCGACCCGATGGGCTGGACAGGACACATGAACAACCTACGGCACTCAGCGGAGGAGTCGGTGCTGGCGGAGCTGATTTACAATTAACATGGTACGACAGAGAAACGGAGGACAAAAGTCTTCCGTTTTTTCATTCTACGCCGCTTATCAATGAACTCCTGCGCTCTACCCCGCACTTGAAGGCAACCAAGCAAGAAATCGTAGACTTTTATGCCGTTCACGAGGATAGCAACGAGCGTACCGAATACATCAAAAACATTTTTAATAATGACTACACAGAACTGATAGTCAACGGAGATAATCGCGTCGGGTACAAGACCTACCAAAATGTTCTCCATCTTTGGGAGGGCAGCTACGCCGCAAGAACATCACAGAGTTACTATGATTGGGGCGTCATTGCAGGTCACTTCGGCAGTATGATTCTGCTGGGTGAATTCCTTGATGAACCGCCGGCATTGCCATCAGTGCAGCAGCAAATTACCTTGATCGAACAGACGGAGGAAGAAAAATCCTCCGCTTTTTCTATTCCCCAGGAAGCCATTGATACGGTTTTGCGGCAGGGAAGCGGTGTGCAGGACGGAAAGTACCGGATTTATCTGCACTTTCAGCAAAACGCCTCTGCGAAAGAAAATATTGACTTCTTGAAAAAGGAATACGGTATCGGCGGGCGAGCACCTGCCCTGACAGGCACCGATATTCATGAATGGCACGACGGCAAGGGCATCACCCTCACCAGTGGAAAAATCATGGGGCCGGACGCAAAAATTGTATTGCCCTGGGCAAAGTTGCAAAAACGCATTGGCGAATTGATTACCACCGATCGCTACTTAAACAGCAAGGAAAAGGAATATCTGCCCGTTTATGAACAGCAGATGGAGGAACGCCGCCAACAGCTTGCCGAGCAAACCTATGCCCGCGAAATCCTGAACCGGGAACCGGCTCCCTCCGAACCAAAGCTGCCTTCACGAAAGAATGCGAAATATGCCTTCTCACTTGGCGACACGGTGTATCTCGGCACGGACGAATACGAGATTTTATCCTTTGACAGTGGCAAGGTGGTGCTCCGCGACATCAGTTTCCCGCTGTTCAGCAAGGAACTTGCGCGGGATGACTTTGACCGGATGCTGCGGGAGAATCCCTTGAATGACCATCTTATTGCAGCCGGGAGAGTACCAGAGCAACCAGCCGAAGAAAAGGGAACACCATCCCCCCGTACGCTATACCAGGCGTACCTGCCTCAAATCGTCAACAGGATAAGAACCGACGAGATCTACCCTTACCTTCGGGACAGGGATACCGACCCCGACAGTGCCGAACGGGAGCTGGGCAGCGCCATCGACCGCATTGTCCTTTCCATGCGGGAGGAGCATCCGGCTTTTTATGAAGCCTATACCACCCTGCCGCAGTTTAAGGAATGGCTTGCCGAGGATGTGTTCCAACGAACCTACCAGGATTACCTGACGGAAAAAAGGGATGTCGTTACTCTTCATGCCGACGACCCCAATGCACCGGAATGGGTGAGGGCAACCGGTGATGTGACCATCACCCACGAGGGCAATACCGTCACCAGCGACAGCGGCAGCGAGAGCGAGAGCGAAAAAACCTATGTGGAATTTGACCTGGAGTTTCCGGACGGCCAAGCCGGGGAAGCGGAAAAGAAACCAGCCAAAAAAGAAATTGCCGTGGGCGTGGAGCTTTCCATTGAGGACCGGCGCTATGCCATCGATAGCATCGACGAGGAAGCCGGTACAGTCAGTCTGCGGGACATCACCTTTCAGCGCAACACGGGCTTTCCCATTTTCCGCAGCGAAAGCATCGAGTTTGTGCACGGCGTTTTGGAACAGGCCAAAGAACCCGTATGGCGAAAAACACAGGATGGCGAAGTATCTAAAGTCATCATTGACCTCCAGCCAGCAGTCCCTAAGCAGCCCCGCGTCAATTTCCGTATCACCGACGATGAATTAGGGCATGGAGGCGCAAAGACTAAATACGGCTGGAATGTCGCCGCCATACGGCTCTTGAACCAACTGGAAGAACAAAACCGCTTTGCCACTCCAGAGGAACAGGAAATCCTTTCCCGGTATGTGGGATGGGGCGGCCTGCCGCAGGTATTTGATGAACAGAATAGCCAGTGGGTGAAGGAATACGCCATGCTTAAGGAGCTGCTCACTGATGAGGAATATACATCCGCGAGGGCCTCCACCTTAAATGCCCATTATACTTCCCCCACCGTCATCAAGGCCATGTATGCCTGCCTTGCCAACATGGGCTTCCAGACCGGCAATATTCTGGAACCCGCCTGCGGCATCGGCAACTTTTTCGGCCTTGTGCCGGAGAGCATGAAAAACTCCAAGCTGTATGGTGTGGAACTGGACGGCATCACAGGCCGGATTGCCAAACAGCTATATCAAAACGCCAGCATCGCAGTGCAGGGCTTTGAGGAAACCAACCTGCCCGAAAGCTTTTTCGACCTGGCTATCGGCAATGTGCCCTTTGGCAGCTATGGCGTGTCAGACAAAAAGTACGACAAATACAAGTTTTATATTCACGACTACTTTTTCGCCAAAACACTGGATAAGGTGCGGCCCGGAGGTATTGTTGCCTTTATCACCTCTAAGGGCACGATGGATAAGCAGAATCCCGAAGTCCGCAAGTACATTGCGCAGCGGGCCGAGCTTCTGGGGGCCGTCCGGCTTCCCAACAATGCGTTTTTTGCCAATGCCGGCACGGAAGTCACCACCGACATCCTGTTCCTGCAAAAGCGTGACAGGATAATCGACATTGAACCGGATTGGTTGCATCTCTCCACCACCAAGGACGGCATCCCCGTAAATCGCTATTTTGCCGACAATACCGAAATGGTGCTGGGCACAATGGCCTACGACGACCGGATGTACGGCAACAAAAGTGAAACCACCTGTATGCCCTATGAAGGTGCCGACCTCGCAGAGCTTTTGCGCGAGGCGCTGGAAAACATCCATGCGGAAATTACCGAGTATGAACTGGAGGATGTAACCGAGGATGTGGGCACCTCTATCCCTGCAGATCCGAATGTCCGTAATTTCAGTTATACCGTTATGGACGGCGCAATCTACTACCGCGAAAACAGCCGGATGAACCGCGTGGAAACCTCTGTCACGGCGGAGGGCCGGATCAAGGGCATGATTGCTATACGGGACTCAGTCCGCGAACTCATTGAATACCAGACCGAGGATTACAGCGACGAAATAATCCAGGAACAACAGTGCAAGCTGAACCGTCTATATGACACTTTTGTCGCAAAATATGGACTTTTGAACAGCCGCGGCAACAACATGGCTTTTTCCGACGACAGCTCCTACTGCCTGCTCTGTTCTCTGGAGATTCTCGACGAGAACGGCGAGCTGGAGCGAAAGGCCGATATGTTCACCAAACGTACTATCCGGCAACGCACGAACGTTACCCATGTGGATACCGCCACTGAAGCACTGGCGATCTCCATCGCAGAAAAAGCCTGTGTGGACATGGGCTTCATGCAGAGCCTAACAGGGCTTTCCGAGGAACAGCTTATAAAAGACCTGGAAGGCGTCGTGTTCCTCAATCCTGAAAAGCAAGACAATACAGGAAAGCCGATGTTTGAAACGGCGGATGCTTATCTCTCCGGCAACGTCCGGGAAAAACTCAAAACCGCCCGGCAATTTGCCGAAATGCACCCTGACACCTACGGTGTGAATGTTACGGCACTGGAAGCAGTGCAGCCAAAGGACCTGAACGCCTCTGAAATTGATGTACGCCTCGGTGCGACCTGGCTTCCCCCGGATGTGGTTAAGGACTTCATCTTTGAGCTTCTGGAAACTCCGTATATGTACAGGCGCTACATCGATGTTTTTTATTCCACCTATACCGCCAACTGGAACGTCAAGGGCAAAAACGACGACCGCAGCGGAAACATTAAGGCCGTTATGACCTATGGCACCAGCCGTATTAATGCCTACAAGATAGTCGAAGAAACCCTCAATCTGCGGGATGTGCGCATCTTTGATACCGTCTATGAGGACGGTGTTGAGAAGCGTGTGCTTAACAAAAAGGAAACCGCCATCGCCCAGCAAAAACAGGAGGCCATCAAGGAGGCATTCCAAAGCTGGATATGGAAAGACCCTAAACGCCGGGAACGTCTGACAAGGCTCTACAACGACCGCTTCAACTCCATCCGTCCCCGCGAATACGACGGTAGTCATATCCGGTTTACAGGAATGAATCCGGAAATCACCCTGCGCAAACACCAGGTAGATGCGGTGGCGCACATCCTATATGGCGGCAACACCTTACTGGCTCACTGCGTGGGTGCGGGCAAGACCTACGAAATGACGGCTGCAGCAATGGAAAGCAAGCATCTGGGGCTTTGCAACAAGAGCATGTTTGTGGTGCCGAACCACCTGACCGAACAATGGGCCGGAGAGTTTTTGCAGCTCTACCCGTCTGCTAACATCCTTGTGGCGACGAAAAAGGACTTTGAAACTAAAAACCGCAAGAAGTTTTGTGCGAGAATCGCCACTGGCGACTATGACGCGGTGATTATAGGCCACAGCCAATTTGAGAAAATCCCCATCTCTGCGGAGCGCCAAAAACAGCAGTTGCAGGAGCAGATTGCGGAGATTACCAGCGGGATTCAGGAACTGAAAGAGGAAAAAGGCGAGCGTTACGCCATCAAACAGCTTGAAAAAACCAAAAAGACTCTGAAATTAAAGCTGGATAAGCTCAACGATACCAGCCGAAAAGACGATGTGGTAACGTTTGAGGAATTGGGCGTTGACCGACTCTTTGTTGATGAGGCAGATTTTTATAAAAATTTGTTCCTCTACACCAAAATGAGGAACGTGGCGGGTCTGTCCCAGACCGAGGCGCAGAAGTCCTCCGATCTGTTTGCCAAATGCCGCTACCTGGATGAATTGACCGAGGGACGCGGTATCATCTTTGCCACGGGAACACCTATTTCCAACAGTATCACCGAGATGTATACCATGCAGCGGTATCTGCAGTACGAAGCTCTGCGTAAAAACGGACTCCAACATTTTGATTGCTGGGCAAGTACATTCGGGGAAACCGTTACGGCCATTGAGCTTGCGCCGGAGGGAACTGGCTACCGGGCCAAAACAAGGTTTGCACGGTTCTATAACCTCCCGGAACTCATGAATATGTTCAAGGAAATCGCGGATATCAAAACTGCGGATATGCTAAATCTTCCTGTACCGAAAGCTAACTATCACAATGTGGCTGTGAAACCCAGCGTATTCCAGCAAGACATGGTGTCCGAGCTTGCCGAGCGCGCCGAACGGGTACGCGCCAAGCTGGTAGAACCCTATGAGGACAATATGCTTAAAATCACCAACGATGGCCGCAAGCTGGCCCTTGACCAGCGACTGGCCAATCCCATGCTGCCCGACCACGAAGAAAGCAAGGTAAACGCCTGCGTGGACAATATCTTCCGCTTCTGGCAGGAAAACAACGATAAGAAATTGACGCAACTTGTGTTCTGTGACCTGTCCACACCTAAAGGTGACGGAAATTTCAATGTGTACGAGGATGTGCGCCAAAAACTCATCGCACGTGGAGTCCCCGCCGACGAGGTTGCCTTTATTCACGATGCCAACACGGAGACCAAGAAAAAGGAGCTGTTTGCCAAAGTCCGCAAGGGACAGGTACGTGCCCTGTTAGGCTCCACCTTTAAGATGGGGGCTGGAACCAATGTTCAGGACCGATTGATTGCGCTTCATGACCTGGATTGCCCGTGGCGGCCAAGAGATTTGGAGCAGCGCTCCGGACGTATTGTGCGGCAGGGTAACAAAAATGACGAGGTGCATATCTTCCGGTATGTGACGGAAAACACCTTCGATGCTTACCTTTACCAGATACTCGAGAACAAACAGCGGTTTATCAGTCAGATTATGACCAGCAAATCCCCTGTAAGAAGCGCCGAGGACATTGACGAAACAGCGCTTTCCTATGCTGAGGTGAAAGCGCTGGCTACTGGCAATCCCTATATAAAAGAGAAGATGGATCTGGATATTCAGGTGTCTAAGTTGAAGCTTTTGAAGGCGAATCATTTAAGCCAGCGTTACGCTTTGGAAGACCGATTGCTCAAACACTACCCGCAGCAAATCAAATCCACCGAGGAACGGATTGAGGGCTATGAAAAAGACCTTTCCCTGTATGAGCAGCATAGCACATTGAAAACTATCGATGGCACCACAGAGGAAAGCAAATTTGCGGGCATGACGGTCAAGGGAGTTTCGTACACCGAAAAGGTACAGGCGGGCGCGGCCATCCTTGAAGCCTGCAAGCTGATGACCACGCCGGAGCCGCAGGAGCTGGGCAGCTATATGGGATTTCCGATGCTGTTTTCCTTTGATGGATTTAATAAGCAGTATCAAATCACCCTACGGGGCGCTCTCAGTCATACGTTCACTTTAGGTATAGACATCCACGGCAATATCACAAGACTCAATAACACTCTTGCCGAAATACCAAAGAAGCTGGAATATTGCCAAGAACAGCTAAAAACGCTCCACCAGCAGATGGAAACGGCTAAAGAGCAAATCGACATTCCCTTTGAGAAGGAGCAAGAGCTTCAAACCAAATCTGCGCGGCTTGCAGAGCTGAACATTTTGCTCAACATGGATAAACATGAAAACGAGATGATCGACGGCGAGCCGGATGAGGACATAGATGTACCGGAAAAGAAAGCCGTGGGCTACGAAAGATGAGGTGAAAAAACATGCCTTATGTAACACCGGAGCAGATTGAGCGCTCAAAGCGAATGGATCTGCTGACTTACCTGCAATATTATGAGCCGCAGGAGCTGGTGCGCTTTTCCGGCAACGTCTATACCACACGTACCCATGACAGCCTGAAAATCAGCAACGGGAAATGGTGCTGGTGGTCGCGCAACATCGGCGGGCGTTCTGCCCTGGACTATCTCATCAAGGTACGGGGCATGACGCTCCCGGAAGCGGTACTTCAGATAGACGGACAGTCAGCGGTCATGCCGCCTGTTTCGCCAAAGGTGCAGAAACCTGTTGAGCCTAAAAAACTGCTCCTGCCTGAGAAAAATGAAAACAATGACCACGTGATTACCTACCTCATGGGGCGCGGCATTCACCGGGAGATTATAGACTACTGTATCCGGACCAAACAGCTATATGAAAGCCGTGATTATCACAACGCCGTCTTTATCGGTTTTGACCGGCATGGCGTTCCCAAATATGCTACTCTCCGTGGAACTTTTGGCAAACGGTTTATGGGGGAAGTGAACGGAAGTGACAAGCACTTCTCCTTCTCTATCCCAGCCAGGAACGAATGCCGTAAACTGCACTTATTTGAAAGCGCTATTGATTTATTATCCCATGGTACGTTGGAACTGCTTTCCGGTAAGGACTGGCGGCAGGAAAATTGCCTGTCCCTTGCGGGAATCTATATGCCGAAAAAGATTATTGAGGAAAGCACCCCACCTGCCGCACTCATGCAATACTTAAAAGACTTCCCACAAATAAAGGAAATCGCATTACATCTGGACAACGACACGGCTGGACGGCTGGCAGCAAAGACTATCAAGACCCTTCTTTCCTCCTCACTTACCGTTTCCGATGAGCCTCCGAAGCGAGGTAAGGATTATAACGACTATTTGAAAATCACCTTAAAGATGCGGCAGAGACGGGAACGCGAATAGAAAATCATTTTATTTTTGCCTTGCTATCACTGAAATAAAAGCGATAGCAAGAATAAAATAAAAAAATATTTTATTTTACCCTCTGTATGGTTGATTTTCCAGCGACATCATACTAAAATTAAAACAACGGAGGTGGTAAAAATATGAAATACTATGAACAACTATTGGAAAAAGGTTGTTTTACATGGAATGATGTTACTGAGATGGTCGGCAACAGAAACAGTGCCAGCGATCTGATACAGAACTACCTGAAAAAAGGCTATATTCAAAGCGTGAAAAGAAACCTGTATGTTGCTATAAATCTTGCGGACGGCGAGCCAGTTGTCAATCGGTATGTGATAGCCAGCAATTTGACGGAAAGCGCATATATATCTCACCATACTGCTTTAGAATATTACGGATGCACTAATCAGGTGTTTTATGATGTGTATGTATCCTCTGATACAAAGTTTAACACATTTGAATTTAATGGTTTGACCTATCGTTACCAAATGTCCCGTATCAACGATGGTATTGTAAAAAAACCGGACGGCACCCGTGTAACCGATTTGGAACGCACCGTCATAGACAGCATCAACGATTTTGAGAAAATCGGAGGATTGGAAGAACTGCTCCGAAGCCTTGAAATGATGCCATATGCAGATGAAACAAAGCTGCTTTGCTATCTGAAAAGCTACGGCAAACAAATCCTGTTTCAGAAAGCAGGATATATCCTGGAGCATTTCAAGGATTCCCTGAAAATAACGGACGCGTTTTTTAAAGCCTGTGAAGCCGAAATCTCAAAAAGTGTTCGATACCTGTACCACGGATTGGAAAAAGAAAAATCCATATATAACAAAAAGTGGCGGCTGTTTGTACCAGAACAGCTTTTAGCCCTGACGTCGGAAGGAGGCAATGAGTTTGTCTGATTATGATAAGCGTAAGCTGGGAAAACAAGCGCAGGAATTAGGGTTTATCCGCGATACATTAGAAAAAGTATTCCGGTTGTCGGAAATACTCAAATATATAAACAACGATCCGTTGCTGCGTGAAAGTCTTGCCTTAAAAGGTGGAACAGCAATCAATATGACTATTTTCAATCTGCCGAGGCTATCTGTGGACATTGACCTTGATTACACACACAATGATTCAAGAGAAGAGATGTTTGAGGAACGTCAAAAAATCTCGGACAGCGTCCTTAAATATATGGCGATGAACGGATATGAATTAAGTCCTAAATCAAAATCCTACCACAGTCTGGATTCTTATGTGTTTTCCTATGCAAATACTGCGGGCATGAAAGATAATATCAAGGTGGAAATCAATTACTCCCTGCGTTCCCATATTCTACCCCTGGAGCAAAGGTCAATTGAAACACTTGGCATACTGGATTCTTTTAAGGTGAACTCTTTGGCTTCCATTGAGATCTTTGCAAGCAAGATTGTTGCTCTGCTCACAAGAGCGGCAGCCCGTGATTTATATGATATTAATAACATGATCTATTTTGGATTGTTTGATGAAACAGAACTCCCTCTGCTGAAAAAATGCTCCATATTCTACTATGCTGTCGGCGGCGAGGCCGTTTCTGAAACCTTCAATTTGGAAAAGATTGATAAACTGACGGAGTATAAGATTCGGACAGATTTATACCCAGTAATCCGAAAAAAGGAGCGGTTTGATCTAACAGCAGCAAAGCAACGGGTTAGTGACTACCTGTCCATGCTTTCTGTAATCAGTGATAACGAAGCAGAGTTTTTGAGGGCATTTAAAAACGGTGAATATCATCCCGAGCTGCTTTTTGAGGACGCACAGATTTTAGAACGCATCCGTAATCATCCGATGGCAATATGGAAAACACGAGAATAAACGGTGATCGAATATATTAATACAAGTAAACTCCATATTGTAACCAATCGGAGTGTTTTTGTACCTTTATGAAGGCTCTTTTGAGCGTCGCTTTTAGACACTGAAAAAATCAGTGTCTTTTTCTTTTGCCCAAAAATCAAGAAAGGAGGCTTTGCTTTTATGAAAACCTATCAGGTGGAAATCAAAGAAACTCTATGCATGACCGCCAGACTTTCCTTTTCGTCTGGTGGTATCTGAAGCCAATCGTAACTTTCATGACAACACAAGACCGTTGTCTTGTGTTGCAGCAAGCACTGAATTTGGTCTCCCAAATTCGCTTGTTAAGGGGATACCCCCTAAAACCCCCACAAAAATACAATCGAAAGTGTGGTGATAACCATAGAAATATTTATGTTGGGTGCACTGATAGGCGGCACTATCGGTGTGGTCTTTATGTGTCTTTTCCAGATCAACACGCAATACAGAAGGAATGGTGATAAGAATTAAGAGAAAGGAGCTGGAACGATGAGAAAACGAGGTATCCGTGTTCAGGTCTGGCTGAATAAAGAAGAAAATACGCGGCTCCACACCAGCGCCAAAAAAGCAGGTCTATCACAGGAAAGCTATCTGCGTACCCTGATCAACGGGTATGTGCCTAAAGAGCTTCCCCCTCCCGATTACTACGTTATGATAAAGGAGCTTCACGCTATCGGGAGCAACATGAACCAGATCGCTGCAAAAGCAAACGCCACAGGGCACATTGACCGGACGGTGTTCCAGTATGAAGCCAACCGGCTCCGCAAGGCTGTGCTGGATATTCAGGCGGCTGTAACGTTGCCGGAAAGGAGAAACAATGATGGATAGAATTATTGAGAAGCAAAAAAAGCTGATGCGCCGTATCAAAAAAAATTTCTCGGACTATAAAGCATCCGTTTTAAAGCTTGATAAGCAGAGCATATTTGATAAAGCTGCAGAAATCGCCGCCATGAAACAGGTGGCGCATTACATGACAAACATTCATGGGTATTATGAAAGGGATATTGATTATCTGCTGAAATTTCAAAATCCATTGGAACTTGTTGCCGATTACTATCAGGCCAATTTACAGTTGGAGTTAAATGATGTGATTGCAAGAATTTGCGACACCCAAGACCACACGAGCGATTATCCTCTTATGCCGGAGGCAAAGGCAAAAGAATCGGAGCGATGACAATGGCAACCACAGCGATATGGGATGTAACCGACCGCCTTGACCGGGTGATCGACTACGCCACCAACCCTCAAAAGACAGAAAACCTTGACTTTTCCAGTCCTGACTTTCGAGGCTTGCAAAATGTCTTAGCATATACACAGCAGGATACCAAGACCGAAAAGCAATTCTATGTGACCGGCATCAATTGTGACCCGACCACCGCCTGTGAACAAATGTCGCGGACAAAGCTCCAATTCCAAAAAACAGACGGCATTCTCGCCTTCCACGGCTACCAGTCTTTTGTTCCGGGAGAAGCTACGCCGGAAACTGCCCACGCCATCGGGGTGAAACTGGCGCAGGAACTGTGGGGCGAACGTTTTGAGGTGATTGTTTCCACTCATCTTGACAAGCATCATCTTCATAATCATTTTGTCCTCAATTCTGTATCCTTTACGGACGGCAAGCGGTATTACGACAACAATGCCACCTATTCCCTCATGCGGCAGACCTCCGATCGGCTGTGCAGGGAATATTCCCTGTCCGTTATCGAAAACCCGCAAAAAGGCAAATCCAGGCATTACGCCGAATGGAAAGCCGAGCAGGAAGGCAAACCCACCTGGCGTGGCCTCATCCGCGAGGATGTAGATAAAGCAATCTCTGCGTCCATGACCTTCACGCAGTTTATTGCCACCCTCCGCAAACAGGGCTATGAGGTGAAAACCGGCGTGAAATACATGGCGGTGCATCCTGCGGGCAAGGAGCGTTTTGTCCGCTTGAAAACTTTAGGAGACGATTACACCGAAGAAGCCATTAAGCAGCGTATTCTTCAAAACCGTGCCCCGAAGCGGCCACAAGCCCTGCCCGAACCTAAGAAAAAACGTTATTCTATCCGAGGCGGTGCAAGCCTGAAAAAAGTAAAAAAGCTTACTGGCTTGCAAGCGCTCTATTTTCACTACCTTTACAAAATGGGCATCTTGCCCAAGCACCGCGCGTCCAATAAACGGACGCATTTTTTATTGCGTGAGGATATCCGGCACATGGAAGAAATCACCGCTCAAACCAAGCTGCTCTGTACACACCGCATTGAAAACAAAGAGCAGCTTCTCACATTTCGAAACAGCCTGGAGCAGGAAATGGCGGGCTTGTACGACACTCGAAAATCTCTTTACAGCCGAATCCGCCGATGCAAAGACGATGAACAGATGACGACATATAAGGAACAGATCGCCGGACTTTCGAAAAAGCTGTCCCTGCTCCGGAAGGAGGTGAAGCTATGTGCGGGCATCCTGTCCCGTTCTGAAGAAATGAAGCAGAAACTGCTTCAAGTACAACAGGAAGAAATCCAGCAAAGAAAGGAGGAAAAAGCATATGAACAGCGGAGCCGACGCAGCGGACCAAATCGTCAATATGAGTCTTAAAGGGATTGAGGTGATGGCTAAAATCTCCGGCGAGGGAGCAAAAAACCTTGCCACTTATCTCTATGCCGTTTTGAAAGACCAAAAAAAGACTAAGGGAAAAACCCGTCTGGAAGCACTTTTGCGCAGCGGCAAGGAACTGAAAGTCTTTGCGGTCAAGAACGAAGACCTGAAGAAATTCACTCAGGAGGCCAAACGCTACGGCGTCCTCTATTGCGCCCTCCGTGACAAAAATGACACGGATGGCATGTGCGACATCATGGTACGGACCGAGGATGCCTCCAAAATCAACCGTATTGTGGAACGCTTCAAGCTGGCCACCGTGGATACGGCAAGCATCAAGAGCGAAATTGAAAAATCCAGAGCCGCCAAGCAAGCGGAAAAAACAGCCGATGAAAAAGCTCCTGCCGAAAAAGGAACGCCCACCGAAAAAAGTGCAGATGATTTTCTGGACGAACTCATGGCAAAGCCCCAACAGCCGGAGCCGGTAAAGGAGCAGCCCGACAACCCAAACCCCACGACGGCGACGACGGAGAAATCCCATCCGTCCGAGCCTACCTCAGAGCGCAGCGGGAAAGCCGCCGAGGGTGCTATTGAGCCGCCAAGGAGATCCGTCCGCCAAGAATTATGGGAAATTAAGGCCGCTCAAAAGGAACAAGCGGCACAGCCCAAGCGGGAGCCTGCCAAAGAACAGCCAAAAACCACAAAACAGAATGTCAAACCCAGCAGGCAGCAAAACATTTCCAAAAAACCTAAATCGAAAGCGAGGTAAGTTTTATGAGTAGTTTCGATGATCTTTTCCGGCAGGAAAACGAACAGCCTGCTTCCCGAAACGACCAGCCTTTTGACAAGGAGGCATGGAAACAGCAAAAGCAGGAACAGCGGGAAACGGTTTACACCATGATCGACGATACAGCACTAACCGTGGCACAAGATGGCGCTACCTTCCAGAAGTACCTGGATGTGCAAAGCCGTTTTGACCGCTACAGCGTAGCCAACGCACTGTTGATCCTTGCCCAGAAGCCAGATGCCACCCGCATTGCGGACTTTGACACCTGGAAGGAGCAAGGCGCCTATATCCGCAAAAAGGAAAGCGGCTTCTACATCTTGGAGCCGGGCGAGGAGTACCAGCGCGATGACGGCACCACCGGCATAAGCTACAACCCCAAAAAGATGTTCGATATTGCACAGACCGGGAACAGCCACAAACGGGAAACACCGACCTATCCCGATGACCGCACCCGTATCAAAGCGCTGATGGACCATGCACCCGTGCCGATCCGTATCTGCGATACCCTGCAGGAAGGCACAAACGCTTTGTACCGACCGGAAGCAAGGGAAATCCAAGTCCGAAAGGGCATGGATGCAAGCAATATTTTCCGTGCCCTTTCCCAGGAGCTTGCTCACGCGGAAATAGATAATGGAGACGGAAGCTACAACCGTTCTACTCATGCCTTCCACGCTTATTGTGTGTCCTATATGCTCTGCAAGCAATATGGCGTGGACACAAACGGCTATCGCTTTGACCGTGTTCCACAAATGCTGGAGGGCTTAGACGCACAGGAGATCCGCGCCGAGCTTTCCGTCATCCGCGAAGCTGCCGGTGAAATTTCCGGCAGGATGAATCGGATGCTGGCGCAGCAAAGACAGCAAAAACGGCAGGAGCCGGAACGATAGGAGGGATTGCCCATGAAGGAAGAAGAAAGGGTACTTACCCTGGACGATTACGAATACGGCGTTGTCGTAAACGCTTTGAACGAAATGCGCAATGACTTGATTAAAGAAGAACGTCCCACCGATGCCGTGGATGAGCTTCTTCTCAAAACTATCGACGCCCCAACCAAAAAAGTAAAACGAAGGAACCATGATGAAGCGCGCTGAAACCGCAAGAAGTAACTTGATACTCTTTGCGGTTTTTTTAATTCCGGCGGTATGGGGCGCTTTGCTTACCGCACCTTCCCTGTCGGGGGGACTTCCCGAAATCCTTGCCAATCTCACGGCGGCGATAAACAACCCGTTTCATATCCAATGGGTGGACGATTCTTTAAAGTGCATCCTACTGTTTGTCACCGCCTATTGTCTGGGCATCGGGATTTATCTTTCCACCAAACGCAATTACCGGCGAAGGGAGGAACACGGCAGCGCTCGCTGGGGCGGCGCAGCGGCTGTCTGCAAGAAATACCGGGACAAAGACCCGCAGAGAAACAAAATCCTGACACAGAATGTCCGCATCGGCCTGGACGGAAGGAAGCACAAACGGAACCTGAATGTGCTGGTGGTAGGCGGCTCCGGTTCCGGCAAGACGAGATTCTACGCAAAGCCCAACGTCATGCAGGCCAACACCTCTTTTGTCGTCCTCGACCCGAAAGGAGAAATCCTGCGGGACACAGGGAACCTGCTCAAAACCAAAGGCTATGAAATCAAGGTGTTGGATTTAATCAACATGCACCTGTCTCATTGCTACAACCCCTTTGCCTATCTGCAGGATGATAAGGATGTGTTAAAGCTGGTGACAAACCTGATTAGAAACACTACCCCTAAAGGCTCCAATACCAATGACCCCTTTTGGGAGCGCTCCGAAACTGCGCTACTGGAAGCATTGATCCTGTATCTTCTCTATGAAGCACCGCCGGAGGAGCAAAACTTCCCTATGGTCATGGAAATGATTGCCGCCGCCGAAGTCCGGGAGGATGACGAAACCTATCAAAGTCCCCTGGATGAGCTGTTTGAACGGCTGGAAATGCGCGAACCGGAGCATCTGGCGGTCAAGCAGTACAACATCTTCAAGCTAGCAGCAGGCAAGACAGCCAAAAGCATTCTTATTAGTCTGGGTGTGAGACTGGAAAAATTTAATCTGGCTTCCATCGCCGGAATTACCACCACAGACGAATTGGACTTACCTTCCATCGGAGAACGCAAAACGGCGCTCTTTGCTGTAATCCCCGATAATGACAGCAGTTTCAATTTTATCGTTGGAATGCTCTACACACAGCTTTTCCAAAGCCTTATGTATCTTGCCGATTATCATCATGCAGGACGCTTGCCCATCCATGTCCATTTTGTCATGGACGAATTTTCCAACGTCGCCCTGCCGGATGAATTTGACAAGCTGCTTTCCACCATGCGGTCTCGCGAAATATCGGTTTCTATTATCCTGCAAAACCTGGCGCAATTAAAAGCCCTTTTTAAGGACACATGGGAGTCCATCGTCGGTAACTGCGACGAATTTCTGTACCTTGGCGGCAACGAGCAATCCACCCACAAATATGTGTCGGAGCTTTTAGGCAAAGAAACTATCGACACTAATACCTATGGGCTGAGCAAGGGCAGAAACGGTAGTTATTCCACCAATTATCAGCAGTCCGGTCGAGAGCTTCTCACCCCCGACGAGGTAAGGATGCTGGACAACCGTTATGCCCTGCTGTTCATCCGGGGAGAACGGGCAGTAATGGACGACAAATACGATATTCTCAAGCACCCCAATCTGAAACTGACCGTTGATGGCAACGGTGAACCATTCCGACACGGAGGTGTGGAAAGTGCCCTGGACTGGAGAACTGTGCTATTGAACGAAGAAAGCGATTACGAGCTTCTCTCTGAGGATGAACTCGAAACCTTAATGCAATCCTGAAAAACAATATATGGAGGTATGATCTTATGAAAATGTCCAAGAGAACCAAGATGACTTTTGCCATCTACTGCGCATTGGTACTAATTGTTACTCTCTTTGCCGCACCGGCCTACGCCGCAAATGATCCGCTGACTGTCGTTAACAACCTGTCTGATTTTATTTTCGGACTGATCCGCGCCATCGGGATGATCCTCTTAGGCTTCGGCATCGTGCAGATCGGCCTGTCCCTCAAATCCCACGACCCGTCTCAGAGGGCAAACGGTTTCCTGACCCTTGCAGGCGGTGTAATTATTACCTTTGCCAAAGAGATTTTAAATCTCATTACAGGCTGATGATGCGCCTCAAATTTAAGGGGAACAGGACGGTAAAAGCCTGTTCCCCAAATCTTTTCAAGGAGGTGGTTCTGCTATGTCAAGCGGTAATTGGGTAATCGACAATTTAAATAACGCCCTTCAAACATGGAACGAAAAACTGGCAGAGATTTGGCAGCTTGTAACCCAATCCCCCACGGAATTTAAGGGTGGCGGTATCTGGAACGTCATTGTAAATATCAACGGCGCGCTGCAGGCCATCGGCCTTGCCCTGCTGGTACTGTTTTTCGTTATCGGCGTGGTCAAGACCTGCGGCAGTTTTGCAGAAGTCAAAAAGCCAGAACACGCATTGAAGCTGTTTATACGCTTTGCATTAGCAAAAGCCGTTGTAACCTACGGGCTGGAGCTGATGATGGCGCTGTTCGACATCGCGCAGGGGATTATCTCCACCATCATGAGCAGCGCAGGCTTTGGCACAACAACCGAATCTGTTTTGCCAGACACCATCGTGCAGGCCATTGAGAATTGCAGCTTTTGGGAGAGCATCCCGTTATGGGCGGTAACGCTCATCGGCGGCCTGTTCATTACAGTATTGTCCTTCATTATGATTATGTCGGTATACGGGCGGTTTTTCAAATTGTATTTATACACGGCAATCGCCCCCGTGCCTCTGGCCTCCTTTGCCGGAGAACCGAGCCAAAGCATCGGCAAAGCCTTTCTAAAAGGTTATGCTGCTGTATGCCTGGAGGGGGCGATTATCGTTCTTGCCTGTGTTATCTTTTCCGTCTTTGCTTCCTCCCCGCCGGTGGTAGATACCAGCGCCAGCGCTGTCACAATGGTATGGTCCTATGTAGGAGAGTTGATCTTCAATATGTTGGTGCTGGTCGGAGCAGTGAAAATGGCCGACCGGGTGGTGCGGGAGATGATGGGATTATAAAGGGAGATCGGGTATTACAGTCCGTATCCTCATATATCCTTGAACTGAACACCCTCCCCATAAACAACAGGCTCCCCTGTTCTTGGATCAAGCAAATCCCCATTCTCGTTAAACTGAATTTTGTCAAGAGGTACGCCCATCTCTCTTGCCCGTCGGATTTGCCATGCGGCATCATCTTCAAGGTATTTCTCATCACGTTTGCGTCGTATCGCTTTTATAAGCGAAACAATCCAACTTAATACGGTCAAACCAAGCAGCGAGAAAAGAATGATGAATGCTAAAGTCTCATGCTCTCCTGCCCACTTGTTCAGCACGGTACTGAACAGCAGGAAGCAAATTATGGGAATCGACAGCCGAATTTTTCCGGCTACTTTAAATATAAAAGAGAGAATGAGCAATCCCGCCGTAAGGCAAAGTGAAATAATTGCTGCAATTGGCATAATGGACACTCCTTTTCATGCAGTCTGTATATTTCCATTATCACATATACAAAAGAGAAATGGAAGACTGTCCCAATTACAGGCTATTTTATCTCCTGCTCCAGATTGGAAAACAAGTCGCAATCAAAAAAATCTCGAACACTGATTCCCAGTCCGTCGCACAGCTTTTTAATAGTGGCAATCCCCGCATTATAGGTTGTGCCGCTTACTATATCATTTACAGTCGATTGTGTGACGCCTGAAATGTTACTGAGAGCGTTGATTGTCAGATTTCGTTCCCTGCACAATCCTTCAATGCGTTTGGTTACTGCTTGAGAAATATTCATTGTATCACCTCTAAACGTTATTCCGTTAATCAAAGAATATCAATTTATACTCTATATGTTTAACGGAATACCGTTGAAATAGACATAGAGGTAACTTATACTAACGGTATATCGTTAATATTAGGATTCTTCAACGTGAATAAAGCAAAAGGGGGTTTTAGTTTGAAACAGGAAAATTACAATAAAGAACTGGAAAAAGAGAAAGAAAAACTTAACAGGCTTGCGGATAAAGCCTTGGAAAGTGGTATCCCTCTCACACAGGATGAAGCATTTATGGCTCAGAACCGCAAGGTTGATGAATTGATAGTAAAAATACAAATGGAGAAGGAACGACACCGAAATAAACAACGGGAACGATAAGTCAAGCAATCCAATAGCGCTTAGAAATGAGGCGCTATTTTTATTTGGAGGTGATTGAATTTTGGAAGTCAAGATTAACCGGGAAATCCGGGATTATACCGAAAGCATGTTTTTTGGACTGTCTCTACGGCAGTTCATTTTTTCTGTTCTGGCCGTTGGGATAGCCGTGAGCATCTACTTCGGTCTGCGGAATTACTTCGGCACGGAAACCGTAAGCTGGATGTGCATTTTGGGGGCTGCCCCCTTCGCGGCGCTCGGCTTTATCAAGTACCACGGTATGACGGCAGAGCAGTTTCTATGGGCGTATATCAAATCGGAATTTCTCATGCCTAAAAAACTGACCTTTTATCCGACCAACATTTACTTTGAAGCACTCAAAAACGTTATTGCAAATCATGAGAAGGAGGAATTGAAACACCATGATTAAGACCCTGCAAAAAATCATGAAGCAGGACAAAGAGCGGTTTGTCGTTCCCAAAGGCGTCCAACAGGCGATTCCCATCCGCGCTATCTGGCCGGATGGGATTTTTCGCGTGGGCAACAAATTTTCCAAATCCTATCGCTTTGAGGACATAAACTACGCGGTAGCATCCAAAGAAGACAAGGAAGCGATGTTTTTGTCCTATTCGGAGCTGCTCAATTCCTTTGACAGCGGAGCAACCACCAAAATCACCATCAACAACCGCCGACTGAATAAAGCGGACTTTGAAAGCTCCATTTTGATCCCGTTAAAAGATGACATGCTGGATGAGTATCGCAGCGAATATAACCGGATGCTATTGGATAAAGCCACAGGTGCAAACAGCATTGTGCAGGATAAATATGTCACCGTATCGGTAATGAAAAAAAATATTGAGGAAGCGAGGAACTACTTTTCCCGCATCGGCACCGACTTGATTACCCATTTTTCACATCTGGGATCAAAGTGTGTGGAGCTGGACGCCACCGACCGCCTGCGTATCCTGCACGATTTTTTCCGTGCCGGAGAAGAAACGGACTTTCATTTTGATCTGTCCGACAGCATGAGAAAGGGACACGATTTCAAGGACTACATTTGTCCCGACACCTTTGAATTTGAAAAAGACCACTTCCGCATGGGAAACAAATTCGGGCGCGTCATCTTCCTGCGGGAGTATGCCAGCTACATCAAGGACAGCATGGTATCCGAGCTTTGCGACCTGAACCGCAATATGATGTTATCGCTTGACATTATCCCTATTCCAACCGATGAAGCCGTGCGGGAAGTGGAAAACCGGCTGCTCGGTGTGGAAACCAACATTACAAATTGGCAGAGGCGGCAGAACCAAAGCAACAACTTTTCTGCTGTTGTGCCTTACGACATGGAGCAGCAGCGCAAGGAAAGCAAGGAATTTCTCGACGACCTGACCACTCGCGACCAAAGGATGATGTTTGCCGTTTTGACGATGGTGCATATAGCGGACAGCAAAGAGCAGCTTGACAGCGATACAGAAACCCTGCTTACCAACGCTCGAAAGCATCTTTGCCAATTTTCTACCCTGACATTCCAGCAAATGGACGGACTGAACACGGTGTTGCCCTTTGGCCTGCGGAAAATTGACGCCATCCGGACACTGACTACGGAAAGCACGGCAGTATTTATCCCGTTCCGGGCGCAGGAGATTTCCCACAGTGGTGGTATCTACTATGGTCAAAACGTTATCAGTAAAAACATGATCATTGCCAACCGTAAGCACCTGCTCAACGGAAATTCTTTTATTTTAGGTGTTTCCGGCTCCGGTAAGAGCTTTACCGCCAAGAGGGAAATCGTCAATCAGATTCTTTCCAGCGATGACGACATCATCCTGATTGACCCGGAGCGCGAATACTCATCGCTTGTCAAGGCGATGAGCGGCGAAATTATCCACATCTCGGCAACTTCTCCGAATCACATTAACGCAATGGATATGAGCAAAGACTACGGCGACGGCGCAAACCCCGTCATCCTCAAATCTGAATTTGTCCTTTCCTTGTGCGAGCAGTTGATCGGAGGACACAACCTGGGTGCAAAGCAGAAATCTTTAATTGACCGCTGTACTGCCAGCGTCTACCGGACGTATCTGCAAAGCAATTACTGTGATAAACTGCCAACCTTGCAAGACTTTCATGCGGAGCTGCTGAAACAGTCAGAACCGGATGCACAGGAAATCGCCCTCGCTATCGAGCTGTTCACCAGCGGCAGCCTGAACACCTTTGCCAAGCCTACCAATGTGGATGTCAACAACCGCCTGATTTGCTATGACATCCTTGACCTTGGCAAGCAGCTGCTTCCCATCGGGATGTTGGTGGTTCTGGACAGCATCTTGAACCGTATTACACAGAACCGGGCAAAAGGCAAAAACACCTTCATTATCATTGATGAAATCTATCTGCTGTTCCAGCATGAGTACAGCGCCAACTTCCTGTTCACGCTCTGGAAGCGTGTCCGAAAGTACGGCGCTTTTTGTACGGGCATCACGCAAAACGTGGACGATCTTCTGCAGAGCCATACGGCCCGCACCATGTTGGCAAACAGCGAGTTTATTGTCATGCTCAACCAGGCTTCCACGGACAGAATGGAGCTTGCCAAGCTCCTGAACATTTCCGACCTTCAGCTTTCCTACATCACCAACGTGGATGCGGGGAACGGTCTGATTAAGGTGGGCAGTTCCCTTGTGCCCTTTACCGATCAATTCCCGCGCAATACCAAGCTCTATAACCTGATGACGACCAAGCCGGGCGAACAGGCCCAAATCTGACAGAACCTTATACATGCAAACGGCTGGCCGTACCTTCGGTCAGCCGTTCATTTATCTTATGAAGGAGGAAAACACAATGGAAACTATACGGTTTGCAAGTAAGGAGCATAAGGCTTTTTATTGCGAAATGCTTATTAAAACCCGCAATGACGACGCCTATCATCGGGCATTTTTCTACGCGATGGGAATTTGTGCTGAGACAAGACGCAATATTCGATCACTTTTTGACTTCAAAAACGGCGGGATTAACCCGGATGGTCTTTCGGACCCGTGGCAGACGGGCAGTACGCGCCGCCTGTGCCGCTTGGCCTTTAACCTCTGGAACGGCTTTACGGAGGAAGGAAAAGAAAACCGTTCCACACCCTATGAGTTGTTTGACTGCGGCTTTGCACCCTACTTTTTTGAGGCTATCCGTTTGCGTTATCCGGAATATTTCCGGAACATGGAGCACACCGTGCCCCGGCTTTCCTACCAATCACGGTAACTATCAGCGAAATCCTGAAAGGAGGTGTGCGCATTGAAGGAAATCAAAACCAAATCCACTATTAAGGATATTAAGGCGCTGGATAAAACTGTCGATGTGTCCCGCAGGGCGAAAAACGCTTATATCCGTACCAAGGAACAGGCTGAACAGACACAGCAGCCGGAGCATAACAGCTTTAGTGAATACGCGGAGGATAAAGTCAAGGAAGGTATGGATACCATCACCCGTGAAGCCGGTCATACCGTTGAGTATCAAGGCAAAAAGATTGTTCAAAAAATCAAGGAACGCCACAATTCCCGTTCAGATACCTATCATACCGATGCTTCCGATGGATGCACTTCGGGGCAGAACTCCCGTTCCGAAACCGGCAATCCCCAAACAGGCAATCGGAGCACAGCTTCCTCTAAAGGAAAGCAAACTTCCTCGTCTAAGGCTGGAAAAGTATCTGAACCGTACAATGTTCCTGTGCAGGCAAAGCAACCAGCACAGCAAAAAGCCGCCCAATCCAAGATAAGGGAAACAGCGAAGCGAAAATATTCACTTTCCAAGACAAACGAATTGGCAAAACGCCGATTTATTCAGAACCGGGCAAAAGCACGGTTCTCCCGAAACAGAGAAATGCAGGCAGCAGAATCTAAATCTATTCAGATAGCGGAAGCCAAGCATACACAGACTGTTTCAAATTCTGTTATTAAATCACCGGCCAGGAAAGTAGCAGTGCGCACTATTTCACCCAATATCGGCGGCACAAGCTACAGCACTGTTAAACAGTCTATCAAGACCGGTGACAAAACCTTAAAAAATACCGCTAAAGGTACGATTAAAACGGCACGGAAATCGATTAAGACCGCCAAGCAGACAGCCAAGGTTGGTGTAAAAACCTCTCAGGCGGCTGCTAAAGCTGCCACCAAAACTGCACAAACCATAAAGGCGGCACAGCGTTCGGCACAGGTGGCAAGGAATGCCGCCATATTCACCGTCCGCATGGTCAAACTGGCCGTCAAAGCCACTGCTGCGCTAGTCAAGGGTCTTATTGCCCTGGTAGGTACAGGGGGTGCTGTCCTTTCCCTATTCCTGGTTATTATAGCTGTGGCTGCCCTGGTAGCATCCCCTTTTGGCATCTTCTTTTCCTATGAAAACAAAGATTCAGAAGTAACGCCCATATCCAATGTGGTACAGGAGGTTAATGCCGAGTTTGACACCAAAATTGAGGACATTAAGGAGGCGCATGACTATGTAGACAGTGTGGAGATCCACTATTCCGGTAGTGCAGATAATATTCGGGTGGATAACTGGATGGACGTTATGGCCGTGTTCGCTGTTAAAACCGCAATGGATAAAGAAAATGGCATGGACGTTGCCACCATTGATACCACCCGGATTGACCTGATTAAGTCCGTATTTTGGGATATGAACTTGATTGACTATTATGTAGAAACCATTGAGCATACGGAAACGGAAACCGTAGATAACGGGGACGGTACCACCAGTCAGGAAACCACAACCACCTATGAGTACATTCTTCATATCACCATCACCAGCAAAACTGCTGAGCAACAGGCGGGTGAATACGGTTTTACCGATGATCAAATGAGCGTTATGGAAGAAATGTTGTCCGGGGAATTTCGCCCGATGATGTATGCCCTGTTAGGTATGGACGATGATACGGGCTTGACTGCCGAGCAGCTACAAAACCTTTATAACGACTTGCCAGTAGGTCAATTGGGCGGTGAAGCTGTTAAGCTGGCTCTTTCCCGTTTAGGTGACCCGTACAGCCAACCAAAGGCCGGTCAGGGTGATTACACCGATTGCAGCTATCTTGTGCAGTGGTGCTATCAGCAATTGGGCATTTCCCTTCCTCGTACAGCAGCGGCTCAGGGTGAATACTGCGTAGACAACGGCTTGACGATCAGTAAATCCGACCTTGTACCAGGTGATCTGGTATTTTGGAGTTTTGAAAACAATGATAGGTTTATGAACATTACCCACGTCGGAATCTATGCCGGGGACGGAATGGTGGTAGACGCATCCTCTACCCGTGGACAGGTGGTATACCGCAAGCTATATGATGTGAGTCATCAGGTGCTTTATGGGAGACCGGGAATTTCCTAAATAATTCGATAGACCGCCAGTTCAAATTGCTAATTTGAGATTGTTAGAAGTAATTGACATATTTTTTTCACATATCGCCGTGACATTAATAATAGCGTTATCGTGAAAATGGTATAATGACCAAATTGAAAGGTGGAAAAACTGATGAACTTTGAAGAATTAAAGGAAATGGAATATATAAAATGCGTGGGTTTATTAGCTGAGTTGATTGGCCTGGACGCGGATGCAAAAGAAAAAATCCATAAGAGCTTTCAAAATATAGGGATTAAAAACTTTTTTCTTCATCTTGAATCGATGGACTTGCCTACCGAGATTTCCGAGAAGTTGAAAAGCATAAAAGCCATTATTCAAATAGTTGATGTAAAAAGGGGGCGGGCATAACATGAAGCAGGATATATTGCATACCGAGAATTTTTTAAAAGGGCTGACAACTTTAACAGGACTGCCCTACAAAAAAGTTCAGCAGTATGTAAAAGAAAATAACCCTTTTAACATCCTGGAGCATCCCCACATTATGGAACCAAATGATAGACAGCTTGAAAAGATAGGTCTGCTCAATGAGTTCATTGCCTCTTACAACATTCTGAAAATCTATGAAAGCAATGAGAAGGTCATGCTCAATTCATCAACCATAGCAGGCCAATATTTTTTAGCCCTTTTGGGAGGAATGAAGGATAAAGAAAGGTTTATGGTTACATTTTTAGACAGCGGCAACAACATCATCGAAACAAAGACCATGTCGGAAGGGAGTATCGGACAAACGGCGGTGTATCCAAGAGAAATATTAAAATATGCCCTTGCCTGTGATTGCAATACAATGATTTTAGCCCATAATCATCCCGGAGGGTCCAAAAATTTTTCTCCGGAGGATAGGGCATTGACACAAAGAATGGTTGACATTTTTCATCCCCTTGAAATCAAAGTTCTGGATCACATAATTGTTGGCGGCGGAAGCTATACTTCTATGGCGGAAAAAGGGATTATCTCCTGCCAGAGCAAAGGTACCGCAAATTATGAAATGATAACATTAGGTCCAATACCTGCGGAAGAAAAGCGGAATAGGTTTAAACATACACACTCGCGTTAAATATTCTATCAAATAATCAACAAGAGAAAAGTGGTGTTAAAAAATGAAAGATTGGTTTTACAGGCTAGCCCCCGTTATCTTATCGGTAACGGGGTTTCCCATAATTATTTGCCTGTTTTTTATTCATGATATTTTATCTGACCGGTGGCAATGGATGTTCTGGCTGATACTATTACTTCTCAATGTGTGTTCAGGTGTCCTGATGGGTACACTTGTTAAAAAGCTTTACCATGGAGTAAGCAAGGACCCATTAACAGGCTTGTATAATAGGCGGTGCTTTTACGACCGGATCGACTATGAAATAGAAAAAATGAAGCGTACAAAATTGCCATTATCGTTAGCATTAATAGACATAGACAATTTCAAAACTATTAACGATACCTATGGGCATCTGGAGGGTGACAAGGTTCTGGTAGAGCTTGCCAGAATATTTAAAACGCAGGCCAGGTCGGGCGATACCATTGTCCGTTGGGGTGGTGAAGAATTTGCTATGATTTTACCTGAAACCGATAAAAGCGGAGCTTTGGCTTTTGCTGAACGTATCAGGAAGTTGGTAGAATTCTCAAACTGCAAGTATAAAATAACCGTCTGCATAGGTATTACGACAGTCTATCAAGAGCATGATGCAGAAAAAATCATGTCCGTAGCCGACAGGGCATTATATAAAGCAAAAGAAAAGAAGAACACGGTTGTATATGGGGTTTTCAACAATATTACCACCTGAAGCAGGTCCTATTCAGGTGGTAATTTACATTAGTTTAGCTATTTTTTCATGAAATGGCCTTTTTCCATATTTTAATAATGTCATTTGGAATAATATCATGCTTTACACACATTTCACATTGAAGACTGTAAGCATTTTTAAAAACAAATTTTTGTATTCCATAATTAATCATTTCCTTGCATATATTGATAACCTGAAAATCCATTGAATCCGATATATTCAAGCTGCATTCAATGACAGTTGGAATACCTATTTTTTGTAGTATTGGATAAACAATATCCTTTACAGGCCATGCAGCTCTTCTTGTTACCTCTCCGCCAAAAAATTTAAAGAATTCTTCACATCCTTTACATTCTATCAATTCTTTAGTTAGGACGAACCAAAGTAGCCCTTCTCTCCCAACAAAGGACCTATTTTTTTCAAATGTGGCAAAGCTATCTTTTATCTTTTCAAGTATAACTCTATCAATTCCAATGCTTTTGAGTTCATCAATAAGAGTGCTCTGAAATTCCTGTGGCCTTAAAACAGTTAGGCCTTTTCTCTCAATGCCATTCCAATTTATAATTTTAGTACAGTGATATCCCCGAATTTTATGCTTAATGAGTATATTCTTTAGATCTTCAACACTTTCATCATATACACGACAATAAACCGGGTTCAATATGTATGAGCCATCACATAAGGATTGTTCTTCTCGTTCCTTCTCATCTTTAATATAATAAGCTCTATTTTCTAAAATCTCTAATATTTGTACAGGCCAAGTATCAACCTGATCTAATTCAATCATCAACTAAATGTTCCTTTCACTTGTCATGTTCATAGGTAAAAATCCCAAAACCCATTGAATATCTTAATAATAGAAAATAATATCATAAATCCCCACAGCATTTTTTATATTTCAATCCACTTCCGCAAAAGCAGGGGTCATTTCGTCCAAATTTACTATTCAGTCCATTTAAATAGCCCAACAATTCCTTTTTCCTTGAGAGCAAAGTTCTTAAAGCTTTGATATCATTTTTTTCTACTGCTGAAAATACTTGTTCAGCAGTTTGTAGAAATTCAATTATATTCGGATCATCCCTTAGAGATATACGCACATTATCAACTCTTTGACCAGTAAAAGTCTTATCTCTATCAGGTAAAAACAATATTTTATTAACCCCATAGTCATTCGGTGTAATATCAACGAATTCCCCGGAAGGGCTTACCCAAATTGCATGAAATTCAGCCTCAATATATATCGTAGGCCACTCCCAGATAACCCACCCATGTTGAATAGAGCCTCCCTGTTTTTGAACCCTTAAATTCACATTTTCAAAGCACTCGTGAGGTATAGAGTTTTTATCCGGTTTCACTTCTATGTAAAAGGGCTTATACTCAGGATCAAGTTTTTTACACAGGTCTCTTATTTGTTTTGATATTATCACTGGAGTAGTTGTTTTCATTAATAACAGCCCTCCATTTCCCCATAAGTTATAATTCCATGGCTCCTTTTACTCATTGTAAGTAATTTGAATCTTGATGTGAAAACTATTAAAGCATGGACCATACCTTTTCTTTCCTTTTGGAGAGCCTTCATAACCTTGGCACCTTCTATCGGTTTCAAATTCAGTACGTTTGCTTTCAACCATATTTCGTATAATAGAACCAATGTTAAAACCGCCATTATAGCATCGTGAATTACTGCAATTAATAAATTCACCCATATTTTCTTTGTAATAAACCTGTTTTTTACTGAGTTCGTATACTCCTTCCCCATCCTCTTCAACTTCAACTCTGATATTTTTAATCTGCGGAAATGCCTCATAGAAGCTTACTTTACTACAAAATGCATAATTTGTGCTGCTAAAAACATCTGAAGCTTTATCTCTCTTGTTTGCCGGCATGTAGGTAACCCCCTTTTCTTTCACTATCATTCATAATTTGATTTCTTCTAGCTCCTCTTTATTAAAAGCCCTATCTGATGGTTCTATGAAATTAAAATTTTATCAATCAAAGTTCAGGAACATAGTTTCTATTAAAATTCAATCCATTTCTAAGAAAACACTTGGAAATTTATATCTTCATAGCATTAAGCAATTCATGTATGTATACATCAAAATTTGAAGCAATTACCTCAATTTTGGGAAGCTTGTTTCCATGAGCACAAGTTACGATCTTGCCATCCATTATTGCAATTGGGTCACTTTCCCGGGTTGCAAATACGAAAAATTTATCACCGAGGTTATATTCATTTTGCAAAGACTTTAATCTATTTGCAGGATAAAGTTTAACCGAAGTCAAATCATTTAAGACAATTTCCACGTCAACCGGAACATACTGAGAGTAAAATGGAACAAGTTCTTTTGGTATCTCTAAATTGATATTACCAGACCTCTCAAAAGTATTTCTTGCATCTTGTTTTATAACTGCATTAATGAATTCCGTATAATCCAAATTACACACCCCCATAAAGCACAGGTTCGCATTTTTCTATGGTATATATGTGTATTTTCTCAGCAATAAATTTTCTATATTTACTTTCGGAAATCTTATATACCAATATGATTACACCTATGCTTATTGAAACCACTACACCGGCATATCCACCCCATAAACCTTGTGCAATAAGCGCTATCAGTAAAATAGTAATGGAAAACGCTGCTGATTTCCCCACTCTCAACAAGCACTCTTTGGTACTGTATCCTTGAAGTTTAAGCTTAATAAATTGGTAGACAGAAAAAATAATTATTGTCATGCCTCCCATTACAGCCATATTACACATTTTTGCAATATTTTCCGTAACAGTCATACCTAAATTCCCAACAATACCCTGCAAAGCATTTGTTGATATTTCACCTATTCCTCTTGTTATAAGATGAGTTACTACACCCAATGCTGCACTCTCAACACCTGATTTGCCTCCAACTATTGCAGCATGTCTTATACTTTCAGAAGAAACACCAGACTGTGCTAATGTAACAATAAAACCCAAGGTAAACCCAATACCTAAGCCAATTGCAGCAGCAGCACCGATTCCTGCAAGTTCATTTTTGAAAACTCTAGTATGATTGGTTTTTTCTAAGCGTTCATTTCTGTCAATCAAATCACCACTTGTCTGATTTCGAAAATCTCCATCATGCATTTCCAAATGCTCAGCGCGGTCTTTAGCAAACTTAATATTGTCTGGATTTGCTTGTTGTGAAGGGTTATCAGCCACATTATTGATGTGATGCCCTTCAGCACCTCTTACTTTACCCGAATCAAATATTTCTTGATTTTGTGATGTTGACCAATCAGTTGTACCCTTTCCACCCATCTGTAACTCAGCATGCTCATATTTCCATGCCAATTCCACACCTTTATTACGAAGAATATCATTAGTGCCAGCGCCACTTGCAAGCAGTTCATTTACACGTTGCTGATAATCTCGTCTAATATCATTCAGATTGGTAAAAATTTCATTAAACTGAGTATTGAATTCATTTGTAGTTGACATTGTTCCAAAAGTGTTAACTGATTGAATTCCAACCGTGAACATTCCCGGATTAATACCACTAAGATTTATTAAATTTGACGAGCTATAGGTTGTTTGGCTGAAGGTCAGGCTCATTTTCCTAGACTGCATAACAATACCTCCCCTTCATCTCTTTATTTTTTCTGTATCGATAGAAATTTGTGTTAGTCTGAATTTACCCTCATCGTCCAACTTGCTAAATATAAACGAATAAACATGGTTGTAATATATTAGCGTTTCATTAAACAATTTTGCCGGATCATATGAGAATAATCGTTTTGATACGAGTGTAAAAAGCTGAGATTGGCTATTTTTATATTTAGCTTCGTTATCTCTGAATTCATCAAAAACAAACTTAAAATCCTTTACCGCCGCTCTATTGTATTCTGTATTGCTTAGCAAATTAAGTTCCATCATCTTATCGCTTATAATGACTGAGTATTCCTTTGTTAGCGTGTCATATAATGACTTTTGCTCATTAGTGAGAACATCTTTCACAATAGTGTTTTCCTTCTCGTTTATCTTAATAAGAAAAGCGTCAAAATCTTCTTGTTTCTTTGCTGAAAATAGCTTGCTTTTAAGATCGACCAATTCTGTCAGCAATTCGTTATTATCTGCAATAAGCTTGTTATTATGCTTAGAGATAAGCTCTTGCTCCAATTCTATAATTGTATTTGAGATATTCATGAGCTTGTCCCTACAGGCTTTAATGAACGTTAATTGTTCAGTGTTCATTTCGGCATTTTCAGAGTAGAATATAAGTGCTGCTTCAGCTTCACTGATAAAGTATTTCCTCGTTTTGATTTCTATTGGATAATTTGCGATAGTACATATAAAATCAAAATACTTACTGAAAATATCTTTATTGCCAAGGTCTTTGCCGTAGAGGTTTTTACCTACTGTATGTGCATCCCAAATATTATTGGAAGCGATAAGGCCTTCAAACAATTTCAACTGTTCCATGATTATCCTCCCTCTCTTTATTCAAGGCATCCCACTTATTTATCACTTCAAACCAATTCTTTATAGTGGAATGCCTGAAAGAAAATTTTTAAATTCCTCTGCTGCTTTAATCTTATGTTGGATATCTCCAATGTTGTATGAGGATACCATTTCTTCAAGATTGCAAATATATCCCTTCCACTCCTTATCCAGAGCATCAGCTGCTACATTAAATGCATTTACGGTATCTGTCCAAAACTGTTCGATACCCTCTTTGTATTTCATCAAGCAATTCTTTGAATCATACTCCTTAACAATCTTCTTAGCCAAACTCTTTTCCCAGCCACCAGACAAAAGCGCAAATACTGAAATTGCTGCAATAATAGCCAGTGCGATACCTAGCACAATTGGACCACCTATTGCAGATACAGCAGCCGTCGCTCCAGCTGTCCCTCCTGCAACCGAGATACCAAGTGCAGATAGCAAACTTACACCCTTAGCCACAAGAATGTACGCACCTAAATTTCCCATTGAAGCCGCCCAAAATGCCAATCCACCTAACGTAACCGCTCCTGCTAATCCGGAAGCAAACGCTTTAGTTACATCAAAGGAAAACTTAATATCTCCAACATCCACAGAAAAATTGTTACTCTTGACGCTACCTTCAAAGTCTGCAAGGTACTTATCAATTTTTTCTTTTAAGTCATCAGAGTGGCCTTTTAAGATATCCTGCATTTTATGTTGTAAGGTTGAATTAATAAAGCTTACCAAGGACTGAATATCTTCTTTCTTTTTCTTAAAGCCTTTTTCTTTGATAATAGAAACAATTTTGTCCGTCGATATAACACAACCATATTCATCTGCAAATTTTTCTACAGAGGAGAACGACATTTTTTTAATATCAGAGACCAAATCCATTCTACGATTTTGGTTTTCGTTTGCTCTCTTAGGTTCGTTTTTTTTGATTTCCTTTAATAAAAGTTCATATTTGTCACGTTCGGCAATAATGTTATTATATTCGGCTATTTCGTTATCCATATTAACGCCAGTATCTTTGATATACTGCCTTACAAAATCCTTTGCTTTTTCATTGATAATTTGTGGTAGCTTTTCTACCAAAATCTTTATTTCTTTTTCGAATTCTACTCTCAATCGTTCAATATCAGTTGTATATGTAAAAAACCGGCTTCTAATAATATTGTAATTATAATCGTGTCCGGATATTTCCTTTTTATTGTTCCAGAATGCTTTAGGCATTGTTTGAAGCAATCTGGAACAACCATTATCAAGTATATTGGTCAGGGATTTAGGATTACCTCCATCGACAGTATGAGCATGCGATGCAATCACGAACAGATTTGAAAGTGGCTTGAGTTCATTTTCTTTTTTATTTTCAATAACATTTAATGAGTTAATAGCTTCTTTCAGATACTCTATGCTTCCACCTTGCATAAACTGTCCAGCATGTGACATGTAAATCAAAACATCAGCAAATTCCTTTGCTTTTAAAGTCATTGTGTCATCTTCAACACGATCGCCAGTTCCAAAGCCCGGCAAATCAATAACATCACAATTTTTCAGAATTTCACTGTCAACAAAGATTACAGCAGCACCAGCCTCATTTGTTCCATACATTTCCCCTTGTCGAGTACCATAATCCTTCAGAATATCAGCACTTCCTCCTGCCAACTTCCAAGATCTACAATATTCTTCATTATTTAATTTTCTTTCATCCCAACCAACAACACCGTCAGGTGAGGTTCTAAAAATCCAAGCCTCCTCCTCAATATAATTTGGTCTATCTTTTATATGCTTAATATAAACAGTTATTGAAGTTGTTGGTGTCCATGAAGTAGGCATTTTTTCTGAACCAATAATTGAGTTTATCAATCTACTTTTACCTACATCAGAATGACCCACAATTGCAACTTTGGGCTTTGCGATCACCCTTTCCATCCTATCCCTGAGTTCACTTATATACTTATCATAATTCTCACCCCACTGGCTACGATAACGTGTTCCGCACTCATTTATGTAATCAACTATCGTACGTTTAGTAAAGTCAGCACTACGCCAAGTGTCATCTACCTCCAAAGGTTTTGGGGCCGGACGTTTGTATTTGATTAATTCATCAAGGGTTGTTCCTGTAAAGTTAGCTATTTTCACCAGTACTTCAAGAGGGATTTGTTCTGTAGATTGCTCTAACCTTGAAATATAATCTTGACGGACCCCAATATGATTTGCAAATTCTGCCTGTGTCATTTTAAGATTATTTTCTCGAAAGCTCTTTAAGTCAAACATTTTTTCCTCCTTCATTTCATACTCAATATCATTTTTTACCCCATTACATTCCATATCTTAGCAAATAGTTACGCATTAGTCAACATATTTTATGCAAATTTGCATATTTTAAATTAATATAATGCCAATATGCATAAAAACAAAAATCCGGTTGTGGCATTTTTCGACCTCAACCGGCGATGCGATTTTGCAAATACTTTTATAATTAAACCGCCATCTAAACCTTCGAAGGGCCAGAAGCAACCAATACCGAACATGAATATTTCTTCATTTCTTATCGTCCACACACATAGTACACCCCGTTTATGTTTTTGATATAGATAAAACAGCAAACTATATCTATAATTTTTTAAACTCGATATACTCCTTTAAAATCTGTTCAGGTTTTTCAAATTGCATTCTTCCGGGCTGAGCATCAAACATATTCTGAATATCTACAAACGCACCCATAGCATTCAACGCAAGTGTAAGTTCTTCAACAGCTTTTTCTTTATCCTGAGTATTAATCGATTCTATGGCACTTTTTATAAGATACCTTACATCATCTGCCCATATGGTATATCTTGAAAAGGTAGCAACATTGTTCCCATCGCGCTGGTCAAAGGCTGCTCTCTCCAACCGGGAAAAAATGTATTCCTCGGTATTACCATTGTAGTGTTTTAATTCACAGAAGGCTTGTTGCTTACCAAGAGAAGAATAGAATTCAAGAACAGCCCGTATATTATCTGTTAATTCCATCTGGTATTTCACCTCTCCCATAACAATTTTAAAGCTCTTTTAACGGTTTAATGATCTTTTCAATTAATGCTTCATCGTCTGTAATACTAATAAGTGGCAAACTGAAAACATACGCTTCATCAATATATTTGCATTCCTCGGATTGGAAATGATTAACTTTTCCATCCAATTCATAATTATTGTCTTCATTTGCATCAGTCCAAGAAAACCAGACGTTCCATAAATCCCAATGATCTCTTTTTTCTATATCGGAGTATACAATTTTTCCGGCAGTAATAATTGGTTGTTCCACATCATCTCCCCAAAAAGTGATTGTAATGCATTTATTAACCAGTTTATCTTTATTGTTTTGATAAACACGGAAAATTGCTTCAACAATCCATCTGTCAGCCTCCTGCAAGCTTGCACTTACATCCTTTGTTATTCTATTGCCATATAAGTTCCCCCACTCAGGAGCCAATTGGTTATCAATCTTGAATATTAACCTCTGGCATTCTTTAAATACTTGTTGAATATATTGAAAAGCTAATGTTATTTGATGACCCTTTTGAATATCACTCACAACTGATTCCCCCTATAAAAAATATTTTTTTCTATTGTAATGTCTAAGTTGTTTAATTGGTCAAAATAAGTTTTCTTCTTAGCAGAACTATTTCCATCATTATAGAAAATCGGATATGGCAATGAAAACGCCGAATTCAATGACTTATCCGGTAGAGATATCCCTGAAAAATCCCTCAACCCGAGCTTTTCCATATATTTCATCAAGTCGTCTACGATAATCTGTTCAAATGATGAATAGTACGGATACATTTTCTCAAGTGTTTTGTACAATTGATGCCATCTCAGATGAAATACATTTTCTTGTATTTCATTATATCTGCTTTGTATTATTTTGGTAGTTGCCGTTATGTCTGAGTAAGCTTCGGCTTCTGTCAAATAAATAATGTATCCCTTTCTGCCTTTAAAGCTTGATACAGATGATTCCGTAAAATTCTCTATATCATTATTTATTGCTTCAAAATAACGGACTAATTGATCATTTTCCTCTGTTCCGCTTTTCCCTGATTTGAATTTAGCTTCAACGACAAGAAGCAAGTCATCAAAACCATGTACATGGTCACTAAATATAAGGATTAAATCCGGCTCTCCATAATTCTGATTCCAAGTCCAGAATACATATTCTACTTTCCGGTAACATCTCAGCTCAATTCCTTCCGAATTCAATTTCTCCCAAAGAGTTGTTCTTTTCTCGTTATATAAAAACGCAGATTCAATAAAAGGAATCAATATCATGTCTGGCCTTAGATATTTTAGAGTGCCAAAGACTGTTGAAGTGAGGATATCCTCTGTATACTCATAACCTAACGATTTGCCTTCAAGTACGGCTTGTATCAAATTATCACCCCCAATGGATAACTTATCAGTTATGCAAAAGAAAAAGCTCAAAATAGGTTTTATTATTTAAAAAACTTAAAAATATCAAATATACTAAACGAGGTTTTACGGTAGACCTTGTTATACAAGGCTTTTTTAGGATTTGTGATCCAACCCCATCCTCTTGGAGCTTTCACACCTAAGCTGTGGCGTATATATCTTTTTACACTCGTTCTTGCTGCAATACTCTTTTTAATACTTGGTTTTCTCATACCGAACTTCATTATTATCACCCTCTTTTATTTCTCAATCACAAACCCACTCCAACTATCGGCATACTGCAAAAGCAGCGTGAGTGGCTCTTCATGGGTAGCACAGGAACGGTTATCCTCAACATATTGTCCATCGTGATAGACAATTGCCTGCACTTCTTCCTCTGTAAGGCTGATGTGTTGGAGAGCCAAATATAAACTCCTAACCGGAACACTTAAATATGTAAGTTCAGAATTAAAACGGTATGGATAATCTGGTTTGTATCCGTACTTTTTCTGTTTTTCGGACGGTTCATTTATTAGATACTGCGGATTTCCGGGCATACCCACTTTGCCTAAATCATGCAACAACGCTACTATAACACAGCTCTCATCACTTATTTCCGGTGCAATAGCAGCTTTGATCTTTAACATAGTTTCAGCAACATTTACCGAGTGCTCCAAAAGACCACCCTCTTTGCTGAGATGGTATTTCGTGCTTGCAGGTGCTGTTAGCCAGGTAGTTTCTTTCTCCATAAAGTTAATAAGGTTTTCAAAATTAGCCTTTCTATTAACAACCCTTGTTTTTAAGTCCTCATATCTTAGCTTTACTGTCATTACACCCCTCTTTTCCCTTTTTCTCAATCCGAGACAAACTATTATAAAAATATTTTACAGTTTTAACTGTACCATTGTACGGACAGTGCCATGATTTAATGATATCCATCACTTGTCATTTGCTTTGTACAAAATGTGTTTCAATAATACCTCATAACCTTTACGCCACTCTTTGCGGACACCAAGCCCTTCTTTATTTTTCCATAGAGCTTCCGGCCCGGTTGTTCTTGATAAGTCAATTCCGAAGGCACCATTAACCAATTTTATAGTCTGAGAATTTTTACAGTTACCTACTTGATAGCACTTTTGCAAATCATTACTTTTAAGGATTACTGCACAGAAGTTCTCAGCAGCTCGTACCTTAAGCACATTGGAAAGTACCCCTTTGTAAAAGCTATCATAAAGTTGGTTCCATTCGTTGATAATGATATACCGCTTATTTGAAATCTTTTCAATCTTTTCGCTGTATAGCATGGAGGCCACCAGCTCCGGTTTAAGAATATCTTTTTCCCTACAATATGCAATAATGATGTTCTTATCATTGTACTTGTGCAGATAAAGGCCAGTATCAATCTTCTTTGATTTACTTAAAATATTGCTAAGAGCGTCCGGTCTGATTACAAAGTCTTGGTTCTTATTCAGTGTTTCGGGCTGATTCAAATATTCATCATTTTCAAAACTCTTACACTTCAAAATATCATGGAAAATTTCTTTATTTATATCAAATATGTACACCTTTCCCGGTAGGTTTCTTGATGTACTGCCTGACCTATCAAGGTTAAGGATACTGTATTTAAGTTGTCTGCCACATGGATCATAACCAAACACATAAGATATATTCCTTGCCGTAGCATCCGAATAGCCCATTGTGCAGAGCGTAAAGCATTTATTTTCAATAGCCCGTACCTTCTGATAATAACTCCACTTTTTATAGTCAACATGTCCTCCTGTGGAGTTAATAATAATATCAACACCATTCACACCAAAAGCCCTACTAAAGAGCGGCTGTGTTGAATCATAACATATTGTCCTGCCTATCCTGTAGCCCTTGTATAATACTGGAGCATAGAGGTTGTCCGGCATATCTGCATAATCGCTGAATTCAAAGGCCGAGAAGCTAGTGGCAATATGTTTGACATAGAAATTTAGGTAGGTTTCATCATCTGCAGCATTTGGATTTGCATAGTATGAATAAATCATATCGTGACTATCACTTGATGCAAATACTACCGGGCACCCGGCCTTTTCACTAATTTCAAGCACAATATCTTCAATTCTTTCGGTGTCAGCGGTTTCCCCATCGGAATAATCACAGAGATTTAGACTGTAAAGCTCATCGTTGAAGGGAGAATATGCATGCTCAGGAAACACGAACAAATCAAGATTTGCAGCGTTTACTGATTCAAGAACCCTATTAAACTCCTTTTCCGCTTTTTTACCTTGTAAAGTTCTATCTTGTAAATATAGTCCGACCTTCACTGATATCCCCCCATTCTAAACCTCATGCAATACGATATTATTGCAGTTAAGTTTATTTTTAAAGAACTCAAGATGTGGCTTCGCATCACTTTTTGTAACCAATATGCCGCAAAAAGAATTCTTTGCCATGTTCAATATTCCGCCATTCATATGCTTGTTTATTGAAGACTCAATCTCTATTGAGATGATCGGTAAAAAAAGATTCTGGACTGTTCCATTCAGTATTGCAAAGAGCATTGGAAAATTAACAACATCATTATTTAATTCACTCGCCAATGCTTTCATCCACTTGATAAAGCTCCTTGGAGAATTAAATCCTGAAACAACATCCAGCTTCGGTATATAGTAGCTGTCCACAGGTTTGCTTGACTTCCTGACTTGCTTGAAATCCGGCGATACAAATGTCTTTTGTAATAGATAGAAGTCTGCAATTTCACTGCTGCTTTCGAGATTGTTATATACATGCTGATTAAGCATAAACTCCCATTGAGCTTTATAGGGAGCATAATTCTGTCTAATCTCCATACCTGAATTTGAAATGTATGGGACTATCTTTTCATACATTTCAACTGATGCAACCTCTCCACCATATGTACTTCGTTTGGTTGTTCTAATTTCAGATGTACTTGGAAAGATATCATCCTTATTTGTTTTGAGATTTTCAATACTTCTTGATATATGTGTCCAATCGGCGAAGAACGTGTTCCTATATCCGCACATACTTGTAAAATATCTATGAAGTTTTAAACCTCTCCGATATGTATCGTTTTCTTTGACCGCAGCATCATTATTCACTATTACAAAATTAAAAAGGTAATCGCCACAATATAGATTTGCAAAATTACTTAATTGATTCTTGCTTGAGGTTGTAGAGCCTTCTATTTCAAAGCCAGCAAAAGGCAACTTGCGAATTCTGTCCAACATTACTGGATTGTCTGAAAACAATGGTTTTAATGCATCAATATTAAAATATTTCTCTGTATCAAAATACCAAACTACATCATATTTAGGTGCATAGCATTCGTTGCTTGGCAAGCTAATATGCTCGGTTGCAGATATAAAACCAAGCTTTCTGCCCAGCTCATAGATTGCTTCTTGGATAAATAATGTTTGATTTTTAGGCAAATTACCGCCTCCTTGTACATTATTTTTGTTTATTGTTCTTATCATCAAGGCTATAAAAATTACTTCTTTACAACAACCTCTGTTCGCCGGTCGATTTTATATTCAAATTCTACCTTTATCTCGCCGTCAGCCGGTACATTAACAGAGAATTCAATAAGCCCTGATGTTTTCTTGCTATATTCATGAGTTGCAGAAACCATCTCCCATACACCCCAGGCATAATGTTCAAAATGTACTTCCGCAGCTTCTTCCTTATGGTTCTTAATAATGCACTCATATTTGTAATGTTCAAATCCATTTATTTTCTTTCGGTCAACTTCATTGAAATCGAAGGTGATGTCAAACGCATTGCCGATAGTGAGCTTAATATCTTCATCCTTTGGGGTGTGCCCTATACTATCCTCACCAATGAACTCAAGAGAATTGTCTGCTTCATCAGCTTTATACAGTTTGATTTTCCCCTTTGGCATAGCGCTACCCAAGCCACACTCTTTCGTATTTGTAAATTCAATAATTACATTTGCCTTTTCTTCACTCATGTTGAGCTTGTAATACTTTTTATATGGTATATTTAGACCATTTAAAATATTGATTTGCTTGGTCTGATTATCTTTCAGATTAGTTGGATTTACTAATGTGTACATGTGATAATCAAAGAAAGCTTTTTCCTCAGCTTGAGGCGCAGCAGAGGACTCACAAATATACATACGTTCTTCCATGTTATAGCTATCGTCCTGAATTCTGTTGACATCTCCGGCAATAAGTTTTATTTTGGCATTTTCAAACGTTGCACCGCTTTGATTTTCAATTTCTGCCCATCCTGCAATGTTTAAAGCTTTTTCCAAAATCTCTACGACATAGTTTGCATTCCAATTTAAGCCCTTGCTAAGATAGGAAACCTTAACATGCTCAGATGTCGACTTCCCAATTTTCCATACAAGAGCAGGCTTTGCGATAAGTCCCGATGGTAGGGAAGGGAGAACAATTTCTGCCTGAGGATCGATATATATTTCCTTTGTATCATTATCCTCTAATACACATCTTCCAGCTCCCTCAACCGATAAAAGACGGCAGCTTTTCTTTTCACCGGTTTTCCTGTCTTTTAAATAGACTTCCTTATCAATGTACTTTTTGAGGAGCTTATCCCTATCAACTAAATCATAATCATAATTGAATTCCAAGATATTCAAACCTTCCACCAGGAGAGAATCCGTTTCAATCTGCTGTGCTACATCAGCAAAAATAAGCTCAGTCTCAGTCCCTGTAAGGCTTACGGTACGTGTTTCCTTGACAGCACCGAATCCTCCATTGTAAATGGTCAAGGAAATGTCTTTTGTATCAGCCGCAGTACATAATTTCTTCATGATCCACACCTCCGATTTTATTATATCATTCATCGTGTACATTAAAACGGACAGTAAATTTAAGTTCTATACTGTTTTTACAAAATCAATAAGCTGCTAAGCTTGCACAGAAAACCTCTGTTATATCAAGAGAGAGAGGGATGCCCTCTCTCTCATTGAAAAACTATCTTTTCTTTCTATCAAGATAAATCAAGAATGCAAGAAGCACAACTATTAACAGAATGATAAGTGTACCTTGAACAGGGTGTTGTTTCAGTGCTTCCAATAACTGCATGGTTTCCTCATAATGCAAAACCTAATCCCCCCATCTATGTTAATTTATATAATCTATATTAAATTTCACATAATGGAAAATTTGCTCCTACAACCTTATTCCTAACTAATTTTGCTTGAAATAATGCCTTATCTGCTTCTGTAAATAATATATCTATAGCAATTGGTTTATCAGTTGTTGCTACTCCAATACACACAGTAACACCAAAACATTTTTCGGATTTCTCTATTGCCTTTCTTAACCTCTCCGCATATTTTAATGCTCCTTGGCTATCTGTGTCAGGAAGGATAATGGCAAACTCTTCGCCTCCCCATCGTGCAATAGTATCAATCTCCCTGGAATTTGCTTTGAAAACTTCCGAAACCCGTGTGAGGAGCTTGTCCCCAGCCAAGTGCCCGTATTTGTCATTTACTCTTTTAAAATGGTCAATATCTATTATGACTAATGAAAGTGCAGTTTTTGAACGATTCAGTCTTTTTAACTCTGATTCTAACTTTTCATAGAGGTATCTACGGTTAAAAAGATCCGTGAGTGGGTCTTTATAGGCATAATATATTATGTTTTTTATCCATAGGCCGCAGAATACACTAATAACAGTTGAAAATACAATAACACTTATCCAAAAATAGTTATAGAAGGTTGGTTGTATGCTGTAATAGACAAAGCAAACAATAGAACTTATTAACAGTCCCCCAAGCCCCATACAAATAGAAATATTCTTATATAAAGCATTTCTCATACAAAAAGATCACCACACTTACCTATTCCATCTATCTATTTACATTATTTTACTTTATTTATCAAAAACATTACAATAACTTTTTCCATGTATTAGCATTTACTTTATATTTTATACTTAAATTCCCTTTGAGTAAATATCAATCATTACTAATGGTACTCATTGTATATATAAAATAAGGGTAGACTACCTACCGTTGTGTGTTCTACCCTTATTTCAACCTCTGTTTTTGTGAACTAACATGGCTCGAATAATATCGTTTAGCAAACTTATTTGTCCTTCCGATAATTTATTGGCTAATAGCTCCATTTCTAACCTTTCAGGACTTTTAGCACTATCTCTATGGCCGAACGCAAGATAATCAAGAGTTGTATTTAAAGCAATCGATAGATTTAAAAAAGTCTCGAATGAAAATCGCTTTTCTCCTCGCTCTATTTTGCCTTCGTATTGTGGAGATATATCAACTTTTTCAGCAAGTTGAAACTGTGTAAGTCCCATTTTATTTCGTTCTTGTTTTATTCTTTCTCCGATAGCCTTATAGTCCATGTCTCAACCCCCTGTAATAAACATACAGGGAAGATTTTGAAATAAAAACAGTCCATTGGTAAATACAACTATTTACTATATGGTCACATTTTATTTTTGATTAATTTCTAAACCATATCACAACTCAGCATAAACCATCTGCATCAATATTTCCTTATCATCCATCATTGGCTTTTCCGGAATAGTTTTAAGCCCATTTTCAAGAATTATTTTTCCGGTCACAGCCAGGCACAGCGCGTCAATAACATCATCAATTTTTTTACGATATGGAACATCAGCCAAAAACTTTTCTATAACCTGGTTAGCATCAGGATAATATCTTCGTAGGATTTCGAGGCGCTTCTGCTGTCCTTCATTGGTCGTCTTGTCTTCAAGCACAGGCCGATTTTCATTAAGCTTTGAAAAGCAAAATTCAGGATGGCTTTCAACAAGTCTATTTTTCCAGTGAGGATTATTCTGCAAAAATTCATCTACTTGCTTTATTGCTTTAGTTATTCCTAACGAAAATGGATTTAACTTCTTTCCTAAAACAGAAACATTACACTCTATTGCTTCGTCTTTTCCTTGTGCATATACAGCCTGTCTGCAAGGCACCTCAAATATGCTTGAGCCTTTTTTGCCAAGTTCTTTCTTGACAAGGAGATCAGGACGCGCATCACTTCTTCTTTCAGGAAGGCCTATTGGAATATCAATTATCAAGCTGTCAGCATTGGAGTATCGTTTGCATATATCATTTATAGTATTAAATTTTTCAACCTCAAAGCTATTTTCAGTTATGCAAACAGCAACCCACTTGCCCTTGCAACCATCTATTCCAACGCATCTATAACTTTTATTCGTACCTGTTAATCTATTGAAAATAGAAATAAATTCTTGTTCAATGCTTTTGAAATCCCTTAGAAAAAAATCATGCTCCATCGATATTTTTGGTGCCCTATCATATATGCTAATATTCATTAGCGCTTGAAACTCGAAGTAAAGCAAGCTATCATCAACATCTTTTATCAGCTTATATTCTTCATCAGACAAATCACCGATTCCAAACCATTCATAGATTGTACCCTGAAGTTTTTCTTCAATAATAAAATACTCAGATAAGTTCCGCTTTACCGGTCTTGTTAAATCTGATATATAGCTTTCGCTTGCATCATGCAAAAGACAGCCAAGCTGAACTCTTTCTGAATAGCCTCGACTTTTGGCTTCTTTATAACAATTAACTGAATGCTGTGCAACTGAATAAAAATGCTTGAAGTGCCCGTTAGCCCTGGTCATTAGAGATAACGAGTGCGCTATATCCTCTATTTTTATATCTGTCTTAACCGGCTCCAAAGGATAGAATCTCGTTTTGGTGTAAGTAAGTATATAATCCAACATCTTGAACCCCTCATTTCTATTACAGCTTGATATGATGTGCCTCCTAATAATGTCTTTTCGATCACTAACCAAATTTTATTCATATTGCTCAATAGTATCCTGCAAATGACACTTATACTTTTTAATAACATCCTCCGGCGAAAGTATTTTTACTTTGCTGCCGAATTGAAATATCCAGGCAAAGAAAGTTGAGCTTATAGCTACATTTATTCTCACAGCAAAGTTGTTTTCATCAACCTTCTCCAAGGTTATATCCTTGCCAAAACGGTCAATAACTGCATTGACAAGGGAATTGTCAAAACTTATTTTAACAATTTCTTCTGCTCCACCGAACATATTGAATACTTTCTTAGTATAATCCGCGATATTAAAATACTCATCGTCTGGCAGTATCACTCTGGGCTGATCTACAATTTCTATATTCGTCATCCTGTCAACTCGATAATGGGTAAAGTCATTGTATTTTTCCGAGAAAGTAATGAGATAATAATTCTCATCATCCCAGGATAAAGCATAAGGACTAACAAAATAAAGGTCTCCATTCTTTCTATATTTCTTTTCTTTTTTGATATCGTAGTCAAAATACTTGAAAGATACCTGCTTATTTTCTGCAATTGCAACATGAAGCCTGTCCACATTATAATAAATGTTTTCATTAATAGCCTTAACCCTGTTTGCCACATAAACTTGGCGATGAAGCGACATGGCCTGACGGGAACTTGCCAGGCTCTCTATTTTTTTAATAAGTTCATTACTCTTTTTATATGTAACAAATTTTGAGCATTGGACAGCATCAACCAAAAGCTTCAATTCCGGTAATTCAAAGACACGGCTTGCTACAAAATAATCCGTAGTTTTGCTTTTTCGAGTAGCAATATCAATTCCGTAATGACACAAAGCTTCTATATCGTCATAAATTGATTTCCGCTCAGCAGTAATGCCGTAACGTTCAAGTTCTGCTATCATATCATTGACTGTCATAGTATTTTCTTCATCCGTTTTTTCAAGAAGCATTTTCATTAAATATAGAATTTTCAACTTCTGATTAGAACTTTTTGCCATAACTGCACCCCTAAAATCCCAAAATTATTCCAAATAATTACACCTCCAATGATACCATAATATCACAGGAGGTGTCCAATAAAACGGATTGTGTTTTTATATTACTGCTACTATTTCTTTTCGCCAATGATCCTTTAATTGTTTCTGCTTCTATAATACTAATTATTTTTCCGCTCATTGAATCAATAATCACCTGAAGATAGCTTATTGATTATAGCAAGTGCACTATCTGTAATTGTTGCTCCCTCATAAGTCACAATAAGCTTTCCACTATAATATTTATCATATATATCCTGCTTTTCAAGCCATCGCTTATCGTAGCTTTCTACCCCCAACATTCCTAAGTGCTCCCAATACAATTCTTTACCGCTGGGCAGCGTAATTGTAAAATCTGGTTCAATCCATTTACCATTTTCATATCCAAGCTTCTTTTCGTACTCATAAGAAATACCATTCTGGGCAAGAAGGTTGGCAATAATAACCTCGGATTTACTCCTAACACGGTCTCCTTTCAGAGTAGAATATATTCTGTTAAGCATGTGTTTTTCAACGCCGAGATATTTAGCTATTTCTTGATGAAGTTCATTTGAAGATGAATTATCAGCGATTAAAAATACCAGGTAATCAAGCAGACCATGCTTATATTCACATTTTTCATGAATAGAACTTTGAATATATTGCATTTTTGCTTCAGAAATTTCTTGCTCTAAAACATCAACAACCAATCGTCTGTCCAATGGCTTAGTTGTGGTAGTAAATCCCTTTACAACACTTTCATAAACCTTATTGACAATCGTCTTAACATCGATCTTTGATCTTTTAACAGTGGTAATCAGATTTTTTGTTTTTGTACAGTTTATAATATCCATAAGGGCTTTATCTTTTACATTTGAAAGGCTCTTTAAATCGGAAAAACCTTTGCACTCTATTTTTAATACTCCACTGTCTAAATAGTAGGGCAAACACTGTTGCACCTCTTCATCTTCAAAATAGGGCAATGTATGCAGTCCTTCACCTTGCTCAGCTATTTTTTTATATGTATCTACAAGCTTTTCAGCCGATGGAAATGACCCATCTATAAAATATTTGCGCTTTACATCAATGTTTTTATTCGTATAAAGTAAATAGGCATTAGCAACATTTCCATCACGTGCAGCTCTTCCGACTTCCTGATAATATTGCTCCACAGATTCTGGTATCATAAAATGAATAACAACTCTAATATCCGGGATGTCTATTCCCATGCCAAATGCGTTGGTAGCAAATATTACACTAATTTCATTGTTCTTATACCTATCAATAATCTCTTTTCGTTCCTTGGCTGTCATCTCACCATGAAAGCAAACAGATTTATATCCCTTTTCATTAGCTTTATCAGCAAGCTTTTCTACACCACGTTCACTGCCTATTCTATAAACATAGATCAGTATCTTCTCATTTTTATGAATTTTGATAATATCCCAGAGTTTATCTTCCTTTTCATTCTCATTACTAAATTGAAGGACTTTTAATGATATTTCCGACCTCATGAGAAGATTGTCTCTTATGATATTGGACTTATCAATCTTAAATTCACTGCATATATCTACAACTTCTTTGGGATTCAAAGTTGCTGTTAATGCGAGTATTTTTGGTTTGTCTTCAGAGTCATCATAAAGGCAGTCCAAAAAAACAGGAATCCGCTTATAAAACGGCCTGAAGCTGGTGCCCCACTGACTGACACAATGTACCTCGTCAATTGCAAGCAAAGTTATCTCTTTTTTACGCTCTCTAATGCAATACTCAAAAAGCCCATCTGTTGCAATCTTTTCTGGACTTACAAAGATAAATTTCGGATTGATAATTTTATTTGCAAAATCAGTGAGTATTTTTGCTTGCTTTGCTGAATCCATTCCACCATGAATTGTAAGCACCTCAAAGCCCTGCTCCGCAATCTTTTCGGATTGCTCATCAATAAGGGAAATAAGTGGAGAAATTACAATTGTTATGCCGCCTGAAAGTATCCCTGACATCCAGTATATCAGCGATTTTCCTCCTCCGGTGGGCATTATACAAAGCGTATTATCACGTTCTATAACATTTGAAATAGCAGTTTTCTGAAACTCTTTTATAGCAAACTGATTTTCTTCAAATTTTTGGGCAAGTTTAGGAAAATTTTTCTTAAAAGCCTCATCAATATTAAGCATATCCAAACCCTCCGTCTTTTATCTGCTGTTTTAAGAAGGATATCTCATCTTCATGCTGAGCTGCTACAAAAGTCAAGAAAGCATCTACTATTATGTAGCGGTTTTCCGGGTCAAGGTAAACATTGTTTTCATCTGATTTTTGCTTTAACATCTGGTAAATTTGATGAGCATAAAATGTGAATAATTCATATGGGTAAAAATAGTTCTGCTGCGTAATGCATTTATCCACATCAATCATCAAAAACTCCGAGTCTTGCTTACAATCAAATGTCTTTTTATCAGTTAAGTACCAAAGTGCCCATATAGCATCCCTGCTCCTATTTGGAAATACAGCAGGATAAACCTTATAAAGCATATGACTTTTTATGCCCCCACCTATTACACCATAGACTGTATAGTCATCTGTATCCAAATCACTGATTTCTAAACCTTCATGGCAGTCAATTTTGTCATATGCTTTCTCTTCATAAAAGTTATCGTAATAATCCTCAGCAAAATTGAACAGATTGCTTACAACTGTAAGCAGCTCATTAGAATCGGAAATATTAAAATCCCTTTTATATTTATCTAATTCTTTAGCAGTGCTGAATAGAGTATGATGTATAATCGGACACTCCTTTTTTAACACTGTAGACTTAAAATATTGAGGATCATCCTCATACTCTTCCAGAGCTTCCTGGTCAAAGATTGCGATATATTTTTCTCTGTCTTTTTCAAAATTCTCTGAAGCTTCTATTATGATGTTTTTGAACTTTTTTGTAATATCAACATTCTTTTTTGACGTAACCTTTTGTACCCCTAATTTTTCAGCAATTTTTTGCACGTCTTGTTCTGATACACCATAGCCAGCTTCAAGCATTATAAAATCATTAAAGTATTCCGGGAATTTAGTCTTAATAATATCAAGCACTTTTTCTATATGTTTTTGTTCATAACAAACGGCTTCTACTGACCGTTCCTCTTGATGCCTATACATACATTTCCCCCCTTAGATAATCTATCTTTCTCATACTCATTAAAACTCCTAAAAATTCCTTTATTTATGCAATGCCAACCACTTCATTAAATATGGCCGGTCATTATTTGCTTGAACCTCAAACCACTCGGAACAGAGGAAATATTCTTCACCATATACCTTAAGTGGATCTGAATAATATCTTGCAGGGCTTTTCCCTTGAGTTAAAGCTGTCTTCTGCAGAAGCGGGTATTGAATATCAAAGGTTTCTTTAGAATATTCCCTGGTTTGCATTTTCTTAATTTCTTCTTCGGAAACCTTGCCATCTTCAAGCATTTTTCTAAGAACAGTTCTAACAATAACACCAATTTTCATTTCATCTAATCCATCTATGCTTTGTGATTCTATCACTTCAAGATCAGGTGTAATTTTTTTTGCAGTGGTTGACCTTTGTGATGCAGCTTGCTTTGGCCTTTTCCCTGCGAACAAATTATACATCTGTAGACTACGCATAAATAGTTCTGATGTATCTGCCACATCCCCAAGTACATTTAATACTGGTTCAAGTATTTTCTCAGAGAAATCATCGTTTCCGATAATGCGTATTTTAAAGTTTAGTCCTAAATCTTTTAAAACAAGACCGATGTCATCAACACAATTCATCAAATCCTGCTCTACAGAAGGATTAATTTTCGGCGATGTAAAAATAATCGTTCCGGTGTTAAAGCCAAAGTATCCATATATGCACATTGCCGTTCTCAAGCATTTTTTTATTACTCTTGTTACTGTTTCATCCTTTGAGCCATAATTCAAACCAGCTTCATGAAATGCAACATCGATGGCGTATATATTGCTTTGATTTTCCTCATAGCTAATACCCATTACATCAATTTCAGCTTGGCCGATAAGCTGGGCAAGTGACCTATTTCCCTTATAGATGTCGTATCCATGTTTTTGGGAAAACAACTCGTTGGATGTTTTCATTAGCTGCTCAAGTATCTCTTTATTTTTTAGTTCCCATTTATATGATGCTTTCCAGTTTGTTTGAACAAGCTGACATTCCTTAATGTGCTTTAGCCATGATAGGAGTAGAGATTCACCTATTTCAATTTTCATTTCTAAACCTCATTTCGACTTATATATACTTATAAATCCCCTAATTTGCTGAGTCCATCTGACAATTTCCTTACGTATCTAAGCAACCTCATAGCGTCTTGATTTTTTACAATAACTCGTTGACCTGCCCTGTATGATATATCTCCTGAGTTTTGTATATATCTTTCATCGATCAAACCATTATTGTGTTCAATAATGTGCCTTTGCTGAAATAACATATTTATATCTTCAATTTCATCATGAGAAAGCCATGAATCATAGCCCTTCCCGGTAACTTCTTTGAATAAGTTGCTGCCTTTTTCAATTATTTGAAAGTCGTTAACTCGAACCTTTTTAGTCGGCATAATTTGCTTATAAATTTCTTCTGCATACTTTTGGAAAGCTGAAACAATATCACCCAATGTTCCTTCTATCATTGATCGACACATCGATTCAGCCTTATCTTTACCATAGCTTTTTTCGAAGGTACTGTATATATCTTCAATAGACTCAATCATCTTTTGAACTGTATCTAAAGATTCATTAAAAACACGTTCAACAGCATTATGTCCGCAGCAGGGACAAAAATAAGCACTTCCAATCACGCTGTATCGGGTCTGGCACTTTTCACAAGTTATCTCCAATTCCCATTCCGGTCTTTGTCCTATGGGATTATTCACAAATGATATCTTTTTGCCGGGTTTATAAGTAATTTGAACATATTTATTCCCACGCATACTGCGTGCCATTTTCCCAAACATCTTATCCAATTCATTGCTGATGTAAGACTGAGCGTAACTGGCAGCTATCTCCTGAATAGCCTCAATCTGATCATGAGTGTACCACTGATCAGACGTTACGGTATGTCCACACATAGGACAAAATACTTGTTCGTCAGATACTTTTTCTTTCCAGTCTTCCATATGTATTTTAAAAATATATTCACACTTTTCATTAGGGCATTGCCTATCATAATAACCCTTTTCATCTGATGTAAATTCAACAGGTATGTTAATGTCTGACATATGTTTCCTCCCTCCCTATCATGGCAATATATGTTTATTTAACAGACAATCTCATATTATATATCAACACCTCTTGATGATTGTATTTTATCACAAGAGGTGTCCAATAAAACGGATAGTGGCTATTAAGGTATTAAATTCTTCCTCAGCAAAAGCCTTGTCAAGATATATATTCACAATACCATTTAAACCGGAAATACTTTGCTCATCATCTTCTCCATACAATCATCATCCTCTAAGAAAAGCACATTTCTGCTTTCAAATTCTTGTCTTTTTACGCCATAAAATGCACTGGCATCTGCAGCGCTTGTGCCGGACATAATAAACGAATTGAGAATAATTTGTTTATCTGTACAGGTCGGCTGTAACCGTGCTTCAAGGTCTTTTATTGTTTTGTAAAATTGTATTTTAGGATTATTGATATTTCTTTCCAACATCATAATGCCCTTTGGATCAATAAAGGTTATATACTGCTTTTCATCTTCGGCAATCCACATAATATAGTCCGGATAAAAATTTCCTGCTTCAAAAAATCCCATACCAACCTTGCTCTTATTACGTAACAGGTACATTCTTTTTTCAGTAAAAGCTGATGGGTTGTCATCACAATATTTCTTTAACCTGTCAACAAATAACTTTTCATCGCTATTAAGACTAACAGGCGAGACCTCTATCCGTATACCTTTATCAATAGATATAAGCGGTGTATAAAGGTGACTGTAAAAGTCAAAGTATCTAAAATTCAGATGCTTATCCTCGTATTTGTTTAAGCGCCTATTATTAATAAGTACTTCCTTTATGCCTTCAAACAGTTTTTCAAACTCGTCAAATCGCTCTCCGTTGAACAGTGTAATACTGTACTCATCTATGAAGTTATTATCATCAGCCTTCAAGTCACCAAATACCAAATACGGCTCTTCCCACTGCGCTTTGTAGTATTTAAAAAATCTATCCAGGTAGTTTTTAAGCAGCATAATGCATATATCATTTATTCTGCCAATCTTCTCAAAGCTGTCCATTTCCATTAATGCTTTTGGAATGAATAGTGTGTACCATCCGCTTATATTTAGAATCTCTGGTAATACTGTCTTTTCAATGCTTATATTATAATAAGCCTTTTCATTTTTATATCTCTGCAGCTCGATGTAAATCATATCAAGATTTAAAAATGCCAGATGCTGTGGCTGCAATACTACCTCATCTTTCTGATACTGTAATTCCATGCTTACAGTAGAAGTAAGGCTTTGTATCTTGGCATTATAATCAATCTTTATCTTATTTTTTACGAGATTGTTCATAAACTCATCAGTAGGTGTGGTAAGCACAAGGCGTTTCGACTGCTTTTTAAAATTAATGCCGTCTTTAACCTTTATAACCTTCAGCTTATCCTTGACATCATTAAATCGGCTAACCACCGGAAGCTTGAATTCTCTGATCGAATCATTTAGCGCAATATCTTCTTTTTCAAGGTATTCTTTAAATTGCGCCATATAATCGGCTTTAACACCAAAAATGGTGAGCGTCTCAACCTTTCTAATATACTTTGGTGGCGTAACATTATAATCAAGCTTAGAACTGCGCTTGAGGCAGTTTCCATACCCCTTTAGCCGCACACCTCTCCCGAAAAGTTGGATAGCCTGGGAACCTTCACCTTTGGCAAAGTTAATAAGGCCCATGGTAGAAACACGCCAGCTATTCCAACCTTCCGTAAATTTTTTAGACCCGATAAGAATATTGATTTTAGAATTTTTATCATTAATTTTTTTAAACAGCGATTCATTTTCAAACTGGTTTTCGTCAGTTACAATACCTGTTTTCCCTTTTTCAATATTTTTAATAAGTTCAGCATCGCCGCCGACATTGATAACACCAAAGAAATCATTGTCACTGCCAATCCGCAAACCTATTTCACCGCCAAGCTGTTTTAGATTTACAAGGTGCAGCCTGCCCGTGGAAGTGGTGTCAAATACTATTTTTAACATATCATCGAATACAACTTCTGCATCCCTATTAAATAGCTTCTGTAGGTACGAAAAATCACCGTAAAACAGCTCGTGCCCCTTTTCGTCAAGCAGCCCGGTATTATCATCAAGCAACATTTTTATGCGGCCAATAGTCTTTTCCTTGTTTGATGTAAATTCATTAATAAAAGCCAGGACTTCCTGCACATCTGTCAATTCATCCTTGCTAACGGTTTTATTTACACTATTGCCTACAAACACAAGCAGGGGATTTTCAATGTTAAAAGGTAGTAACTCTGCCTTGTTACTTTTGTATATCTTCATTTGCTGATAAAAACTAAGCAGGCAGCCGGTTAAATATAAATCACGCTGCTCCGCTCCAAAGCTTTCTCTCAAGTTATAAATACGGTATTCCTTTCCATAACCGTCGTTATAGAAATATTTGTAGGAATAGTCAAATATAATCGCCTTGCCATATTGATAAGCAAGGGGTTCTTCATCTGATTTTGACTTATCCTCTTTGATAGCTTGTTTGAAAGTAGCTGAGTATTCAAAGGAAAATCCGCTTTCAGACAAGCGGCTGCGGAAATCATACCAGACATTTCCTGAAAGTCCCTTGTGGCCTTCATCAACTAATACAAGGTTATTTTGCTCAAAGCTGTCTACCGAAACAGTCTTTACTTTGCCCTGTTCCTCAAGTTTATTAATATCTATAACAAGTACATCATCCTTATCCCCAAATATATACGCATCCTTTTCAAAAATACGGCATGGAATATTGGAGAGCTTCATCTCCTCAATATGCTGATTGGATAAGCCTTCATTCGGCGTTAGGAGAATAATTTTGTTTAGTGTCAAACTCTTATTATACTCCTGTGCTCTTCTGAAATAATGCTGATATTGCAGAATATTTGCATGCATAATAAGCGTCTTGCCGCTTCCGGTGGCGCACATATACGCAAGCTTGTTTAAACTTTCCTCTGTATAGCCCTCGATATTTTCTCCATCAAATTCAGAGTTAAACTCAACCAAAAATGCATTTAAATCCGCAATAAGGTTTTTTCTATCCAGAAAGTATCTTTCAAGATACATCTCTGTAAAAAGCAGTGCAAGATACTGGAAATATTTAAGAGTAAGCCCACCACGGCGCTCTCCAATTTGAGAAACATAGCGGTAGATATTTTCATCATATTCTTTTAGCTTATCCTTATTAAGAAAACCAAGCTTTACATACTTGCGAGCGATAAACTCATAAAAGTACGATGTATTCTCCTCGTTGTACCCTTCCAAATCAGCAGATTTCATGTCATCAGTAAGACCTTTGAAATCTGCTTTTCCAAATAGTGAGAGGAAGTACTTATTTAAAACAAGGCAGTCATTTAGATTTATTGTTTTCTTTGATTTTTTAGTCTTTTTAACTGCCATCTTTATGCCCCCTCGAACATTCTTTTTCCAAACTCAATTTCAATCAAGTTAACCTTCCAACGCTCACTATCTTTACGAAGGTTCTCAAGGTTGTTGTCGCCATTAACAAACATAATGTCAAATTCGTTGTCCTTCGGGTCAAGGCGGTGCTTGGTAAAGAAAGCATCCAATGCAGCATTGTCTGATGCTAAATCATTGGAAAGGTTACGCCAAATTATCAGGGCTTTATCTCCATTTGGCATAATGCCTTCAATTTGCTTAAATGCATATTTACCTTCCTTGTCCGCTACGAGCTTTACAGCATTTTCATATTGACCCTTATTGTCAGGGGCAGCATTAAAGCGGTTAACAGCGCTTTGGCGCAACACGGTAAGGCCGAGTAAATAATTGAATGTTTCTACAAGGTCAATATTCGTTTCTTTCATCTCATTGTTTTCGACTATGTTCATTTTATAGTCAAACGGCGCTTTGAATCGCTCAAGACTAAGCAAGCTGCCTCTACTTTCGATATCCAGCATATAAGATACAAGGTATTCGTTAAACAGCATGGAATTCTGTCTAAACTGGCCTTCCTGCTCTGCTGAACGAACAAGGTCAATATTGTTCAAAGTGTCTTCATAGCTCTCAAGCCAGACATACTTGAAAATTTGTGAAATTCCATTATTTCTGTTTTGTGGCTTGCCATCCTTCCAATCCTTCGAGTAAACAGCCTTTTTAATTCTTGGCTTTGTAACAGTATTAAAATAGTTTCCCATTTCAACAAGGATATATTTGCGATTTCCATTGTCCTCACGGTTTAGATCAATTACTGCATGCCCGGTAGTCCCGGAGCCTGCAAAATAGTCTAAAATTATTGACTCTGAATCTTCGTTTGATACTCTTAAACAATCTTCTACTGCATAAACTGACTTTGGAAAAGAGAATTTCTTTGTTACTCCAAAGAAATCAGTAAGGAGATTAGTCCCATGAGAACCAGCCGCATATTTTGGTTTGTCCCACCAAGTACCTGGAAGAGAACCTTCTTCATTTATGTAGTTTTTTCTGTATATCTGCCAATTTGATTGTTCTCCCTCTACTTTAAGGTCTTTGGTGTTCGCTTTTGCTCGGTCAATTCCCCATTTCCAAACTTTTTCCTCACCCGTATCAGAAATCGGCCATATAACCTCTAACCCTTGTGGAGCAGCGGTTATATTCCATTTGCTATTAATTTCATCCCATTCCATTTCTGCAAATTGAATTATCGCACCATCTGTGTAAATGGGATAAAATTGTTTTGGTCTATCTGCGCGATTTGAATCAGTCCCCGTTTTTCTGAAGTTTTCCCAAAGAAAGGGAATACCTTTCTCGTCTATTTCAGAGTAACGGTCTTTTTGTTTTTGTGAATGTTCGAGCCTTCCTATACTTTTAACTGATTCACTATTTGCGAAAAACAAAGCAAATTCATGATTAACAGCAAAACCTTTTAAAGTTGATCGACCTTGAGGATTATTTCTTATCAGCGCAGTGCCTAACTCATTATCATCACCGAATATTTCCTGAACGATATGCCATAATCTATGGAGTTCAAAATCATCTATTGTTACACACATTATGGCGTCTTTTTTCATAAGAAATCTGGAGGTAAGCAGCCTATCTCTCATGAGTGATGACCACGATGAGTGTTTGTAACCATTTTTATACAGAATTTCAGATGCATTTGTATTATATGGTGGATCGATATATATACATTGAACCTGCTCTCTATATCTCTCCTGCAGCAAATTCAGAGCCTGAAAGTTCTCGCTGTGAATCATCAATCCATTTGTCTTCTCATCCAAATTGTCAATGCTCGCAATAAGCCGCTCTGTAAATTCCTTACTAAAATGCTTTGTATCCAACATTAGGTTTTTGTTCTGCTCTAAAAACTCTATTGTAAGTGGATTAGAATAGGCCACGGACATTAAGTCACCAGCAATTTCATCAATAGCATACAGCTCCACCCATTCCTGCCGTTGTGCATCATTTGAGGCGATTTCAGGATAGAAGCTCTCGTCAATCTTATCCAGGGTGATACACCAGTTTGTTTCCACCACTAACTTTTTCTTCAGCCAAAGCTTTTTCTGAAATTCCTCTATTTGTGCCAAAAAGTCAATAATAATGCGTCCTACCTTCTTAATGGCCTTCACCTTAGCCAGGTAAGCATTGACTTTCACTTCATTGTCTGTATCCAGATCATCCAAATGCATAATCTCAGACTTTATGTAAAAATCCAGTTCCCTATTCAAGAATCCACGTAAATCCTTATGGATAAAATAATCAAAGGTGTTCTTGGCGACATAAGCCTCCAGGTGCTTTTCCAAAATTGTCCTTGTTTTATTTTTTTCTGTTGGTGCTGGTGCGTTGACAGCCCAAATAAACCGTTTGAAATCGGCATTGCCCGAAACAGCATCCTTTATTTTATCAACAGCGGATTTATTCAGCTTTGAATTATCCTTTAGTTTATTTTTGTCATCCTGCTCTTTTGTGGCAAGACGATATTCTAATCTTATGATAAGCTCATTACCGTTTGCTTCTAAGAAATTCTCATTAAGCAGTATAAATTCACGCTTTTTATCGTCGCTTTCCTTATTGTTGTTTTGCTCGGTGTCAGCATCTACAAGTTTAAAATGTATCGTAAATTTTACTCCTTGCACATCCACCTTAAAAGAATAATCCCTGAAGTTTTCACTGGTTTTGATGTAGTATTGGTCATGATTAGCCCAGTAGAGCTTTACTTCTTCCCCTTCATAAGGAATACCATAAACCCCTTCTTTATAACGGCGTTTACTGATAAAATCTCCCTCGTCATAATAGCGGCTAAAAAAGTTGTAAAGGGCTGAATAAACATCGCTTTCCAGCTCCGTAACTCCCGTTCCAGAATCAAGTAATACTTTATATTCTGCATATTCTTCTCTTAGCTTGCTATCCTCAACCTTTACACCAACACTTTGACATTGCTTCTCAATTTCTTCGATACGCTTTCTAACTTCGCTGTTATCAGTAGCATATTTTGATAATATAGAACTAACTTCACCTGAAAGAGTATTTTCAATGAAGTTATTTATCTCGTTTTTACGGATATTCATAATACGGTATATGCCAAAATCAAGATCTGATTTTTCCAGCTCAAACATGTCCCTTAAAAGCTTGGTAAAGCGTTGTAGTTTTTCACTCATTTAAATAATCCTCCCAAATTTATTTCATTGTCTTCTCTTGGCTAGTTAACCACGTGTTAGAAACAAGTCCTCGCTGTTAATTTAACCATACATGCTTCAATCTCCGCAAAATAAATCGATCCCAAATATCATTTCTTTCTTGGTGACTTTCGCCCTGCTCTTCCGTCAGCAGGCTTTTCAGCATTTTGGGGAATAAACCACACAGATGCATGTTTTATAGCTCCTGCAATTCGACCTTCAGAGCATAGAAGTTGAGCTCTACGCACTGAAATATTCCATTTTTTTGCAGCCTCTTGGGCTGTAATGTAATCCATCACTCAACATCCCACCTGTAAAATTTAACAGTCTACTTTACTTATTTTATTCGTTATAACGTCATAAATCAATACAAAACGCACAAATAGTTCAAGTGTTTCTTATTGGATAAATCCTTTAGTTCCTTATAACTCTTTATAATACTTCTTTTTTCACCTGTAGATTTCAAGGGAATGCACTTTTTTTGGTCTGATCCCCATCTCACGACTGTCACGAAGGATTATAAATCGACTAAAAAAACCAACAGTATTATTTGTGTATAGGCTATCTACAAAATTAGAATAGCAAATTGGAACTTTTTACATTTTTTGCCGTCTAAATAGTGTATAATCAATAAATCAAAGCTCACTTAATTGAAAACTTTTGTGAGTTATTTTATAAAAATGAATTATTAGCGCTAAGGGCAAACCTGTCGAAAGGCAGGGACGCAAAGCCAAAGGGTCTACGGTGCTGTTCCACAGCACTATGATAGCCTGGCTGCCGCAGAGACTACATGTGTCTATACCTGCCCTTAGTGGCAGGTTTTTTTGTGTACATATAAGGAATTTAATTACTAATATGAGAATAATACGAAATCATATGAATTTCGACATAATGTGACCATGATATTGATGATGTCATTATCATAACTTCTGTTTTTCATTTTAGGTAAGTGAGGTCTGACAAATGAAAAATGAATGCGTGTTAAAAAAGCTAAAATAGTAGATGAAAATGGTTATAGATGCCATATTGATGTCGATGCCGGCTTCTCCAATATGAACATTTACCTTCCACTCTTATGGAATAGAATACGAAATTCAATTATCCTACAATCCAATACATGCCGTATAACCCGGAAAACCGCAATTTGCAATAAGCGAATTGCGGTTTTCTTATTGACAAAATATTTGTTTTTACGACTTTTGGTATGTCGAAATAACTCGTCTATTTTTATTCAATCTTTCAAAGTGGACAAGCCCTGTTTTTTTAAATTTTTAAGGTATTCGTCCGGGTGCCGCTCTCCTCCTCTGTTTTGGTTTTTCTTTACAAAAAAATCAAAACGGAGGGTTCATATATGATAAGAATCAATTTGCGGGATTACTACCCGTTCTATAAATCCGACTTTTTCATTGAAGTAACAGATGAAATTGCGGAACTATTTAAACTGTTTAATCGAAAGGAACATGCAGACTTCGAGCGTAAGCGTGTCTACAAAGCATATTATTCTCTTGATGCTGGCGACGGTATTGAAAAGGATATTATCCTGCTGGTTTTATCGCCGGATGAAATCTATGAAAGAAAGCTGAGCAATCAGGAATTATATGCCGCTATCAACAGTCTCCCGGAAAAACAGGCGAAGCGTGTTTATGCCTATTTCTTCTTGGAAATGAGCAAAGCACAAATCGCACGGATTGAAGGAGTTGGAGAAAGCACTATTAGGGATTCGATTAATCGCGGATTAAAGAATATAGAAGAATTTATAAAAAAATTCTTATAAGCCCCTGCGGAATCGCCCTAAAAATCTGCTGATTGATAGAGGGATACATCTACCCCCTCAACTGAACTTTGATAACTGAATAGGTTTTTTATCCGGTACATTCCCCGTATGTCCTTGAGAAGGAAAGCCAGATTGCAGGTACGCCAAGACCACAGTCCCAATATCCACACCATGAGGATTGGATAAAGGTAAGGGTGCGAGCGGTCAATACCCATGCAGTAAATAAATGCTGGTTACATTTAAGGCGGCGACACATACGGAGGGATAATGATACTTCCGTCCAGCCACAGCCCCGCTTAAGCGGGATCACGCAATGGGGGCGGCTTGCAGAGAACCTGGGAGAGGTAAGATTCCTATGAAGACGGTCAACCGCCGTCTGCCGGATAAAGCCATAAGTAATAAAACCAAAACAGAAACGCGAGTAGGAGTGCGCCTATCCATGTGAGTAAATATGCACGTCCAAACTAAGGCGCATCTCCTACTTCGCGAATCAAAAATAGAAAGTAGCGCGTAATTAAAAACGAGAAGGAGGCTTACTATGGCTAATGAAAAATTATCCCAAGAAAAAGCCTACCGTATCATGCTAAAGGGCTATCCCGATGTGCTTGATATAAAGCAAATGTGTGAAATTCTTGGCATTAGCCTAAAAACAGGATACGGTTTGATACAAGAAAATAAGATTGAATGTTTAAAGGTTGGGCGGGCATATAAAATCCCCAAGCCTTTTTTATTTAGCTATCTGAGAATAGGTACAAGCAGCGACAGCCAATAAAAAATGATATTTGCACATTTTACGAGCCTTTTTTATTGTGATACACTCATCATGTCAACGGCAGGTGAGTGAATAATTCGAAAGGAGGAACCATATGGAACTCACTCAAATGCTGAAAATGGTCAGATTGACCGAGGATGAATTAATTGGAGGCTTCATAACACCAAAGAAAGGATATTATTACATCGTTCTCAATCGAAAGGATCAGAACGGTAAGCGCAAGCCTCTTTGGATTTCAACAGGGCTTTCTGCAATTGAGGAAAATGAAGCAGAAGCCGAAAGCAAATGCTTATCAACCAGAATCCAATATTCGCTTGACCTGAAAAATGGTGTGGCGGATAAGACGTTTACGCATGAAGTGCCTGAAAAGAGCATTGCTCCTGATGATTCCGATGAAAACCATTCCGCAAATCCCTTGTTCGCGGATTTATTAAACGAATGGCTGGCATTCAGACACCCGGACAATATTGTGGTGGGTGAAGATTTTAATTTTGACAGAACGATCAAGCTCAATACCTGGGCCGGATATGCAGACAACATAAAGCAAAATCTGTATCCGACATTCAAGGCTTATGGGTGCACGGTCCAGGAAATTACGCCCGATCTGCTCAAGGGACATTACGCTTATCGGCTGAAACACGGCAAAAAGAAGGCTACAGTTGCCAAGGATTACACCGTTATCAACCAGGTATTGAATTATGCCGTCAGCAAAAAGATGATCAGTGTGAATCCAAACAGCGCAATCACCTTACACAAAATTGAGAAATATAATGCGGCTACGCTCAATGCTGAACAGATGCAGTATTATCTCGAATTTATTGTCGGAGATATTATTGAAATCCCTATATTGCTCGGCGGCTTTTATGGGATGCGACGCAGTGAGTGTGTTGGCACCAGGGAATCGCAATTTGATTTTCAGCACAAATTCTTTCGGGCTAATCACACTGTAACGACAGCAGTGATCGATAAGCAAAAGATATATATCCCTTCCGATAAGCTCAAAACGGATTTAAGCAACCGCACTTATCCCTTGATTCCTTATGTAGAGGAAAGGATAAAAGCAAAAATAGCTGAAAACAAAGAACTGAGGAAGCTTTGCGGCAGTTCATACAGCAACGAATGGCTTGGATATCTTTGCGTCCATCCTTTGGGGGAAATCATCGACCCGGGTTACATAACCAACAGGCACCGGGAGTTACTCAAGAAAGCCGGATTGCCGCATGTCAGGTTTCATGACCTTCGGCATTCGTGCGTAGGATTGATGATGGCCAATGAAGTGCCTATGGAGCGCATCAGAGATTGGGTTGGTCACAGCGACATTCGGACAACAGTTAATACCTATGGACATTTGGAATACCAATCCAAGAAAAAAACAGCAAAGATTATTCAGAAGTCTTTGCCGCTTAAAAAGGTAGGAGCTGCTAATCTTTGAAATTAACAGCTCCATGGCGGAGGAGGTGGGGGTTGAACCCACGCGCCGTTGCCGACCTATCGCATTTCGAGTGCGACCCCTTCACCACTTGGGATTTCGAGTCGAGCGCCTTCAGCCAAACTCGGCCATCTCTCCATAAGATTAGTTTTCTTCTTTTTTCCTTAACTGCTGGAAAAACTTCTGTATTATGTCTTTACATTCTTCCTCAAGTACTCCGGAAATAACTTTTACCTGGTGGTTAAACCGTGTATCCCGGACTATATCGATTAATGAATCAACCGCCCCCGCCTTAGGGTCTTTAACCCCGTAGATCAGGTTTTCCACCCGGAACATTAAAAGCGCCCCTGCGCACATGGGACACGGTTCAACGGTCGTGTATATGGAAGACCCGCTTAAGCGCCAATCTTCCCGCAAGGCCGCCGCCTGCCTGAGAGCGACGATTTCGGCATGGGCGGAACCATCCTGCATCGTTTCGCGAAGATTATGCCCCCGCCCGATAATCCTGTCATTATAAACAACAACAGCTCCTACAGGCACTTCACCAAGCAAAAAGGCTTTCTCGGCTTCGGCCAGGGCTTCTTTCATATATAAAATATGCTTTTCCGCAGCATTGACTTGTTCATCTATCATAACCGGAATTTAATTTTAACACAGGCAAAAATACTTATCAAGGCTTCATTATGATAAGCTCTTTTACCCACTGGATTTTTATAAAAGAATAGGCTATTATTTACTTAATTAAAAAATATGACGAAGGGGATTCAAATGCACGTTATCGGTTTAATCCTGGCGATAATTCTTTTTGTCATCGGCCTGGCCGGAACTATTCTTCCCGTTCTGCCCGGCGCACCGATCATTCTTTTGGGAATGATCGTTTACGGATTTTTTACAGGCTTTTCTACTCTCACTTGGGGATTTTTCATTTGGCAGGCGCTGTTTACAGCTTTAACATTCGCCATTGACTACCTTGCCAGCATGTGGGGGACACGCCGCTACGGGGGATCTAAAGCGGCGCTATGGGGAAGCGCAATCGGGATGATTATTGCAATACCGGTTTTAGGACCTGCGGGGATTGTCCTGGGTCCTTTCTTGGGCGCTTTTGTAGGCGAACTGCTGGTCAGCAGGACGCCGGAGCAGGCTTTGCGGACAGGTGTAGGATCTTTAATTGGACTAATCGGTGGATCAGCACTGAAGATAGCTATTGAAATAACAATGATCATCTGGTTTTTAGTAATTATTTAGGCTGTAAGATCGCACAAGTTCAATTTATTCTAGACGGTGAATTTCCCTTTTTAACCTCTTAATGATCCTTTTTTCCAGCCGTGAAATGTATGACTGGGAAATACCAAGCATATCCGCCACTTCTTTCTGCGTTTTTTCAACCCCGTTGGCCAGCCCGAAACGCAGTTCCATGATCATCCTCTCCCGCCTGCCCAGTTTCTGCAAAGCAAGATGGAGCAGCTTACGGTCAACTTCTTCCTCTATATATTTATAGATGACGTCGTTTTCAGTTCCCAGCACGTCAGAAAGAAGCAGTTCATTGCCGTCCCAGTCTGTGTTTAAAGGCTCGTCAAAGGAGACCTCGGAACGTGTTTTGCTGTTTCTGCGAAGGTACATGAGGATTTCGTTTTCTATACAACGGGAAGCATAGGTGGCGAGCTTAATCTTTTTGGCGGGATCAAATGAGTTTACTGCTTTTATCAGGCCTATGGTTCCTATGGAAACCAGGTCCTCGACACCAACTCCCGTATTTTCAAACTTGCGCGCAATATAAACCACAAGGCGCAGGTTTCTTTCAATCAGAACAGTCCGTACGGCCGAATCGCCCGCTTCCAGCTTGTCGATTAAATAACATTCTTCATCAATTGAAAGGGGAGGCGGCAGGGCTTCGCTGCTGCCTACGTAATAAATTTTTGGACAATAGCCGAGCCGGCTGAATATCCGCAATAAGAAAACCCGAAAAACCAGCTTCACTCGCCAGATTTTTAAAGCCATGGTTACAGCCCTCCAAACTTTTTTATGCTGCTTCCAGCAGGCCCGGATGAAGCAGGGCATGATAGGCGGAACCTGCATTCAGGCGGCTGCGGGAGATTCCTATAACCACCCTGTCAACAAGCGCCTTTTCCCCGTTCTGGTCTATCTCCACCTCATCAGGACGAATTCCAACAAGTAGTCCGTGTTCCACACCAAGCGAATGGAAAGGGATTACCCTAAAACGCGCCGCCCACGGAGTTCCTTCCAAAGACGTCAGTAAGGATGTGTAATCAAGCTCCTTTTTCTCGAAAAACACTTTCACTACGGATGGCAGGATAACTTTTATAGCCGAGTATTCGACAATGATTACAGGTTCCCCGGTAAGAGGATCCATCAGGCTGTTGCCTGTATCTACCAGCGCGTTTACTTTTACACTTCGCCCGTAAATGCTTATTCCAAGGTGCGCCTGAAAACGGCTCAGGCCGCCTCTCTTTCTAAAAAACCAGCCGCCCGTAACGTAAACAGCCCAGAAAAAACACAAGGCCAGCAGGACTACGGCCCAAAAATACCTGCCGATCACAGATGCAACCCTTTCCGCTTCACCAGCTATTACCGGGTTAGAATGCAGCAGATAGGTAAAGCCGAAGACCATGCCGCCAAGGCTGAAAGAGGCAAGGTAAAAAAAACAAAAACAGCCTGCCAAAACACGCCAGGGCAAAGGAGCAAAAGCGATCAGGACCATTGCCAGCGATATTAACACTTTTGCAGGCAGGTTATAAAGCCAGCCGACCGATGGAAAGAAAGAAAGAAGAGAGTAGACGCTTCCGACGACTGCAGCGAAAAGAAGCCTTGGGAAGCGCGGGCTAACTTGACCTAACCGCCCCGCAGCCCACAGGATTACATAGTTCATGATCAAGTTGCCGATTAAAACTTGGTCAACATAAACCACGTAACCTGCCAATAAAATTTCCCCCAGACAGGTTTTAGTAAAACCCTTACCATGATATGGCCGCTTTACTATCATTATGACAAAAATGCAAAAACCAACATGAAGCTTAAAAAATAAAAACCCTGCATCAATTATACAATGACAGGGTTAGTAAAATATGTCAGTTATTGACTGTTCATTTAATTATTATCCATAATTCTTCGACAAAATAACTTTTTAGGCAGTAATTCATAGCATTAGTGTTTCCGGCGAAGAAACGCCGGTATATCAAGTTCGTCGTGATCGCTTAAAGGTTTCAGGCCGGCTTCAGTCTTCGGACGTTCCTTTTTGATAAGCGGTTTTTGATCAAAACCTGTTGCGATTACAGTAACTCTGACCATTTCCTCCATCATTTCATCTATAACGGCGCCGAAGATTATGTTAGCCTCCTGATCCGCTGCCTGGGAGATGATTTCTGCAGCCTCGTTAACTTCAAAAAGCCCCAAACTCGTCCCGCCCGTAATATTCAGCAGTACACCCCTCGCTCCTTCGATAGACGTCTCCAGCAGGGGACTGGATATGGCAATTTTTGCCGCCTCCGTAGCCCTGTTTTCGCCGCTCGCAATTCCAATACCCATCAAGGCCGAACCGGTATCTTTCATAATTGTTTTTACGTCGGCAAAATCCAGGTTGATCAGGCCGGGCACAGCAATTAAATCTGATATTCCCTGGACTCCCTGCCGCAGGACATCGTCAGCTATACGAAACGCTTCCTGCATCGAGGTGTGCTTGTCAATTACCTGAAGCAGGCGGTCATTGGGGATTGTAATCAGCGTATCAACTTTCTCACGAAGGTTTTGGATACCCATTTCGGACTGATTCATTCTCCTGCGGCCTTCAAAAGTAAACGGTTTGGTTACCACACCGACTGTCAGTGCGCCAATCTCTTTGGCAATCTCCGCAACTATCGGCGCAGCGCCGGTACCAGTGCCTCCCCCCATACCCGCTGTCACAAAAACCATATCTGAATCCTTTAAAGCCTGGAAAATATCATCTCTGCTTTCTTCAGCGGCCTTGTTGCCAATTTCGGGAATGCCTCCTGAACCCAAGCCTTTAGTAAGCTTGGCCCCAATCTGTATTTTATGACTGCTCTGGACAAGTTGCAGCGCCTGAGCATCCGTATTTACGGCAATAAATTCCACGCCCTTAAGACCGGCTACAATCATCCGGTTTATTGCATTGTTGCCTCCCCCGCCGACACCAATTACCTTTATGCTGGCAAATTGGTCCGTATTCAGCTCTAAGTCAAGCATGGGTTTCCCCCCTTTTATAATCTTCGTCAATTGAATCAATAATAAAATTCAACAAAAAGGGTTATTATCCTCTTTGCGCCAGGGAAATTATTTCTTCAAAAGGCGCCGCCTGATAATAGCGAGGTTTTGAAACAGACGAACGCCAAAAGCAACAACCGCAGCAAGGTATAAGTCGATACCAAGCCTTTCGCCGACAAAGGCCAATCCTGCGGCAAGCAAAGCGTTGCTGAAAAATCCGCTTATAAATACTGCAAGATCAAAAGTATCTTCCATTGCAGCCCGGATACCTCCAAAAACCGAGTCCAAAGCCGCAAGTACTGCTACAGACATATACTTGGCATAAGTTACGGGGAAAAACAAAGGGACATATAACCCCAGAATGATTCCCAGAAGCAAGCCCAGCAGGGCCCAAATACCTACCCACATATATGATGCACCTTCTTCAACTAAAATCAGGGTTGACTGCCGTTATATGCCGGTATAATTAGATCTTCACTGGTTTGGATATCCACAGTAGCTCCGAGTTCCCTTAAATATTCAACAACCCCGCCTGAAATATCCATCGCTGCCCTTAATTGTTCAGGATCACCGATCGCCAGAATATAATAAGGCGGCACAATCCGGGTAAGGTTAACGTTAATGAAAGGCGCTGCGTATCTGATCTCAGAAGTTGCCACGATGCGCTGCCCGTTAATGGAAAGCGCCTCCGCTCCCGCAATACGCAATTCATTGACAACCCTTAAAAGATCTTCATCACGGAGCTTAAAAAGGGTTGGCGCTCTTTCAGCCTCTGGTGATGTCCGGGGATTGTCCAGCGTAATTTCAATACCGGGTCCGGTTATTTTAACTAACCCGGCGGCTACTTTAGCGTTATCCAATTCTCCTTTTAACGCTGAGAGAGCTTCCTTTTGACCCTTGTTGACCTGAGCCAGCTTGCTGTTCAAGTCTTCGATTTCTTTCCTTAAGTTAGATTTTTCCGTTTCAAGCCTTCGGTATTCTATAGCCAGTTCCTGATCCCTGCCGGCAGGAACGCCCCGAGCTGCGCGGTTCATTGTCCGGAACTGAAAAGTAACCATTAATCCGATAATCAAGGCGACAAGGAAAATAAAGAAGTATGTATGTTTGTTCATCTATTTTTATTCTCCCCGTTAAAAATTGGTTTGGCGTAATTAAATCTTATACTGCCGGAATAAGCGGGTATAGTTATTTCAGATGCCTTCTTCACCGAGACCTGTATACTCCAGAACTGCAGCTGTTCAATTATACCCCCGCGCATCTGCAGGGATTTTACCATATTATCCGGATCACCTACGGCTGAAATGATAAACGGCGGTGTCAACCGGTAAAATTTGTTGGTCAGAATTGTCGGGCCGACGCAGCGAATTTCACTGTCGGCAAGCAGCCGCTGGCCGTTTATTGACAAGGCGCGCGCGCCGGCGGCCTTAAGCTCGTTAATAACTTTTAGGACATCTTCATCATGAAGCACGTACAAATTAGGATTTTCGCCTGGCTGGACGATCTTGGCGCTGTCGTTCAAGGTAACTTCCACACCCGGGCCTTTTACTTCGATTAATCCGGCTTCCATACGCGCGCTGTTCAGTTCATCTTTTAAACTGCTCAACTGCGCGCCGATCATCGCTTTATCAAGTTCAGCCCTTAACTTCTCTGCGCGGCTTCGTAAAGCACTCCGCTCATCCCTGGATTCGTTAACCTGGCTGAGCAAAGTCTGAGCCTGATAAAGTGAAGGGTTCTGCTCAATATTCCTGGTCAGCCGGAATTGGTAGCTGAACATGAAACCGGCAACCAGGCCTATGACAATTAAAACCCACCGGTAATTTTTTAGCTGAAACATCCCGGCTTACCTTCTTTCTACTTATATTTGATTACAGGACAATCCGCAGTTGAAAGATCTATATAATCTATTTCCCTGTCTTCAAGCTTGTCCAAAACCTGTCCAAGAACATCCCCCTTGCGGACAATATTATCGGAAAAACCCATCCGGCATTGGATTCCGGCAAGCGTGTAGATGGTTATTTTCTTATTTTTGTCCACATTTATTTCTGACAAGGTATTATTCAGCCCCTGTGGGAGGCTTTTGACAACTTCCAGGGCAATTGTTAAAAACTGATTTTGGATAGCCTGGCCTTCTGAAGGAATGCGCACGTCAAAACCCGTAATTACCGGGAGATCCGCTTCTCCAACTTTGCTTTTCCTGCAGTATACCCCTTCTTCATCGAGCATAATGAAATTCTGGAGAACAAATAAAAAAGCCACCGGTTCGCGCTCTACTACTGAAATGATCACGCCCGATGGCAGTTCGCGTTTAACTTCAGCTTCCCGTATCATAGGAAGTTTCCTTATTCTTGAAGATGCGGCAGAAAGGTTTACTTTAAAAATATTTTTATGCAAGTCTATATCCGCCAGGGATTTTATTTTTTCGGTGGTATAAAATTTATTTCCTTTCACTTCTACTTTTTGTATCTCAAAAAAAGGAGAACCTATCAGTATGTAAACTGCCAGAAGTAAAAGTAAAATAAAAAAAATACTGCCGCCCAGGTTAGGCTTGACAGATTTTTTGACCTCCGCCCGATAGGTAACCAAAAAGTCCACTTCCCAGGTACTAGAAATATTATAACCGGTAATGATAATTATTTTTATAATAACTTCTATTTTTTTATTATATATCCATGGCGGAAAATGGGCTAGCTTTTAATACGTATGATTCGGGCTCCCAGGCTGTTCAGCTTTTGCTCAAGGCGTTCGTACCCACGATCGATGTGCTCAACTCCCTCTATAATTGACCCGTTATCTGCAGCCATTGCCGCTAAAACGAGGGCAGCCCCTGCCCGCAAATCGGTAACTTCCACCGGTGCGCCGCTTAATTTTTTAACTCCTTTAATGATCGCTGTCTGTCCTTCCACCCTTATATCGGCGCCCATTCTTCTTAGTTCGCTGACGTGTTTATACCGGTGCTCAAAAACGGTCTCCGTAATAACACTTGTATTATCAGCCAGCGTAAGCAGAGCCATCATCTGAGGCTGCAGATCGGTTGAGAAACCGGGATAGGACATCGTTTTTATATCCACCGACCTTATTCTGCCGTTGCCGGTAACTCTTATGCTATCATCTCCTTCTTCGACTTTCACACCAGCCTCTTTCAACTTGGCGGTCAAAGCTTCCAAATGCTCGGGAATGATGTTTTCCAGAACGACTTCACCACCGGTGATGGCGGCTGCAATCATGTAAGTCCCCGCTTCTATGCGATCGGGAAGTATTTGATATTCACCAGAATGAAGTTCATTAACTCCTTCAATTTTTATCGTACCTGTTCCGGCGCCTTTTACTCTTGCTCCAAGAGAGTTAAGAAAGTTTTGGAGGTCCACGATTTCAGGTTCACGGGCGGCATTCCTGATGATAGTATTTCCATGCGCCAAAACTGAAGCCATAACAATATTTTCCGTAGCCCCCACACTGGGGAAATCAAGGTGTACTTCAGTACCGATCAACTGGTCAGCTGAAGCGGTGATGAAACCGTATTTTTCACTTACTTTCGCTCCTAATGCGCATAAACCTTTCAGGTGCAGGTCCATTGGACGGGAACCGATATCGCAGCCCCCGGGACGAGAAATTTTTGCTTTATGGAAACGTCCTACCAGCGCTCCTAAAACAAGATTAGACGCACGCATACGCCTTGTCAGTTCTTCTTCAACTTCCATTAGATTAACACTTCTTGCGTCGACAGTTACAGTTGTCCCATTTCTTTGAACCGCCGCCCCAAGCGAACTTAAAACGTTACAGATTGTAGCTACGTCCTGTAGACTAGGCGTGTCCTTAATGACGCACTGACCATTGCATAAAAGACTTGCCGCTAAAATTGGAAGGGCTGCATTTTTACTGCCGCTGACCTTTACTGACCCTCTTAAGCTTTTTCCACCGGAGATCACAAACCTTTCCATATTATGTCACCCCCCACCTAGTCCTCGCCTAACACTTTCACCTCAAGGGTTAGTTCTGTCCCAAAACGTTGAATAACCAGTTCCTTAATTTCTTCAATCAAATCCAGCACCTCTCGTGCGGTAGCTTTATCAAGGTTAACGATGAAATTGGAATGTACCGTGGAAACCATCGCATCTCCGACACGCAATCCCTTTCCGCCTGCCTGATCAATAAGAAAGCCTGCCGAACTGCCCGGCGGGTTTTTAAAAACGCTGCCTGCGGACGCGGAACCGGTTGGCTGGGTATTTTTGCGCTTTTCCAACATTTCTTCGATATTCTTCTGAATATCCTTCTTTTCTTTGATTATGCCAAGGCAGCAGGCTTCAAGAACAATCAGGGAAGCGCCCTGCAAATTACTCATCCGGTAACCAAAACCAAGCTCTTCAGAAGTCCTCTTGATTGTTTTGCCAGACTGATCCATAAGTAATGCGTATTCCAATATGTCACAGAAAGCGGCGCCGTTGACTCCTGCGTTCATTACTACTGCTCCGCCCACAGTCCCCGGGATACCCGCTAAAAATTCAAATCCGCCAATTCCTTTGCTTAGCGCCATATTTACAAGGTGAACGAGTTTTGTGCCGCCTCCGGCTATTATTTTATTGTTTTCTACTGTAACTTTTGAAAACCTGGCGCCAATTTTAAGGACGACTCCGCGAATACCTCCGTCACAGACCAAAATATTCGAACCGTTACCAATTACTGTTAAAGGAAGGTTATGCTTTTGAACCAGATCTACTGTCAGGCGTAAGTTCTCCATACTGTCAGGCTCAACCAGAACATCTGCAGGCCCGCCTATTCTCCAGGTAGTATGAAATCTCATCGGCTCGTTAAGCCGTACCTGACCCGGCAATGAATCATAGATGAACTGGTAAATCGGCTGACCACCCACTGCTTTAATTCCCCTTTAACCTGTTTGCAAGTTCAATTCCGGCAATATAGATGTCCCCGGCCCCTAAAGTCATCACCAAATCACCCGGCTGAACAACATCCATAAGGTAATTCACAACATCCACCAGAACAGGACAGTAGATTACCTGCTTTCCCGTATTTTTTTCAACAGCTTCAATAATTAAACCGGCCGTAACGCCGGGAAGCTTCTTTTCCCCGGCGCCGTATATTTCACTTATTAAAACAAGATCAGCGTCTCCAAACGCCTCCCCAAAACGCTCTTTTAAGAGAGCGGTCCGTGTATAACGGTGTGGCTGGAACACCGCGATCAACCGCTGCCCGTGAACCTGCCGGGCAGCCTTTAAAGTTGCGGCTATTTCGGTTGGGTGATGGGCATAATCGTCAATTATTTTGATGCCCTTTGCCTCACCAATCACTTCAAAACGCCTGCCCACACCTCCAAAGGAACGCAATGCGTTTGAAATCCTCTCAAAATCCAAGCCCAGCCAACGGCCTAACGCAACAACAGCCAGAGCATTGGAAAGGTTGTGTTTCCCGGGCACAGAAAGTTCCAGCCACCCCACATATTCCTCCTGGCAGTATATCGCAGCGCCGGAACTTTGCCCATTTAAAGAAACGTCCCGCAAGGTATAATCGGCCTGACTGTCAAAACCATAGGTAACCAGGGGAGCCTTTAGATTTCCGATAATTTCAGATATATACGGGTCATCAAGGCATACAACAGCGATACCCTGTTCAGGTGGTATCTTATTCAGGAACGTACTGAAGGCAGCCTTCATGCTGTCTATGGAGCCATAGTAATTCAGGTGATCGTCCTCGATATTAGTAACAATAACGGCAAGCGGATCGAGTTTTAAAAATGAACCGTCACTTTCATCGCTTTCGGCCACCAGGTATTCGCCCGATCCCAGTTTGGCGTTGGCGCCCAGATCATTTAATTCTCCCCCGACAACTATTGTTGGATCCAGGCCGCTATTTTCCAGAGCCATAGCCAACATTGAACTAGTAGTGGTTTTTCCGTGAGCGCCGGCAACTGCAAGGCCTTTCTGCCTGCGCATAAGCCAGGCAAGCAGGTCCGCCCGGTGGATTACCGGCACGCCTTTTTTACCTGCTTCAAGCAACTCCGGATTATCTTCATTAATAGCGGAAGAGATGACAACCAGTCCGGTGTCTTTAATGTTCTCTTTGCGGTGGCCGATGTAGCATGTTCCACCCAATGTTTCGACCCTTTGTGTAACTGCAGTACTGGCAAGATCCGAGCCGGTTACCTGATATCCCAGTTCAAGCAGGATTTTGGCCAACCCGCTCATACCAGTGCCTCCAATACCTATGAAATGTACACGTCTTGGTAAAACTTCCTGCAACGGCTATCAACTCCTTCATCTAAACCAAGACACCTTTATTTTATGCCGTTTTGTAAAAAGGTGTTCTCTTGTATCTGCCCGGGCATGTCCAATTAAAATGGACGGATGGGGCTAAATAATAAAAGCTATGCATTCCAGTATTTTTTCTAGCGCCTCAGGGTGGCCGAGCTTTTTGCTTGCCTGCGACATTTCTTTTAACCGTATGGGATCGGTAAGTAAACTGTCGACCTGTTCCGCCAATATTTTACCTGTCAGATAGCTATCCTTGATCACTACAGCGGCGCCGGATTTCTTTAAAGAAATGGCGTTTAATTCCTGGTGGTTACCGCTGGCATACGGATAAGGAATCAAAACCGCAGGTTTCCCAATCGCCGTGATCTCGGCCAGCGTTGCCGCGCCAGCCCTGCAAACAACCAAATCAGCTGCCGCCAGCGCAAGGTGCATCTCATGAATATAGGGTTTAATGGTATTATTGCCATAATCCGGATCGCCAAAACACTGCTTTAACCCAAGTATGAAATCATCATACTGGGCAGGCCCGGTAACATGCAAAAAATGCAGATCAGCCTTATTCCTGAAATATTTAATCACTTCAGGCATTGCTTTATTGATGCTTCTCGCTCCCTGGCTGCCCCCAAAAGACAGAACCAGGGAGCCGTTTTCAGGTAAATTTAACCGCCGGCGCGCTCTTAGTTTTTCACAATCTCTAAATTCGGCGCGCACGGGAAGGCCGGTTAAAATGACCTTTGTATGTTTCGGAAGGCGGCCGGCTGTTTCAGGAAACGTTATCGCAACAGTTTTTACAACATAAGCCAGGAGCCGGTTGGTTATACCAGGCAAAGCGTTCTGTTCATGAATTAAGGCAGGTATGCCGCACACGGCCGCAGCCAGAACAACAGGGCCGCAAACGTAACCTCCGGTACCGATAACAGCCCGGGGTTTAAAGTCGGCTAAAACACGCAACGCTTTGGCAAACCCTAACGACGCCCGCCAGACAGTAAATATGTTATCCAGCGTCAGCCGGCGTTTTAAACCGGTTACACTGATAGGCTCGAAGTTTAATCCTGCCTTTGGGGCCAGGTCCGCTTCCAGGCCCTTAGCGCTGCCCATATATAGTATTTCCGCTCCGGGATATTTTTCTTTAAGGCCGCCGGCAATGGCCAGGGCGGGATAAACATGTCCCCCTGTGCCGCCTCCTGTTATAACAAAACGCATCAACCATCCCTACTTTTTTACCGTAAACAATCAAAGTTAATCAACTGCCGGGCAAGTTTCGTCACTTGTAGACGCTATAACGGGATATATTCAACAGGATCCCCATCGATGCCAGTGAAAAAACAAGTGAACTGCCCCCAAAACTTATAAAGGGCAGGGTTATACCGGTAATCGGCAAGGAACTTGTGACAACCCCTATATTGATAATAACCTGCACAGCAATGCCGGAAACGATGCCCGTTGCCAACAATGTACCGAACGAGTCCGGCGCTGTTACGGCTGCTCTGAAACCTCGCCAGATAAGAATAACGAATAAAAAGATTACTAAACCGGCTCCGATAAACCCAAGTTCCTCACCGATAATTGCGAAGATAAAATCCGTATGTCTCTCGGGAACCCAGAGATATTTGGCATGGCCTCTGCCCAAACCGGTACCTAAAAGGCCTCCCGAACCGAGTGACATAAGCGAATTTAAAATATGCCAGCCTGCTCCTTGAGGATCTTTTTCCGGATCCATAAAAGCCAGGAAACGGTGCAGGCGGTATGGTTCCATCCAGATGGCGCCCCCCACCGCTCCTAATCCCAGAAGACCTATGAAAGCCAGGTTGCTTAGTCTGGCCCCTGCTGCAAAAAGCATAATAAAAATTGTGCCGACAACGGTTACCGCTGTGCCCAGATCAGGCTCCAAAAGGATCAGGCCGCCGGACAAAGCCGCTAGAAGTAAAAAAGGAAGGATTCCAATCCAGGAATTTTTAACTTTTTTAAGCTGCCCTGACAAACCATAAGCAGTGAAGATCATCAGGCAGAGCTTAACAAACTCTGCAGGCTGAAAACTAAACGGTCCCAGGTTCAACCACCTTTGAGCCCCAAGTTTGGTCACGCCTATTCCCGGTATGAGCACAATCCCCAAAAACACAAGGCCGGCAACAAGCAGCAGGCTCGCCCAGCGTTTTAAGCGCCAGTAGTCGTAGTTCATAAGAGCAAACATGGCCGCAAGGCCAATTATTGCCCAGGCAAGCTGCTTTCGCAAGAAGTAAAATGTATCATTAAACGGAGGGAGTGTCGCATACCACAGGCTGGCGCTGAAAACCATTACTATGCCAAGGCTGAGCAGAATTAAAAGAACTAAAAGAAGAATAAAATCAGGTGATCTCCTGTTCCTCATTATTCCGGCGTACCTCCTTCAACTCCATCACAGCCTGCTTGAACAAGTCGCCCCGTTCCTCATAGTTTCTAAACATATCCCAACTGGCGCAAGCGGGTGACAGTAAAACAACATCTCCCGGGCGGGCTATCCGGCTGGCAGCTCTTACCGCCTCCGGAAGATCTCCGGCCAGATATACTTCCGGCCCTCCCTGATTCTCCACCGCATGCCTGATATCGCTTGCGCTTTCTCCGATTACAACTACTGCCCTGGCTTTTTCCCTGATCAATACGGACAGTTCGTTAAAGTCATTACCCTTATTTCTTCCGCCGGCAATCAGCACGATTGGTTTACTGTAGGATTGGAGCGCTTTTATTGTCGCATCAGGGTTTGTGCCTTTGGAATCATTGATATAGGAGACACCGTCAATTTCTGCTACAAACTCTAGCCTGTGGGCCACTCCTTTAAATTCACGCAGAACCCGGGCCAATACATCAACGTCAACCCCGCGTACCCAGCAGCAGGCAGCGGCAGCCATAACGTTCTCTAAATTATGCGGCCCGGGGATTCCCAACTCATCGACCGGCAAAACCGGGTGGGATTTTTCATCCCACCGGATTACGATCCAATTATCCTGGACAAATACCCCCCTTGTTAACTTATGAAGACGGCTGAAAAATATTACTGAACCGGGACAAGTAGAAGCAAGATTGTTTGTCAGCGGGTCATCGAAATTTAAAACAGTATAATCTTGTGCGGTCTGATTGCCAAAGATTTTTGCTTTGGACGCAATATAACCTTCCATGTCAACATGGCGATCGAGATGATCCGGTGTAATATTTAAGATAACCCCTACCTGAGGTTTAAAAAAAGCTGTTGTCTCTAGTTGAAAACTACTTACCTCGGCTACGATAACATCACCTGCAGAATATTTCTCAACTTCACCAATCAGGGGCAGCCCTATATTGCCCGCAACAAGGGTGCGGTATCCCGCAGCTTTGAAAACTTCCCCTGTCAGTGTAGTCGTTGTTGTTTTCCCGTTTGTGCCTGTAATTGCGATTATGGGTGAACTGGCGAATTGAAACGCCAGTTCCAGTTCACCGGTCACCGGTATCAGCAATTCTTTTGCTTTTATTATAGGCGCAATGTTAAGGGGGACACCCGGACTTGGTACAACCATCTCGTAGCTTCCTTTTTCTACAGACGGATAAGACCCAATCGTCAATTTAATACCATCCACAAGAGAAGCTTCCAGCCCCGCTCCGAATTCCTGGCGGTTTTTTATGTCCGTCAGTTCGACCTCTGCACCTTTTTTGGACAGAAAATTGCTTGCCGCCATCCCGCTTCTGCCCGCCCCTATGACAAGTATTTTCTGACCGGTTAACCGCAATTTAAAAACCTTCCTTTTTTGCAACTACTCTAAAAGTCAATTTGCATCAGGGAGGTCAAATGCCTACGTGCTTAGTTCGCCAAGCCCAAAATCGCACTTAAGGCATTGCCCTACCTTTGTTGACGAATTTTCATCCTTTAAGCCGGCGTCGCTTCAGCGTCACGGATGTCTATTTTGTGAACCCGGTACTACCTTAAATTAGGACGCTGTTATTCACAAGTGAGCGATTTTGCGAAGTGCTGCTGCAGAAACCGGCACAGCTTCGGTAACAGGGCCGCGATACGAAACGAACGGCACACTTCATGTTTCTTAATAGATAAAGGATTAGTCCTGAGCAATAGTACTTCTTTATCTGCTGTCTGCCTTACCGCCTTTCAGTTCAGCTTATAAAAACCTGCCAGGCCGGCCGCGATAAAAACAAGAGTCGCCACCCAGAAAACTAGAGCAACTTTTCTTTCACTCCAGTTGCAAAGTTCAAAATGATGGTGAAGAGGGCTCATCAGGAAAATCCTTCTGTCAAACAACTGAAAAGAAATTACCTGTAAAATGACCGATAGTGTTTCCAGTACAAAAACACCGCCGATAATCAGTAAGAATAATTCGGTCCTGGTAACAATGGCCGCCGCCCCCAGGCAGGCTCCCAGGGCGAGTGATCCGGTATCACCCATAAAAACCGAAGCCGGATGCCGGTTAAAAAATAAAAAGCCCAGGCAGCCGCCTGCAACAGCAGCCATTATAACTGCCACCCCGTTTTTACCCAGGTCCTTCGATATAAACATGTAAGCCAAAGAAACCAGCACAGTGACACCGGCTGCCAGGCCGTCCAGGCCATCGGTAAGGTTTACCGCATTGGCCGTACTAACAATAACAACAACACCTATAACGGTAAACAAAATAACTCCCGGCTCCCAGCTTAAACCTCCGGGAACAAAAAAGCCGGAGAACGGCACAAAAAAAACTGTGCCGCGTCCAAGCGCCGAAAGACAAAGAATACAAAACAGGATACTGAATAGAACTTGTCCAAGCAGTTTCTCTCTGGCCCTTAAACCCAGCGGCCTTTTAAAATACACTTTAATAAAATCGTCTAAAAGGCCGATTAAACCAAAGGCTAGGGTTATACCCAGAACCATCAAGCCTTCAGCGGAACGGCCGGCCAGCAAAAGACCGGAAACCGTTACCCCCGCTAAGAAAATTACCCCTCCCATAGTAGGTGTGCCGCTTTTTTGCAGGTGACGCGCCGGGCCGTCGCTGCGTACATTTTGGCCGAGTTTTAATCTGCGCAGCAGGGGGATAACCAGCGGACCAAGCAGGACAGCAACAACTAACGAGATTAAGAATGATTTTAAATTTATAACCCAGCCTGAATCCATAGTTTTATTCCTGATTTTAATATTTTAGTAAGTATCCTGAAAAATAGCATGTATTAGGGAGGTCAACTGCCTACGTGCTCATGTTCGCCCCTTATGCTTGTACGAACTCGTTCACCCTCGGGCTCGGTCAAAACTCGGCGCTTATGCGCCTCAAACACTTCCCTCGCTTATCCTCGGGTTCTCTCGTTCTTTGAATGATGGCTCAAAATCGCACTTAAGGCATTGCCCTCCCTTGTTGATGAATTTTCATCCTACATATTTTTTAATGGTCCGCTGATAATGCCTGGATAATCTCCTCCATATGCATCCCCCGGGAACCTTTTATAAGAACCACATCGTCCGTAGCAAGGAGTTTTTCAAGCTTTTCAAAGCCTTCAGCGTTTGAATCGCAAATAAAAATATGGCTACCGGACATACCGCTTTTTATTGCCCCGAGAGCTATTTGACGGGCCAGCCGCCCAACAGTAATCAGATAATCTACGCCTGTTGAAGCTATACTTTCTCCTAACTGGTTATGAAAAAGATCAGCCTTTTCTCCCAGTTCGAGCATGTCGCCGAGAACAGCAATTTTGCGTTTATCATCCGCAACTTCTGCAAGCACTTCCAGCGCCGCTTTTACTGATGAAGGGTTGGCGTTATATGTATCGTTAATAACTATGATACCTTTTAGATTAAGCATTTCCAAACGCGATCCGCTTAAAGCGATACGGGCCAAGCCTTCGGTGATCTCTCCTGTTGTAAAACCCAGCTCCAAAGCGGCCCCGATAACTGAAAGGGCGTTTAAAACGTTGTGCAGACCCGGCAAAGGCAGAAATATATTAAAACTGTAGCCTTCCGCTTCAACGGTAAAAGTGCTCCCTTCGCCGGATATCCTGATATCACGGGCATATATGTCTAAATTGGAAGAAGCGCCGAAAAAGATCACTCTGCCGCGGCAGCGTGCGGCCTGCATGTAAATGTAAGGGCTCTGCGCATTCAGGACCGCAAATCCGCCGGCAGGTATATGTTCAAGCAGTTCCCCTTTTGCCTGGGCAATCTTTTCTACGGAACCCAGAAGTTCAAGATGAGCTTCGCCTATATTGGTAATTATTGCCGCATTCGGCACCGCAAGGCGGCATAAAAAATCAATCTCACCAGGCCCCCGCATGGCCATTTCAGCCACAAGGGCCTCGTGAGATTCATCAAGACTTAGTAATGTCAATGGCAACCCTATTTCATTATTCTGGTTGCCGGTCGTTTTTAATGTATTGAATTTTACAGAAAGGACTCCAGCCATCAGATCCTTGGTAGTCGTTTTGCCGGCGCTTCCTGTAACAGCTATTACGGGTATGTTAAAAGCGCTCCTGTTATAACGGGCAAGGCTTTGGAGGGCGGCGAGGGTATCCGGGACCAGAAAAACATCAACCCCGGGAGGAAGATCGGGAACCATTCTTTCCAAAACCAGCCCGGATGCTCCCGCAAACACAGCCTGAACGGCAAAGTCATGCGCATCATAGTTCTTGCCGCGAATGGCAAAAAACAATTGTCCGCTTTCGATCTGCCTGGAATCTATGGAAACCCCTTTATACCAGTTTTCGGGGTTGCCCTGTAAAAAGTCTGCCCCAATGACCTGGCCGATTTTAGCAGCCTTTATTTTTCTCAAGAACCTTGATTACCTCCTCACGGTCATCAAAGGGAAATTTCCGGTTGCCGATGATCTGATAATCTTCATGGCCTTTCCCCGCAATAACAACCACATCACCGGCGGACGCCCGGCCCAGCGCATAGGCAATCGCCTGCCTCCGGTCCGGAATAGTTACATAATCTATCCCGCTGATCCCGTTCATGCCCGCCTGGACATCAGTAATTATTTTCAAGGGATCTTCAGTACGCGGGTTGTCAGAAGTAACAACCGCGAGATCACAACGTCAGGCGTGTGCGCATAATCTACTACAACTGTATAGTCCTGGCCCCTGTCAACCTTTTCAAATCTCCCCCGGACTCCGGAAACAGACTGCAGGGATTCAATCATTGCTTCAAGCGTCAATCCGTCCGCTCCTCCCGCCGCAAGCGCGGCAAGGGCATTGTAGACATTAAACAGGCCCGTTAATTTTAAGGCCACCCTTGATTCGCCCCAGGGTGTAATAATTAAAAATGATACTCCCTTTGACGTCACCTCTACCTCGGTGGCCCTGACCATCGCTTTTTCCCCAAGGCCATAGGTTACCACATCGACCTGGCTGGCAGCCAAGATTTCCCGGGCGCCCGGATCATCATAATTAACTATGGCAAACCTTGGTTCGCTTTTATCTTCCAGGCTGAGCATTTTAAAAAGCATGGCCTTTGTCCGCAGGTAATCGTCCATATCCTGGTGAAAGTCCAGGTGGTCCTGGCTTATATTTGTAAACAGGGCTGTTTTAAACCGGCACCCCACAACCCTTCTTAAGGCAAGGGCATGGGAACTGACTTCCATAACCACAGTTTTAACTCCCTCCTGAGCCATCCCGGAAAAGAGCTGCTGCAGTTCAAGCGACTCAGGAGTAGTTTTATCCACCGGCAGTTCCAAATCACCAATCCAGTTGGAAATAGTGCCGATGATTCCTGTTTTATCGCCTGCAGACCTGTAGATGGCCGCCAGCAGGTGGGTGGTAGTGGTTTTGCCGTTAGTCCCGGTAACTCCAATTAATTTCAGTTTGTGCGTCGGATTCCCGTAATATCTTGCTGAAAACAGGGCTAAGGCGCTGCGCGTATCAGGAACCTGAATCCAGGCAATATTTTCAGGAATATTTACAGGCTTCTGGATTACCACCGCACTGGCCCCGTTTTCGATGGCTTTCTCGATAAACAAATGCCCGTCTGTTTTGAAACCTTCTACAGCAAAAAATAAAAAATCCTGACCAACCGACCGGGAATCGTAAGCCAAACCCCGGACCGGAACCTGTAAATCTTTTGACTTGGCCAGGATCTTCTGTTCTTCTATTAATTCACTGAATAACAAAGGCAAAATCTCCTGTGTCTTCTTGATTTATCCTATCATCAGCTTAAGTATAATTCAATAACCTTTATTTGCCACTTGTATTATTGCCAGAACAAGGATATTAATATCACATGCTCCTATGGCCTTTCAACAAATATGTTACCGCTTATGCAACCAGATACTGCAGGCGCTTTTTTAGGCTGTTCCTCAAAGGTTATCAATCCTGGAGGGGAGAAATTGACCCTCACCGTAGAACCCCGTTTTACTTTTTTCCCCGGCGGCTGTTCCTGCGATTCTACAATTCCCGTCCCGTTAAACTCCAGGTTTAAGTCAAGGTTCCTAAGCAGCTCCGCAACCTCACCCATAGTCAGTCCTTTTAGGTTCGGCATGGTTACATAACCGCTGCTTTCCGTTAGGGGTTTTAAGTTTAAGACAACCTTGACGCCGTTATAAACCTCCGTTCCCGGAGCGGGCAGCTGCCCGTATATAATCTTTCCCCGGCCATTCAGCTGGTAGGCAAGGCCGCTGCCGGAAAGCATCTTAATACCTTCGTTGACGGGATAGTTGATTACATTAGGCACTTTGACCTTAATCCGCGGTTCTTCATAAATAAAAGGATTGGGCGGCTTCTTGAGATTAGGCGTTTCGGGCACATGTAAATAGTGCAAAGAATCACGTACCACGGCCTGAAAAACAGGAGCGGCTACCTGGGAACCATAATAAATACCTCCCTGCGGTTCGGCAACCATTACCAGAGCCGCCAGACGGGGCTGATCAGAAGGCGCAAATCCCACAAAAGAAGAAACGTACCTGCCCGAAACATAACCGCCGTTTTCACCTACCACCTGCGCTGTGCCTGTTTTGCCGGCAACCCGGTAATCTTCAATAAAGGCATTTTTTCCGGTGCCTTTTGCGACAACGTTCTCTAAAAGCTCACGAACCTGGCAGGCCTCCTCCTCTGTAACAACACGCCTGATCACTTCCGGCTTGAACCCTTTGACGAGATTTCCGGAACTATCCCGGATTTCCCTGACTACCTGGGGTCGCAGCAGGGTCCCTCCATTTGCTATGGCCGACACGGCGGATAGAAGCTGAATGGGTGTGACCGCAATTGACTGTCCTATTGCCATAGTCGCGACATTTAAATTGGTGGCGTCCTTTTCAGGAATTAACAGGCCCGTTTCTTCTCCCGGCAGATTGATGCCGGTACGTTCCCCAAAACCAAACTCATTAATATATTTGTAAAAATTTTTGACTCCAAGTCGCAGTCCGAGTTCAACAAACCCCACATTGCATGAATTGGCCGCCACTTCCTCAAAGGTCTGGCTGCCGTGCCCGCCGTCGAGCCAGCAATTGATTATCCGGTCGGCAACCCTTACATAGCCGGGGCAAAAGAAAGGATCGGCACGCTTAACAACTTCGGCGCCAAATCCAGCCGCCATTGTAACGATCTTAAAAGTGGAACCGGGTTCATAATTGTACCAGATAGCGGGGTTTCTGTCCCAAATATAGGAGGGTATTTTCTCCCATTTGTTAGAATTGAACGTAGGCCGGTTTCCGATGGCCAGAATTTCACCCGTCCCGGGATCCATTATAACAATTACCGCCAGTTTAGGCTGGTACTTCAGAACAATTTTATCCAGTTCACGCTCTACGAACTGCTGGATTGTTTCATCGATGGTCAGGACAATGCTGGAACCCTGTTTAGGCGGCAGGTATTTGTGCAAAGGGTCCGGAACATCCTGGCCGATGGCATCCTGCTCGACAATAATGCGTCCGGGGACGCCTTTTAGCTGATCGTCATAGCTTTTTTCAATTCCGGTCAGGCCCTGGTTGTCGATACCGGTAAAACCTAAAAGATGCGGCGCAATGGTTTGCAATGGATAGAAACGTTTATTTTCTTCCAGCAAAAAAACCCCACTCAGATTCAAACTCTTTATTTTTTGCGCTGTCTTCAGGTCAAGTTTGCGCCCAAGCCATTCAAAGCAGGAAGGCCGGGTAAGCACGCCGTAAAGAAACGAAACGTCTTCTTTAAGAATAGGAGAAAGCTTTTCAGCAGTTTTTTGAGGTTCCTTGATTAAACCGGGTATGGCATAGACCGAATCGACACTAACACTGCTGACCAATTCCCTGCCGTTGCGGTCATATATATTCCCCCGCTTGGCCTCAACGGGGATATCCCGCATGCGAACCTCGAGAGCCTTGTTCTCAAGGTCTTTGCCCCAGATAAATTGGATCCAGGCCAAACGGCCGATCAAACAGAACAGGGCTAAACACGATAAGAGCAGGACAATGGCCAGCCTTTTACGGATGAGCACAGTATTTGGCGCCATCAGGACCTCCGGCATTAGTGGTCAGGCGCCGTTTTTATGCGAAACCGTCAGCTTTAATCAGGTTTCTTAAACCCGGCTACGACGCCTGACGTCTAAGATTAGTATCTCGATTATTAGCCACCAAATTTACCAGTGCCTGAATTACCCAATTATTCTTCTTATCCGCTCCGCCAGCCAGGTATATATCTTCTGCCGGTGAGGACGTTTCGTTTTCAAGCTTTGTTTCCTCAGCCGGTTCTGTCTGGACAACTACCATTGTTTTCATATCCGGCCTGACCATGCCCAGCTTTGTGGTAGCTACCATTTCGATCCTGTCTAAAGATGAAAGCCGCTCCAGTTCTTCGGATAAATCTTTTACCTGCATATCCAGGCTGGCTGTCTGCATCCGGAGCTTGTATATCTGGTAGCCTGTGCTCACCATCTGAGCATATAGAAAAACAACAAATATTCCCGAAATAAAGACTGATAATACCAAACCGGCGATAATCAGCTTCTGTCTCCTTGACAGAGGCGCATTCCGGCTTTGCCGGGCGGGCTTGTTTAGTCTTTCGGGCAAACTGGTATATTTGGATTGTTCTTGTACCGCTACCAATCTATTCATCTTCCTTTTACTTTAGAACTTACTCAATTTTTTCCGCAACCCGAAGCTTCGCGCTTCGTGAACGCGGGTTTTGCTCAATTTCAATATCTTTTGGCGTGATGGGTGAAGGCTTTATAATCCGCAGACAGGCCTTTCTTTCGCAAATGCAGTAGGGAAAATCAGGTGGGCAGGCGCAGGCTGATGATATTTCCTTGAATGTTTCCTTGACAATTCGATCTTCCAGGGAGTGAAAAGAGATTACGCAAATACGTCCCCCGGCTTTCAAAAAAGGAACTGCCTCCCGTAAGGACTTGCCCAACTTATCCAGTTCCTGGTTGACAGCGATACGCAGGGCTTGGAAAGTGCGTTTTGCCGGGTGTGGTCCGCGGCGGCGGCTGCGTGCCGGGATTGCTTTCTTGATAATATTGACCAGTTCGCCGGTTGTCTGTATTGTCTTATGTTTTCGTTCCTGAACTATAAACGCCGCAATTCTTTTGGCCCAGAATTCCTCGCCATATCGCCGGATTAGATCTGCTATCTCGTTTTCCGGAAGTTCATTCACCAGGTCCTTGGCGCTGACGGACTCCGCGGGATCCATACGCATATCTAAAGGGCCGTCAAACTGGTAACTGAAACCGCGTTCCGGATTATTAAGTTGTGCTAAACTGACTCCCAGATCGTACAAAATACCGTCTACAGAAGCAATTCCAAGCTGATTGAGCACTTGAGGCAAAAAAACAAAATCGCTCTTTATTAAGGTTATCCTGCTTTGATATTCTTCAAGGTATTGTCTTGCATAATCAAGCGCAAAAGGGTCCCTGTCCAGACCTGTCAGATGGCCGTCGGGGGAGGTGAGTTCCAGGATTTTGCGGCTGAGCCCCCCGCCGCCGACTGTACAATCCACATAAGAACCGCCGGGCTTTAACATCAATGAAGAGAGAACTTCTTCCATCATTACCGGCGGGTGAAATACCTTTTTTTGATCACCTTCTTTATCAGGATCTCTCATTTAATTCACCGCTCACCACATCTGTCAGACAACAATACCAAAACCTCCGATTTTCTCGACGAACAAAGGCCCGGACATCCGCACTGGTAAAGGGCATGAGACGCATTTTCTCTTCAAGTATTGTCCACTCCTGGGGGGGGTAGGCAAATAAACAACTGTCCAGGCCTTTGGTTAAAACAAACTTAATACCCAGGCTGTCGCGAAAACGGGCAGGAATAAAAAGCCTCCCCTTATCGTCTATGGTATGCTGATATTCACCCATAAACATATTCCGCTGACCCACTTTCCACCACTTTACACCACTTCAATTTCTAGATTAATCAAAAAAACTCCTTCTTTTTTTTAATTTTTTTAAAATATTTTTATTGATCTCCCGCAAGGTTGTTTTGAATGGTTTTTGAGCGTTAAAAAAACCGCCTGTGAAGGCGGCTTTGACGATAACTAATTTAATTTCTATCAGACGGTAAATTTTTCCTTGATCTTTATTAAACGGGTAATTGTTTCATTAACTGGTACACTTAAACCTGCTTCTTGCGCCCAGGATAAAATGCGTCCGTTTAAGGCGTCAATTTCAGTCAAACGTCCCCTTTCCAAATCCTGAAGCATTGATGGGCGGTGGTTTCGTGTAGGCGGAACCATTTCCTCATAAAAAGCCTTAAAAAACTTTTCGGGTGAATTCCAGGGCAAAGCAATTTTACGCGACAGCGCTACTTGAAAAGCTTCCGAAACAACCTGCTCCATAACCAAACGTGCGTTTTGATTATCGGCAAGCTGGCCGTAATTCATTCCAAACAGTGCGCCTAAAGGATTAAGGGCGCAGTTATAAAAAGCCTTTGCCCAGATCAAACCCTGTATATTCTCGTCATAACGGCAGGGTATTCCCGCTCCTAAAAGCAAACCGACAATGGCGGTTATTTTGTCCGGCTCCGGAATTTTTGCTCCTTTTACAGGAGGGCCAAGGACAACGTCATCGGCAATAACGGTAACGTTGACAAGCCCGGGTTCAGTGATTTCCGCGCCGAAAATTACCCGGCCCGAGACAACATTATCCGCGCCAAGAACTGATGACAGAATTTCGGTATTCCCTAGCCCGTTTTGGAGTGAGACCGTTAAAGAACCGTTTTTGACAAAGGGAGCCAGTTTCCAGGCCATCGTTTCGGTATCATAAGATTTTACAGTAACAAGAATAAGGTCGTATGGTTCCGTCAGTTTATCAGGCGAGGTTGCCAGAATAAAGTTTCCTACATTATGAGAACCCCAGATTCCTTCTATACGCAGACCTTTTTCCCTAATTTCATCAAGATGCCAGACACGGCCAAAAAGGGTTACCTGATGACCTGCCTTTCTTAAAAAACCGCCGAAAACAGACCCTAATGCGCCCGCTCCGGCAATAAGAATACGCATTAAGAGCCCACCTGTCTGCCGATCACTTTAGCCCGCGCGTAAGTCCTGTATACCTTACTGACTTCTACAGGCACTGTTTTGCCAATCATTGAACCGGCCCCCTCGATATCAAGCACAAAGCCGTTTACCCGGGCAATTCCGTCATTCGCGTTGGAAACATGCGCCTCCTCGACTTTTACCTCAAGCATCTGGCCTGATCTGACCGGCAGTATCTGGGCTTTGGCTTCCGCCTGATCGTGCAGCGGCCGCATGATTACCGATTCTATATGCTGGGCCTGCGAACCGCGTATATACATATTCTTACCCGTCTTTTGCTCAAGCTCACGCAGGTTGGCGCCCCCGGCGCCGATCAGGCGGGCTGCGACCAGGGGATGTGCTTCCACAAGGATTGTATCCACACCGGTCTGCCGGGCTAATTCAAAAATATGATTTTTAAAATGTATTCCCACCGTTTCTTCGGAGAGCACCTTGCCGCGTCCGTCACAGTACGGGCAGGATTTTTGCAGTATCTCGGAAAGACTTGGCCGGGTCTTTTTTCTCGTCATCTCCACGAGGCCCAACTGGGTAATGCCAAGGATATTTGTCTTGGTTTTATCTTTTTTAATTTCCTCTTCAAGAACCTGCAGTACTTTTCGCCGGTGTTCATCCTTTTGCATGTCTATGAAATCAACGATGATGATCCCGCCTATGTTGCGCAGGCGCAGGTGCCGGGCAATTTCGGCAGCCGCGTCCAGGTTGGTTTTTAAAACGGTGTCTTCCAGATCAACCGAACCTACAAACTTGCCTGTATTGACATCGATCACAGTTAAAGCTTCCGCCTGGTCGATGACTATGTAACCCCCGCACTTAAGCCAGACCTTTCTTTTAAGTGCTTTTTCAAGTTCCTGTTCGAGATCATAATCACGAAAGATGTTGTCGCGAAGTTCGAGCAGCACCTTGTGTTTCAAGTGCGGTCCGGTGATATCCAGAAGATCCATAATTTTTTCATATTCCAACCGTGAATCTACCAGCAGCCGGTCAACATCCTCGCTGAACAAATCCCTTAAGATCCTGTGGCTTAACTCCAGGTCGCGGTGAACCAGAACAGGGGCAGTGCTGCGCGCTATCCGGGAATTTATTTTCTGCGAGAGTTGAAGCAGCATGTTCACATCGCCGCGCAGCTCAGCTTCATCAACCCCCTCAGCCACAGTGCGCACGATCAATCCCATATTTTCGGGTTTGATGCGGGAAGCCAATTCTTTTAACCTGTCTCTTTCCTTATCGGAGTCAATCCTCCGGGAAATTCCTATATAATCGGTTGTCGGCATCAGCACCAGGTACCTGCCTGGCAGTGTAATATGTGTGGTAACCCTGGCTCCCTTGCTTCCCAGAGGAGCCTTAATAATTTGGACAACTACTTCCTGGCCTCTTTTCAAGACTGAGGAAATATTATTAGATATGGCATCGGCCGAGTGTCCGTTGGAACGGGGAGGCAGGGCGTCCTCTATATATAAAAAGGCATTCTTTTCCAGGCCAATATCAACAAAGGCGGCCTGCATTCCCGGCAGGACATTTTCTACCCGCCCTTTAAAAATATTGCCGACCAATCTCTGGTTAAATGATCTCTCTATATATATCTCAACCAACACGCGGTCTTCCAAAACTGCCACTCTTGTTTCTTCTTCCCCGACATTGATTACTATTTCTTTAAACATTTTTTCACCTCTTTAAATATATTCCCTCATGTTAAACAGGGAATACCCCGGTACGCACTATATCAGTTTCCACAGGTTTTACAGCCAGAGAATTATGCTCCAGAAAAGCATCCAGCACTTCCCCCGGACGCACACTTCCACTGCTGCCTGTCTTTAATTTCATACGCAATATTAAAATATTATCTTTGATAAAACCCCCTAAATCATATATACCCGGGCGGATATCAACATTTTTTACACGCCCCTTTTTAACCTTCCTCCTAACAACAATCCCGGGCTGCTTGAGAAAAGAATCAATATATCCTTCCAGGCCGCCGGCGCTTAATTGTTTTTCAAGTTCTACCTTTACTTTGTATTCCGCCCACTCTACGAGAGACATCAGAGCCGGGGAATCATCAGGCGCCCGCCAGACCTCTTTTAAACAAAGTCCTTCCGGAAGGACACTTCCTATGGAAGTATACAGTTCTTCAGGGGGAACTTCATTTTTAAGCAGTATATCCAGGTACTCACTTTCACCCCCTATACCAACCTGTAAAGGCGCTGCAAAACTAAAAATTGAATGGGGATTAAAACCCATTGAAAAAGCTGCCGGAATATCGGCTCTCCTGATCACCCGCTCAAATGTCCGCACGAGATCAAGATGTGATATAAAACGAGCAGGGCCATCCTTGCTATACAACATCCTGTATCTTGGCAATCCTTTTACCCCCATACAATTCCGGTTCCGTAACCAATTCAGCGCATAAACCACAGCCGGAACAATTTCCCGCCCGGCAGTCAGGTGTAACTTCTCCCGAAATAGCTCTTTTATGTTCCCTGATCAAATAATTCTTGCATACTCCTGTATGAATGTGGTCCCAAGGCAACAAATCTTCATAACTATATCTTCTATAGGCGTAAGATTCGGGGTTTATCCCGGTTAATTCAAACGCCTTTTGCCAGAGATGATCATTAAAACACTCGGACCATCCATCAAAACGGCAGCCCAGCGACCAGGCTTTTTCAAGCGTTACGCCCAACTGTCTGTCTCCACGGGCAAATACCGCCTCAATAAAACTTACCCTGGGATCATGCCAATGAAAAACCAGCGATTTTTCTTTGAGCGATTTTTTGAGCGTTTTTTGCACACTAAACAAATAATCCTGCGCCGCCTGCGGTTCCCACTGAAAAGGGGTATGAGATTTCGGAACAAATGAGGAAACGCTAACCGTAACCTTTGCCCTGCCAGGAGAGACTCCCATACTGAGACCCTTTTCCAATACCCGGCGGGACAATAAAACTATCCCTTCAATATCATCCATCTTTTCAGTTGGCAGGCCGATCATAAAATAAAGTTTTAAAGCAGACCAGCCGGCTGCAAAAGCGGCGGAAACCGCAGTTAATAAATCTTCTTCGGTGACACCTTTATTGATTGTATCTCTTAAACGTTGTGTCCCGGCCTCCGGGGCAAATGTCAACCCGGCCCGGCGCGTTCGCTGAATTTCCTTGGCAAGCTCAATGGAAAAAGCGTCAACGCGCAGGGAAGGTAAAGAAATGCTTGTTTTTTTAGCCTGCAGTTCGTCAAGAAGCTGACGCACAACTTCAGTAATACACGAATAATCGGATGCGCTTAAAGAAGTCAGGGAAATTTCCCCGTAACCTGTATTTGCGGCTAATTTTCTGGCCTGTGAAACAAGTGTCACAGGGGATTTTTCCCGCACCGGCCGGTAAATCATTCCGGCCTGGCAAAAACGGCAGCCCCTTGTGCAGCCCCTTGCTATTTCAAGCATTATCCTGTCGTGTATTATTTCCGTCGTAGGTACGATTGGGCTGTCAGGAAAAGAAACCTTGTCAAAGTTACTGGCGACTCTTTTTGTAACTGCTTCAGGGACTTCCTCAAGAAGCGGTTTGATCGACTGGAATTTTCCATCTTTATAGCCTACTTCATAAAGGGAAGGAACGTAGACACCCGGGATCTTGGATGCCTCAACCAGGAAGCGCTCCCGGCTTGCTTTCCCTTTCAGGTCAATCCAGAGATCCAATAACTCTGATAAAACTTCTTCCCCTTCTCCAATTACAAAGAGATCAACAAAGTCCGAAAGCGGTTCCGGATTGAAAGCACAGGGCCCACCCGCAATAACCAACGGGTGTTTGTCAGTACGCCCGCCTGTACGCAGGGGAAGGCCGGCAAGATCCAGCATATTTATAACATTTGTGAAAGTCATTTCGTACTGCAGGGTAAAAGCAATAATATCAAAATCACTGACCGGCTTCTGTGATTCCAGGCTGAATAAAGGAATCCGCCGCTCACGCATTTCCTTCTCCATATCTGTCCAGGGAGCAAAGACACGCTCCATTAGCGCGTCACGCCTGCAGTTCACCACATAATAAAGTATTTGCAGGCCGAGGTAAGACATCCCCACTTCATATGTATCTGGAAAAGCAAAGGCAACTTTAACAGAAACCGACTCCCAGTTTTTCCTTACGATATTCCATTCTCCGCCAACGTACCTGGCAGGTTTTTGAACCCTGTTCAAAATAAAAATGACTCTGGATCATGCTGCCTAGGTTCGAATCCTAGTCCCGCAGCCAGAGTTTGCGAGGCCTCCGGGAACCACCCGGGGGCCGGTTTTTATATTTCCAGGTATATTTTACAAATATTATCTGCGATTAAGATACTGCTCACCTATTCTATAAAATAATTTTAACACAACTTTTATTTTCTTTCAACTTAACCAATTTAATCCTTCGAAAAAGCTCTTTTCAAAAGGGCTTTCTTTTTCTATTAAGACAGGGAATGGGAAGTTTGTTCGGCCTTAAGATTCCCTTTAACCGGGACGATAACTTAAGAAGTAGATCTTTGTGCTTGAAAAGAGGTATTTATATGGAAGTCCTTTTGGCCAGGCAGCCGATTTTTGACAATAATCAAAACGTTTTTGCCTATGAGTTGCTTTACAGATCGGGCGCTGGGAACTATTACGACTGTGATGACGGGGACAGGGCAACCCTGGAAGTAATCACCTCCAGTTTGCTTTTAATAGGTTTTGAAAAACTCACCAGGGGTAAAAGGGCTTTTATCAATTTTACAAAGAATTTGCTGGAAGGCGAGGTTGCCACATACCTTCCCAAAGATACGGCTGTTATAGAAATCGAAAACATCGACCCGGACGCCAAAACTATTCAGGCCTGCAGAAGGTTAAAAAGTATGGGATTTGTACTTACCCTGGATGATTTTTTATGCAGCGAGAAGTACGAGCCCTTAATCGAACTGGTTGACTTTATCAAAGTGGACTTTTTAAATACCGATTTCTCATCAAGAAAAAATATCATCAAAACAATTGGCAAACACAAAAAATTCTTAGCCGAAAAAGTTGAGACCTACGATGAATACACCCAGGCTCAGGAAATGGGCTATACGTATTTTCAGGGTTATTTTTTCAGCAAGCCTGTGATAATAAGGGGCAAAGATATCCCTACCTATAAAATGAATTATTTCCAACTCCTGAAAACGATCAACCAACCGGTCTTTGATCTTGAAAGCACTGAAAGATTGGTTCGAAATGATGTCGCCCTGTCATACAAGCTCTTAAGGTTTATAAATTCGGGTGTTTTTTATTTAAAATCAGAAATCCGGTCTATAAAGCACGCCCTTACTCTATTGGGCAAAAAAGGAACTGTTAAATGGGTTTCCTTAATTGCCTTAAAGATGATCGGAGAGGACAAGCCCAACGAACTGATTATTACAACCCTTGGCCGGGCTACATTTTGCGAATTGCTTTCTGAAAAGGTCGGATTTAAAAACAGAAGTTCAGATTTTTTCCTGATGGGCATGTTTTCTTTGATAGACGCCTTTTTGGATCAGCCCTTGGAAAACATTTTACTGGATCTGCCCATCTGTGAAGAAATCAAGGAAGCACTGTTAGGCAACGACAGTCCCTTTAAAGATCCCTATAATCTGATGATAGCCTATGAAAAAGGAGACTGGGAATGTTTTCATAATTTGGCCGGCAAATTAAACCTTAACGAAAAAGAAGTTATGGATTTTTACGTCAATTCCCTGGATATGGCCAATAAAATATTCTTTTAAAATTAAAGCTTAGGCGCCGGCTTTGGACAGGATCGCTTTTTTAAGGCTCCCCAATTTTTTATCAGCTTCCTCGTCGCTTTTCCCTACTACCGACAGATAAATTTTTATTTTGGGTTCCGTACCGGAAGGTCTGACGCAAAACCAGCTGTTATCGCTAAATTTATAATAAAGGACCCTGGAGCTAGGCAGGTCTAAACATACTTCCGAGCCATTGTTCAGGTCATAGCATATTTTACGTGAATAATCCCTTTTTTCCACAGCAGTCATATAGTCAACATCCGGAAGCTCTTTATCAAAAGCATCCATCAGTTTTGCTTCTAACGCCTTATTCGCCAGGTTAATCGAAAGCAGATCCTCTTTGTAGTAACCGTGCCGCTTATATAAATCTTCCAGGACTTCGTGCAGGTTCTGCCCTCTTTCCTTGTAATATGCCGCCATTTCAGCAATCAGAAAAGCCGCGATATTGGCATCCTTGTCGCGTACGAATGTTCCGTCCAGAAAACCATAGCTTTCCTCGTATCCAAAAAGGAAATGGCTGGATCCGGTTTCTTCAAATTCCTTAATTTTTTCCCCTATATACTTAAATCCCGTCAGTGTTTCCATCGTCCGTATTCCGTAAGAAGCAGCGACCGCTTTTCCCATTTCCCCGGTAACTATTGTCTTGATTACAACACCGTCAACAGGCAGAGCTCCTTTTTCAGAAAGCCGTCCCAGGATATATTCCAGCAACAGGGCGCCTATCTGGTTTCCATTGAGGAAACGGTAGCCGCCGTTTTTATCCCGGGCGGCGCAGCCAACCCTGTCGCAATCCGGATCTGTAGCCAGAACCAGATCAGCATTCAAGCGTCCTGCCATTTCCAGGCCTATTGTAAATGTCTCCGGATCCTCGGGATTGGGAACCCGCACAGTGGGGAAAGCCGGGTCCGGCGACATCTGCTCTTCTACTGTATATAGATCTATATAACCCGTTTCTCCCAGCAGGTTGGGAATAAAACAGGAACCTGTGCCGTGAAGAGGGGTAAAAACTACTTTTAAAATACTTTCTGGTTTAGTCAGGGAAAGAGAGCGGACTTTTTCTTTATAAAGAACATCCAAATCAGAGCTGATATATTTAAGCAGCCCTTTATCAACAGCTTCCTCCCTGGGAATTGTACGGACCCCGTCAAACATATCCACTTGCGAAATGGCCTTTGTAAGTTCGTCGGACATAGGAGAAACCAGCTGCGCCCCGTCCGGCCCGTAAACCTTGTAACCGTTATAATTGGGCGGGTTATGGCTGGCCGTGACTACCACACCGGCCGAACATCCAAGTTCCCTGATTGCGAAAGAAAGTAAAGGAGTTGGATGGATTCCTTCGAAAACCAGCGCCTCAATGCCGTTGGCGGACAGAACCAGAGCAGTCTCTTCGGCAAATTCGCAAGAACAGCGCCTTGTATCATAGGCTATGGCAACCTTGATTTTCGTCGTTCCCCCAAACCGATCACGCAGGTAGTCGGCAAGGCCTTGCGTTGCTCTCCTTACCACATACCGGTTGATCCTGTTTGATCCCGCTCCGATTATTCCGCGCATTCCTCCGGTGCCAAAGCTTAATTCGGCCCCGAACCGGTCAATTATAGCGTCCCGGTCGTCCTTGATATCTAAAAGTTCCTGGCGGGTATCCGGATCGATTGCCCTGGAATTCAGCCACTCTTTATAAGCTTCAGAAATTGGATCGCCTGCTGAATTAACCTGGTTTTCCAATAAAGTGTTCTTTTTTATTTTTTCCACAATCTTTTTTACCTCCTGTGACTTTTCTCTGGAACATATTAAAAGAGCGTCTTCCGTATCAATAATAATGAGATTCTCGACTCCGATAGTACTGATTAACCGCGTCTGTGAATAAATAAGTGAACTGTGCGTGTCCAGGCTGATTACTTTTCCCCTGATATGATTCCCGTGAATATCCTTGGGGAAAATTTTATACAGGCTTTCCCAGTTTCCAACGTCACTCCAGCCCAGATCAGTCGGAATGACCGTTACACGATCTGATCTTTCAAGGATTCCATAGTCTATTGAGACGTTTTCGATTGACATGTAAATCTCTTCCAAGTTGGAGTATTCCCTGTAATCCAGGCTATCTAAACTATCCGACAAATCAGGAAGAAATCTCCGGTACTGAGCGGTAAGGTCCCCAACCTTAAAAACAAACATGCCGCTGTTCCATAAAAAGCGCGGATCCTTTATATAAAGGCACGCCTGATCAAAATCAGGCTTCTCCACAAATTGCTGAACCCTGTATGTCCATTGATCCAAACTTTCCCCGCAGTTGATATATCCGTAGCCTGTTTCCGGGTAGGTCGGCCTGATTCCAAAAGTAACCATTCCGTAACGTTCGGCGGATAGCCTCGCCCGGTTTAAAAGTCCGGCGAATTCTTCTTTTGAAGTGACCAGATGATCTGCAGGCAGCACCGCCATAAGAGCGTCCTGACCGTCAACCTTTTCAATATACCAGGCTGCCAGGCCGACTGCAGGCGCGGTGTTGCGGGCTGCAGGCTCATGCATCAGGACAGCATTTTTAACTCCCAGGCCCTCAAGCTGATTTTCAATGCCGGCTTTCTGATCCCTATGGACGACGACTATAATGCGTTCCTCAGGAACTATCTTTAACACTCTCTGCACTGTTTCCTGAAAAAGGCTTTTTTCATCATCCAGCAGTTTCAGGTTTTGTTTAGGGTTATTTTCCCTGCTCAGCGGCCACAGACGGGTACCGCTTCCCCCTGCAAGAATTACCGCGTACATGGTACTCACTCCCGAAAAATTAACAGGATTAACCCGTTCAACTTAACAAATAATGACCAATCCCAAAAAAGTTTAAGATCGATTTTTAACACAAATACTATACCGATAAAAAATGGTAAAGTCAATGAACGGCAACCTTTTAGGATCTATTAATGCAAGCTAGCCGTATTTGCCAAATTTATTTCATAGCAAGAGCAGGAAGAAACGATTTTTTGTTGAAAAATCTATACTGTAACCAGGTAAGTTTTTCCCCTGCTTTAAACTGTTATCAAAACAGATCTCGGAAAGGAGGAAAACATAATGAGGGTTGTCTTCGCTATTACAATGGAAAACCTGCCCTGTCAGGACGAAAAGGAAACCCAGGCGCTTATCCGCGATAGGCTTGCTGAAGGATTATCCGTGTATCCTGATCAGGTAATGATCCTTTCAGTTGAAATGGAACCGGGTGACGATGAAGAGTTGGATAAGCAGGGATACAAATAGTTCTTCATTGCTCCTCTCCTATATAACTTTCTTCGAAAGGCAAAAACGACGGAAAATAGCCGCCATTGGAGAACAATAAATATAAAGCAACAGGCGGGTTAATCTTATACCCGCCCGTTTTATTCTAAACATTCTTATGCGCTTCTCTCAGCGACGATGTTTTACAGGCAAAGGTGAGCGCCCCCAAAATACAGGTAATGCCGCCAATAAGCAAGGTTTTTGGCGCCCCTATGGTACTGCTCTTTTTAATCCTCACTTTCTTCCTGCAGAAGATTATTTATTTCTTCCAGGGCTTCAAATACATATTTTGGGACCGGAATCTCGTCTTCGTCTATTTGATCAGCTTCTTCGAGGAACCTGGTCAGGTAGTGCATGTAGAGTTCCAAAAGCAAAACTTCTTCCTTTCTTAAAAACATCTGGGTACCCCCTTGATAAAATTTACTATTTTATATTTCAACAAAAGTCGGGTTTTCCCTTTATCGTTTAACTTATACCCGACCATCCTCATCTTAAAACAAGCCCGGGAGCCTGGATTTTTTTCTTAATCTTTCGTTGGATAACTGGATAATACTTTTAACCGGGTCCAGGATTAGTTTTCGGATTTTCTTTATTTTTTTTGGGGGTAATTACAATATGGTATCTGAAGGTTTAACATCCGGATCCTGCTTGAAACTGAAAATATCCATACAGGTCTCGCATAAATAAGCATACAGAGGACTGTCTCCGCCCATGTAGCAATAGGCTGTTTTCCCGCTTGGTATTGACAAGCCACAGCTGAAGCAGAGAAGAAAAGGCGACGTCGGTTCGGTTGTAACCTTCCCCAAAAATTCAAATGTTACATCTTCCTGCGGTTTGGTATTATCGTGAAACATCCTTAAATCCCTCTTCCCTCAAAGACAATAAGTTCATGCGTATAAAAAGAAACGTTTAACCATAATATGCTAAACGTGGTTATGATGTACCATTTTAATATATTTTGCCCAATATGCCGGCCTAAATACCCCAACCACTGCCCCAGCCAAAAAGGCAGTCAAAGATTAAAACTCCGTGCTCTAATCTATCAACACACAACTCTAACTTTCTTTGGAAGCATCATAAAAAAGTTGTCCTTCTGATCTTTTGCGGTTTAAAGTTCGATCACCCGGCAATTATTTCGTCCAAACTCATAAAGTATTACTTCGTTTCATCGGTCAGACCTGCGGCTGTTTCAAGTTCCGCGGCCGGCTTTTTATTGTCCCCCTGATTAAATTTAACTGCTAACTTATCGTCAGGCCGTTCACCCGGGAGCGGTATATATCTGACCGGCAGTGCTTTTAGGACACATAATTCCATGGCGCTTGAACCCTGTTTATTCGAGTTTTTCTTCGATGGAAATAAAAAGTTCCTCTGATGGCGCCTTGCGCAGATAAGCTTTTTCAAAAAAAAATCTCCTTCAAGATAATTAATTCAACATTAAAGCTTTGTTTGTATAATTATTAATCCTGCCAACAGTATATTCCCGTTTAGCCGTAACTGTCCCGCCCGGTTCCCCAAGGTCAACGACTCCCCTCCATAAAAAAAGCCATCCCCCTTATGGTTAAAGAGATAACCATTATTTCTATACACTGGTAACATATGTCATGTAATAACATACTATGGTAACAAATACTCGAAAGGGGGATTTAAATAATGGGTTTCGGATGTGATCCGGATTGCGGTATTGGTTGCGGTAGCGGTTCCTTCCTAATCTTCCTAACCCGGAACAAGCCGGAACCAAAAAGGATTTAAACACTCCATGCCGAAATAAGTCAAAAAAACTTTTCAGCATGGAGACGTAAAAATGTTACTT